>Ga0194111_10003730_pt1 | contig 17948 bp, 17 predicted proteins | sample TA2KigC300mmetaG_FD_146194 | JGI IMG/M metagenome (GOLD analysis project Ga0194111, IMG submission 146194) | Freshwater microbial communities from Lake Tanganyika, Tanzania - TA2015033 Kigoma Deep Cast 300m | ecosystem: Environmental > Aquatic > Freshwater > Lake | place: Tanzania: Lake... | reverse complement strand
CCCACACTGAGCCCTCCGATAGCAAATCCATCAAAATCCAGCTGGGTTAGGTCTTTGGCGCTTTCTTCCCGGAGATCGCGATACATCCCACCCTGAACAATTCCAAAAAGAGCCGGATCTGAGTCTCTTTTTGCATTCAGGCATCTCTCAGCCCACCGAGTCGTGAGCTTCGATGAGGTCTGCACATATTCATGAGAGGAAGGGTAGGGCACACATTCATCGAGGACCATGGCGATGTCAGACCCGAGCGTCCTTTGAATCTCCATCACCTTCTCAGGCGTAAGAAAATGTTCAGACCCATCAATATGGGACTGAAAAGTTACTCCCTCTTCTGTGATCTTCCGCAGTTTCGCAAGGCTGAATATTTGATAGCCACCGCTATCTGTGAGGATAGGTCTTTCCCAGTGGATAAAGCGATGGAGCCCTCCTAACCGTCCGATCGTCTCATGGCCCGGTTTGAGGTAAAGGTGATAAGTGTTTCCGAGGATGCCCTCCACCCCTACCTCCATTAGTTCTTCAGGCGTGATGGACTTGACCGTTCCCTGCGTTCCAACGGGGAAAAAGGCTGGAGTAGTGACCACGCCGTGATTGGTGATCATCCTTCCCAATCTTGCTTTTGAGGAACCATCTTTTTTAAGGATTTCAAATTGAAAAGCCATCACAACACACTATCGGAATAATGGAATAGTGGAATATTGGATTGTTGGGTTTATCTCAATCATTAATCTTGTCGTGGAAAAATTTTGCTTTATTTAAAAACATTATTCCATCATTCCAGTATTCCAACATTCCATATATCTCTTACAGGATCAACATGGCATCGCCATAACTGTAAAACCGATACTTTCTTTCAACCGCTTCTTGATAGGCTCTCAGAATGAACTTCCTGCCAGCAAACGCTGAGACGAGCATGATCAACGTCGATTTAGGGAGGTGAAAATTGGTCACCAAGCCGTCAATAACCCTTAACCGGTAGGGAGGATGGATAAAAAGAGAGGCGAATCCTGTTCCTGGTTTGATCCTGCCTTTATGGTCGGAAAAAGATTCGAGAGCCCGGGTCGTCGTCGTTCCAACGGCAATGATCCTCCCCCCTCGCGCTCTTGCCCGATCAATTTCTTCTGCCACTTCCTCTGTGATCTCCACCCACTCCTTATCCATCTTGTGTTCTTCGACCTCTTTCGCTTTAACCGAAGCGAATGTTCCTGGTCCGATGTGAAGGGTGATGAAGACGATTTTGATTCCTTTCTCTCTTAATGCAAGGATCATCGAGTGTGTAAAATGAAGACCCGCTGTGGGAGCAGCAATCGATCCGTCTTCCTTCGCAATGACGGTCTGGTAACGGTCCCAATCAAGGGGTTCATCTTCTCTCTTGATATAGGGAGGAAGCGGTATATGGCCTTCCTTCTGGAGAAGATCCTCTACCCGTATTCCTTCGGGAAAAGTGATTTTTCCCCTCCCGCCTTTCACATTGCTCAATTTCCCATAAACTTCCTTTCCGAATCGAATTTGGACTCCGCCCTTCACCTTTCCAACATTTCTGACCAGGGCATCCCATTGCCCCTTGACTCCATTCCATGAGGGGATGAGAAGAGCCTCAACCCTTCCACCGGTTTCTTTGAATCCGATCAATCGGGCAGGGAGGACACGGGTATTATTCATCACCAGGAGATCGCCGGAGTTTAAATCATCAGGGATATCCTCGAATCTCCGATGCTCAATCGATCCCCGGCTTCGGCTGAGGACCATTAAACGGGACTCTCCCCGCTGGGAGGAGGGATACTGGGCGATGAGTGACTTTGGAAGAGTGTAATCGAACTCTTCAATTTTCATATTTCAAACATCAAAAAGGATTTTAGTTCAATTAAGTTAACAGGTTAAACACGAATCCGCAAGTCACAATTTGACTTTTAGGTACGCTTCGATTAACTTAGAACCTAAATTGAGCGATTTATTTTAAATTTCATTGTAGCGCAACCCTTTAGGGTTGCTTTTCATGCCTACCTGCGGTAGGCAAGCAAGGCTAAAGCCTTGCGCTACAAATCACCGTTTGGGTGATTTTAAACCTGATCTGAAGTCTGTTGCTAAAGAGGTTTTCAAAAAAAATCGCTCAATTTGGGTAGAAATAATTTTCAGGATTGATAAATCACCCCCAGTTTCCTCGGGGAAGGGGGGGTTAGATTATCTTTTAATATCCTAAGGGGAAAAGATGAAAAAATTCTCTTACAAAGATTCGGGTGTTGATGTTGAGAAGGGAGATTCATTCGTCCAGGCCATCAAATCGATGGTCGAAGCCACGTTCCGTCCGGACGTGATGACGAAGATTGGCGGTTTTGCAGGGTGCGTCTCTCTCAACCTCGAAAGGTATAAGAAGCCCGTTCTGGTTTCTTCAACGGATGGAGTGGGGACCAAATTGAAGATCGCTTTCCTCATGGACCGTCATGACACCATAGGCATTGATCTGGTAGCCATGTGTGTCAATGACATCATTGTCAGCGGAGCCAGACCGCTCTTTCTCTTGGACTATTTTGCGACCTCGAGGTTGGACCAGGAGAAAGCAATGGAGGTGGTTAGTGGTATCGCCAAAGGGTGTATGGAAGCCGAATGTTCTCTCATTGGGGGCGAAACCGCGGAGATGCCGGGATTTTATGTAGAAGGAGAATATGATCTTGCTGGCTTTGTAGTCGGGATTGTAGAAAACTCACAAATGATTGACGGTTCAGGTGTGACTGTTGGAGATAAGTTGATTGGAATTGCCTCAAGTGGCCTCCATAGCAATGGATATTCACTGGTCAGAAAAATCATCCTTGAACACCTTCGGATGGATCTCAGCCAAAGGGTGGATGAGATCGGGGAAGTCCTTGGAGATGAACTTCTTCGACCAACCCGGATCTATGTCAGGACCGTGCTGCCCCTGATCAGAGATTTCAATATCGGCGGAATTGCCCATATCACTGGCGGAGGGATTACAGGTAATCTTCCGCGTGTCATTCCAAAAGGGTGTAAGGCCATCGTTCGCAAAGGGACATGGGATATCCCCCCGATCTTCCCGTTCCTGCAGGAGAAAGGAAATATTTCGGAAGATGAGATGTTTAAAACCTTCAATAATGGGATCGGGATGATCCTTATTGTAAAGAGCAAGGAAGCCGAGGAGATTCTGGGAAGGCTTCGCTCGATGGGGGAGAAGGCATTTTCCATCGGAGAGATTGGAAAGGCAGAGAAGGAAGAGGACTCCATCGAGCTTATCTAAAAAGCCTTATGTGACCATGCCACAAAAAAGATCATCCTCGAAAATAACACTCAAAACCCCTTCGACATCGAATCAAATCGTGTTGTTAAGCGCCTGCCTGACCGGGATCGAAAGCCGTTACGATGGTCATCATAAGTTGAGAAAAGGGTTGCTTCGGAAATTAAGGAAGTGTCCGATCCTGCCTGTCTGTCCCGAGCAGTTGGGCGGCCTTTCCACTCCGAGGAGCCGCGCACAGATCATTGGAGGAAACGGGTCTGAGGTCCTGAAAGGAAAGGCAAGGGTGGTTAACGCCCAAGGACAGGATGTGACCGCCCAATTCATCAAAGGGGCTAAAGAAACCCTTAAAATCGTCAGACTGAATAACATCAATAAAGTTTTTCTTAAGGAGGGAAGTCCTTCCTGTGGGACCAAACGTTGTATCAGAAGAGAGAAACAATCAGGCCCGGGAGTGACCACAGCCCTTCTTCTAAAAGAAGGAATCGACGTCGTTGGAGTAGAATAAGGACAGAGAAGTAAACAGACCTCGATGAAATCTGATTCTAAAGTCTTTGATGTGGTGATATTGGGGACCGGGCTGAGTGGCTTGATCGCTGCCACCCAGTTAGCCAAAGAGCACCGTAGCGTTCTGCTTTTAAAAGAGAAAAGATATTGTTCTTTCTTTAAAAGGGATGGGTATTGCTTCATCCCATTTTCAAACTTTTCAGAGAAACTGGTTCAAACAGGCCCATTGAAGAAGGTATTTTATTCAATAGACCGGCGTGGAGACCCGAGTGGAAGAGGCCGAACAGAACAGGACATCTTCTATCAGGTGGTTCTTCCTGGAGCGCGAATCGACGTTTATCGTGAACCTTCCCGTCTTAAGAGGGAATGGAAAAGAGAGTTCCCGGACGAATTGAATCAAATTGAAAACTTCTATGGAGAACTGGGGCGAATCAAACAATTATTAATAAAGATAAAAAACAAAGAACCGGCTGGATCGTTCTTCCCTATACAAAACAGATCTTTACTCAGGAGGTGGCTCACCTTTGATAACCTTCCGAAAGGGGGGACGGACCCATGGCTCTCAACCTTTTCGTCCGAATTCAAGAAGTTCATTGAACTCCAGATGATCTCCCGCGGGAATCTCCTCTCAGGTTCTTTTCCCCTTTCCCTGGTTTCATACCTCTTATTAAGTGACAAAGAGGACGACTGGGGAAGGGAGGTCGATTTAGAAACCGTGACAAAAGACCTCTTTGAAAAGTTGGGCCAGTCGGGGGGAAGAGTCGAAGAAGTCGAGGATGTTGAGAGCATAGAGATAAAGGGGAGGAAAAGTTTTTCCCTTCATCTGAAAGGAGACGAAAGGATTATTCGAGCCCGGTCTCTCATTTTGAATTCCCCCCTTCACTGCGTTTCCGGCTTTTTCGGGAAGAGAGGGAAGGCACTAACCGGGTGGAGCAAAAAAATCCGACCCCGTTATGTACTTGTTCCGATCTTTTTAGGAATTCGTGAGAGGGTGATTCCGGTTGGCATAAGGGATTTACTCATCTCGGTTCAGAACTCTGAAAAACCGTATGAGGGCGGAAACCTTCTCCTTCTTAGCCTAAGCAGGAAAGGGGATGTGAATCAGGCTCCGGAAGGAAAGAGGGCACTTACAGTGATGAGTTTAAGCCCTTTAAATGGATCAGAGAAGAGCAACCTCTCTGAGTTGAAGGATGGAATGATGAATCATTTAATCCATCTTTTTCCATTTCTTGAAAATCATATTGAGTTCATCGACCGAACATGGACAGAAGACCAGATGAAGAGCTGGTCCTATCCCCATTATTATTATGAGATAAATTCTGAAATTGAATGGAGAAATGGGGTTGTGCCGACAAGGATTTCAAAACATCTCTATTATGCAGGTCGAGAAAATTTCCCTTATTTAGGATTAGAAGGCGAGGTTCTCAGCGGATTATTGATAGGAACACAGATTTTGAAAAGGGATCAGTAACTATTTCTCTCCTTTTTCGACTTCGAATGAAAAAGCTCTTCCTCATCGAACTCATCACCGTACATATCATAAAGTTTATTGAGTGACTTCGGCTTTTCGTCTTCATAAACGAAAATGTCCTTGGTCGTCAATTCTTTCCATTTTTCAAAACTGATGTGGTTTTCCTGATCCCTTATCATACTCTTTCTCTTCTTATTCTTACAATTGTTGTTCTCACAGAGAATAACAGCAAATTTCTTGCCAAGGCCAAATAAAAATAAAATAAAAGTCTAACTAATTGATAATAATTAAAAAAAATCAATCAAGTATAAAATTTCCATGATTGATATAGATGTGAATAACATTAATTGTCACAAAAAATGTAATATTTGTATTCCAATTTTAGTCAGGGGGACAGGATTATTAATATTTAAGAATAAAAGGGAAATGGAAACACTGAGATAGGATCGAGAAAAGTCCCTTTCCTCTTAAAGGCATAAATTTGTTCATAAATATCGTTATCTGTATAAAAAATGTTCACTTTTTAAAAATTGAGTAAAGGGTTTCCGCCCTTTTATTTATTGATTATTGAATAAAATTAACAAGTTATGTTGAATCGGATAAACATGGTATAAATATTGCTTAATAATCTTCTTGACAAAGAATAGATAAGGGGCTAATTTTAAACAAATATTTACTTTAATCTGGAATGAATGCAAATTGATTTAAATGTAAGGAGGTTCATATGAAAAGGGTGATGGGGTTTGGTGTTTTCTTTGCGCTTATAGTCTCATTATGCTTTGCCCTATCCATCATGGCTCAGGAGAAGAAAGAGACAGAAGGGGTTTATACGATCAAAAAAGGGGATACACTCTGGGATATATCTGCAAAATTTTTAAAAGATCCATTCCTCTGGCCTAAATTATGGCAGAGGAACCCTTATATCACCAATCCCCATTGGATCTACCCTGGGAATCCGGTTCGTCTCTCTGCTTTTGAGGAGGTAAAGAAGGAAGAACCAAAGAAGGTTGTTGAGGAGAAACCCAAAGAGGTAGAGGTGAAAAAAGAGGTAGCCCCAGTGGTGGCGGAGGTGAAGAAGGTAGAGACCCCTCCGGTTGTGGAGAAGAAGCCTGAGGTGGTTGTAGAGAAGAAACCGGTTGAAGAGAAGAGGGTTCATCCTGAGATTCGCTCCGCAGGATTTATTGCAAGTTTCGACTATAAAGGGATTGGTATCATTCTTGACAACAGAGAGGGAAAGAACCTGATGGCCGAAGGCGATGTCCTCTATCTGGCTTTTAAGGCAACGGAGCCAATTTCGATTGGAAATAAGTATACCGTTTTTAAGGCTTCAGACGTTATACGTGACCCGGTGACGGATAAGAAGATAGGGAGAAAGTATAACATTGCTGGGAATATCGAGATCATCGATCAAGCCGGGAAATTTTATACAGCAAAAGTGCTCGAGGCTTTTGAAGCTATCAATAAGGGCGATATGATTCAGCCCTACTCAAAGGAGAAGATGGAGATCGAACAGAAGAAATAAGCGACAGGAAAAAGTTCCATTATCGTCAAAAGCTTTGGAGGTACCTGATAACCTCCAAAGCTTTTTTTATCATCCGGTTTTCCTGAAAGAAAAACCAGTCTCCCCTAGGTTTTATGATGGCAGATGACCTCTTTTATTGGGTGGCCTTAAGTTTCGTTCCTGGGGTCGGAAGCGTTTATATCAAGAGGCTTCTTGACCGATTTCAGGCCCCAGAAGCTGTCTTTCAGGCGTCGATGAAGGATTTACTTGAGGTCGAAGGCTTGGGAGCAAAGGTAGCTAGTGAAATCAGAAAAGGGCCCAATGAACAGGCGGTGAAGAAGGAATTGGTTCTGGTTGAAAAAGCAGGAGCCAGATTGATCACCCTCCAGGATAAAGATTATCCTTCCCGCCTGCGGGACATCTATGATCCACCTGCGTTGCTCTACTTGAAAGGAGGGTTAAAAGAGGAGGATGAATTAGCAGTTTCGATTGTGGGGAGCAGAAAGACGACACCCTATGGCAGGTGGGTGACAGAAAAGATTAGCAGGGATCTTGTTCGTCACGGCGTGACCATTGTGAGCGGAATGGCAAGAGGGGTTGATTCAGTGGCTCATATGGGAGCCATTGCAGGGGGAGGGCGAACCATCGCTGTTCTGGGTTGTGGAGTGGATGTGATCTACCCTTCGGAGAATCGGAACCTCTTTACCAAAATCATTGAGCAGGGGGCTGTGATTTCGGAGTTTCCAATGGGTTCTCCGCCGGAGGGGGGACATTTTCCCAAGCGGAACCGGATTATCAGCGGGCTCTCCATCGGTGTGATTGTGGTGCAAGCCAGTGCGGATAGTGGATCCCTGATTACCGCAAACTATGCTCTGGAGCAGGGAAGGGAGGTTTTTGCCATCCCGGGAAATGTAGGGGCAGATGGAAGCCGAGGGACGAACCGGTTAATCAAAGATGGAGCAAAACTGGTTGAGTCGAGCGAGGATATTCTGGAGGAGATTCTGCCCCAATGGAGAAGAGAGAAGGAGAGGGTTGAGGAGGTCAAGCCCCGTGGACTCGAATTGAGCGAAGAGGAAAGAATTCTTTATGAAATGCTGGGAGAGAATCCTCTCCATATCGATGTGATGATTCGTGAAAGCGGGTTCGAGCCCGGAAAAGTCTCAAGCTTTCTCTTAAATCTGGAATTGAAAGGGTTCATTTCCCAGTGGCCCGGGAAGTGCTTCAGTAGGAAGATGTGAAAAATGAAACGGAATGAGTTATGAATTGAAAATTATGAATTGAGAGTTATGAGTTGAGAATGAAGGAAAAGAGAGGATCATACAATAGATGACAAAGGGAATGATCGTTGTTGAATCTCCAACCAAGGTTAAGACGCTCCAGAAATTTTTAGGGGATGACTATATCATTAAGGCCTCAGTGGGACATATTAAAGATCTTCCAGAGGGTCAATTGGGTGTGGACCTTGATAAGGATTTCCAGCCCAAGTATGTCACCATCCCCGGGAAGAAAAAGGTGCTCGGAGAACTGAAGAAGACAAGCAAGACGGTTAAGAATATCTATCTCGGCCCAGACCCGGACCGGGAAGGAGAGGCGATTGCCTGGCACATTGCCGAGGAGATCGGCAATCAGGGTAAGAAGGTATATCGCGTCCTCTTCAATGAGATTACAAAGAAGGCCGTGCTGGATGCCCTAAAGAAACCCGGAGAGTTACAGCAATCGAAATTCGATGCCCAGCAGGCCCGGAGGATTTTGGACCGTCTGGTGGGATATCAGGTCAGTCCCATCCTCTGGGAGAAGGTGCGGCGGGGCTTGAGCGCAGGCCGTGTGCAATCGGTTGCCGTCCGAATCATCTGCGAGAGGGAGAGAGAGATTCAAGGATTCATCTCCCAGGAATACTGGAGCCTTACCGCCACCCTGAAGGGAAAAGATTTTCCAACCTCCTTTGATGCCAAACTGGTCAAGTGGAAGGGGAAGAAGGTGGATATGGCCAATGAGTCTGAAGCCTTGGCCATGAAGAAGCGGCTCGAATCGGTTCCCTACACCGTTTCAAAAATAGTTGAACAGGAGAAGAAGCGGCATCCCCTTCCCCCTTTCATCACCAGCCGTCTCCAGCAGGATGCATTCAGGAAACTTTCTTTTCCCGCTTTTAAAACAATGAAGATTGCCCAGAAACTCTATGAGGGAGTGGATCTGGGTGAGGCAGGATCCGTGGGATTGATCACCTATATGCGGACCGATTCTCCACGCATCTCATCAGAGGCAGTCCATCAAGTAAGGGAATGGATCAATCATCGCTTTGGAGAAACTTTTCTTCCCTCTAAACCCAATATTTATAAAAGCAGAAGGGGCGCTCAGGAAGCCCACGAAGCGATCCGACCCACCTCGATCGATCTAGAGCCTGAAAAGATCAGGGCTTATCTGAATAAAGATGAGTGGGCCCTCTATAAATTGATCTGGGACCGATTCGTTGCCTCCCAGATGGCTTCCGCAGTTTTTCTTCAGACAACGGTTGAGATCAAGGCGGACGAAGGGGTTTTTACTGCCTCTGGAAGCGTCCCTGTTTTCATTGGATTTATGGCACTCTATGTGGAATCTGAGGACAATCACATCAACGGAAATGGACAGGCAGAAGGGGAAGAGAAGAAATTGCCCCGTTTTTCTGAGGGAGAGATTCTCGAGTTATTGGGACTTACGCCCAGACAGCATTTCACTCAGCCTCCTCCCCGATTTTCTGAGGCCACATTGATTAAGGAACTTGAAGAGAAAGGAATTGGAAGACCTTCGACTTATGCTACGATTTTGAGCACAATTAGAGGGAAGGGATATGTAGGGATGGAAAAAGGGAAATTTTTCCCTACGGAATTGGGTTTTTTAGTCAATGACCTTCTGGTCGTCAATTTTCCAGATATCCTCAATATCGAGTTCACGGCTCTGATGGAAGAGAACCTCGATAAGATTGAGGAGGGAGGAAAGGGTTGGGTGGAAACACTTAAAGAATTTTACGTCCCGTTCGAGAAGGACCTGCAAATGGCCAAGGTCTCCATGCGGGATGTGAAACGAGAGCAGATTCCCACGGACGCGGTCTGTGAACAGTGTGGGTCAAAGATGGTGAAACGATGGGGCAAGAGGGGTTATTTTTTAGCCTGCTCGAGTTATCCGGAATGCCGTTATACCCGTGAGGTAGAGGAAAACGGCGAATCTCAAAAGGTGGAGACTGATGTAAAGTGTGAGAAATGCGGAAGCCCAATGGTGATCAAGAATGGCAAGTTCGGAAGGTTTTTAGCCTGCTCTAATTATCCTACCTGTAAGTCCACACAATCTCTCAATACGGGTGTCCACTGTCCACAGGATGGATGCGAAGGAATGCTGGTTGAGCGGAGGTCGCGCAAGGGAAGGACCTTCTATAGTTGTTCCAATTACCCTCAGTGTACGTTTGCCCTGTGGGACAAACCCATTCCCGAGAAATGCCCGCAATGCGATGCTCCCTTTCTAATTGAGAAGCAGGGGAAGGCGGGGATCGTTAAACGGTGCTATCGGAAAGAATGTGGATACCGTGCATCAGAATAAACGGCCTCGGTACCTTCTTTTACCCCCAATGACCTTCTTTCGCGAAAACCGGCGCTGAGCCAACTGAAAAGGGAAGTAGACGAGACGATTGATCAGTGTGGGCGGATGATTCCATTGGAACCTTTTCGCAATAGAGGAGATGGAATAAAAATCTTTCCATGCCCTTTTCCACCCCTCACGAAGTGTTTCCACGTTCATCTTCTTCGGAAAGAAATAGGGTGCGACTTCATTGGGATTTTCGAGTAACCACCATCGGTCCTGATAGAGGCGGCCTTCTTGCTTCAAACGGTGGTAAAGAGCCGTTTCTGGATAAGGGGTGAGCAGGGCAAAGACCACAGAGAAGAGTTTGGTCTCAATGCAGAACCTCACGGTTTCCTCAAAGATGGCAGGGTTATCCTCATCAAAGCCGAAGATGAAAGAGCCCCAAATGGTGATTCCGTGCCGATGGAGGGCATCGATGATTTCTCTGTATTGCTCGGGTTCGTTCTGATATTTCCCTGAAAGGTTGATATTCGATTTTGATAGCGATTCAAATCCGATGAGAAGGCCCATGCATCCACTTTTGGAGAGAAGTTCAATGTTTTTTGGATCCTTCAACCCATGCAATGAGGCCTGGCCAATCCACTTCTTTCTCAAAGGGGTCAGGGCAGTGAAGAGCTCTCTGAAATAAGAGGGGTTTCCAATGATGTTGTCATCATTAAACATAATCAGGCGACGGGAAAGATTTTTGACCTCTTCGATCACCTCCGCCACAGACCTGAACCGGTAAGTATCTCCGAAAAATTTCCGAACCGAGCAGAATTCACACCGATAAGGACACCCCCGACTCACCTGAACAACATCGAGTGGAAAATACCCCTTTTGAGGCAATATTTCCCTTCGGGGCATTGGAATTTTGGAGGGATCGATTAAACCCTCCTGTCGGTAGAAAGGCTTGAGATCGTTTCTTCTGACATCTTCGATGAGAGAAGGCCAGATCTCTTCTGCTTCACCGATGACCACAGCATCTGCATGCTCTTTGGCCTCATCTGGAAGGGCAGTCGGATGAATGCCTCCCATGACCACAGGGACTCCTTTCTGTCGATAAGCATCAGCAATCCGGTAAGCCCTGAGTGCGGTTTTGGTCAGTACAGTAATTCCAACCAGGTCAACCTCTTTTAATCCTTTTTCAAGATCGATCGGAGTGAGAAGGTCGTCGGTATATGAAATTGACACGTCCCGAGGTGTGAGGCTGGCGAGGATGGGAAGGGCGAGATTGGGGACAGGGGCGTTCTCTTCAACAGCAGGAGAGATAAACTCGATCTTCATATCAGACCATTTTAACACGATAGAGGATTTGAAATCGAATCCTTTTGCAAATCGATTAGAAAAAGCCTAAAATGGGCTCGATGGAATCCATCCTGGTCATCGGTGGCGGATTGGCAGGCTGTGAGGCAGCCTGGCAGATCGCAAAGCGGGGAGGGAAGGTCCTCCTCCTCGAGATGAAACCCAAAACCTTCTCCTCTGCCCATCGCTCTCCTTTTCTTGCCGAACTGGTTTGCAGCAATTCTTTAAAATCGGAGTCACCAGAAAACGCCTCTGGTATCTTAAAGGAGGAATTGCTGCGGCTTGATTCACTCATCCTGAGGGTAGCCAGAGAGACGAGGGTTCCGGCTGGAGAGTCTCTGGCCGTGGACCGAGAGACATTTTCAAAGAAGATCACTGAAATCCTGGAGGGATTGGATCGTATAGAGATCGTTCGCGAGGAGGTTAAAACCATTCCTGAGGATGAAACCACCATCATTGCCACTGGCCCTCTCACCTCTGAGACATTAAGTGAAAAGATCCAAAAATTGATTGAGACAGAACATCTTTTTTTCTATGATGCCATCGCGCCGATCGTCACCAAAGAATCGATTGATTTTAGGAAAACCTTCAGAGCCTCCCGGTATGGGAAGGGAGGCGATGATTATATCAACTGCCCATTAGACCAGGAGGAGTATTATCGGTTTGTTGAGACACTCATCCAAGCAGAGAAAGTTCCCCTGAGAGATTTTGAGAAGAGACATCTCTTCGAGGGCTGTTTGCCAGTGGAGGAATTAGCAGGTCGCGGAAAGGATACACTGGCTTTTGGCCCGCTTCGGCCGGTGGGGCTGATTGACCCGAAGACAAAAAGACAACCTTTTGCCGTTGTTCAGTTAAGGCAGGAAAATGAATTTGGCACACTCTTCAATCTGGTCGGGTTTCAAACCCGACTGAAGCAGGGAGAGCAGGGGAGGGTCTTTCGGAGGATTCCTGGGCTTGAGAAAGCTGAATTTGTGCGCTGGGGATCGGTCCATCGAAATACCTTTCTTAACTCCCCTCGAATTCTGATCCCATCTCTCCAACTTAAAAACCGGCCTAACCTTTTCTTTGCTGGACAAATCACAGGTGTCGAAGGATATATGGAATCAACGGCCATTGGGCTTCTGGCCGGGATCAATGCTTTTGAGTGGATGATGGGGAAGGACCTGGTTGCTCCACCTTATACAACAGCCATTGGAGCTCTGGTCAATCATATTATCCATTCTCCAGTTATTCCTTTTCAGCCCATGAATATCAATTTTGGTCTCTTTCCTCCTCTGGAGGAAAAGGTCATCAGCAGGGAGAGGAAATCCTACATCAGGCAACGGGCATTGAAAGATCTGGATGAGTGGAAGGAGAGAGAAAGGGTTTAAGGAGAAGACAGGATGGAACGAGAACGCAACAGAAAGGCAAAAGGGCAAAACTGTTTCAGATGCGGGAAAGCACTTTTACCCGGAAGCCTCACCTATGTGACCCAGATTAAGATCTTCGCAGGATTTGATGGAATCCTCTTGGAACCGGAAGAAGGGGTGGATCAACAGTTGAAACAGCTCCTGAAACAGGTCGAGGAGTCGAATCCGAAGGATCTGGAAAAAGAGGTCTACCAGAAATTCCATCTCATTCTCTGCAAGAGTTGCCGCGATCGGCTGGTGGGGGAGATCGAGCATCCATGGGGGCGTCCGGGCAGGTTCATTCACTGAGAAATAATCCTTCATTTGCAGGTCTATCCGGTCACCGATCAATTCCAACGGAAGCGTAAGGCATCCCTAAAATTAAATCGCTTGACAAAAATTATTTTTTTTGGTTTAATTATTTCAACTGAATCAATTGAAGTGGAAGAATGAATAAGAAAATCCTTTCCCTCAAGAAACTGACCCACGAACTGTTCAAGAACGGCAAGAAGGAGATGGCTGGCCGGTCCCGGGGCGCCCGCTTCCGGGAGACGATTGAAAAGATCCTCAGGGAAGGCGATGCGCCCTGCCTCGTCATCGATTTTTCGGGGATGGGCGCTATTGATTTTTCCTGGGCGGATGAGGTGGTGGCCAAGATGGTTTCACGGCTCTGGGGCGATGAGTACGGTGAAAAGTTCCTCGTCCTGAAAGGTCTCAACCCCTCTCAGGAGGAGAATATCAGCGTGGCTCTGGAGCGAAAGAAGTTGGCCGTTCTGGTCACCGGACCAGCGGGATGGCGGATCATTGGTTCCCTGAACAATTATCTGGCGCAGACGTTAAACCAGGTGATGGGTCAGAAGCGATTGACCCTGCGGGAATTGTCCGAGAAGGAAAAGATCGGCATGAATACGAGTGGGACACGTTTGCTCAATCTTTATAAGAAGCGGTTGGTCTTGAGAATGGAAGGAGTGAACGGAACGAACAAAGATGCAACTCACCGGGGAAGGCAATATGTTTATCAATCCCTTCTTGCCTGAGGAGGTGTCGTGGCAGAGTTGAGAAGAGACCCCATTACGCGGATGTGGGTGGTGGTCACCACGGATCACCCCAAAGGGCCGAATGATTATCTTTCTTTCAAGCCGCCCTATCAGGTACAAAAAACCGAGGGCCCCTGTCCTTTCTGTCCGGGCCATGAGGGGATGACTCCCAAAGAGATCTTCTCCATCAACCAAGACGGAAAGGGATGGATGGTCCGAGTCATCCCCAATAAATTTCCCTTCTTTCGGATTGAGGGAGAATTCGATCGGAGGCCTGATGGGATGTACGATGTGATGGAAGCCATCGGCGCCCATGAGATCGTCATTGAGACGCCCGATCATGATCTGAATTTTGCTTTCATGGAACCTTCTCAGATCAGAAAAGTTATCCAGGCCTATCAAGGGAGGCTTCTCGATCTGGAGAAAGACCGCCGTTTTGAGCAATTTCTTATTTTAAAGAATTACCCAGGGATATTTAACCGTCATCCCCACTCTCACATCATGGCCATGCCCGTGATTCCACGGAGGATTGATGAAGAGATCTGGGGAATACTGGACTATTATCAGCGCAAGGAACGCTGCATCTTTTGCGATATCCTCAAGGAGGAGATATCGGCCAAAAGGAGAATCATCCTGGAGACCGGGCATTTCTTGGTCTTTTCACCCTTTGCCTCGCGCTATCCTTTTGAGACATGGATTGTTCCCAAGATGCATCGGTCCGATTTTCATCGCCTTGGCGAAGATGAGGCAGAAGATCTATCTGTTGCGATCCAGTCTCTGTTTCTTAGGTTTCACAAACTGCTTTCTGATCCTCCCTACAGTGTGACCTTTCATACCTCACCGGTTCAGGAACGGTTTCATCGTCCGGAATATCACTGGCATATCGAAACTCGTTTGCGGATCGGACTGCGGGAGGGGTTTGAATGGGGGACGGGTTTCTTCGTCAACCCCACTCCTCCGGAGGATGCGGCAGCATTTTTAAGAGAGATTGAGAGTTAGAAGTAGGGGCGATTCATGAATCGCCCCTACAGAGTTCGGAGTTATTCTTTTATGCAGAAATGCCACAAGGTCTAAAAGAGATTAAGGGGGAAGGATGGTGGGTCTTAGTTTTAAAAAATCGAATCGATTAGGAGTTCAAACCTCAGAGGTCCGAAGGAAGAAAAAAAAGTGGCTTCTCCTTTCGGGTTCTTGTTTTATCATCCTTTTAGTGGCTACCTATTTTTATATCCTTCCCTATAATCCCATTCCCTCGAAGGGCGGCACCCCTGACCTCTCCTCCCCGTCAAAAGAGGTTCAACCCCCCGAGCCCAAATACCAGACCATCGAGGGCGAGATCAAAGAGAAAAGCACATTTTCAAAGTCATTAGCCGAGAAGTCCATTTCCCAATCTCAGATTGAGCAGATTGTTTTGGCCTTGAAGCCATTTCTCGATTTCAAGAGAATGAAGGGCGGACAATTCCGTTTTGTCGCTGACGAAAAAGGAGAAATGGTGAAATTTATCTTTGAGGCAGGTCCAATTGAGGTCTATGAGATCGAAAAAGGTCCTGAAGGATATGTTGCCCGAAAGAAGGACATCCCTCTCGAAACTTACCTCGTCAAAGTGGAAGGGGTGATTCGTTCCTCCCTCTTTGAGGCGATGGAGGCCATTGGAGAAAAGGAACAGTTGGTGATCTCCTTTGCTGAAATCCTCGCTGCGGAGATCGATTTCTATAAAGATGTGAGGGAAGGGGACCGGTTTCAAATTGCCGTAGAGAAGATTTACAAGGAGAAAGAGTTCATTCGATACGGCCCCATCCATGCCGTTGGATACCAGAGGGGAGATAAGACCATTCTGGGGATACATTTCCATGGCGATTTCTATAATGAGAAGGGCATGGCTTTGAAAAAGGCCTTTTTGAGATCCCCTCTCCGTTTTACACGCATTAGTTCAAGATTCAGCAGAGCAAGGAAACACCCCATCCTCGGTGGGATTCTTCCTCATTACGGGGTGGATTATGCAGCGCCCCCTGGAACCCCCATCTGGGCAGTGGCCAATGGGACCGTGGCCTCCTGTGGATGGGGGGGAGGGTTTGGCAAGCAGGTGATCCTCCGACATCCGAACGGATATATGACTTATTATGGTCACCTCTCCGGTTACGGTCCCGGAATACATAAGGGAGCCCGGGTCACGCAGAAGCAAGTCATCGGGTATGTGGGCTCGACCGGACTCTCCACAGGTCCACATCTGGATTACCGGATGGCAAAAGATGGGCGATTCCGAAATCCGCTCAGGGAAAGTTTTCCTGCAGGGAATCCGATTGAAAAAGGGAGAATGGATGCGTTTGAGAAGAGAAGGGATGAGATGATCGCCTGGCTTCAGGGAGACGCTTCCAATCGGAAGAGACTAGAACCCGAGAAAGGCATATAATGGCCCATAAGAAGAAGATTCTCATCGTTGATGATGAGAGGGATATTGTCAAGGCATTGACCATCCGACTCCAGTCGAGCGGATACAATACAGTGGCGGCTTTTGATGGCGCCCAGGGTGTTTTTATGGCTTACAAGGAGCGGCCCAAACTGATCATCCTCGATATCCGGATGCCAGCCGGCGATGGATTCAGCGTGGCTGAGAAACTGAAGGAGTCGAAGCGGACAAGCGGGATTCCCATCATCTTTGTATCAGGGAGCCCGGAGAAAAATGCTGAAGAGAGAGCAAGAGAATTGGGAGTCCGTTTTTTTATCAAAAAACCTTATGATCCGGAAGAGTTGTTAGACGCCGTGCGAAGGGCATTAGAGACGAGACCTTCCGATCCTACAACATGAACAAAGAAGATTTTGTCATCCAAACGGAAGTTCGAAGAATGCTGATCCGGACCAATATCGATTATACGAAGCTCGATTTTGGAACGGTGAGGGGAGTGGTTTATTTGCGTGGTCTTTTTAAGATTTCCCGCATCTATACGGATGGGGGAGAGGATGAGATCAAGGAATTTACTGCGAAAACCCTTTTTACCTTCGAAAAAAAGATCAGGTCCATTCCTGGCGTCAGCGATATTGTCTTCCAGTTCATCAACTGGCGAAAAGAAAAGGGACAGTGGATTTCGATCGAATCGAAGAAGAAGGAAGAAAAGAAGGAAGAGAAAGATGAAGATAAAACGACTCCCTGTGTATAGGCGAATTTTGAACGAGGTCGAGAAGGAGATCGAGATTCATCCGGACTATGCAGACCTCCGAAACCAAAGGGGATTGCTTCTGATGGCGGAAGGAGATCAGGAGGGAGCGGAGAGGGAATTTGCCCATGCGGTCCGACTCAATCCGAAGTACCGGGAGGCTGCGATCCATTCAGGATACCTCCATATTGAGATGAAGCGGTGGAAGGAGGCCGAGAGGATTTTTCTTTCCGAAGCCCAGAAGAAACCTAAAGAGAGTTTTTTTCATCTTCTTCTGGGAATGATTTATCTTCAAATGGAAAGGAGACAGGAAGCCTCTCTGAGGATTCGGAAGGCTTTCCAAATCCATCCTGCCTACCAGGATGAGTACCGGAAGAAAGGGATTTGGGAAAAAGGGGAGATTCATCTTGGTGAGATGGCCAAGATGGGATTCGGAAAGATTCATCTCAACCACCTTTATGCACAACTTTATAACTTTACCGGGCTTTATCTGGCACGGGAAGGAAGATCGGTTCAGGCCATTCGAGAATTAAAGAAGGCGGCAAAACTTGTTCCCGATGAATTCCAATTTCATTTCAACCTCGGTTCGGTCTATTTTTACCATGGCTCCTATCTAAAGGCCATTGGGGAGTTTAAAAAGGTATTGAAGATCGATCCCGGTTTTGGAATGGGATATGCCTATCTCAGTTATGTCTACGGTTTGTTGCGCCGGACCCGTGAGGCCCGAAGGTTGATGGAAAAGGCTGTTCAGTTAAATCCCC
>Ga0194111_10003728_pt1 | contig 17962 bp, 17 predicted proteins | sample TA2KigC300mmetaG_FD_146194 | JGI IMG/M metagenome (GOLD analysis project Ga0194111, IMG submission 146194) | Freshwater microbial communities from Lake Tanganyika, Tanzania - TA2015033 Kigoma Deep Cast 300m | ecosystem: Environmental > Aquatic > Freshwater > Lake | place: Tanzania: Lake... | reverse complement strand
TTTCAGCACCGGTTCTGAACGTAGGTCCGATTATCGTCCGGATCGAAAACGGAATCAATCACCTCAAGCCGGATCCGAAAGCTCCTGCCGCTCGCCGATTCGTGATGCGACCAAACGTAGTCTCCGCTTACCCCCAGCACCTCCGCGTTCAGATCCTGAAGGCTGCTGAAGCTGTCGCGAAGAGTACAGACCTCCTTGGTGCATCCGGCGCTCCAATCCGCCGGATAGAACGCCAGGATGATGGCGCTCTTTCCTATGAGCGCAGATAAGTTGAGCGGGGTCCGGTACATCGAGTCTTTTGTAGGGAAAGGGAGAGAGAAGTCGGGTGCAGCTGTTCCCACAGCCAGATCAGCTTCAGTCTGAGCCGCTGCAAAGCCCGCAACGAGCGGGAACAGAATTGCGAGGATATTGGTTTTCATGATCAGATGCGACTTGATTTCTTTCCAAGGTACCTGTTCTTCATCTGAGATGCAATATTCAGAGGCGTGCTTGCGTGTCGGGCACCGCGTACTTAACCTGAGTCACTGGAGCGAAGCATCGTGCGAAGAGTGTTAACCAGCTTACTGGTCATCCTGCACTTGCACGCGGCAAGCGTCTTACAGTCCTGGCACTCACATGCCTCTGCAGAAGCCGACTCGCCGATAGCGATCACTACACACAACTGTAGCGACAACGAAATCCGTCAGGACATCTCATCGGTGGATCCTTGCCCTCTGTGTCCTCGCGGGATTCTGACGACCGAAAACGTGCCCGCGACGCCGTCCTTCATCGACCTGCGCTTCTGGTTTGGCGTACCATCTGCTGATCGTCGCACTGATTTCTCACATCACTATGACGCTTGTTAGAAGCGGGGTCCACCCCTGGCAGCTGCGTAGTGTCTGTCTCGCCGAGAGCGTGCATGTGCTCTCAGTGAGATCCACATCGGCTTAATCCCGGTCTGCCGCCAAAGGGAACAAGGATGAACACGATCAATAGCCGCCAATTCCTTCTCATATTCTGGGTCGCGTCATGGACAATACACGTCCCTGCACAGTCCGTGCTGAATCCCGGCATCAGCGTCATACCTCGCTGCAGGATAGAATCTGATGACGGAGCAGAGTTGCCTGCCCGGCGAGAGTTCAGCAGGCCCGTCTTCACCCTTGAAGAATTCGAGCTTGAAGAAGTCTACGCAACCCTTCTTCGCCGGCTTCCTCTCGACCTGAACGTTCGCGTCGGCAAGTACCTTGCCGAATATGGAAGGCTCAACACGTCACACCCTCACGCGTGGCCTTTTCTTTCGAAACCTGTGAGCCTCGAGCGGTTCCTGGGAGAGGAGGGGCTCAACGACCTTGGCATTTCGGTAAGCTATGTCATTCCGACGGGTGATCTGTTCTACATCAGGCTCACTGCGGATATTCTCAGCGGCCGAGCATCTCGAGCCTGGATCCTCTGTCAGGCAGCCTCCTCGGTGGCCCTGGACTCGTTGACGCGCTGACGCGACGGACACACCACGCAAACTCTAGCCGTTGCAGGGAGAGGTGATCGTCGGGGAGCAGGGGAGCGAACGGTTGCGGATCGGCTACGTGCCGCAAAGAGACTTGGTTGAGCAAATCATGCCCTTCACGGTCAGAGATGTTGTGTTAATGGGCGGCTACCGTCGCGTGGGCCACTTCCGGCTTCTATCCAGAGCTGACCGCACCAGCGTCCGCAACGCGCTTGATCATGTCGATATTGCAGACCTTGCGTCGCTCTCGTACAACGGGGTCTCCGGAGGACAGAAACAGAGGGCCCTCATCGCTCGCGCGCCTGCCGCCGAACCCGAGGTTCTCATTCTTGATGAGCCCACCAACGGAATGGACCCCACATCTCGCACGGCGATCCTCGAGCCGATCAGGAAGCTTCACGAATCGGATCGCTTGACGATCATCATGGTCAGTCACCTCCTGGGCGACGTGGCCAACTATGTGAAGAAGATCATGCTCGTGGAGCAGAACCTCTTTCAGGTCGGTACCGTTGGAGAGATATTGACAGAATCGAATCTCTCCCATATCTACAACATACCTGTCAGAGTCAGAGAATTCTTGGGGAACAAGGTCGTGATCGCAGGAGGAAAGAATGTCTGACGCCCAGATCTTCCACATCATCGTGACAGAATTCCCGTATGCGTTGATGGGGAGCATCATTGCAGGAGCCCTCTGCGCGTATGTAGGAGTGTATCTAGTGTCGATGCGTGTCGTGTTCGTCGGCGCGACAATGACGCAAGTAGCGGTGGCGGGGATAGCACTTGCTCATCTTCCCGTCATTGAGGTCGAACCAGTGTTCGGCTCAATCTTCCTCACGGTTCTTGTCACTCTCCTTGTTGCCCGGCTACTCCAGAGCAGGAAGATCCCTCGAGATAGCGTACTGGGTATCACATTCATCGTTGCGATGGCAATACTTCTTGTCTTCTACATGACGGCTGGCCTTGTCGTCTCAGTAGCGACGAGAGTTGTTGGTGATGTTCTTGTCTTTGGATTTCTTGTGATTCCGGCGGTCACGGCCATTCTCTTGGCGAAGAAGGTACGCAACATCTTCTGGCTGGCTGTCGGTTTTCTAGGACTCTATTTCGCGTTCAAGTTGGACCCTCCGGCAGGTCCGGCCACCGTTGCCACCGGGTTCATTATCCTCTCTGTTGCGTGGATCGTGAACCGCTTCCGCCGCTGACTTCACATCCTGAGGATCACAATTCTGGAGACCGACATGACGCTTCGACGCAAGTATGCGCTCATCACCGGCGGCACCGGTGCCCTTGGATCTGCTATCGCTCAGCGCTTAACGGAAGAGGGAACCACCGTCTTCGCATCGTATCTGCTGGAGAAGGAATTGGCCTTGCTCGCAGAGCCGTTGAGAAATCGACTGACTCTTGTCAAGGCCGACGTGACGGACGAATCCCAGGTCGTCAGTCTGTACGATGCTCTCCTCACAAAAGCAGCGCATATCGACATCGTTGTGAATACCGTCGGCGGGTTTCTTCCGAGGAAACCGCTGACGGAAGTGTCGATGTCCGAATGGGACCTTATGATGAACATAAACCTGAAGTCGGCGTTTCTCTCCACACGCGAGGCTTTACGGCGGATGCAGGGACAGCCCTACGGCCGAATTGTCAACATCTCCGCAATGGTGGGGCTGAGCCCCGCAGCAGGTAGAGCTCCCTATGCGATTTCGAAGGCCGGGGTTTCGCTGCTCACGGAGATCGTCGCTCAAGAAGTCAAAGGAACCGGTATTACCGTCAACGCAATCGCGCCAAGCATCATTGTAACACCCGCGAATCTTACGTCCATGCCTGATGAGGATTCCAGCAAGTGGGTGAAACCGGAAGAGATCGCGGATCTCGTGTGTTACCTCTGTTCGTGGGCAGCAGGAGCAATCACCGGCACAACAATCAAAGCCTACGGAGGCGTGTAACAAATCTTGTTGATTTTCTGGAAGGGTTTCGATATTTTTCACTGTGACAGATTGCGACGAGAGACGACGAAAACAGACTCTGTATCCCAATGATCGACGCAGCCAGGCAAGCGATTCTTTGCGCTTGCCTTTTTCGTTTTGTGTGAGCCCGGGCAATGACCCTTAACGAACGAATCAGCAACGACCTGAAGGAAGCGTTACGCTCAGGTGACAGAACAAGACTGGAAACGCTCCGGATGCTGCGCGCGGGAATAATCGATCTCACGAAGCGCGGAACGGACAAGGAGATCAGCGCCGACGATGAGCTGTCGGTCCTCACGACGGCCATCAAAAAACGAAAAGAGGCGATTGAGCTTTACGAAAAGGGTGGGAGAGACGATCTCGCAGCTCGAGAACGCCGAGAGGTCGAGATCATCACAGCGTATCTCCCCAAGCAGCTCAGCAGGGAAGAGGCCGAGCAGGTCGTCCAGAAGATCATCATGGAGACTGGGGCAACCTCTGCGAAAGACTTCGGAAAGGTGATGCCGCTTGCCATGAAAGAGCTCAAGGGGAAAGTCGAAGGAAAGTTGGTTCAGGAACTAGTGAAGGCAAAATTGGGAGTTCAGCCATGATAATGGACCTGCTCATACTTTTTCCCATCATCGGATTTGCTGCTCTCGGATTCCGCGATGGGCTCGTACGAAAACTCGTGGCAATCGTCGTCGCGATACTGGCGATGTTCATAGCGCATTTCTTGATGCAAGACGTCGCCAAGCTCCTCATCGATCTGTCGAACGCACAACCGGCAACAGCACCGATGACCGCTTTTTTCACGGTTTTCTTCATCATCTTCGTTCTCCAAATTGTCCTCTACAGATTTCTGGCACACAACTACAGGATCGGCGGGATCGTGGATCGGATTATCGGTTCGGTGATCGGTATCGCTCAAGGGGTGTTGATGGTCAGCATCATGTTCATGATCTTCACCCTGCAGGGTCCTCCTTCCCGCAGGCTTATCTGGGACTCCCGGCTGTATCGTCCCGTTGTGTCGATTGCACCGGTTATCAAGGATTATCTCTCCAATCTCGTCGCCTCAGGGCAGGAATCGGTTGAGCAGCTCACCGCTCCTGGCGAAACCAAGCCAGATTCAACTGCCCAGAAACCACAGGAGTGACGGCTGAGTTCCGCTGATGGCTGATTTCACGACGGCGATAAAGAAGCTCGAATTCGACAAGATCCTCGACCGACTGCAGCAACTTGTTGTCTCTGAGCCGGGGCGCGCCTGCGCAGCTTCTCTTAAGCCTTTCGACAATGCAGAAACTATCCGCCTTGAGCTTCAGAGAGTCTCAGAAGGGAAAGAGCTTCTTATTGTCGAGGGAGGTCTTCCCCTCGACGGCATCAAGAGCATACTTCCGGCTCTCAAGAAAGCTGCCATTGAAAACCACATCCTGACGGGTCGGGAGTTATTGGACATCGCACTCACGTTGCGCGCCGCACGCCTGACAGCGGCTTTTCTGTCGAAACGCCAGAAGAGCTACCCGCGCGTTGCCGCACTTGCCGCAGAACTTCTTTACGATAAGGTGGTTGAGTACAATATCCTCGAGTGCATCGACGAAGAGGCTAGAATTCGCGACTCTGCGAGCAAGGAGCTACTGCGCATTCGCCAGGACATGATCAGCACCGCCGACGCGCTGCGCAAGCGACTCTCATCCATTCTGAAAAGAGTGTCCGAGAAGGAATTCTTGCAGGAAGAAATCATCACCACGCGCGATGGCCGCATGGTGATCCCGGTGAAGGTCGAACACAAGAACCACGTGCCCGGGTTCATTCACTCCAGCTCTGCAAGCGGCGCCACGGTCTTCATCGAGCCGGCGGAGACGCTGGACCTGAACAATGCGCTCACGGAACTCCACCTTGGCGAACAACGTGAAATCTCTCGGATTCTCGCGCAGTTGACCGAGCAGGTCAAGGAAATCCGGCCCAACCTAGAAGCCACCCTGTCAACGCTGGCCGCGCTCGATCTCATTGCTGCGAAGGCGAAATATTCCATCGAGATCCTGGGCAGTGCGGCTGCTGTTGCCGATTCACCACGGGTGCGGCTGGTCCAGGCTCGGCATCCGGTGCTGCTGCAGCGCCACCGCCGAGAGGAGGTCGTCCCACTCGACTTGCAGTTGGGAGACGGTACCCTAACAATGGTCATAACGGGTCCGAATGCTGGCGGCAAGAGCGTCGCGATGAAGACGGTCGGGCTGCTGGCGCTCTGTACGCAGGCCGGGATTCATATTCCTGCCGCGCCCGAATCTGAATGCGGCGTCTTCAAGCAGATCTTCGTCGACATCGGTGATGACCAATCCATCGAAAACGATCTCAGCACGTACAGCTCGCATCTCCTAAGTCTCCGTGAGATCCTTCGCCATGCAGACAACAACAGTCTGGTGCTCATCGACGAAATCGGCGCCGGCACCGACCCCGCGGAGGGGGGAGCGCTTGCCGCCTCCGTCCTGAAGGATCTTACTCTCCGCGCCGCCATCACGATTGCCACAACCCACCACGGCATGCTCAAAGCGTTTGCGCACGAAACTCCCGGCGTGATGAATGCCTCCTTGGAGTTTGATCACGAGACCCTCAAACCGACATACAGATTCCGATCGGGAATTCCCGGCAGTAGCTACGCGCTCGAGCTGGCCAGAAGACTCGAGTTGCCCTGGCACATTATCGGTCTAGCGAGAGAACTCGTCGGCGACACGAAAGTCAAACTGGAACAGCTCCTCAGCGACCTCGAGCGCCAATCACAGGAATATCGCGACCAGTTGCGTCACGTCTCCGCTGAGCGTGACCGCTTGGATTCCCTTGTGCAGACGTACGACGAAAAGATGCGGGATCTACGGAAAGAGCTTCAAGCCATCCGCAGGAAAGCTGTCGATGAGGCACAAGATATCGTCAAAGGTGCTCAGGCGCTGATTGAAAAAACGATCAGAGAGATTCGCGAATCGGCCGCAGAGAAGGCAACTGTTCGGACGGCAAGGGAAGACGTTCAGCGCCTGCAGGAGCAGATCGCTTCCTTGGATTCGCCCGCGCAGCCGCCCACCCCTGAAGATCTACGAGTTGGCGATGTGGTGCGGCTCCAAGATGCATCCCAGCTTGGGGAGATTCTCGAGATCAAAGGCGCCTTCGCCACCGTGTTGTCAGGAAACGCGAGAGTTCGTGTGAAACTCCAAAACCTGACAAAGGTAAGCAGCAAGGGACTCCGTACTTTTGCGCCCCCGGAGGTTCTCTACACACCTGAAGGAAAGACGGAGATCGATTTGCGCGGCATGCTGGGTGAGGAAGCCGTTACACAGGTACAGCGGTTTCTCGATGATGCTCTTGTAGCCGGCCTGCACCGGGTCGACATCATCCACGGAAAAGGCACCGGCGCCCTGCGCAAGCGCGTGGCCGAGTTCCTGAAGATTTACCCGCACGTGAAATCGTTCCGTCTCGGTGAGTGGAATGAAGGGGGAACGGGAGTAACGGTGGTCGAACTGGATTAAGAGACAAAAGGCAGACGGTGAAAACAGGAGAGCGTCACATCCGGAAGGTCCTGATAGCGAATCGCGGAGAGATTGCGGTGCGCGTGATGAGAACCTGCAAGGAGTTGGGCATCAGCACCGTCGCCGTTTTCTCCGATGTCGATCGACGACTGCTCCATGTTCTGATGGCGGACGAGGCATACCCACTGGGAGGAACCACGCCCGCGCAAAGCTACCTAGACCAGGAGAAGCTGCTGACCATTGCACGGCAAGCGGGGGCCGACGCGATCCATCCTGGCTACGGCTTCCTCGCGGAGAACGCGTCGTTTGCCAAGCGGGTTGAGGAAGCAGGGCTCAGGTTCATAGGACCCGGCAGCAGAGCGATCTCGCTGATCGGAGACAAGACCGAAGCGAGGAAGATCGCCCGCAAACTCGGAATTCCCACGATTGCAGGTGCCGTCGATCCTATCAGCAGTGAGGAGCATGGACTTCGCTTGGGATCGGAGATCGGGTTTCCTATTCTCCTCAAGGCAGCTGCGGGCGGAGGAGGAAAGGGTATGCGCGTCGTCTCCTCCGCGACCGAGTTCCCGTCGGCGTTCCGAGCGGCTCAGTCGGAAGCAAGGACGGCTTTTGGCGACGATAGAGTGTACATCGAGAAATTCCTCGAAGCGCCGCGGCATATCGAGATGCAGATTCTCGCAGACCAATTCGGCAACATCATCTATCTCGGCGAGCGGGAATGCTCGATACAGCGCCGACATCAAAAAGTCGTTGAGGAGTCACCCTCCACGGCGGTCGACGAGACTCTGCGGGAAGCCCTCGGCAGCGCGGCCGTCGCACTCGCCAGGGCTGCGGGGTACACGAACGCAGGAACTATGGAATTCCTCGTCGATCAGCAAGGCAAGTTCTACTTCCTGGAGGTGAACGCGAGGCTGCAGGTTGAACATCCCGTCACGGAGGCAATCACAGGGTGCGACCTGGTGAAAGAACAGATTCACATAGCAGAAGGGGAGCGGCTTTCGATCAAACAGAGGAACGTACACCGCCGTGGTCATGCCATCGAATGCCGGATATGCGCGGAGGATCCTGAGAACAATTTCCTCCCGTCGACCGGGACGCTCGCACGGTACGAACCTCCGGCGGGACGTATCCGGGTAGAGAACGGATTCCGGCAAGGTGATGAAGTCACGGTTTTCTATGATTCACTCCTTTCGAAGGTGATCTCCTGGGCCCCTTCCCGCTCCGAAGCCATTGCGTCAATGCAGAGGGCTCTCTCGGAGTTCGTCATCGAAGGCGTGAAGTCAACGATACCGTTCTGTCAGTTTGTCCTGGGACACCCATCGTTCCAATCCGGTGACATCAATACCCGCTTCGTGGATAACCATTATGCCTCGCGACAGCAGGGGAGAAGTGCCGAGAATGAGCGTGCGGCGGCGATCCTCGCCACCATCCTCGCTCACAACCAGCAAACGACCCCCATTGTCAGCAGCTACAACGGTGTCACCAAGCGCAGCGCGAAGTGGAAATCGCTGCGAAAGGAGACCCTCCGATCGTGACTACAACCTATCGTGCTACAACGCAATCGGGAACCCACGATATTACAATCCTCGACGACCGCCACATCCAACTCAACGATAAGGTGTATCGATATGATCTAACTTCCGTCGGATCCGGAGATTATTCCCTTCTACTTGACGGAAAGGTGTATACCTTTCACATCTCCGGCCGTGCGTCTTCTTATCCCGAATCCCTCTCCGCACAAGACCTTTTGCCCGAGGGAGCTTTCGAGCTCACTCTCGTCCACAAGGAGCGGGACTATCCCGTTCGCGTCGACAACCAGCGCTCCCTTTTGCTCCGCTCATTCCTCGCGAAGACTCACGCGACCGCCACCGTAACCACGATCTGTGCACCGATGCCGGGACTCATCGTCAGGGTCGAGGTGGAACCGGGTCAGGCAATCAAGCAGGGACAGGGTCTCGTCGTACTCGAGGCAATGAAGATGGAAAACGAAATACGGTCAATGTCGAGCGGTACTGTGAAGGCAGTACACATCCAAAAAGGAAGACCGGTGGAGAAGGGGGAGGCGCTTGTGACTCTATCATCAGAATAGCTCTATGGGGCTATCTCTCGCCAGATCAAGATATTAGCTCCGCTGAAATGAACGAACAAACTAGAGGGAAGGAACCGCAGGTGACGGTCGAGCTTGCTCGTCACCACGGACTCACAAGCGGGGAATATGAGCGCATACTCTCCATTCTTGGACGCACGCCGACCTACACGGAACTTGGAATATACAGCGTCATGTGGAGTGAGCATTGCAGCTATAAGAACTCGATCGCCCTCTTGAAGACGCTTCCGCGTTCAGGAGGACGTCTGCTTGTGAGCGCAGGAGAGGAGAACGCAGGCCTCATTGACATCGGAGACGGACTCGCCGTTGCATTCAAGATCGAGAGCCATAACCACCCTTCGGCTGTCGAGCCGTATCAGGGAGCTGCTACGGGAGTGGGTGGAATTCTCCGCGATATCTTCACAATGGGGGCACGACCAATCGCCGCACTCGACTCGCTTAGGTTTGGGGAGCTGGACAATGAACGCGTGCGCTATTTGTTCAAGCGAGTTGTGAAGGGGATAGGTGACTACGGTAACAGCTTCGGGGTCCCGACAGTTGCGGGGGACGTGTATTTTGACAAGTCCTTCGCTCAGAATCCACTGGTGAATGCCATGGCTGTTGGGATAGTGGAGCACGGACATATCGCACGAGCTGTGGCAAAAGGCGAGGGAAATCTGGTCATGATTGTGGGATCCTCGACCGGCAGGGATGGGATACACGGAGCCACGTTTGCATCTGAAGAGATATCTGAAGCCTCAGAAGCTAAGCGTCCGTCAGTCCAAGTTGGTGACCCGTTTACGGAAAAGCTATTGCTTGAGGCTACCCTGGAGGCCATCCGAGAGGGTTTGATCATCGGCATCCAGGATATGGGTGCTGCAGGTCTCACGTGCTCGAGCACTGAGATGAGTGCCCGAGGGGGCTCCGGGATGCGTATCGATCTGGACAAGGTGCCACTTCGAGAAGAACAAATGAGCGCCTATGAAATCATGCTCTCTGAATCGCAGGAGCGGATGCTTCTCGTGATCGAGAAGCAGCATCAAGCCGCTATAGAGAAGATCTTTGGAAAATGGGATTTACATGCCGTTACGATAGGTCACGTCATAGGTGCGGATCGTGTCATCGTCTACCACGAGGGGGAGCTGAAAGCCGATGTTCCTGCCGAATCGTTGGTGCTTGGAGGCGGAGCACCTGTGTACGAGCGCGAGACCAGAGAGCCTGAATACCTTGCACACGTCCGCTCATTTCGTCCCGAATCCATCCCATTGCCGGCGGACCACAACGCGGTCTTGCTGGATCTGCTCCAACGCCCCGCGATCGCCAGCAAACAGTGGGTAGCTCAGCAGTATGACTCGATGGTACGAACGAACACGGTGTCACCCAGCTGCGACGCTTCCATTATCCGTATCAAGGGTTCAAACAGAGGCCTAGCGCTGAAAACAGACTGCAACGCACGATATGTCTATTTGAATCCGCGAAAAGGCGGACAAATTGCTGTAGCTGAGGCGGCGAGAAATGTTGTCTGTGTAGGCGCGACGCCTGTCGGGATAACAAATTGCCTGAACTTCGGAAATCCCTACGATCCCGAGATCTTCTGGCAGTTCAAGGAAGCTGTGCTTGGGATCGGTGAAGCATGCCGCGTTCTTGAGACACCCGTGACAGGAGGGAACGTCAGCTTCTACAACGAGAGTCCCGATGGGGCAGTGCACCCTACACCAGTCATCGGGATGCTGGGCTTGCTCGACGATGCAGACTTGACGATGACGTCGTTCTTCAGCCATCCCGGAGATTCGATTATCCTTCTTGGCGAGTCCAGACCAGAGGTGGGGGGCTCAGAATACGTCCAGATGCTCCTGAATGAAGCTCTGGGCGATGCACCTGCGATCGATCTGCTCTTCGAGAAGCGATTGCAGCAGCTTTGCCTGAACCTCATTCGCACCCGTCTCATTCATTCCGCACACGATTGCAGTGAGGGGGGACTCGCAGTCGCCCTTGCTGAATGCTGCTTCGGCCGTTACGAGACTCTCGGCGCCCAGATCACCAGTCTCGCTCTTGCCGACTCTCGCCCCGACTTCCTCCTTTACGGGGAGTCTCAGTCGCGAATCATCGTTTCTGCTCACCCCGCTTCCGTACCGGAAATCCTCACGACCGCACAAGCACGGCGCATCCCCGCGACAACCCTTGGACGTGTGACCAAGGATGCCCATCTCCGCATCAGCTCGCTCCTCGATCTTCCGACCCAGCAAGCCCGGATTTCCTACGACCAGGCAATCCCCACTGCGATGGGCGAGGAGGAGGTCTAACCTGCATGAGTGGCGCGCTGAGCCCTGGATCCGTGGTTGCGAAGAAACTTTACATAATATCTATTATCAGACAGACGCCCCGAATACCCTGCACGCAACTGCCCTTTGCCGCTTCCGCGAAACTCCCGTCGCTTCATTGCTGACTCTGGGTTTCGTAACTCAGCGATCAGCGTTTTCTGGGGTGAGATCGAAGCACGTCGTCGGGTCGTAGGTCCAGTCGGTAGGATTTAAGGTGCGGGATCGCAAGGTCACGGGGCATTGCCTCCCGAGGTGAAACGCGTGCTGGGGTCACAACCGCCGATGAATGCCCCACCTTCAGGGCTGCACCGGAGTGAATGCGAGAACCCAAATGTGCACAGGTCGCACTACCGTCCAGTCCCAGGGATTCCTTTGACCAGCTGTCTCACGACGGTGTGAAGGTGAACGACCATCTCTAGTCGAAACTCCCAGTCCTGCGGGTTGAGGGCAGAAACGTCTCGGGACCTCCCACAGATATAGGTTCTTCTGCTTTCCTACGTGAGCTGGCGCATCATAAGTCCCATGAAGCCAAGAACATACGCGCCAGCCGATAATCAGACTTATCCAGCTCACACGTGCTTCCTTCATAAGGCGGATGCGCGACGTTTCTTCCTTCTGAACCTCATCCAGCGCAGCCCTTTGCGTAGTCTCGAAACACTCGGTAGCTCAGTCTTGCCTTCAAAGATCACTTCTGCGGGCCCCCGCAGGCTCACGTTCACGATCTCATCCCCTTCCACCTCGAAGTTGACCCACAGCGGAACGTGGCTCTGTGGCACGATCTTAACGGGCGGCTCCAACCCCCAAAGTTCGTGTGCAATCACCGCAGCAGCAATGGAGCCCGTACCACATGCTAATGTTTCATTTTCGACGCCGCGCTCATACGTTCGTATTTTCAAAGACTTACGCCTCTTCAATTCAATGAAATTCACGTTCGTGCCGCCTGACGTGAAGAAACGGTGAGATCGTAGTTTGCGCCCCAAGCCCACGACATCGAGATCCTCGAGTCGTCTTTTCCGCACCTTGAGATCCCGAACCGCGACCACGGCATGCGGAGCTCCTGTATCCACAAAGTTAACGACCTGACGTTTGCCTTCCAGCGAAATTGCAACGTTGGTGAGCAGCTCTCGGGGATTCTTCATCCAAAGAGTAACCTCCTCCCGGCCAACGTGCACACGGTATATGTATTTGAGCGCCTCGAATGAGTGACGGGGCGGTGCGAGCCCGTGCCGGACAGCGAATGCGGCGATGCATCGCCCCCCATTGCCGCACATGCCGCCATAGCTGCCGTCGGCATTGTAATACATCATTCGGTAGTGCGCTTTGCGACTTTTCTCCACCAACAGCAGCCCGTCAGCCCCTATTCCCCACCGCCTGTCACAGAGCTTTCTTGCTATCTCCGGACCGTTAACAATGATTCCAGAGCGGTTGTCGATAACCACAAAGTCATTCCCAGCGCCGCTCATCTTCGTAAATGAAATCTTCATACGTAGGTCCCGGTGCAATAAGAAAGCGGTGGGTTGGTTCTAGCGGTCAAAGGTACCACAAAAAACACAATTTCCAAAGCCCGTCTCGCTCACTGAAGGCCGATATCGGAGGCGTGATGCTTGATAATCTTCGCGTTGACCAGAAAGATCACATCCTCCGCAATATTCGTGGCGTGATCGGCAAGCCGCTCGACGTGACGAGAGACAATCATCATGTGTGAAGCAGGCTCAATATTTTCAGGAGATTCCTTCATTTTCTTGATCATCAGATTGAACGTCTCACGATCATAGTTGTCGATAGTGTCATCGGCTCGAAGGATTGCCTTTGCCAGGCCTGGATCGTTGTTGACGAACGAATCAATCGCGTTCTTGACCATTTCTCGAGCTGCGGTAGCCATCGCAACAAGGGCCGTCGTCTTGACGAACTCATCATATGGCGCGAGCGGCTCAACTCGTTCTGCCAGATTCACCGCGATATCTCCAATGCGCTCGAGCTCATTGTTGATCTTCAGAGCGGCCATGAGCAGCCTGAGGTCGATCGCCACCGGTTGCGTGAGAGCGAAAATGCGCATGCATTGCTGGTCGATGCTGTTGTCGAACTCGTCAACTTTGGTGTCGCGGTCCATAACGAGACGGGCCAGCGACACATCCGACGTACTTATCGCGCGCACAGCGCAGTCGATCTGCTCCTCGACAAGGCTTCCCATCCTGATGAGAAGGGTGCGCAGCTGGTCGAGCTCCAGCTCAAAGTGTCTTGCCATAGCGTTTGCTCCGTTTCTTCATATGCGTATTCTCGCCCATTCTCCTCATTCGGACTACTTTCCCTATCCAAAGCGGCCGGTGATGTACTCCTCCGTCTGCTTCTTCGCAGGATTTGTGAATAGTTTCTTTGTCTCGTCGAACTCAATGAGCCTTCCCAGATAGAAGAAGGCAGTGTGGTCGCTAACACGCGCCGCCTGTTGCATATTGTGCGTTACGATCACAATCGTGTAGTCCTTCTTCAGGTCGTAGATCAACTCCTCGATTTTTGCCGTAGCAATCGGGTCCAGAGCGCTCGCCGGCTCATCCATAAGAATTACCTCCGGGTTCACCGCTAGGGTCCGAGCGATGCAGAGTCGTTGTTGCTGTCCGCCCGACAGACTCACGCCTGATTTGTCCAGTGAATCCTTGACTTCATCCCACAATGCTGCCTGCTTCAGGCTCTGCTCAACCAACTCGGCAATTTGATTCCTGGGAGTACCTTTGTTCAATCGCAGTCCTATCGCGACGTTGCCGAAGATCGACATCGTTGGAAAGGGATTCGGCTTCTGAAATACCATACCCACGCGTTTACGAACGAGGACGGCGTCTGTCTCGTGAATGTCATGGCCATCTAGCAGGACTGATCCTGTCATAGTGCCGCCAGCGACTTCGTGCATCCGGTTCAGGCAGCGCAGGAACGTCGATTTGCCGCAACCGGACGGACCGATGATTGCCAGGACCCGATTGGAAGCAATCTCCATGTTCACATCATAGAGCGCTTGTAGTTCACCGAAGAATGCGCTGAGATTCGTCGTACTCATCTTGATCCCGTTTGGTGCAAAACCGTCGGCCAGAGAGGGGCTTGTTGTGAGTTCCGTATGTCGAATCGTTTCAGGTTGCATGTGCTCTCACCGTTGTGTGTAGCGGCTTCGGGTAACGAATCGAACAGCCAGACTAAGTGTCGAAATGATAATGATCAAAACCAGGGCAGCGGTCCACGCTTGATTGTTCCAGTCTTCAAATGGCGCCCTCGCGTAGTCGTAGATGAATACCGTCAAGGATGCAATCGGCTGGTCGAGAGCCGTCGACCAGAAGCGATTGCCGAGCGCTGTGAAGAGCAGAGGCGCCGTTTCTCCGGCGATCCTCGCAATTGCCAAGAGGATGCCGGTGACGATCCCACGAAATGCCGTGCGCAGGACGATCTGCACTGTCGTCTTCCACTGAGGTATCCCGAGAGCGAGGCCAGCCTCCCGATAAGAATGTGGAACGAGTCGAATCATCTCCTCGGTTGTTCTCGTCACAGTGGGAACCATAAGAATCGCCATCGCAACACCGCCGGCCAAAGCTGAAAAGTGCTTCATTGGGATGACAACCAGCCCATAGGCAACCACGCCCGCAACAATTGAGGGGACCCCGCTCAGCACATCCGCAAGAAATCGCACGAGCGTTCCAAACTTGCCGTTCCCGAATTCGGCCAGGTAGATCCCCGTGAGGATTCCAACAGGAAGTCCGATTGCACTTCCTGTGGCAATCAACACCAGCGTTCCAACAATCGCGTTCGCCATCCCCCCTCCTGTTTCCCCGACAGGCTTCGGCATCTTCATGAAGAAGTCGAGGCTCAGGTAGTCGACACCGCGAGTCACCGTGTAGAAGAAGATCAGCAAAAGGGGCACCAATGCGACGAGGGAGCTCAGCGAACACAGAAACAGCATGAGCCTGCCCGTGAGCATGCGCTTGTAGTAGTGAAAGGATGGAATGTATCTGCGTTGTGCTTTCATGACTTCTTTGTGACACTCCACACCAGGAAACGGGCCAGGATATTCACAATGATCGTGATGACGAAGAGCAAGAGAGCGATTTCAACCAGTGCGCTGACATACATCGAGGTTGTCGCTTCCGTGAACTCGTTTGCCAGCACACTCGCCATCGTGTAGCCTGGGTCGAAGAGCGATAGTGAAATGGTGGGGCGATTCCCGATGACCATGGTAACTGCCATTGTCTCTCCAATCGCTCTTCCCAATCCGAGCAGCGTCGCTCCCAGAATGCCGGATTTGGCGTCTTTGAGGATGATCCGAATCGATTCCCATTTTGTAGCGCCAATGGCAAGCGACGCCTCACGTTGCCCCTGTGGAACAGCTTTCAGGACATCTCGAGAGATCGAGGAAATGATCGGCAGAATCATGATCGACAGAATGAACCCAGCTGCGAGCATGCCAAAACCGTAGGGTGCACCCCGGAAAAGAGGGAGGAAACCAAGATGCGTGGACAGGAGAGGTTCGACACTGGTTCGAATCCACGGAACCAACACGAAGATTCCCCAAAGCCCATAGACAATGCTGGGTATACCGGCCAGCAGCTCTACGAGAAAGGAAAGCGCACGCTCAAGCCAATGAGGTGCCATCTCCGACAAGAAGATCGCGATCCCGAGGCTGAGAGGAAGTGCAATGAGCAAGGCGAGAAGAGATGACATCATAGTGCCGAAAATGAACGGCAAGGCGCCGTACTCTTCTCTCACCGGATCCCACGTCGAGCTTGTGAAGAAGTCCCATCCGAATTTCGCCAGCGAGGGCTTTGATTCGACGTACATTTCGTACGCCATCAGCACTACCAACAACAACACGATGACGGCAAATGTCAGCGTCGTGTATTTGAAAACGACGTCCCCCAGGTTTCGTCTGGGGGATATTTTGACTGATGAAAGGCCAGGGAGCGGCAACACCCTGCGTGTCAGCATGCACCTGGCTCCTCACGTCGTGCGAACGTATGCACGTACTCGAAGCGAAGTCCGACCATCGCGTCTCGGCCGATCAATACTTGATGTGAGCGATCTTTGACTCGCACCGCTTGACGACCTCTTTCGGCAAAGGAGCGTAAAGCAGGTCCTTCGCGTATGCTTGCCCATCACCCATCGCCCACTTGAGGAATTCTACGAGAGCTTTACCCTTGGCCTTGTCTTTCATGTTCTTGTAGACCAAGAGCCAAGTGAACCCGGATATCGGATACGAGTCTTTGCCATCTGCATTCGTTATTGAAACACGGAGGTCATCAGGCATGCCTTTCGCTGCGTCTGCTGCTGCAGCCGTAACGGATTCCAGCTTCGGCTCGACGAATTGCCCTGCCTTGTTCTTCAACCACGCATATGGGAGGTTGTTCTTGACCGCGTAGGCGAGCTCGACGTACCCAATTGATCCTGGCGTCTGCTTGACGAGGCCAGACACACCTTCATTTCCTTTCCCGCCAAGGCCAATGGGCCACTTTACCGAGGTCCCCCTCCCTACCTTCTCCTCCCACACCTTGCTCACCTTTGTCAAATAGTCCGTGAATATGAAGGATGTACCGCTTCCATCCGATCGGTGCGCAACGATAATTGGCTTGTCAGGAAACGTCTTACCAGGATTCAGTGACACGAGCTTCGGGTCGTTCCAACTCGTGATCTCACCCAGGAAGATGGCGGAGAGAGCCTCAGGCGTCAGTCTCAGCCCCGGACCGATTCCTGGAACATTGTAGGTTACCACAACGGCTCCCATTACCGTCGGAATATGAAGGACTTCGGTCGCCTGCTTGGTTTGGGCTTCTGTAAGCTGCTCAGGTGACATCGGGCCGTCCGTGGCGCCGAAGTCAACAGTCCCTTCGATGACCTGCTTGATTCCCCCGCCGCTTCCGATGGACTGATAGTTGAATTCAATATTTGTCTTCTGGTGGTACACATCAAACCACTTTGAGTAGATAACATAAGGGAAGGTCGCACCGGCGCCGTTGAGTTTCAGTTGCGCCCGCATCGCGCTGCCTGCGAGTATCATGATCGCCGCGCTCATCACCACACGATTCGTCAACTTCATGGAAAGATCCTTTCGTGTTGTTCTCCTGAATGATCAGGGATAACGAGTTACCTCCTACAGAAAGACATAGTAAAGAGTGATGCGTGCGGTCACCGACGGATGAATCGCATTTCCTCCGGCAGGAGTCTCGTATGTTTCGTACTGAATGTTCGGGATGATCGACACATTCTTGTTCGGTTTCCAGGATACCCCGCCAATAATGTAATTGCGAGAATTGCCCTTCGCATTGCTGTCTGTGTTGGGATCGAAATAGTCGTAGCGACCTACCACTGCGAGATCCGAGGCCAAGTTTACGGATCCGAAGACGGATATTCCCATCGCGGTAAGCGAGCTCAACGACCTCGCACCAGGGACAATATATCCATTCGAGGTGGAGGAAGAAAATGCCTCGATTCCGACGTTCAACTTGTTCGGGTCCACATACCCGACAAACACTGAGGCGGTCATCGTGCCGTTTGTCACCGTCGATCCCGGGTTGAACGGATCGTTCCTCTTGGCCCGGTCGTTGTAATCGGCATAGAGCGTCGCGAGGATTTTCACTGCCGGCTCTATCTCAAGG
>Ga0194111_10003727_pt1 | contig 17963 bp, 13 predicted proteins | sample TA2KigC300mmetaG_FD_146194 | JGI IMG/M metagenome (GOLD analysis project Ga0194111, IMG submission 146194) | Freshwater microbial communities from Lake Tanganyika, Tanzania - TA2015033 Kigoma Deep Cast 300m | ecosystem: Environmental > Aquatic > Freshwater > Lake | place: Tanzania: Lake... | reverse complement strand
ACTTCTTCTTCAACTCTTGAACAACTGGGGCAGGGTCACCCTTCCATACAATGTAGAGTTTGTCGTTCAGAAGCGGATATTTCGTGAGTATTCTGGTAATCTGCGGTTCGGTACCAACCAGCAAAGGGAGGACCTTCGTTTGACCACTGGTTGCCTCGATGTTGAGCACCGCATTTAGCTCACGTTGCGGCCAGTTCTTTCCGATGAAGGATTGGCTTAATACTACAATTGTGTACGTAGAGTTGCGAAGGCCTTCATTCACTTTGCCTGTCAAGCTCTCCCCCCAGCTGATCTCGGCTTCGTCGAGCCAGTAAGAAATGTGCGATGCCCGCAAAGCACGAGCTAGCGGACGCACGATGGACTCCTTGTCTTCCCCCGCATGACAGATGAACACATCCCTCATTGCTGACTTCATGGTCCCCATTCAACCCTGTGGAATCGTTGAGAAAGCTTATGACACTTGCGGAGCAGAAAACCTACGCCGTACCCACCAAATACTCCGCCATCAACTCCGCCTGCTTCAGCACCGTGTCAATCGCCTTCTTCTGTTTGTCGGGCGGATAGCCATATTTGTTCAGGGTTCTTCGTACCACCACCATCAGTTTTGCACGCGCACTTTCCCGGATGGTCCAGTCGATGGTAGCGTTTGCCTTTACTCTTTCTGCAATCTCACGGGCGATATCGCGGAGTTTCTCGTCGCCAAGAACCTTCACGGCGCTGTCGTTTGTTTCCAAGGAGTCATAGAACGCCAGTTCCTCCTTTGAGAGCCTCAGTTGTTGTCCTCGTTCGTCTGACCGGCGTATCTCCTTCGCGAGCTCAATCAGTTCTTGGATGATCTCGGCCGTGCTCAGGAGATTATTCTGATACTTCTTGATCGCGTTCTCAAGCATCTCCAGGAGCGCTTTGCTTTTCATCAAACTGTACTTCGAGCGAATGCGGATCTCGTCATTCAATATCTTTTTCAGCAGTTCAATTGCCAGATTTTTGTGCTTCATGCCCTGCACTTCAAGGAGGAACTCATCGGACAAGATCGCAATGTCAGGCTTCTGAATACCGGCCGCGTCGAATATATCTATTACTTTCTCAGAGCTCAGCGCTTGATCAATGACTTGCTTGATGGCTGTCTCGATCTCATAGTCCGTGCGACCCGGCCCGCCTCCTTCAAATTTGATCAAGCGCGCGCGAACCGCCTGGAAGAATGCCACCTCCTCCTTGATCTCCATCGCTTTCGGATGCGGAATTGAGAGCGCAAACGCTTGGCTCAACAATGTTACCTCGCGAATGAAGCGAGGCTTTCCATTCTCGAGACCTGCAATGTGTTCCTGAGCCTCCAAAATGATCGTCAGCTTGTGCTGGGGGGACGCGGTAAAGAACCTCGGATAATTGAACCTCGGTTCGTGTCCGTAGTACGCGGAAATGTCTTCTGCTGCAATTGCCTTGCGTGACGCGCTTTTCTCGCAGAACATCTGCCGCACGACTTCCAACTTCTCGATCATGGCAGCGACCGCCTGTTCCTGGGTCTGCGTTGGTTCGCCCCTGCCGCCTGCATTCGAGTAGAATGAGAGGGCTCTCTTGAGATCGGTTGCGATACCGAGGTAATCCACAACGAGACCACCCGGTTTGTCCTTGAAAACGCGGTTGACCCGTGCAATTGCCTGCATCAAGGTGTGTCCGCGCATCGGTTTATCGACATACATCGTGTGCAGCGGGGGCACGTCGAAACCCGTCAGCCACATATCCCGCACAATTACCAGCTTCAGTGGGTCATCAGGGTCTTTCATACGATCCGCAAGAATTTCGCGGTCCTTCTTCGTTGTATGGTGCTTTTGTATTGTTGGACCGTCTGCGCTCGAAGATGTCATGACAACTTTGATGATCCCCTTATTGAGCTCATCGCTGTGCCAATCAGGGCGTAGATCAACGATTTCCTTGTACAAATCCGCTGCAATCCTGCGGCTCATCGCCACGATCATGCCTTTGCCTTCGTTCACAGCCTGACGCTGTTCGAAGTGTATGACGATGTCCTTTGCGAGGTTCTTTAGCCGCTTTTCGTTTCCGACAATCGCCTCCAACCGAGCCCACTTCGCCTTCACGAGTTCCTTATCGGTAATCTGCTCGTCTTTTTCCAATCCTCTGTCGAACTCTGCGATCAATCGTCGCCCCTCTTCATCCAGATTCACCTTGGCCAGGCGGCTTTCGTAGTAGATTTTGACCGTCGCACCATCTTCTACAGCCTGAGCGATGTCATAGACATCGACATAATTGCCGAACACAGCCGGAGTGCTTCGATCTTCTTTCTCGATAGGCGTGCCGGTGAAACCGACATATGTCGCGTTGGGCAGAGCGTCGCGCATATACTTGGCAAATCCGTACGCGATCCGTTTGCCAATGATTTCCTTCGTCTCCGGATCTTTAGCATCCTTGAGCTTCGCCTGAAAGCCATACTCCGTCCGATGTGCCTCATCCGCTATGACGACGATGTTCTTTCTGTCCGAAAGGAGCTCATACTTCTCGCTGAGGTCTTCCGGGAAGAACTTCTGAATAGTCGTAAACACGATGCCACCGGATGCCACTTTGAGCAGCTCCTTCAAATGGTCCCGGTTCTCCGCTTGTACCGGCTCCTGCCGAAGAAGCTGCTTCGATGCGGCAAACGTATCGAACAGTTGATCATCCAAATCGTTGCGGTCAGTGATGACAACGATCGTGGGATTATCCAATGCAGCGACGATCTTCCCCGCGTAGAAGACCATCGAGAGCGACTTGCCGCTCCCCTGCGTGTGCCAGACCACGCCGCCTTTTCGACTCCCGTCCGCCGAGGCCGCCTGTTTCGTGCTTTCCACAGCTTTGTTCACCGCATAGTACTGGTGATATGCGGCAAGTTTTTTTGTCGCCTCAACCTGCGTCAGGCCTGTTTTCTTGTCGAGCTTCTTCGTTTTCTCAAACACGATGAAGTTGCGCACGAGATCCAGCAACGTGTGGCGATTGAGCATGCCTTTGATGAGCGTTTCCAACTGTGGCACGAACCGTGACCCCTCGACTTTGCCATTTGCGCACTTCCAAGCCATAAACCTACCGAAGTCAGAGGAGATTGTGCCGGCGCGGCACTCGTACCCATCAGAGATCACGCAGAATGCGTTGTAGGTGAAAAGGCTTGGAATTGTTGCTTTGTAGGTTTGGATCTGTTCGTACGCTCGATGGATGGTCGCTTGCTCGTCGGCAGGATTCTTAAGTTCCATAACGACGAGCGGAATGCCGTTGACGAACAGGAGCACATCGGGACGTTTGTTCTGGTTTTTCTCAACAACAGTGTACTGATTGACCGCGAGAAACTCATTGTTCTCTGCATTCGCGAAGTCGATGAGCCAAACGGAATCGCCACGCTCCCGGTTGCCAATTCGGTATTGGACTGGCACACCGTCTGTGAGATAACGATGAAATTGCTCGTTGTTGGAGATGAGTTGAGGTGAGGTAATGCGCTCGACTGATTTGAGGGCTTGCTCTTGCGCTTCTTCTGGAATGGCCGGATTTACACGAGCAATTGCGCGGCGAAGTCTGGCAAGCAGTAAAACTTGTTCGAAGCTCGCGCGTTCGGACTTCTCGGCTTCCGGCGCGATGGCGAGGCCGTGGAGGTGATTCCATCCCAAATCCTGTAGTGCTGCAATTGCTGCAATCTCGATATTGCTTTCACTTAGTTGACGCATTCGACTAGAGTCTTATCAATTAACCAGCCATTTCCCTCGAGTTCACTTTCGTGACCACGTATCCTGTCTTTGTGTGCAGCAAAACAAAGCAGGTGGGTTGGTCTGGAAAGACCGACATAGGCTACCCTCGATGACTGCCTTGTTCTGACCCCTGCTGTCGGGCTTATCTGCGTGCCTTTTAGCTGTTCAATTAGCCTTTCGGATTCAAACGACCTACCTCTGTCTGATTGATAGAATGTCTCTAAGTAAAGAGTAACTGTGTGTGTTTCGCCTTTGACAGAGTGAACCGTTCCAATATGGATTTGAACGCCGTCTCGTTCGTACACATTGTCGGCTTTTCGAACTTCGGTCCCACTTGGAACAAGAGTTGTTTTTCGATTGATAAAGTCTAAGGTCGCGGTTGACAGCGCCGCATCATGCCCCAAGCATTCGGCAAGCCTAATCAATAAGGCACTCAACAGATCTTTGACCTGATTCAGATTCCCTCTGACGTGCTCCTGCGACATGCGAAAGACGAGGTGTCTGTATTCAACATAGAGATCCTCATACTCGTACCTTAAGCGGTTCCTGAGCCGCGTTGTTGAGAATTGAATATCGCGGTCCAATATGCTTTCAAGGGTAAGGATCTTGATGATCGCGTTGTGAATAGTATCAGTAAACAGCTTGGAAGAAAAGTCATTTGAATCAATACCCAGCAAATGGTCTTCCAGGCAGTTACAGTCGACATTCACTTTCCTCTTCTCCGAATTAAAGCTGGGGAAATAACTCTTCACAATCGTTTTTCTATCTTCGTCTGAAAACCTCCGCCAACCAACCGCCTTATACTTTTGACCTTTCTCAGTGGGCAAATCGTTTGATTCTCTCAATTGCTTGATGATTTCAGCAAATCTCGGGATCGTCTCGGTGACTGTATTGTCGTCATAGACTATGATCCGCGGTTGGATGTTTTTCGAGTTTAACTCATGGTTCGCACCCTCAAGTTCAACTTGCACCAATCCAAATGGTTTTACCTTTTTGGCAATCGCTGTTGACAGGCGCATACTTTTCGTAAGGGTCAATACCTTTGGCCTGTCTTCCCATACATTATCAAGTTTTACGTCGTATGAGAAAATTGCTTGATTCTTGTCGCCGATCCTTTGAAAGGTCTGGTAGGGCTCCCGGGCACCTTGAAAGACTCTATCAAGTAACTGGACTTGGTGGACATCCATATCCTGCATTTCATCTACGAATACGTATCTGAATCTCCTCCTGAGAATTGTTCTTACTCTAGGGAACTTCGATAGATAACGATTGGCCAAATAATAAGCATCGTCATAATGGATGACTCGGTCTTCTTTCCACAAAAGAACCTTGGAATCTCTCAGCCATTCTTTGATCTTTTGTTTCTCAGCTGGCGTAAAATCGACATAGTTCTTTTGATTCCTGCGCCTAGGCTTAGTGAAAGTCAACTCTCTACCGTTCAATCCATCAGTCAGGATAAGTTCTTCGTTTTCATCAACCGCAAATCGATAGGAATGAGTCAGGCCCTTTTCTTCATTCCCGACGAGATAACTCCTTGCATTGTTTATCTCCTGTCGTGAGTAGCCAGACGGTGTGATAAAGTTACCGATCCTTTTTTCCATTCTTGTTCTGTAGGCTTCTGCATCAATGAAATCGGGCCGAAATGCAAAGCAATGCTCAAAGTAAGGCACTGCAAGAAAGATGTCGACGAAGCTTTGAATGGTACCGACAAAATTTGGATAACTGAACAAAGCGGGAGCTGCTGAACCTAATTTCTGTCTAATCTGGTCAACCGCGGCATTCGTGTGTGATAGTACAAGAATTCCCGCCTGATCGGGAAAAGGTTGGTGTTTTGATAGAACCAGAAGTTTAGCAAGTAGAACCGTCGTCTTGCCGCTCCCGGGAATGGCCTGAAGATCGAGGGTCTCCAAGTTCCGTATGAAATCAATTCTTTCTGGATCAAAAATACCCAGGCGGCCAAAGAGCGCCTGTTCGGCATCATTGATGGCTTGGTCAGTTATTACGGGATGCATACCTAATTGCTTCGATTAGGTAATTGACATTCGGGTCCTGTTCCACATCGCTCTTGTTTATATCACTCTCTGGTAACGAATCCAATATATTTGCGAAGTGCTGCGCAATTATCGCCTTGGATATTCTCCTTCCCCCGGACACAAGCTGAGTGTAGATCTCTTCTGCGATGGCGATATCGGACTTCCCGCCCGCAAATCGTGTCCAATCGTCATCCACATTCTTCCCTGAATATCCGTCGGCCGTCATCTCAAGTCCAGCCCTCCTAATCGCCTCGTAAAAATGCTCCCTGAATGAAAGGCACAGTGAGAGACAGTATTCAAATGTCCAGTGTGGAGACACAAATGTCCTCACGCAACCACCGTTGTACTTACCCTGCTTTTCTCTCAGCTTCCGCGCCTTTCTTGTCTCTCCGTTTACAAGATCGTTTTCGTCTGATGGTTGAATGTCTAAATCAGTTATGACCGCGACAGGGATCTCGAATTGATCATTGTCTTTTCTCCTGAACACGCTTGAAAAGCGAAGAAAGGCTGTATTTCCAATGTTCACAACTGAAACTCCTTTCTTCGTCAAATCAATTCCAAGTTTCTTAGCGAGTGAAGGCAATATCAATTCTTCTGCCCATCCCTCGACAAGGATGACGCCCTTAGCAAAAAACAGATTTGCTTTTGTCACATCAAGGAATCGCCTCAGATATCCGTAGTCTGGATCGGTCAAACAAGTATAGCCTTTGCCCATCGGAAAGACTTTGTTGCCAGAACAGATTAGCAGTTTCTCTAGATCAACCTTTGAACCTATGTTTGGGCTATGTGTAGTTATTATCAATTGAATTGCCTTTATTGCGTGAAGCGATTCAATCACCTGCAATTGGATTTGAGGGTGAAGATGTGCCTCGATCTCCTCCACCAGACCGAGCCGAAGCCCATGCCATTCCTTTTTGTTTAAGTGAAGAAGCTCCGCAGAAACGAACAAGATATTGTGACTTCCCAAACCTAGATTTTTTTCATTCTTGAAGATTAGTTCGAGCCTTTCCAAGATTTGTTTGAGGTCCGCTGGAGTCACTTCAAATTGGGAGGCCTTGTTCGAGAACTCACTAAGATATCTGTCAATCTCATCCTTCAGTTCTTTGCCCAATTGATCAACTGAGAGCACACCACCATCTGTGTCTTTTCCTTCAAAATATTTCTCAATGGCCGCGTTGAATAATTCGAACCTCTTCACGAGGTAGTGATTAGCAGGATCTTTCCTGAAGGCAGGATGTGCTCGCAATATCTGAGATAGCCTGGAATTCCTCCTTGGGACGAGCTCAGCCTTTGCATCGCGCAACGGCTTAAGGTAGGTCGTCCGCAGGTATTCCCTTGCTTCAGCATGCAGCGATATTCCATCCTCATCAAGCCCCGCTTTGATGTCCGGCGGTATTATCCCTCTTTCCGTCCTTCTTGCATCGATAAACACTTTCAACAATGGTTTGGCATCGTTTCCGGTCCCTTCCCAACCCAACCATTCCGTGAAGAACTTTGCTTCTTCATTGCTGAAGTCAAAGAATTCGCATTCAATTCTCAGCCTCCTCGAATTGTCGTAGAAATCCTCATCGTCTAATGGAATCCACTCTGCGCTATGTGTTTTCAAGACAAGTTTTATGGAGTCGATTATCGCCGTCTTGCCTGAGTCATTCTCCCCGATAAGAACATTGAGCCCGGGTTTGAAGGGAACAACCAGGTCAGGCCTCTGTAAGTCTAAGGTATCGTTCCCTGATCCGTACTTGCGGAAATTCCATAGAGATAGTTTTCTCAGATACATAGCCACTCTTTCATGAATCTACCCTACCTCCGCGCTCGTGGGTTTGCGCGGAACTCAGGTCCATTTTGGTCTGACATCGGATCAAACAAGATTCTCAATCTCGTCAAGAATTCTTTGGGCGTCAGCTCGGTTAGCCTGCGCATGATCACTTGAAATAGTCTTTTCAACGTACCGCTTCTGATACTCTGCAAAAGTATCTATTGCAGCATTGGTTCCATGTCCGCCTCGATCATGCGTACGGCATGCGCAAACGCAGATCTCACACCCATCATCAATAAGCTCCTGCAAGCTATCGTGCACAAGATCGAACGTGTCCCCCGCGCTCGTAATGCCAACTAATGTTCGGTTCTTTTCGAGTACTGCCGTGAAATCAACATGAGTTCCCAGATTACTTCTAATTTGTTGATAACCATTTTGTACGAGCAACTCAGGCAATATTCTAATTGTCTCTGATTTTCCACAGTTTGCTCTTCCCCTTAGCGCAATTATTGTTGCCATTCTATTTTCCTTTCACATCTCCACCCTCACTTCCCCGCTCATCAGCTTTGGCAGCAGCGTGTCCCGCATCTGCGTCAGCGTGCGGATCTGGCCAAAATTGTCATCGATTTTGATCCAGTGGTCGTTCGTGAGCTTCCCGAACTCTTCGATTCTCTCACCGGGGGGCTTTGGAAACGAGAGATCAAATATGACTTCAGGATCGACTCTTTGATGGCTGCCACTCGTACCACCGACGGCACTTTCCAACTCCTGGGTGACTGACCGCGACTTCAGAAAGCAGTAGATGAAACCGAAATAGTTCTTATGCTTTGGCTTTACGACTTGAAACTCTGTCGAACAGATCGAGGAAGTTTCATCGACTTGCCCGAAGACCGGCCAAACTCTCGGAAATTTTGGATTGAGTTTTGAGATCAGAATTGAATCCGAAATGACACGAAACTTGTTACTGAGAATGTTTTTGCCAAATTCTTTCTTTGGTTGGCGACCTTCGTCATACGCTGGAACGCTATAATGTGAGAACACCAACGTTGGTTGCTTCGAAGGACTGACGCTCTCTTTCACGTGCTCGGCAATTTCTCTCAGGGTAATTTCATGCCATCCGTCGACCTGCACCACAAACCACTGCCTCCACAGTGTGTCCGCCAACCGCTCAAGCGTTTTGTTTTGTCGATGTAGTAAGTCAATCTTGTCATCCAAGCTGCTCAGCATAGAGGCGATGGCGCGCTGCTGAGTAAGGGGAGGGAATCGAAAGTCGTATTCTTTGATGGTCGTGGGGGAGGTGTGCTTCACGGTTGAACCGGTTGCGGAATTCACAACCGAATCTTGATAATCTGACGTCCTCATAAGCCAATAGATGAAATCCAGATCAGCCTGTTCTGACTTCAATCGCACCAAACCCAGTCGCTGGTTATGAAGAAACCTAACCCCAATTGCCTTGGGGATTTTCGCTGAATACCCCAATGTGTCGCCTTTCTGACTCAAGTCCGTCATAGTGACAATCACGTCACCTTCGCTAAGAAGATATTCAGGCGGATACTCGCCGTTGTAATACTTGAACTTGTCAGCCTTGAAGCCACCACCGATCTTGAAGTTACCAGGAGTCAACACGATATCGGGGGTTGGTTCATCCGAAAAGAACGCCCCTTTGAAAGCGTATCCATGTTTCACGTCAATCAAATCGCCCAGCTTGTATTCTTTCCACTCGCCCATTCCTAGATCTCTTTCTTCTCAATCACCGGTACTTCACGCAGCTTTATTTTTCCGATTCTCGGTGGAGCATTGTCAGCATGGACCTTCCAGGTGATCTCTCTGTCGTCCAGCCTCGGACTCTGCACAAGACCAACCCTTCCAGAGCGACCTCTTAATCCTGGCAATACTGGATCAAAACGCGAGGGGCCGTATTTTCGATAAAATCCCGTTACAGAATTACCCTCGACATCAACAACGTCTCTGTGTGTGTTCTCACCGTGAAACTCAAGAATACCCGTCGCTACTTTGTCAAGCTGTTCGGCTGCCTTCTCATCGACAATATCTTCCGGTAGCTGCACAAAATAATTGATATACTGGGCAAACACGGTCCCGGTGTTTATTGGGAATGCTTTCAGGATGACATCCGTACTGTATTCCTTTTTCTCCTCTTCCCGTAGCATCGCAGGGACTGGCAGCAGATTATGTCGCACTTCGTATGTCTCTCTTTCAATTTCAAAACCGAGTTCAATTACTGGATGCTTTGCGCGATTCATGATGTCGCGAATCTCATAATCTGCCATCCACACTGACTGAAAATTGTAGCGCCTGTAATATCTTCCATCAGCCACGTTCTGATGAGCCGTTGTGCTTTGAGGTATTTCAACGACGTAAACAACCTCATTCGCTTGGTCTAACGGTATCGGATGCACCACCATACCTTCAACCCTAGGACTAATGTTGCTGTTGATAACCTGCTCCAGCCATTCTTTTGAGAACTCATTTCTTTGGATCGGCGTGATTTTTTCGGGCAAGTGCTTCTTATCATCTTCGTCGTGTTCCTTTATGCCATAAATGATGATTCCTCCAGCCGAGTTAGCCATTGCGCTGACGTCCTTGGCGATTTCAGACTTCGGGTTCTTTTTCCCATCCGGCGACAGCGACCGAGCATCCTTGTAATCGAGATGGATGCTTTCTTCCACTTTATCTTGGATGAGTCTTTCTAAATCTGCTTTTGTATGTGGAACCGACACTGCCATTTCTTTACGGTATAATCAGTTTTGAAAGGTTCTCCTGTATACGCTTGCTTAACTCAACCTCTTCCTGCATTTGTTTGTCAAGCTCAGTTTTCAGTGTTGTAAACCTCTCTGCAAAGTTGAAATCCTCTTCATCCTCAGGCAGGCCAATGTAACGTCCGGGTGTGAGCACGTGGTTGAGTTTGCGAACTTCGTCGAGCGTCGCACTCTTGCAGAAGCCGGGAACATCGTTATAACCATTTTCGCCGGTCCTCCAGCTATGGAAGGTCTTAGCTATTTTGGCAATGTCGTCATCGGAGAGTTCACGAATCCGTCGGTTCACAAGGAAGCCTTGATCTCGTGCATCAATGAACAGAATTTCTCCCTTTCGCTTCTTGTTGCGCGAGATGAACCAGAGACAAGCCGGAATTGGAGTATTGAGAAACAGTTTCGTTGGGAGATTCACGATGCACTCCACCACATCGTGCTCTATGACCGCCTTGCGAATTTCTCCTTCGTCGTTTGTCTTTGTGGTCAGTGAACCTTTGGCTAGGACAAATCCCGCTCGACCATTCGGCGCAAGGTGATAGAGAAAGTGGAGGATCCACGCGTAGTTGGCGTTGTTTACGGGGGGAGTCAGCGCTTCTCCCCACGGTTTCCACCGCGCGTCATCGCGCAGGAGCTCGCCGCTCCAGTCACTGTCGTTGAACGGTGGGTTGGCTAGGATGTAATCCGCTTTCAAATCCCTGTGCGCGTCGTTGAGAAACGAGCCTTCATTGTTCCATTTTACATTTGTGCTGTCGATGTGGCGGATCGCCAAGTTCATTTTCGCCAGCTTCCACGTCGTCTGGTTGCTCTCCTGTCCGTAGATGGAGATGCGGTCTTCGGGCTTGAGCGACAGCCCGTTCTTCTTCCTTCTGTAATAGTCTTGGTGGGCCTTCACGAATTTCTCGCTTTGTATGAACATTCCGCCGGAGCCGCAACAGGGATCGAACACGCGCCCCTCGTAGGGCTCTAGCATTTCAACCAGCAAGCGCACAACGTGGGTCGGAGTATAGAACTGTCCCCCCTTCTTCCCTTCTGCGAGCGCAAACTGTCCGAGGAAGTATTCATACACCTTGCCGAGCACATCTCTGCTCTGCGCCTCCTTCGTGCCAATGGTGGCCGTAGCGAACATGTCAATCAGTCCACCGAGGGATTGCTTGTCCAATTTTTCCTGCGCAAAGACAGTCGGCAGAACGCCCTTGAGCGAGGGATTGTCCTTTTCGATGGCAAGCATCGCATCGTCGACATCTTTGCCGATGGTCGGGAGCTTGGCACGCTTCTGCAGCCAGCCCCAGCGCGATGAGGGGGGAACGTAGAAAACCTTTTCGGCCGTGTACTCGTTCTTGTCTTCCGGGTCGGCCCCTTCGTACTCGCCTTTCCCCTCCAGCAGTTTTTGATGCAGTTCCTCGAAGGCATCGGAGATGTACTTCAAGAAGATGAGTCCAAGTACCACGTGCTTGTACTCGGCCGCGTCCATGTTCTTGCGGAGCTTGTCTGCTGCCTTCCATAGTTTCTTTTCGAGGGGCTCTTCTTTTTCGAGATTCTTCGGCTTTCCCATATTATTCATCAATCATTGAGCAAGTATCACAGCTAGGGGGATAACACCGCGCGGTCATTCATGCGACTACTCGAAGTCCACGAATGAAAGCGTAATCGGCAAATGAGAAGTTGTCTCGACTCATTCAATCCGATGACCAGCTCATGTCGTGGTAACCAATTCCTATGCGCTTGTTCGACGAAACTTCTCTTCAAATCTCTTCATCAAATGTTGCATATCCTTTTCAGAATCCATGTTGATCGTAACCCACGAAATCAAGTCTTCAAATCGCTCCTTCACGAAGATGACGTTCTTACGGAAAAAATGAGGTTCAAACAGCACATTGATCAATCGTTCGATCTGGTCAGATGGATTTACTACGACAAGTTTCTTCAGATTGCTACTTTTGGACAAACCGTGCGCCAACAACTGGTCAAAGAACACATCCGTACGAGGAAATGAGTACCCGATTACAAAGAGATGGGTGGCAAACGAGATCTCCTTGATACTGTAATGCCACACCCGCGTAATCTGATCAACATAGTTCAACTTCTGCCACGTGGGAGGGATAAGAATGTTGATGAAGTCCGCGGTTTCGCTGCATTTCGACGAATGGTGGATGATTGACTCGCTCCCTGGAAGATCCATCGGAGCAACATATTTCTTCAAAACCCCAACGTTCTTGCACCTTCTGCAGTACCCCCAATCCGCAGATCCGTGGAGCTTGAGCACAAACCTTTCCTTAGAGTCCGTTGGTACATCCTCTTCCGTCAATCCGTATCGTACCACAAAGCTGCCAGCTGTTTCCAAAGCTCTCTCAATAGCCAAGTCGTAATTGAATGTAATAAAACTCGCGGTTGGAAATGCTGCAAATCGCCTGACTACGCTTCTATAGAACTCCCAGTTGTCACCGCGATGCCTTATACTCCGGTGCAACGTCTCAATTACGACCGCCATGAAATCATTTCTGAGGTTCGTCAGCTCATCAAATCGAGCCTTTTCCTTGGTATCGATACTCGTTGTCTGATGAGCCATATCAACCATCGAGAAAAGAACTTCGAGGTTGTCCAGATCAACAGCCATGAAATTCTTGGTTGTGGACAAATCGGACTGATACTTGAACGCTCTATCAAATGGTCCTTTCAAGGACTCCGGGAAGGATGACGAGAATCGGATGTCCTTGGACCTCTGCAAGAAATCGGCGAGCAATGGAGCGCCTAGCGCATGCGTGGCACCTGCTCCCATGATGAACACAGGTTTGAAATCTGGCTGATTGACGTCCATCGAAATGCTCAACGGTTCATCTGAAAAACACCCTTAGGCAGCTACGCCCCGATCTCGCGGTTGCCGCTGTGATTCCGGCATCATTGCACCAGAAGACACCAGTCAAAGTGAAGCACGCGGTCTCCTCTTAGATGTCATAGCTTCTTTGAGTAAACCGGTCGGTTTCGCGTGCCATGGCTCCCCGCGGTGGAGGATGGTTGCGCACAACCGCTTCTGAGAATGCCAATCTGGCAATTTGTGAAAGACCGTTCTGCCTGTTGTATGTAAAGATTTTGCGAACAGACCTCACAAATGTGCAACGCCGGAAACTCGGTATCTTTAGGGAATCGCATGGGAGTTGCTGAGCGGCGCCTGGAGACCACAATCAAGCATTGTTGTCCTTCGGCTGGTAAAACGGTCGCAGGAAAAAAGTAGAGAATCGAAAGATGAGTGTCAATCCGTAGAAGTACGGAGTACTCTTGTAGCCTATAGTACGGAATACCCCTGGAAGGCCAATTGGCCGGCCAAGGGAATCAGAAATTGACACTAGGATAGAAAAAGACAAGTACTGGTCGCATCCGTTTCGGGCGTTTGGGTTTCCCTGCCGACGCTGAACGAAATCTATTGGGACACACCGGAAGTCGCAATACCGTAAACTCGGTATTTTTGAAATGGGCGAGAGCCCATAGCCTCAAAGCACAAGCGCCGGGTCATCGCGGTAACTGAAAGCCAGATAGAGCCCAGGACGGAAAACAGGAATCACTGCTGGCGGCTTGTCTCTGAAGCGTACAAGAAGGTGTGAGTCTATATCAGACACCGGGAATATACAGCGGTGCAGGAGCGACGACTACTTCGCAAGTGATCGAACAAAGCCCAGATCGAGCTCACCCTTGGTACCCCAGCCTTTTTCTCCTGCAGGCACGTTCGGGCGGAATTGTTCATAGAGCGAATAAGCATTGGCTGATAGCTTCTCAGGTGTGAATGCTTTAGCCAGATCTCTCATCGCTGCCTCAGCTTCAGCAAGATCGTCACTGAATTTCTGAGACAGGTATTTTGCCACGCTCTCAGGATCGATTACCTCATCTTTGATCACCGCCCGCACTTCACCGGAAACCCGGACTGTCGGTATCTGACGTCCGAGCAGAGATACAAATTCTTCTCTTGGTTTCTCTCCTTTGCGCCTGATCTTCAGAGGTTTCTCTTTGGGCTTCTCGAAAATCCCTAGACGCTGACCCTTCGCCTGGGCATTAAGGCCGGCGACAGCCTTCCCCAACGTGAGCGCAGTCTTGTGGGTGTGTCCGAGTCGTTCTGCAACGATGGCGGCCCACAGTGTAAGCACCGGGGCTCGATTGATCTTGATCTTCTTCGTAGGCATGATTTCTCGCGGGCAATGAATCTGGGGTCAAGTGGATTTCTTCGATGAGTTAGGGTGTTTCTGCGTCTAGTCCCTTGAACTTCCTGAGGTTTTGAAGCTTCCACAAGACGGCAGGATGGTTTCTCAGCAGATGTGCCTCGGATGGGTCGAACAACAATTCCGGCTTGTATTCACCATCATCAAGGAACCTATCCAGGAACTCTTTTTCCTTCTCGTTGTAACTGAAAACCTGATCAAGCATGCTCTTTGTGTTCAGCTTCATTGCATCGAGACTGGGCGCTTCATTCCGTCGCAGGACAGGTGTTAACTCATCCATGATCGTTTTCTGATCGATTGCGTCAATCCCACGAAGGCTGACGGTCCGCCAGTCCTTCTTGCTGGTGACGCCGATCAGGATGGTGGCCCTTCGCACCGCTGCCACGTCATAGACGACTGATGTCTGTGACAGCATCGCAACATCGTACAAATCCCTTGCAGCGGATCGCTCCAAGAGAGCCTTGATTTTGCCGGCAAAGAGCTCCTCGAAGGAGACACAGGCGAAGCTGAACGCATAGTCTTCGTCTAGCGGATATGGTTGCCTCAGGCAAGTATCGCCGATTGGCACTCTCATGAGGTAATTCAGATCGAGCTCAAGTGTGAAGCTACCGCCGAATGCGCTTGGGGCACGAAGTCGCCACTTGGCGCCAGCATGCTCATCGGCCGGGGCGAACTGAATCGAGATGCCTCGCGATTCGATGAGGTTCTTGAGTTCCTTCTCAAGGACAGGCCGGTCGATCAACATCGCCTGCCTGTCAGCGCTTGCTATGTAGTTGAGGTCTATATCAACTGAGAGGCGCGGCAGCGGAAACCAGAAAAGGTTCGATGCCGTTCCTCCCTTCAATGTGAACTTGGCCCGGAGAAAAGGGTGACGGCTGATTTCGCGCAGGAGATCCAGCAGGGTCATTTGCTTCTGTAGACCTTCCGGGAGAAATGCGGTTTTTCTCGAGAGGTTTTGGAGGTATTCTTTGGAGAACACTTAGAATTCCTCCCAAGCACGGTCGATTGCGACTTTTGGCACGACAAGATTCCAGCGTTTGGCGAATGCACTCTCTTTCTTGGAGCGGTCCCAGTAATCAGGAGTTGAAGGCCTTGAGCTTTCAAGATGTCGCAGGAGGGGTTCGTCGACGTGGAATTGCTCACGATGTTGCTCAAGGAAGAACCCCACTACTGCGTAGAGTTTCTTTTTACGGCGGAGCTGGAGGTACTGGAGCAGAGTATCGGGTTGCAGATACGGGAGTTTTTCGAGCGAGCGGTACATTTCTTCGAAACCGCCGCAATACTCCGGATGTTCGAGCGCTTCGACTAGCGTTCGTTCTTTTCCGGCTACCGCCACCTTCTGGCCAAGTCGCTCCACCTTCTCCATGCCGAATTCTTGGGCATGGCTTTCCAACAAAGCAGTCGGGAACTTGACGCAGCGGAAGAGGCTCTTGCGGAATCGGACCGGCCGGCGCGAAGTCTTGGAGAAATAGTAATACGTGTTGAAGAGGCTGTGGCCAAAACCCAGGACATCGAGCGCAGTGTGGAACGCCAGGATAGCATCCGGCGCAAGCTTTGAAGCTACCAGGAACTCGTTAAGGGGTGTTGAGACGGCTGTTGCACCTGGGCGAACAACGAAATAGAGTCCTTCCTTGACGACGGCGAGTTGACCTGCGCGGCGACGGTTCTTGATGAAATTGTACGCGGCTGCGCGAGGAGCTTTCGCGGAGTTCTTCTGAAGCCATTGCACGAGTTCACCGAGAGTGAACACCGGTGCGTGCTCCAGGAACTCGTCCAGGTTGCTCGATGTGTAGCTTTCTTTTGAATGCATAATTAGTAACCTGTTACCCAATACAGCAGTTTTCTCCAAGGAGGCTGATCCGGTGCTTGCTACTTGATCCCGTAATGGGTGAAATTTACCCATTACAGCAGTCAGAAGCAAGTGGAATCCAGCAGGTTAGTCCAAGACGCAGCAAATGGGCTGGTTAACCCGCCGACAAGAGCCACTGGAACAACCTAAGAGCACAGATGAGCTAAGAAATCGGTAGGGCACAGACGGAGGGCGGGGAGATTGAGAATCGGGGTCGCCAGAGACGACCCCGATTTGGCATGATTGTCACGCTGCCTTGGATTGGGAAGCAGACTGCAGTTCTCGGCGTTTCGTCTGAATCGCAGCTTCGATACGCTCGCCTCGGTCCTCGCTGAGCTTCTTCGTGTTAAGCCCCTTGATGCAACTCTGCTGGATTGAATCCAGCCGCTCGAGAGTTGTGGCTTTCTGGACGGCTTCGAGCATTGGTCTGGTTTCCTTTCAAGTAGTGTTATTCCTGAGTCGGACTCATCCCTTGAGTAGTTTCAACAGCGGCGAATTTGCGTAGAGGTGATACTTCCCTACGAAGTTCTCTTTGAGCACGTCACCATCGGCAAGCTCGGAAAGGTAGCGGCTTGCCGTCCGGTAGTTCACGTCCAACTTCTTGCCGAGGTTCACAGGAGTAATAATAGGAAGAGCAAATATGGCCTCAACCAGGTCAGCAGAGTAGATTCTGCGATGTTTCTTCTTAAGGTGTTCCCGTGTTCTTTCCAGCAGTTCCATAATCCTAAGCAGCGTCGTTTTCGTTTCCCGTGCCTGCTGGTGGAATCCCTTTAGCATATAAAGAATGAAGTCGTGCCAGCTGTAATGCGTCCTCACCCTCTGGAGCAATCTATAGTACTCACTCCGATTCTTGTTAATGTACCCGCTCACGTAAAGAATCGGAAGAGACAATAGCTTCTGTTGGATCAATTGCAGGACCATCAGGATTCTTCCGGTTCTGCCATTCCCGTCACTGAAGGGGTGGATCGCCTCGAACTGGTAGTGTGCGACAGCTGCCCTTACAAGAGGATCAATGCCATCGTCGTTCCTGTTGACGAACTGCTCCCAGTTGCTGAGCAATCGAGGCAAGTCATTTGCTGGTGGAGGAGTGTAGATCACTTCGCCCGTCGCGCTATCTGCGATGCGATTTTGGGTCTTGCGGTAGCCCTGACTGTGATCGGGCAGCAGCTCTTTGTGGATGCCTAGGATTAACCTCGTTGAAATCGGGATCTTCTTCAGATTCTCGAATCCCCATAGGATTGCGTCCTTGTACCACAGGACCTCCTTGTCGGGTTTCTTCTGCTCAGTTTCCGGAAAGAGCTGTGCTTGCAGCGCCTTCTCCATCGTCGTGTTGATGTTCTCGATATTGGAGCTTGCGACCGATTCCTTAATGACAGCAGGAGACAAAAGCAGCAGGGGGTTCGGTAGCGAGTATGAGTAGCCGTTCAGCTCGCCCAACTCCGTGCGAGTCTTCAACATGAGATCAACGAACTGCTCGTGCTTGAAGTTGAGCTCGGGTGGCAAGGAGGGCAGGTCGAATGGTCGAGTTGGATCGAATTTCATGTGCCTCTCACGGGTTATGGTTAGAGCATATGTAACAAAGATAGCAAAAAATGCACATATCGCAAGTTATATGTTAGTTTCGCTT
>Ga0194111_10003721_pt1 | contig 17981 bp, 13 predicted proteins | sample TA2KigC300mmetaG_FD_146194 | JGI IMG/M metagenome (GOLD analysis project Ga0194111, IMG submission 146194) | Freshwater microbial communities from Lake Tanganyika, Tanzania - TA2015033 Kigoma Deep Cast 300m | ecosystem: Environmental > Aquatic > Freshwater > Lake | place: Tanzania: Lake... | reverse complement strand
GAAGGAACCCTGCATAATATGAACCGCAAGAACCTCGGCGCCACCGGTGAAAAATTAGCCAAAGACTTCCTCAAGAAGAGAGGCTACCGCATCCGCGAGACCAATTTCCGCTGCCGCCACGGCGAAATAGACATCGTCGCCCAGAAAAAGGACTGCCTGGTCTTCGTCGAGGTGCGCACCAAGTCCAGCACTGCCTTCGGCACCCCTGAAGAATCGATGACCGCCGCCAAGAAAGAAAAGCTCGTCACCACTGCCCTGTCATATATCAACAGCCACGAAAAACTGCCCGCCCAGTGGCGCATAGATTTCGTCGGCGTGGAGCTTGACCAGAAGGGCAAAGCCACCCGCATCGAGCTTATTGAGAATGCCGTAGAGGCACAGTAGAACAACACCCAACAACACAGAACTGCTAATTAGTTGAGCGGGCAAGGTAATCTGTGTTTTCTTGCTTCACTACGAGTGGTGCTGATATACTTACCGACGTTGTGGAATACGAGACTGTAATAGGGCTGGAGGTGCATGCTCAACTGCTGACCCGGAGCAAGATGTTCTGCCCCTGCAGCGCCGATTATGCCAACACCCCACCGAACACCCACGTCTGCCCTATCTGCCTGGGCATGCCCGGTGTGCTGCCTTCCATAAACCAGAAGGCAATCGAATATACCGTAATGACCGCCCTGGCTCTAAACTGCACCATCGCCGAACATGCTAAGTTCGACCGCAAGAACTACCCCTACCCCGATTTGATGAAGGGATACCAAATATCTCAGTACGATGCACCAATCGGTCAGCATGGCTGGCTGATGCTGGACATAGACGGAAAGCAAAAGGAAATCGGCATCACCCGTGTACACCTGGAAGAAGATGTGGCCAAGCTGTTGCACCGCACCTCGCCTGCAGGTGAAAGCTACAGCCTGGTGGACGTCAACCGTGCCGGCGTGCCCTTAATGGAAATAGTGGGCGAACCAGACATCAATTCGCCGGAGGAAGCCAGGCAATACCTGATGAAACTGAGAGCCATACTCCAGTACCTGGGCGTTTCCACGGGGAACATGGAGGAAGGAAGCTTCAGGTGCGATGCCAACATCAGCATCCGCCCCAAGGGTACCAAGGAATACCTCTCCAAGGTAGAAGTGAAGAATATGAATAGCTTTAAGGCCGTGTACCGCGCCCTGGACTACGAAGCCCAGCGACAAAGAGAGGTGCTGGAGAATGGAGGCAAGCTGGTGCAGGAGACCAGAGGCTGGGTGGACGATAAGGGAATCACCGTAAGCCAGCGGAGCAAAGAATATGCCCACGACTACCGCTACTTCCCCGAACCTGATTTGCCGCCGATGGTCTTCGAAAAGGCATGGGTAGAAGAAATCAGGTCACGCTTGCCCGAGCTTCCCGATGCCCGAAGGGACAGATTTATGTCCCAATATGGGTTACCGCTGTATGACGCCAATCTGCTGGTTGATTCCAGAGCGATGGCCGACTACTTCGAGGAGTGCATAGAGCTACTGAAGGAAGCCAACGGGACAAATATAGAGAAGAAAGCCAAGACAGTAAGCAACTGGCTGCTGGGGGACCTCAGCCGCCTGCTCAACGCCACCAATGCCAGCATTGAAGAGACCAAGGTATCGCCAAAGCACCTATTGGAAATGCTGACCCTAGTGGAACAGGGAACACTGGGCGGTCCTGCAGCCAAGGCAGTGTTCGAGGAGATGTTCCACAGCGGAAGGAAAGCCCAGGATATAGTGGCTGAGCAAGGGCTGAGCCAGATAAGCGATAGCTCAGAAATAGACAAAATAGTGGAAGAGATAATGGTCAATAATAGCCAGGCAGTATCTGACTTCGCTGCCGGCAAAGAACAAGCACTAACCTTTTTGGTGGGACAGGTGATGAAAGCCAGCAAAGGACGTGCTAATCCGAACCTGGCAAAAGAAATCCTGTTAGCTAAAGTTGGAGGAAAAAGAAATGTCTAGTTACCTGCTAATAGCACAGATTGTGGTAGCCCTGGCCCTAATCGGAGTGATCATGCTGCAGGTGCACGGCGGTGGTTTAGGAGGCATATTTGGACAGGCCGATACCGTCTATCGAACGCGGCGAGGCGTGGAAAAACGCCTGTTCCAGTTTACCATAGCCCTGGTGATTCTCTTCGTGATACTCTCCGTGATAATAGTCAGGGTAGGCGCCTAGCTACGGGCAAGAGCTGAGATGGCTCCTCTGATAACGCTGACCACCGATTTTGGCACCAGCGACGCTTACGTGGCCAGCATGAAGGGAGTCATACTCAACATAAATCCACAGGTCACAATCGTTGACATCAGCCATGCCGTCGAGCCGCAGAACGCCCTGCAGGCCGCCTACATCATCAGTACCACCCACAGCTATTTCCCCAAAGGAACCATCCACGTTGTAGTAGTTGACCCGGGCGTAGGCAGCCAGCGCAAATTAGTCATCCTCGAAACCCCGTCCGCCTTGTTCCTGGCACCTGACAACGGAGTCCTGAGCTACATCATCCGAGAGATAGAACCAGCATCAAATCCTACCACAGATTCGGCGGCAGGACCCCAGCAGATACAGCTACCCAAAAGGGCTAAGGCCATAGCCATCACAAACCCGCGCTACTGGCAACAGACGGTAAGCACAACCTTCCACGGGCGAGATATCCTGGCACCGGTCGCCGCTTACCTATCCCTGGGCACACCTATAGGCGAATTGGGAGAAAAGCTAAACTCAGTCAACGTCTTTTCCCTACCACAGCCTTACCATGACAGCAAGGGCAACCTGTGTGGACAAATAATCCACACAGACCACTTCGGCAATCTAATCACTAACCTCAAAGGCACCGACTTACCGGAAGGAAAATTCGTCATAGAGATTGGCAACCAGAAAATATTGGGGCTGAGCCAGTACTACAGCCAAAAAAATGGGCTGGTAGCCATAATTGACAGCAATGACTACTTGGAGATAGCGCTCAAAGACGGAAGTGCTGCTGCTTTGCTCGGTAGCAAAGTGGGCGATAAGCTGATACTGCGGGAGGAGTGAGAGAAAATGGAGGTCAAACTGACAACGCTAAGCGAAAACACGGCTGGCAGGGTGGGGCTGCTGGCGGAATGGGGGCTGAGCGTGCTGGTAGAGGTCGATGGCTACAAGGTACTGCTGGATACAGGACTGGGCATTTCCACCTTCTACAACGCTGCCGTCATGGGCATAGACCTTTCACAAATCGACAAGATAGTGCTCAGCCACGGACATCGTGACCACACCGGGGGACTGCGCCATGTGCTGCAAGCATCAAGAAAACAAATGGATATAATTGCCCACCCTGACATCTGGACATCCAAGTACTCCCGCACCTTCGGCAAACAAGAACAATATGCCGGGATACCCCACGCCCGCGAAGCCCTGGAAGACCTTGGAGCCCGCTTCAAGCTCACCCAGGAGCCTGTCTGGGTCGCAGACAACATTGTCACCACAGGGGAGATACCCCTGCAAACTGAGTACGAGAAGATAGATGCTGAGCTTTATGTCAAGGAAGACGAGCAGCTAGTCCCCGACCCCCTGAAAGACGACCTAGCGCTTATCATCAAGAGCCCGGATGGCTTGGTCGTTGTGCTTGGCTGTGGCCACAGGGGCATAATGAACACATTACACCGTGCCAGGGAGTTAACAGGCGTCGACCACATTCGGATGGTCATCGGTGGCACTCACCTGATACAGGCATCCCGAGAACGGCTAGACCTGACAATTGTTGAACTCAGAGAGCTGGGCGTTGAGAGACTAGGCATATCGCACTGCACAGGTTTACCGGCGGCGTCGGTCTTGTTCCAGGAATTTGGCGACAGCTTTTTCTTCAACAACGCCGGCAGAGTAGTCACCATTTAACAACTTAACACCCCCATCGTCACTCGTAGCTTGAATCCTGCAACTTGCATCTTCTCCCACAGCATTGCAGGTCCTCCCACTGAAGGACGAAACAATCTCTCTGTCCTCGCCACAACTGGAAACCCGTTAAGTGCGCTTCCAGACTGTCCCTTTGGGTGTATCTTCGAGAGCTATGCCTGATTCGGCTAAGCGGTCGCGTATCTTATCGGCCAGTTGCCACTGCCTGGCCTGGCGCAGGTCATTGCGCAGCGAGATTAATAGCTCGATAAAAGGCTCTGCAGCCAGTGCTGGTTTTCTAGGTTCCTCCAGCGTGAAACCCAGCACCCCAGCCAACTCTGCCAGGGTACGACGCGCCTGAGACACGTCTTGCCGTTCCTCCTGAGCACGATTTATGGCCCGCGCCAGGTCAAAGAGCACAGCAACAGCCTGGGCAGCATTGAAGTCATCATCCATACTCTCGATAAACCTAGCCCTAAATGGCTCGCCGTCTAGAACATCATTGCTGGCAGTCATGCCCGTGTCTTTGGCTGCCTGTCTTAGTCTTTCCATGCCTGTTTCGGCTGCCTGCAAAATTTCATCACTGAAGGTTAGAGGGCTACGGTAGTGTGAACCCAGGATGAAAAACCGAATGGCATCAGGGCTATATCGCTCCAGTGCCTGTTTCACAGTGACCAGATTCCCCAGCGATTTGCTCATTTTGTCGCCGGCCAGTTGCAGTAATCCGTTGTGCAGCCAGTATCTGACAAAGGGGATAACACCGGTGAAGGCCTCTGACTGAGTTATCTCATTCTCGTGGTGCGGGAAAATCAAGTCCTGTCCACCACCATGTATATCGATGCTCTCACCTAGATATTTCAGCGACATGGCACTGCACTCGATGTGCCAACCGGGCCTGCCCCTACCCCAGGGACTTGGCCACGAAGGTTCACCGGGCTTGGCAGCCTTCCACAGCGCAAAATCAAGGGCAGCTTCTTTCTCAGCTTCCTCGACACCACCGCTGGACTTCATCTCCTCCACATCCTGATGTGAAAGCTTACCATAGTTGGGGAAAGCTTTTACCCGAAAATAAATGCTGCCAGCAGATTCGTAAGCATATCCCCTATTTATCAATCCTTGAATCATCTCGATAATTTTGGGCACTTCCTCGGTAGCTCTGGGATAGACATGCGCGCGCATGATATTCAAGGCGTCCATATCCCTGAAATACTCAGCGACGTGTTTCTCGGCCAACTCCTGCGGTGGAATCCCCAATTTCTGAGCACGGTTGATAATCTTGTCGTCGATGTCGGTAAAATTCTGCACGTGCCTCACCTTGTAACCTCGAAATTCCAGATAACGCCTGATTACATCGAAGGTGACATAGCTCATAGCATGGCCAATATGGCAATCGTCATAGACGGTAACACCACAGACATACATAGTAACCGTATCACCCTTGGGTTGGAAATCCGCCTTACGGCCAGATAGGGTATCAAATACTCTCATCAAGTCTCCTCCGCAGACATTGTTATTCGTTTTCCTCCACCAGAGCTACAGCGTAAGCAGCTATGCCCTCCCCCCTACCCGAAAAACCCAAACCATCGGTAGTGGTCGCCTTGACCATCACCCTTTCCTGCGAGATGTCCAGAGTCTTGCTGATACGCTCACGCATGTCATCGATAAAATCCGACAGCCGCGGTTGCTGAGCCACAATAGTAGCATCGACATTGCCAACTCTGAATCCTTTCGCTTTGACCAGCCTGTTGACCTCGTCGAGCAACCTCAAACTGGAAATGTCCTTGTATTTAGGATTCTTCGAGGGAAAATGGGTGCCAATGTCTTTGAGGCCACCAGCACCCAGGAGGGCATCGATTATGGCATGGGTCAATACATCAGCATCGCTGTGGCCTGAAAGCCCCTTCTCGAAAGGAACATGGACACCGCCAAGCATCAGCCTGCGCCCCGAAACCAGGGGATGGGCGTCATAGCCGATGCCTACTCGCACCTTCTCTCTCCCGAGCAATAGCATCTGCCAGTGTCCAATCCTCCGGCGTGGTTATTTTGATGTTTTGATAAGAGCCTTTATACAATCTAACCTTGTGGCCCAGACGTTCTACTAAACTGGCATCATCAGTCACATCGTCTGTCACTTGTTCATGAGCCTGAGCTATCACATCAAAGCGAAAAACCTGAGGCGTCTGGACCGCCCACAGGTGCTGGCGCTCCAGTGTCTGGCTGACTATCAAGTTATCAGCAACTTTGATAGTATCTTTTACTGGGACTGCAGAGGCAGCAGCCCCGGTCTCCTGGACCGCTTTCAAACCATTGTGAATAAGGTCATGAGTCAGAAAGGGACGAGCACCATCGTGAATAATCACCACATCGCAATTTTTCAGTCCCTTCAGTCCCTGCCTCACCGAATCCTGACGCCGCCGACCACCAAGACATACCTTGACTACCTTCGACCAGCCCCTTTTTGTCACCAGGTCTTTCCCCGACTTCAGGTTGCTCGCGCTCAATACAATGACTATCTGCTCCACCATCTCACAATCTTGGCAGGTATCCACCGACCAGGCAAGCAAAGGCTTGTGGGCCAAGGAAAGGAATATCTTGTCCCCCCCCATGCGTCGGCCACTACCAGCTCCCACAATGACTACCCCAACATGTGAAACAATTTCGGTCATGTATCGTCTTCTGCCTTCCTCGATGGTCTCACCAATCCAAAACGAAGAGCCTCAGCTACCGTGCCTGCCTCGATAACCTCTATGCCCTCCGCCTTAGTCAAGAGCTTATGCGATGTTTTAGGAACCAAACACAACTTGAACCCCAATCTAGCAGCCTCAGCAATCCTCCTTTCCAAATTAGGCACAGGCCTCAGTTCACCGCTGAGACCGATCTCCCCTACGGCTACGATACCTGGCAACACCTGCAAATCTTTGAAGCTCGAGGCTATAGCCAAGGCAGCCCCTATGTCCACAGCCGGCTCGTTGACCCTCAAGCCGCCAACAACATTGGTTATAACATCCTGATTGGAAAGATTAACACCGGCACGTCGAGTAAGCACAGCAGCTATAAGAAGCAGACGGGAGAAGTCCACACCGGTGGCAATGCGCCGCGGTGGTCCAAAGCTGGCCAAGCTAGTCAACGCCTGCAACTCCACCAGCAAAGGACGACTGCCCTCAAACGTGGACACTACTACCGAACCGATAGCCCCATTAGCATGTGAAGCCAGAAAAACCTCGGATGGATTAGACACTTCCACAAGGCCACCGCCACCCATCTCAAAGACGCCAACCTCGTTGGTAGAGCCAAAACGATTTTTGGCGCTACGCAATATGCGATAATTACTAAAGGTCTCGCCCTCAAGATAAAGCACGACATCAACTATATGCTCCAATACCTTGGGGCCAGCGATGGCACCCTCCTTGGTCACATGACCAGTAATAAACACAGGGACGTTGGACTGCTTTGCCCAGCGCATTAACCGCAAGGTACACTCGCGTATTTGCCCGATACTGCCGGGAGCACTGCTTAGCTCCTCAAGGTGAACTGTCTGTATGGAATCAACGACTACTAAATTCGGGGACATCTCACCCAACCGCCCCAAGATAATATCAACATTGGTTTCAGGAAGGACATAGAGTCCATGCCCTGATATGCTGAGACGCTCAGACCTGAGCTTGAGTTGCTGAGACGACTCTTCACCTGATACATAGATTACCTCGCCTCCGCTATCAGCCACCGCAGCAGAAACCTGAAGCAATAAGGTAGACTTACCAATACCAGGGTCACCGCCGATAAGAGCCACGGAGCCCAACACTAATCCTCCACCCAGCACCCTGTTAAGCTCAGACATAGGAAAAGCAAGCCGTGGCGACTTTTCAGTCTTCAGCCCGGAAAGTTCCTTTGGGGTGTTGTCTTCTGTGTAGAGCCAGGCTGCAGTCGCTTGAGCAGTAACAGTGACAACCGTTTCCACCAGGCTATTCCACTCTTGACAAGCAGGGCAACGACCCAGCCACTTAGGGCTCTCTTTACCGCATTGTTGGCAGACAAATGCAGACCTAGTCTTGGGCTTTGTCAAAGCTTGAACCTCACAACGCCACAATTATACAGGGAAAACTAGATTATGCCATCACCTGCTCGTTACTTGGAGTAAAAAAGGCGGGATTACGTTCTCTGCGTAATCCCGCCTTAGCTCTAATCCTCTCTAGTAACCCAGCTCAGAAGGCAAATTACAATCGCTACGCTCCTTTGTCCTCGAGTACGCTTGAACTACCGTTGCCAGACGAGCTATTATCTCCACCGCTTAGAACCCCAGCCGCACCCCGAATCACAATTTTCTCACCGTCATAGTCTAGCTTCAAAGTATCTCCAGAACGGAACTCGCCTCTAAGTAGTGCCTCAGAAAGCTTGTCCTCCACCTCGGTTTGAATCACGCGGCGCAACGGTCTAGCGCCAAAGGTTGGGTCATAACCCTTTTCACCCAAGAAGTCTCGAACGGCGTCAGTAACTTCCAGTTTGATATTCTTCTCGGCCAAGGACTTGGTGACCACGACCAACATCAAATCAACAATCAGGCGGATCTGGTCCTTGCTAAGAGAATGGAAAACGACCACGCTGGTAATGCGGTTCAAGAACTCGGGACGAAACGTTTTCTTCAACTCTCCGAGCACTTTCTCTTTCATCCTTTCATACTCAACCTGCCGATTCTTAGCCTCGTCGGTACGAGTGGCAAAGCCCAACGTCATATCGCGCTTTATCAGCTCAGCACCGATATTGCTGGTCATCACGATGATACTATTGCGGAAATCTACTCTCCTCCCCTTGGCATCTGTGAGATGACCATCATCAAATATCTGGAGGAGTATGTTGAATACGTCAGGATGCGCCTTCTCAATCTCGTCAAGCAGTATAACGCAATAAGGATTTCGCCTTACTGCTTCTGTAAGCTGCCCACCCTCATCGTAACCCACATAGCCCGGAGGAGCACCAACCAAGCGTGCTACAGCATGGCGCTCCATGAACTCAGACATATCAAGTCGAATCATGGTGTCTTCGCTGCCAAACATGAACTCAGCCAGCGCTCTAACCAACTCGGTCTTGCCGACACCTGTAGGCCCAAGGAAGACAAAGCTCCCTATTGGATGACGAGGTTCCTTCAAGCCAGCACGAGCACGTCTCACAGCCTTAGCTACTGTAGTTATGGCCTCTTCTTGCCCGATTATACGTTTATGCAGCGCATCTTCCATCTCTAACAAACGGCTAGACTCGTCAGTGGTCAGGCGAACCACGGGGATACCTGTCCACATGCTAACCACTTCAGATATGTCCTCTTCGGTAACAATCGGCTTCGCTTGTTCTTGCTCAACTTGCCACTTCTGTTCCATGCTGTTAATGCCATTCATTAGCTGGAGCTCGCGGTCACGCAACTCGGCTGCGTACTCGTATTGCTTGGCAGCAATCGCAGCCTCCTTATCCTTGCGCACCACCTCCAGGGCGCGTCTCGCCTCTGTCAAACTAATCGGAGGCGCACCACGTTTGATGCGCACCCGAGAAGCTGCCTCATCCATCAGGTCAATGGCCTTGTCTGGCAAAAATCTATCAGGTATATACCTGGCCGCCAGCGTGGCAGCAGCCTGCAGGGCCTCATCGCTGATGGTCAACTTGTGATGCTCTTCATAGCGCTCTTTGATGCCCCGCAAGATATCGATTGTCTGCTCAGTAGTCGGCTCGACCACTGTCACTGGTTGGAAGCGTCGCTCCAGCGCTGCATCTTTCTCAATATATTTGCGGTAGTCGTCCAGTGTAGTAGCGCCGATGCACTGAATCTCACCACGGGACAACGAGGGTTTGAGAATATTCGAGGCATCGACAGCACCCTCCGCTGCGCCAGCACCCACAATGGTATGCAACTCGTCCACAAAAACCACGCAGTTACCCGCGCTCTTTATCTCATCGATTACCTTCTTGAGCCTCTCTTCAAACTCACCACGATATTTGGTCCCAGCCACCAGGGAGCCGATATCCAGGGTAACTAATCGCTTACCTAGCAAAGTCTCGGGAACATCACCGGCTACAATCCGATGTGCTAAGCCCTCAACAACAGCCGTCTTACCCACACCCGGCTCACCTATTAGGGCCGGATTGTTCTTGGTACGCCTACTAAGTATCTGGACAACACGCTCTATTTCCTTGTTACGATTGACAATAGGATCGAGCTTCCCAGACCGGGACAGGCTGGTCAAATCCACCCCCAATTGGTCCAGAACTGGCGTCCGCGCCGTCCCCTTGGCAGCAGAACGTGCCTGGCCAGCAGTCTGGCTAAGCAGATTGTTTATCTCAGTTTGTACCCGTTCCAACGTAATGCCAAAACTCTCTAAAACACTTGCTGCGCCGCCCTCACGCTCTCGCAACAAGCCCAGCAAAAGATGTTCGGTACCAATATAGCTGTGATTCAAACGGCGTGCCTCGTCCACCGCTAGCTCAATAACCCTCTTTGCCCTAGGAGTGAGTCCCACCTCTCCAATAGTTGACCGCTCACCACGCCCAACCACAAATTCCACACCAGCACGTATCTTAGGAGGAGCCACACCCAGATTAACTATGACCTTGGAAGCCACCCCTTCCTCATCGGCCAATAGACCCAACAGAATATGTTCAGTATCGATGTAATTGTGACCGAAACGTTGTGCTTCTTCCTGGGCTCGAGTCAAGGCACGGCGAGCTCGCTCTGAGAACTTCTCAAATCTACTAGTCATCTCTTTGCCTTAATCCTATATGTCATTAATTCGCCACAACACACCTGGTTTACCCCAATTATAAGACGTGCAAATTGCCAAGTCAAAGAAACCAAAGAACTTAGCAAGTCGATTTACAAGAGGGGAAAATAGATGCCGCAGACAAAGAGAAAATCCCCCGGCGGTGGCATATTTTCCCAGAGAGCTACCTCCCCAGTATCGTCTGCGCTGAGGCATTTCACTTCCGTGTTCGGGATGGGAACGGGTGGTACTACCTCGCTCTAACCACCAGAGGATTCAAACGACTACAAAGTCAAAAGAAGTATACCTCAGCACATCACCCCTGTCAAATCCCGAAGGAGAGGGGGCATCGCTCACAGAGGGCTTGACGACCACCGCAGCGCGTGCTACGCTTGAATCAGCCTAGCGACAACTACATTTGCAGGAGATATTTAATGAAGCATGAACGTGAACTGCTCAAAGGTAGCACGGACTTATTGCTGCTCCGTCTTATCAGCTTCCAATCCATGTACGGCTACCAGATAATCAAAGAGCTGGAGAAAAGAAGCAACGGCTACTTTCGCTTTAAGGAAGGTACCCTTTATCCAGCTCTACATAGACTGGAAAGGAACGGACTCATCGAAGGCAAATGGATAAAATTGCACAGTGGCTTAGAAAGACGCTATTACCTCATAACCCAAAAAGGACATAAAGCGATGGCCGAAAGGCTAACTGTATGGCAAAATTTCTCCACTGCAGTTGACTTAATCATGCAACCTTCTTCAAGATAGCGCAGCGATGTCATTTAAATCTGATTATTTGAATAGGCTGAAAGAATCGTTGAGAGTCGATCCAGCGACCGAACGTGATATTGTGCGTGAATGCCACGCCCATCTTGAAGATAGATACCAAGAGTTCAGAGAATTAGGCCTGTCCGAGGAAGAAGCTGACAAGGCCGCTGCCAAACTCTTGGGGTCTCCACGGCTTATCGCTAAACAGATCGGCGAAGTCTACTCACAGGGAACATGGCAACAGGCCATCTTTGCTGCTCTGCCACATATGCTTATTGCCTTGCTCTTTGCCCTCCATTGGTGGGAGAACACAGCTTGGGTACCTGTGGTCATACTCGTGGTCATCGGCATAGTCATCTATGGTTGGAGCCACGGCAAGCCAACATGGTTATTCCCCTGGTTGGGCTATTGCTTAACTCCAGTAATAGCCATTGGCACTCTGTTAATGTACCTGCCCGGTGGTTGGGTGTGGCTAGCAGCCATCGCCTACATACCACTAGCCATAACTATCATCCTCTCAGTGACCAAGCAGACAATCAAAATCGATTGGCTGTTCGCCTCTCTGATGCTGCTGCCTGTGCCTATAGTACTAGGTTGGAGACTGGCGCTGGAAATTGAAGATATAACTCAATGGCAAGCTCGACTCTACGAAGCTGGACAACTGATTGCTCTGACCTTCGCCATCCTAGCGCTAACCGCGGCCACCTTTATCCGACTCAGACAACGCTGGGCAAAAGCCGGAGCATTGGTCGCTCCGGAAATCCTTCTGCTGATTATCGTAGCCCTGGCAGACAAGAATGCGACCAGTTTTTGGATCTGGCTTTTCATTATTCTAATGGCTATAGTGCTTCTTCTCGGTCCCGCCACTTTGGAAAAGAGAATCAGACAAGGACAAGCCAAAACCGCCAAGTTTTGAACTCAGCTTCCTGAACGCCTGACAACGAGCCAATCCATACCATCCTATAAATGTTATCTCTGAGCCCAGAGGCCTTTTTTCGTTTGGCGGGCTTCTTTCTCTAATGCATCCAAATATGCCTGATACTTGACATCAGGCGGATAAGTCTTTGCATCGGCAAGGCCGCTCCTCACCAGTTCTGCATTGACAAAGACACCATCCCCATCCACATACACATAGCGGAGTAGACGGCCATAGTTATCCTTGTCAGAAACATCCTTTTCCAACCTGACCCTCTTTCCTCTTACAAGTTCTTCGTTAGCTTTTTGGGCCTGGAGATAAAGACCATCGTTTTTCTCTGGGGCATCAATGCCTATGTAGCGTACCAACAACCCGCCTTCAACAACGATAGTGTCCCCGTCAATCACGTCTACGACCTTTATTGAATAATCGGCAGTACAGCAAGCAACAAAAATGCTTAAAAAGAGAATAACCAGGGCAACTCTGAGCACAATAACTACCACAAGCTCGCTTGAGCTGACTTACCTTTCCTATAAGGTACCCCCAGGTGCTCGCAAGCAAGCCTAGTAGCCGCTCTGCCCCGAGGAGTTCGCTCTAAGAACCCCAACTGAAGAAGATAAGGCTCATAGACATCCATTATGGTATCCGCCTCCTCGCTGATAGAAGCAGCAATGGTCTCAAGACCAACCGGCCCACAATCGAATTTTTCAATTATGGTACGTAACACCTTGTGATCCACTTCGTCTAAGCCAATGCCGTCTACCTCTAACTTGGAAAGCGCATCTGTTGCCACCATCTCAGTTATCTTCCCATCAGCCACTACCTGCGCATAATCACGCACACGTTTTAACAGCCTATTCGCAACACGTGGCGTGCCGCGAGCTCGACAGGCTATCTGACTTATCCCACCATCGTCCACCTCCACGCCCAAGATACCAGCCGACCGTTTCAAAATGGCTTTGATCGCCTGTTCATCATAGAAGTCAAGACGATAAACAGCGCCAAAGCGATCTCGCAGCGGCGAACTCATTAATGCATAACGGGTCGTAGCGCCGATTAATGTGAACCGAGGCAAATTCAAGCGGAGGCTTCTAGCCCCCGGTCCCTTACCCAGTATTAAGTCTATAGCATAATCCTCCATCGCCGGATACAGGATTTCTTCTACCACTCGACTCAAGCGATGTATCTCATCGATAAAGAAAACGTCACCCCTTTGCAGACCGGTGAGGATGGCAGCAATATCCCCAGGACGTTCTATCGCTGGACCGGAACTGATTTTAATGTTGACCCCCATCTCAACTGCAATAACATAAGCCAACGTCGTCTTCCCTAGGCCAGGCGGCCCGTAGAGAAGGACATGGTCCAAAACTTCCCCGCGTTTCTGAGCAGCAGCGATAGCTATTTTCAGGTTCTCTTTGACCTTGCCCTGACCTATGAAATCAGCGATATATCGAGGACGCAGGTTAGTATCCAAAGCGCCATCATCCGTGCCTGATTTGGCTGACACCAATCTTGCCATTGACTTTTTCTCTTGCATGCTAGACAAATTACAGTACTATGCGGAATTATAACACACAGACTATTATTACCGAATCTAGACTGACTGCACGACTCCAAAAGTAAAAGAAGCCTCGCCAATTGACAAGACTTCTTTATCTAAGCCTGTAAGGAAATGAGCCCTAGTATCTTATGGGAACTGATGTGAGAAAAATCCCATGGGAACCGCTTACGCTTCTAGCAACAGAGATGGGCCGACAGTCTCATTCTGGTCTGCCAGGTCCGGCCTTGTTCCCTCGACTGCCGGTAAAGCTTTTTCGGCTTGTTCAGCCAGCGACAAATCTTGAGCAGTTTCCTCAGCCAATGATAACAATTGTGATGGAATAAGCCTTCCAATGATAACATTCTCTTTTAGGCCGACCAGCCTATCAGTCTTACCCCAGATGGCCGCCTCAGTCAGAACCCTAGTAGTCTCTTGAAATGATGCTGCAGCTAACCAACTGTTTGTGTTCAACGAAGCCCTGGTAATACCCAAAAGTACAGTCTGCGCAGTCGCTGGCTCACCGCCCTCCGCCAGAACCTTAGCATTTATGCCCTCGTACTCGAACCTACCAATGAGGTCACCAGCCAGTAGTTCGGTATCACCAGGAGACTCCACACGCACCCGCTTTAGCATCTGGCGGATTATGATCTCAATATGTTTATCATTAATGTTCACACCTTGTGAACGATATACATTTTGTACCTCCTCAACCAGATATCTCTGAACCGCCTCCCTCCCCATAATTCGGAGGATGTCTTGAGGGTCAGCAACACCATCTATAAGTTGTGTGCCAGCTTTCACTTCATCCCCTGACTTCACCCGTATATGGCTCCCCGGAGGCACCGTATATTCTCTCTCCTCTCTTTCTTCGTATGCAATATAGACACGCCCACCCTCAAGAGCCACCACCCCAGAGACCCTCGCAATGCATGACTGATCTTCTGGCTTCGCAGGATGCTTGCCCTTAGACGGTTCTTCAGAGGGGGGCACATATACCAGCATTGTTCCGGCTTCCACACTGTCGCCGTTATTAACGATTACATCGGCTCCGCGCGGTAACACATACTCATCACGGTAGAACTCAGAGCTAGTTATCTTAATCTTACGCGCTTCCTCTGTGTCGATAACCTCCGCAGTACCATCGATTTCAGAGAGAATTGCCACACCTTTTGGTACTCTGGCTTCGAAAAGCTCCTCAACACGCGGCAAACCACTAGTAATATCGGCCTCCACCACACCCCCAGTATGAAAAGTACGTAACGTGAGCTGTGTTCCAGGCTCACCGATACTCTGGGCGGCTATGATGCCCACAGCAGCGCCGACTTCAACTAGCCCTCCTCTAGCCAGGTCACGCCCATAGCAATATTGACAAATACCTTGACGCGAATGACAACCTAACGGCGACCGCACATGTACGTTAACAATACCAGCATCCACTATTAGCTTTGACCTTTCTTCATCGATCTCCTCATTTCGCCGCATGATGATCTCGCCGGTCTGTGGATCGATAACATCACTGGCAACCAGACGGCCAATCAAGCGATCCGCCAATGGTGCCAACAGCCCTCTATCCCTTTTCCTATCTGATAGGAATATGCCTTCGTCGCTCCCGCAATCCTCCTCCGAAATGATCACATCTTGTGCCACATCAATAAGCCGACGCGTGAGATAACCAGCATTTGATGTTCGCAGCGCGGTATCAGCTAAACCCTTACGAGCACCATGAGTAGACATGAAATACTCCATCACAGAAAGACCTTCACGAAAACTCGCCTTAATAGGGAAATCGATTATCCTGCCAGCGGGGTCAGTCATTAACCCTCGCATGCCGGCCATCTGCCTGATCTGTGAGATATTGCCCTTCGCCCCAGAGGTAGCCATCATATATACGCCACCATACCGGTCTAACGATTGAGAGATAGTCTCCGTAATCTTATCTGTGACTTCAGTCCAAACTTCAATGGTTTTGCCATATCGTTCATCATCAGTGATCAATCCGCGGTTGAACTGACTTTCGATAACCGCTACCCGCTCGTCGCCCTCTTCAAGAAGCTTCGCCTTACTTTTAGGCACTTCCACATCACTCGCAGCAATAGTAGTACCAGACTTAGTAGCATACTCGAAGCCAAGTTTTTTGAGGTTATCAAGCACATTGGCAGTAGCCGTATGGCCAAGCAAACGATAACAATCTGCTACCAAGCGCTTCAATGCGCCTTTATCCATTACCCGGTTTCTAAATCGGAATTCCGGCGGCAAGACCTCATTGAATATGACTCGACCTGCACTGGTTTTTAGTACCTCTCCATCGCCATTACTTGCCCCTACCTCTATTTCGGCATCAAAGCAAATAAGGCCCAACTCATAAGCAAGTCTAGCATCTTCAAAGCTTTTGAACTTCTTCCCCTCACCTCTGGCACCCTTCTTAATGTTGGTAAGATAATAACACCCAAGCACCATATCTAACGTAGGCGTCATGACAGGCTCGCCACAGCTCGGCAATAGCATATTTCTGAGGCTAAGCATTTGTTCTCTGGCTTCCTTAACCGCCGCTTTGGAAAGCGGCACATGAACCGCCATCTGATCGCCATCAAAATCCGCATTAAAAGCAGCGCAGACAAGCGGATGGATTTGAATCGCGCTACCGTCAATCAGCACAGGTTCAAAGGCCTGAACACTCAGCCGATGTAATGTCGGAGCTCGGTTCAACAATACCGGCCGTTCTTTCACCACCTCCGCTAGGATATCCCAAACCTCGGGGCGAGCTTTCTCTACCTGTCTGCGAGCACTCTTGATATTATGGGCATAGCCTTGCTCAATAAGTTGACGCATGACAAAGGGTTTAAACAATTCAAGAGCCATGTGCTTGGGCAAGCCACACTGGTGCAGTTGCAACTCGGGGCCGACTACTATAACTGAGCGGCCACTGTAATCTACGCGCTTGCCCAACAAGTTCTGGCGAAACCGACCCTGCTTGCCTCGCAGCATATCAGAGAGCGACTTGAGCCGATGTGTAGTGCCTACAGTAGGTACTCTACCACGCCGCCCATTATCTATAAGGGCATCAACGGCTTCTTGAAGCATGCGCTTCTCGTTACGCACAATGATCTCAGGAGCTCCCAGATCAATAAGCCTTCTGAGACGGTTATTACGATTGATCACACGCCGATATAAATCGTTCAGGTCGCTAGTGGCAAAGCGACCACCATCAAGCTGAACTATTGGTCGAAGTTCAGGGGGTAATACAGGCAACACTGTCAAGATCATCCATTCAGGCTTGTTTCCGCTGCGCCAAAATGCCTCTACTATTCGTAAGCGTTTGCTGGCTTTCTTGCGACGCTGGCCAGCACTAGAACGAACCTCGTCAATAAGGTTCTGCCGCAGTTTCTCCAGGTCCAATTCCTTAAGAATCTGCAATACAGCTTCGGCCCCCATGCCAGCTTCAAAGAAATCCCCATACGCCGATTTAAGGTCCTGATATTGGCTCTCAGAGATAAGCTTCAACCGTTTCAAGTTCTCAATAGACTCTATGCGAGATTCCAAACTGCTGATCACATCATCGACTTCACTTAAGTCAACCCGAGCTTGGGCGTCATCACTTGAAGAATTACTCAAGTCCGCAACAGCGCCAGATTCCACTTCAACCGTATGGCCTCCGGGCAGCTTGTTTGCTCTGATACTCTGCCGGGCAAGCTCATCCTTGAGGCCCTTAAGAATGTCCTGGCGTGTAACATCATCAACAGAAATCACAATATATTGCGCAAAATAAAGTACGCGCTCCAAGTGTCGAGGTGATATATCCAGCAGCAGAGCCAGACGGCTGGGCACTCCCCTGGCAAACCAAATATGGGCTACAGGTGCTGCCAACTCAATATGTCCCATGCGTGTCCGACGCACCCTGGAATGCTCCACCGTGACCCCACATCTATCACAGGTGACACCGCGATAGCGTATCTTCTTATACTTTCCACAATAACACTCGTAGTTTTTTGTAGGGCCAAATATCTTCTCGCAGAAAAGGCCATCCTTTTCCGGCTTCAATGTTCGGTAGTTGATGGTCTCAGGCTCAGTTACCTCACCATAAGACCAGCTTCTTATTTGGTCTGGCGAAGCTAATGAAATCCGAATAGCACTAAAATCGTTAACTT
>Ga0194111_10003720_pt1 | contig 17983 bp, 2 predicted proteins | sample TA2KigC300mmetaG_FD_146194 | JGI IMG/M metagenome (GOLD analysis project Ga0194111, IMG submission 146194) | Freshwater microbial communities from Lake Tanganyika, Tanzania - TA2015033 Kigoma Deep Cast 300m | ecosystem: Environmental > Aquatic > Freshwater > Lake | place: Tanzania: Lake... | reverse complement strand
GACGGCCAGACCCAGAAGCGTCTGTTAGGCGACATCTCGGAAATCGTCGTCTTCAACTCGGCGCTCTCGGCGGGCGATCGCAACAACGTGGGCGCCTACCTGGGCGCCAAGTACGGCATCACCACCACCTACAGCGGCTCGGCCAGCATCGGCAACAGCTTCGGCGCACTCAGGCTCGCCGACGGCACCCAGTTGACCCTGAACGCCGGGCCAGGCGAGACCGCCAGCTTCACCTCCATCGGCGCGACCTCCAACGGCCCAATCGCGGCCGGCGCCATGACCCTCAGCAGCATCGGCGCCCCCACCGTCACCCGCACCGGCGACACCATCGGCATTGACGCCACCATCAACACCTCCAGGTTCGATGTCACCGGTTCCGGCACCGTCGCGCTGAGGCAGAACCTCGCCGTCGGCGCCGGCGGCAGCTTCACTGTCCCCACCGGCACCACCCTCGCATCCCAGAGCAGCCTCCTCCTCGATGTCGGCGGCGCCGGCGTCAACATTGATTTCAAGGGCACCCTGAACGTCGCCGGCGGCACCACCCTCACCCTCAACACCCCGGCCTTCGGCTCCAGCCCCAACAGGCTGCGCGGGTCCGTCTTCTTCAGCACGGGCACCGGGGCGCCCTGGGGGCCCACGAGCAATGTAATGCCGAACGACGAGACCCCCATGAACCTCGACGGCGCGAGCTTCCAGCAGTCGGCCGTGCGCGTCTTCACCGGCAACAAAGCGGGCACCATCCTCACCATGCCGGAGAACCCGGCCCTCAATGTGGCGGTAACCGGCTCCACGCAGAACTGGACCGCGTGGACGGGTCTCTTCGACGGCAACGCCGAGCAGTTCATCACCGCCTTCAGCGGCTCGCTCACCCCTCCCACCACCGGCACCTACAACTTCCACTGGAACAACGACGACGCCGGCCTCATGTACATCGACCTCAACCGCGACAGCGTGTTCCAGAACAGCGAACGCGTCGCCGGCTACGGCTGGAACATGAACGGGAACGTGAGCCTGACGGCCGGCACCGCTTACGACATGATCTACATGGCCCGCGAGTACGGCGGCGGCCAGAACGTCTGGTGGGCCTTCACCCCGCCAAGCGGCGGCGAGCGGATCGTGGACCCCTCCGACCCCACCCAGGCGGGCATGTGGTCCTCCGTTGTCCTCCCAGCCAAGTTCGGCGACCTGGTCCTGGGCAACAACAGCCAGCTCGTCCTCGGCGGCTCCGGCACCGCACGCTTCGCCTCCATCACCGCCGGCAACGGCAGCACCATCCAGGGCACCCAGGCGATCGTCGAAGGCCCCATCTCCGTCGGCGCCAGCCCTGGCACCCTCAACGTCATCGGCAACCTCACCCTCGCCGCAGGCTCCACCTACCACTGGGAGCACGATGGCACCACCGGCGACCTCGTGAACGTGGTTGGCAACCTCACCACCGTCGGAAACGTCAACGTCGGCGTCTCACTCGGCACGGTCATCCCCGACGGCACCTACGACCTCGGAACCGTCACCGGCTCCATCACCATCGGCGGCGCCGTCAACGTCCTCAAGGAGAACGCCTACGCCCAGCTCATCAACTCCGCCACCGTCGGCGTCGTCCCCGGTGCTCCCAACAGGGTCGTCCTCAACGTCGATATGATGGACAACATCCTCCGCTGGACGAGCAACACGGGCACCGACTGGAACAACGCGGCGCACTGGACGCCGGTCCAGGTGCCCACCGCCGCCACCCACACGGTGGTGGACACGGGCAACCGCGTGGCCACACTGACCCCAGCGATGGGACCCCAGGCGGCCCAGAGCCTGATCGTGGACAACGCCGGCCACGTCCTCATCGAGCCGGGCGGCCGGCTCGACGTGGCCTACGACGCCGACGTGATGGCCAACGGCACCTTCACCATCAACGGCACGCTGAATGCCGGAACTACCGTCATCGGCGGCGTCACGCCCCTGAACTTCCCCGGGCTCATCAGCTACTGGCCCTTCGACGAGGGCGCCGGGGCCGCCACGGCCAACCTGGTTGGCGGCGGGCCAGTGGGCGCGCTCAACAACACCACCTGGGTCGCCGGCAAGTACGGCTCCGCCCTCAGCTTCAACGGCTCAAGCAGCTCCGTGGGCACCGGTGTGCCGCTGCTGAATAACATGGCGCAGTTCACCATGGCTGGCTGGGTGCGGGCCAACGCGGTGGGCGGCCGCATCGGCCTCTACGGCCAGAACGACCTCATCGAGGCCGGCATTGACAACCAGATGGCGGTCTGGACGAACACCGTCGGGTTCATCGGAGCCCCGTATCCCGAAGGCGCCCCGTGGGCTAACTGGCACCACGTCGTCTACACGGGCGGCCCCGGCGGCCTTCAGATCTACATTGACGGTGTCCTGAGGGGCTCTGGCGGCGGCGCACAGGGCGCCAGCACCTCGGGGTTCAACTTCAACATCGGCGGCAACGGCATCTGGGACGGGCCGGGCACCAACTGGTTCAACGGCCTGATTGACGACGTGGCGGTCTGGAACCGCGTCCTCACGGCTGCGGAGATCCAGACCCTCTATGGGGGCCTGACCACGGTTCTCGTGGGCAGCAACCTCAACACGGCCGGCACCACCAACATCGGCCCCTACGCCGACCTCAACGTCGCCAAGATCAACGTCACCGGCGGCACGACCAGCGGCTGGCCGAATCAGCCGCCCGTCCTCAAGACAGGCACCACCCTGCGCCTCGCCGGCGGAAACCTCGCCGGCGCCTTCAACTTCACCAACCCCAGCACCACGGCCGGCTCATACGCCCTCGAGGCCGAGAGCGGAACCTCCCCCGCCTGGCTCATCGGCCCCGCCTCCTCACTCCGAAAGTCCACCGCGGGAACCGTCACCGTCGGCGGCGTGGTGGACCTCAACAACATCCGCGTGGAGGCCGGCACCCTAAACCTCATGAATGACGCCAACTGGCTCGCCGCCAACAACGTCACCGTCACCGGCGGCAACCTCGGCATCTCCAAGCACTCCCGCATCGGCACCCTCGACCTCCAGGGCGGCACCACCACCCTGGCCAGGGACCTCACGGTGACCACCGCCCTCCGCGGCCCGGGCGCTCTGATCGCCGACGGCACCCTGACCATTGACGCCTCCGCCGCCAGCGTCGGCCTCAGCGGCGACTTCCGCGTCACCAGCTCCGTCCCCGCCATCTCAGGCTACGTCGTCCTCAACGTCCCGGCCGGCAGCATCCCCCCCATTCCCGCCGGCCCGCAGGCCTATTATTCCTTTAACAATGCAGCGAATCCGGGTGCCGACGACAGCGGCGGCGGGGCTAACGGCACCGTGAGCGGCGCAACGTGGGTGGGCGCCGGAAAGGTCGGCGGCGCCATGGACTTCGACGGCGTCAACGACTATGTGAATGCCATTCTCAACGTCTCCGAAACGGCCTATGCCGCGGCCATGTGGTTCAAGGCCGATGCGGCCGGGCGCGGCATCTACAGCGTCCACACCTCGCCGACAAGCGGAGACTGCGACCGGCACATCTTCCTGACCGGAGGCAACGCCAGCGTGCGGACCTGGAACAACGAGACCATCAGCACATCAGGTCTATCGCTGGCCGACGGACAGTGGCATCACGTGGTCCACACCTTCGGCGGCACCGAAGGCGGCCAGAAGATCTACATTGACGGCACGCTGCGCGCCAGCGGCGCCAAGGCCAATTCTGACTACGACTGGCAGACGAGCATAACCATGGGGTTCGCCAACGACGGCTCCAACAACTGGCTCGATGGCATGCTCGACGAGGTCTACATCTACAATCGCGCGCTCACCCAGACCGACGTGACCCAGCTCTACAATGCCGGCATGGCCGCCGGCATACCGAGCCTCGGCAACCTGCGCCTGGACCCGGGCTCCCAGTTCACCCTCGGCGGCGCGGGCGTCGCACGCATCAACTCCATCGGCACCACTGGCGGCCCAACCGTCTCCGGCCCCGTGACCCTCAGCGGCGCCGCCAACCTCCGCGGCGGAAACCAGTGGCTCACCGTAAATGGCGACCTCAACGCCAGCAACTTCATCGCCACCGGACCCAGCGGCAGCGGCATCACCCTCCTCAACAACACCCTCTCGGTCGCCTCCGGCGGCTCCCTCAACGTCCCCCAGGGCGTCACCCTGGCCTCCCAGGGCAACGTCCTCATTGATGTCGCCTCGGCCGGCGTCAACTTCAAGGGCGCCCTCAACGTCGCCAGCGGCACCCTCACCCTCAACGCCCCGGCACCCATCCCCGCGCCCGGCGGCGCCACCACCTACCTGGGCTTCAACGAGTCCTCCGGCTCCACCGCCGCCGACTCCAGCGGCAACAACCGCAACGGCACCGTCAACAACGGCACCTGGGTCCCTGGCGGCGGCGTCATCGGCGGCGCCATACGCTTCAACGACGCCAACACCTACGTCCAGGTCCCCGGCTTCGACCTCGCCAACCAGTCCTTCACCCTCAGCATCTGGGTCAAGCGCGAGGGGAGCATCACCGACAACGACTTCATCATGGGCCAGCGCGCGGCCGACACCACGGACCGCTACCTCCACTTCGGCTTCCGAAACCAGGGCCAGTTCACCTTCGCCTTCTACGCCGACGACCAGGAGTACTACAGCTCCGTCTGTGGCGACACTGCCAACTGGCACCACTGGGTCGGCACCTACGACGCCACGACGCGCGCCCAGCGCATCTACGTGGACGGCCAGCTCGCCCAGGCCGAGCAGTTCCGCGGGCCGCTCCAGCCGCCCTCCGACTATGAGCCCTTCACCATCGGCTCCACCCGCTACACCGACAACCCCTTCGGCGGCCTCCTCGACGAGCCGGCCGTCTACGGCCGCGTCCTCACCCCTGCCGAAATCCAGAACCTCTATCGCGCAGGCGTGTCGGGCGGCTTCGGCGCCGCTCGCTTCGGCGACCTCACCATGGCCCCAGGCACCCAGCTCATCGCCGCCGCGCAGCCCGTCGGGTTCAGCACCGCCAGCCTCGGCAACGGCGCCAGCTTGACGGGCGACATCACGTTTGACAAGCGCGTCACAGTCGCCGGCACCGCCTCCGGCACCGCCTTCGTCCTCGGCCCCGCCCCCTTCGGCCCCACGAACCGCGGCAGCCTCAGAATCGGCGATGGCCTCGTCTACGAGTGGAGCTTCACGAGCCCCACCGACTACGACCGCATTCGGGTGGGCGGCGTGATCGACCCCGACCCTGCCCCCCCTGACCTGGGGATCTATGGCGACCTCTACTTCGACAAGAGCTTCACTCTTCGCCTCTTCGGCGAGGGCGGCGTCATCCTCTCGAACAACATGATGGAGATCTTCTACGCCGACAGCATCTTCGTCGGAGGCCAGCCCTGGAACGCCTCCACCAACCCGCTCCAGTACACGATCGACATCGGCAACCTGATGGACCCACAGCACCTGTACCTGTGGGACCTCAGCACGGCGAACCTCCAGGTGCTCGCGGACGGCCGGGGCTGGGGCATCTACCTCACCGGCCTCACCGCCCTTGCCATCCCCGAGCCGAGCACCATCGCCCTCCTGGGCCTCGGAGTCCTCGCCCTCCTCCGCCGCCGACGCGGAGCCAGGTGACACCGTTCTCACGCCTCGCGGGGTCGCAGCCTCGGAGCCCCAGCGGCTCCGGGGCTGCCGCGCGCCATTGTTGAGGGTCTCAAAAACAGCCTCAACTATGGGAGGATCGGCCTCCGGTGGCCATTTCAGCCATTCCTACCATTGTTGAGGCACGCTCACACACACACCTTCGCGCCGGGCGGCTGGTGTCCCATGGGACCGAGCCCACGCATGTCTCGTACTGTCAATGCCTTATGAAGCGCCCCGCTGGCGCTCGCCGCTCTCTCCCCCCTCATTGTTGAGGGTCCCACGCTTGCCCGGCCCACAACAATGACCGCGGGGCTGGCGCCAGGACTGGGGGCCACGCTCCCGACAGGCGGCGAGGACTGCGGCCATTGTGCTCCGCCCGCGAGGCGCCTAGCAATACGAACAGGGGCGGCACCGGTCCTCTTGGGGATGCTACGGGGAGGCTGAGTGACGGCGGATGCGCCGTTGCGCCCCCGCAACGTCGCCGTCCCACTCCGTAACCCAAAGCGCGACATGGCCTTGCAGAGCACGAGGAGGGACGCGACGACCGGGGACGTTGCCGGACAGCAACATGCTCATTCGCAGCCGTAACACTGGCTTTACCAAGTGGTTGCGGCGGCAAGTGTCGCAGGAACCTGGATTTGGCGTTGACGGGGCGCAACACGGACGCCCGGCGCGGCTCTCCCGGGCCGCGCCGGAGCCTCCGCGCCGGCCACCCGTTCCATCGCTCTAAACTCTTGTCTGGCAAGCACTAACGCCGCGTCATCGCCGACCCAGCCGGATTCCTCCACCCAGTGGGTCCGGTGGCACTGGATTTGCATCCTTTCTACGCGATTTCGGGTTTTACACTTACCGGGCCTATGGCCCGTTTCCGAAAGGTCTGCGCAATGTCTACCGCCCGTCGTGGCACGAACGCCTCGCTCCTGCGCCTCATGGCCCTTGGCACCGCGCTCCTGGCGCTCGCCTTGGCCGCCCACGCCGGCTTCATCCCCACTGACCTCTCCGGCCTGGGCCTCTGGCTCGACGCCAGCGACCCGCTCAACAACGGGTCGCCGCCTGCGAGCGGCACGGCCCTGAATGTATGGGAGGATAGGTCCGCGCAGAACCGCGACGCGACCGACGTCTGGGGCGCCGGCGCGAGCAGGTGGCCCACCTACATCAGCAGCGGGATTGGTGGCAAGCCCGTCGTCAGATTCGATGGCCAGGACATCCTGGCCACGCCCGCAGGCAACCAGATCAACAACCCCTACACCATCTTCGGCGTCGCCAGAATGGAGGGCACCCAGAGCGGCCGCATCATCAGCTCAAACACCCGCAACTGGCTCTTCGGCTACCACGGCGGCACCCGCAACGACCTATACGCCGAGGGGTGGGTTCTTGACGGCTCGACCGCCGCCGGCACCGAGCCCCACATCTACGCCGCCACAGGCACCGGCAGCCTCCACACCTTCTGGGGCGACGGCGCGCAGTTGGCCAGCAACGCCAACGGCGTCCAGCCCCCGGGCACCATCGAGGTCGGCGGTTGGCAGGGCGCCAACGAGATGTCCAGGGGCGACGTCGCCGAGGTCATCGTCTACAACCGCGTCCTCGACACCACCGAGATGAACAAGGTCGGCTTCTACCTCGCCAGCAAATACGGCATCCCCACCACCTACCAGGTCCCCCCGCCGAACACGACGCTGACCTGGGACGGCACGGTGAACGACTGGACCGCGCCCGAGTGGGCCACGTCCCACTGGCTCGGCGGCCCGCCCACCTTGCCCGACGCTACGGTCGGGGCCGCGGTCAACGCCGGCATCGTGACGGTTGACCGCGCCGAGCGCGCCGCCTACTGGCTCCAGCAGGCCGGCGGCCAGGTCACCGTCGCTCTCGGCAACACGCTGCTCCTGCCCAACGGCATCAACTCCACCGCCGGCACCGTGGCCCTCCAGGACCAGAGCACCCTGCGCATGACCGAGCTGGGCGGCACCATCACCAACCTCTCCGTGTCCGGCAACGCGACGGTGGACATCCAGAAGGGCAACCTCGCGGTCACTAACCTCACGATGGCCAGCAGCCTGAAGAAGACCGGCGCCGGCACGGTCGCCCTCACCAACGTCGCTGCCGCGGCAGGCTCCAGCGTCAACGTCGCCGGCGGCACCCTCAGCGCGCAGGGCGCGGGCGGCTACATCAGCGCGGCCGACCTCGTGATGAGCGGCGGCACCTTCGTGGCCTACGGGCCGACGACCACGGTTTCCGGGCTGACCGGCATGTACTACAAGCGTTACGGCACGGGCAGCGCCCAGACCGAGTTCGCCTCCTACGCGAGCATCACGGCCCGCCTGGCCGCCCTCGGCACCCCCGACAACACGGTCATGCTCAACGCCGCAAACGATTCCTATCCCGCCTCCGCCGGCAGGCCGAAAGGCTCGATCGACTTCCCGGCCGGCGGCGGCGCCGACGGGCCGGACGTTGACCAGTTCACCAACATGGGCATCACCGGCTACCAGAACAACATCTACGCCTTCTGGCGGGGCCAGCTAAACATCGCCCCAGCGGATGCGGGGCTGTACGGCTTCCGCACCGCCAGCGACGACGGCAGCATGATCTTCATTGACGGCAACACCGTGGTGGACAACAACTTCTGGCAGGGGGTGACCTGGCGCGGCAACGCCACGCCCTTCTACAACCTGACCGCGGGCATCCACGACGTCCTCATCGGCTTCTACGAGGGCGGCGGCGGAAACGGCATGTACGCCACCTGGACCCCCGTCCGCCTCTACGACTACGGCACCGGCACCTTCTCGCCCAACAGCGGCAACACCGAGGTCCTCATCTCCGGCGCCGACCCCAGGTTCGTCAGCATAGGCTACGGGGCCGTGAACATGAGCACCACGCCCGTGAGAGTGACCGAGGAGACGACCGGCTCGGTGATCAGGGCCGTGACGGACGCCGGGACCGCCACCTTTGGGCCGCTGACGTTCGGGCGGAACTCCGACCTCACGCTCACTAACGCCAGGTTCACCTTCCCCTCGGTCGCCTTCGCCCCAGGCAGCGCGCTCACCCTCCCAAGCCAGGGCGCCGCACTGGGCAACGTCACCACCAGCGGCGGCGAGAACAGGATCGGCACCTCGGCCACCGCCACCGTCACCACCTGGAACGACCAGGGCATCCGCGCCGGAATGCTCCTCACCGGCAGCACCACCCTGATCCTCGACAACACCGTCCCCGGCACCATCGTGGCCGACGACACGACGTTCGGGCCCGCAGGCACTAGCACGCTCCGCGGGCTCGGCATCAAGCCCCTCGGCGCAGGCGGCCCAAACATCAACCTCCAGGGCGGCACCCTGTCCGTCCAGGGCAACAGCATCCTCTCCCCAGGCATGCTCAGGGAGCGGCTCTTCGACTACGACGGGGCGGTCTACCTCAACCCGATAGACTCCGGGAGCGGCTTCCTCGTCCGCGGCGACTACATCTACGAAGGGATGTTGACGGGCAACCTGGCGTTCAACGGCGACCACTGGCAGAACGCGCCGGGCAACTTCGGCGCGAAGGGGCTGAACGGCTGGGACAACATCGGCGGCCTCTGGTACGGCAAGATGAACATCGGGGGCAGCAGCCCACTGCCCGCGAACTCCGACATCACGCTGGCGACCGGCAGCGACGACGGGAGCGTCTTCTGGGTGGACGCCAACCGGAACGGCGTCTACGAGGCCAGCGAGCTCGTCGTCAACAACAACTACTACCAGGGCACCACCTGGCGCGGCGGCCTGATCAACCTCCCTGCCGGCCAGTACAACGTGGCCATCGGCTTCTACGAGGGCGGCGGCGGAGAGTGGATGGAGGCACGCTACGCCATCGGCAACACCCTCAACAACTGGGGCGCCATGACCGTCGTCAACCCCGGCTCCCAGAGCGCCATCTGGGCCGCCGAGAAGTTCGGCCCCATCTACATGGCCCAGAGCTACATCAACGTCAGCGCCAACTCGAGGATCAACGCCGGGACTGAGGACTTCGCGCTCTTCGGGCCGCTGAGCTTCTCGGCCCCCAGCGTCCTCACCGTCGCGGGCGGCGGCCGGGCGTACTTCGCCACCACCACGGTCAATGCGGCGGGCTCCTCCGGGTTCAACACCGAAATCCCCGTCTACGCCGGGACCCTCGACGGCAAGGGCCTCGCGCCGACCATCCTCAAGCAGGGCCAGTCCGACCTCATCTTCGCCGCCGGCGGGGCCGGGATAACCGGCGGGCGCTTCGAGGTCCAGGCCGGCCGCCTCGGCCTCATCGGCGGCACCGGCTTCGGCGCCGCCACCGCCAACCTCGCAGGCGGTAACATCGTCGTCGGCAGCCTCTACGGCGCCGACGAGACGTACTTCACGAACTTCACCTCCACGGCCAACGGCACGATCACGGCCGGCTCCATCGGCGGCGTGGGCGCGCCCACCGGCGCCATCACCATCGTGCCCCCCATCGCGCCAGGCGCAGGAACCACCATCACCCTGGCGAGCCAGGACAGCCACTCCTTCGCCCTCCTCGGCGGCGCGGGCGGCGCGGGAAGCCTCGCGTTCAACCAGACCACTGTTGGCGTGCCCGCCCCCCTCAACCTAGCGAACCTGACGCTCAACGGCGGCACGACGAACCTGAGCGCCAATGCCACTCTCACCGGCGGCCTGGTGGGCAGCGGCACCCTGGCCACCCAGGGGAACGTGACGATCAACGCCCAGCAGACCCTGAGCTTCGGCGGCACGCTGCGGGTGGACAGCGGCCAGTTGACCATCCAGACGCCTGCCGCCGCAGCCCCACCGCCGGGGGCCGTGGCCTTCTGGACCTTCGACAACGCCGGCAACCTGGGCGCCGACACGATGGGGGCCTACAACGGCACCCTGATGGGCGCGCCGCTCCCGGTCCAGGTGCCCGGCCGCATCGGCGGCGCCCTCGACTTCGAGAGCACCCAAGGCAACTACGTTGACCTGCCCGACGGCATGGCCAACTTCACCAACGGCATCACCGTGGCCGCGTGGGTGAAGTACGAGTCGTACAGCAACTGGAACCGCATCATTGACTTCGGGAACGGCGCGGGCAACAACAACATCGTGCTGGCGCGCCGCGGCGGCGAGCCCAACGGCCGCTGGGAGGTCTTCAACACCGCCGGTGGCACCGAGACCCACGACTTCAGCAACAACCCGCTCCTCAACGGCCAGTGGTACCACGTGGCCGCCACCATCGCACCGGGAGCCACCAACGCCTCCGTCTCCACCGTCTACATCAATGGAGTCCCCTACGACACCAAGTACGACTCCACAGTGCCGCCCAACGTGACCCGCGTGAACAACTTCATCGGGGAGAGCAACTGGGGCGGTGACGACTTCCTGGATGGGATAATGGACGAGCTGCTCGTCTACAATCGCGCCCTGGGGGCAGGAGAGGTGCGGGCGCTCTACAACGCGGGGCTCGTGGGGAGCTACGCGCCCTTCATCGGCGACGTGCGCCTGGCGCCCGGCACGAGCCTGACCCTCGGCGGCGGCGGCGTCGCCGCGGCCACCTCCATCGGCAGCACCACCGGGGCGCCTATGGTCACCGGCGGCATCACAATGAGCAATCCCGGCTCGCCCACCCTCTCCGTGAACCCGGCGGGCGACAGGCTCACCACTGACGCCACGATCAACGCCACCGGCTTCAACGTCACCGGCCCGGGCACCGTGGCCCTCAGGCGGAACCTGACACTCACCGGCGGCCTCACCGTCGCCAGCAACGCCACCCTGGCCACAGAGAACAGCCTCACGGTGGATGCCTCGGCCGGCTCCGTGAACATCGTGGGCAACCTCAACGTCAACGCCGCGACCACCCTCACCATGCGAGTCGCGCCACCCGTCCCGATGCCCGCCAACCTCACCATGTGGCTCGACGCCGCCGACCGGAACGGCGACGGCACGCCCGACAACTCCGCCGACGGCACCGCCGTCTCCACCTGGGTCAGCCGCAGCGGCTCCGGCTTCCGCCTGGTCGCCTGGAACAACGACCCCTACTGGACGCCCACCACCGTCGCCAGCGGCATCGGCGGGAAGCCCGTCGTCCGCTTCCAAGAAGACTACATGTGGTCCGACAACTACGACATGAACAACCCCTTCACCATCTTCGCCGTCTCCAACCTGATCGGCGGGGACAACGAGCGGCTCATCTCGTCCCGCAACATCAACTGGCTCATGGGCTACCACGGCGGCCTCCAGGGCGTCCTCCACGCCAGCGGCTGGATCACCCACCCCGGCCCCGCAGCCGACACCACCCCCGACCTCTTCGCCTCGACGAACACCGGCGGGCCCTATTACCAGTTCTACTGGAACGGCAACAACATCACGGGCAACGCCACGGGCGGCAACGACCGCATCGGCCAGCTCGCCCTCGGCGGCTACGGCGGCATCGGCGAAACCTCCCGCGGCGACGTCGCCGAAGTCCTCATCTTCGACCGCGTCCTCAACGCCGCCGAGCTCAACAACGTGGGCGGCTACCTCGCCAACAAGTACGGCCTCTCCTCCAGCTACACCGGCTACCTTGGCACGCCCGACCTCGGCAACGTCACCCTCGGCGCGGGCTCGACGCTCCGGCTCAACGACGACGGCTCCGGCCAGGCCCAGTTCACCTCCATCACCGCCGGCAACGCCGCCACCATCCAGGGCCACCCGACCCTCACCGGCGACCTGCGCCCCGGCGCCAGCCCAGGCACCCTCAACGTCATTGGCAACCTTACCTTGGCCGCAGGCTCCACCTACCACTGGGAGCACGACGGCACCACCGGCGACATGGTGAACGTGACCGGCAACTTGACCACGCTCGGCAACATCAACCTCGGCGTCTCACTCGGCAGGCTCATACCCGATGGCACCTACGACGTCGGCACGGTCACCGGTTCCATCACCCTCGGCGGCGGCGTGAACGTGGTGAAGGAGAACCCCTATGCCCAACTCATCAACTCCGCGACCGTCGGCGTCATCCCAGGCGCACCCAACAGGGTTGTGCTCGCCATCGACATGATGGACAACATCCTGAACTGGACGAGCAACACGGGGACCGACTGGAACAACTCGGCGCACTGGACGCCGGTCCAGGTGCCAACCGCCGCGACCCACACGGTCGTGGCCACGAGCAACCGCATCGCCACAGTCACCTCGACCATGCCCACCCAGGCCGCCCAGAGCCTGATCGTGGACAACGCCGGCCACGTCCTCATCGAGCCGGGCGGGCGGCTCCAGGTCACGGAGAATGCGGACGTGATGCCCGCCGGCAACCTCACGGTCCTCGGCGGCCTCAAGGTCGGCAGCATCACAGGTCCGCCCGCGGGGCTCCTCAGCGGCCTCATCGCCCACTGGGCCTTCGATGGCAACCTGAACAACGACTCGACCTACTCCGGTTTCAACGGCACCGCGAACCCCAGCGTCGCCTACAGCACCAACGTCCCGCCCCAGCTCGGCATCGGCCAGTCACTCCAGCTCAACGGCTCAAATTGGGTATCCGTAAGCCAGCCCGCCGCCACCCCCGTCACCGGCACCTACACCGTCTCGGCCTGGGCACAGGTCGCCAACAACGCCGCGAACAACATCTTCGACACCCGCCGCCCGACCGAGTTCGGCTTCGACATGAAGCTCCAGAACGGCAACCTGGTTCACGGGGATATCGGGACCGGCGGTGGCTGGCTCACGACGGCCGCCGATGCCGCCCTCGCCTACTCGACCAACACCTGGTACCACATCGCCTATGTGGTGACGCCGACCGGCTACAACCTCTACGTGCGCAACACGAGCGGCAGCCTCGTGGCCACCGGTTCTGGCTCATACTCCGGCACGCCGGTCCTCCTCGATGGTAGCCACGTCCTGAACATTGGGCGCCACAGCGGCGGCGGCGAGAACCTCACCGGCCTGATTGACGACGTGGCGGTCTGGAACCGCGCCCTCACGGGCGCCGAGCTGCTCGACGTCTTCAACTTCGGCATGGTCTCCAGGGCCGTGGGCGGCACCCTCACCACCGCCGGCACCACCTACTTCGGCCCATACGCCGACATCGACGTCCCGAAGATCGACGTCATCGGCGGCACGACCACTGGCGCGCCCAACCAGCCGCCCGTCCTCAAGACCGGCACCACCCTGCGCCTCGCCGGCGGCAACCTCGCCGGCGCCCTCGCCCTCACCAACCCCTCCACCACGGCCGGCTCCTACGCCCTCGAGGTCGAGAACGGCACATCGAGCGCCTGGCTCACCGGCCAGGCGGCCTCCCTCCGCAAGTCCACCCCAGGCTCCGCCACCTTCTCCGGCCTCGCCGACCTCAACAACATCCGAGTCGAGGCCGGCACCCTCAACTTCATCGAACCCGCCAGCTTCCTCCGAGCCAACAACATCACCGTCGCCGGCGGCACCCTCATGAGCTCCAAGAACACCACCGTCGGCACCCTCGCCCTCGACGGCGGCACCACCATCCTCGCACGCGACACCAAGATCACCACCGCCCTCCGCGGCTCCGGCACCCTGATAGCCGACGGCACCTTCACCATTGACGCCGCCACTGCCGGCGTGGGCCTTAGCGGCGAGCTCCGCGTAACCTCCACCGTCCCAGCCATCAGCGGCGCGCTCACCATCAACACCCCGCCTATCGGCACCCCAGACCCCAACCTCATGAACGGCCTGCGCGGCTACTGGCCCCTGAATGGCGACGTGAACGACTACTCCGGCAACGGCAGGAACGGCACGGCGTTCAATGGCCCCACCTGGGCCAGCGACGCCGTGCGCGCCAGCAGCCTCCGCTTCGACGGCTCCGACGACTACGTGACCATGCCCGCCCTCGGCGTCAGCGGCAACGCCCCACGCACCATCGCAGGCTGGGCGAAGTCCAACGACGCGGCCGGCGCCGATGGCGACTGGACGGGCATCTTCGGCTTCACCCCGGCCCAGGAAGGCCAGGGGCGCTTCTTCGACGTCGAAGTCCGCGGCGGCGGCGCCCCCAAGCCCTACTGCCTCCACCTCTACGCCCGCGAGGACAACTTCGGCCCCCTGACCAACGACCCCAACTGGCACTTCTTCGCCGCCGCGTACGACGGCACAAACGTCCGGCTGTACACGGACGGCAGTGCGACCCCTGTTCTGACCTACACGCCCTCCTGGCCGCTCGACCTCTACGACCAGTTCGGCATGGGCCGGCGCGTCGGCCAGAACCAGTACTTCAACGGGCAGGTGGACGACGTAGCGGCCTGGAACCGCGCGCTCACCGGCGCCGAAATCCAGGCCTTCCGCCAGGGCGCACTCGCCGGCGGACCAGCACGCCTCGGCGACGTCCGTCTCGACCCGGGCAGCCAGCTCACCCTCGGCGGCTCCGCCATCGCCACCCTCAACTCCATGGGCACCACCGGCGGGCCAACCGTCGCCGGACCCATGACCCTCGCCGGCAACGCCAACCTCCGCGGCGGCTCCCAGTGGCTCACCGTCAATGGCTCGCTCGACGCCAACAACTTCAGTGTCACCGGTCCCGCCGGCGTCGACGTGGGCGTCACCCTCCTCGACAACCTCACCGTGGCCTCCGGCGGCAGCCTCAGCGTGCCCCAGGGTGTCACCCTCGCCTCCGACGGCAACGTCACCATCTCCGCGCCCCAGGCCAGCATCAACTTCAGGGGCGCGCTCAACGTCGAAAGCGCCTCCCTCACCCTCGTCCTCCCAGCCGCCGACCCCACCATCAAGCCCCCCACCGATGCCGCCGCCTACTACTCGTTCAGCAACACCTACACCAGCGGCGCCTTCACCTGGGTCACCAACGAGGGCACCCTCGGCTCCAGCAAGAACGGCCAGCTCCGCAACCAGGCCACCACCACCACCGCCGGCAGGATCGGCGCCGGCATGCTCATCCCCACCTCAGGCACAGGCGCCTACATGCGCCTCAACGAAGCCCCCAGCAGCAGCATTGACATTGCCACCGAGTGGACCATCGCCGCCTGGTTCAACAACCTCTGGGGCGACGACTGGCGCACCCTCACCCGTGGCGCCTCCAACGATCACCAGATCATCGTCGAGAACGGCAGCCAGCGCCTCGGCATGTACGACAATGCCGGCGGTGGCGGCTTCCGGCCCGCCCTCGACGGCGGCGGAAACCCCGTCAACATCGCCCCCAGCAGCGGCTGGCACCACGTCGCCGCCGTCGGAAAGGCCAACGGCACCACCGACTACTACGTGGACGGCGTCTTCCGCGGCACCGCCGACCGCCGAAGCACCACCGAGGTGAGCTGGATCGGCAACGGCGAAGGCTGGGGACAGGAGTTCGCCAACGTGGTTGACGAGTTCCTCGTCTACAACCGGACCCTCACCGCCACGGAAATCCAGAACCTCTACCTCGCCGGCCTCCAGGGCAACTATGGCGCCACGCGCCTCGGCGACCTCACCATGGCCCCGAACACCCAGCTCATCGCCCAGGGCGGACCGGTCGGCTTCAGCACCGCCAGCATCGGACACGCCGCCACCCTCACCGGCGACATCACCTTCGACCGCCGCTTCACCCCCAACGGCCTCAACCCCGGCTCCTTCATCGTCCAAGGCGCCGCAGGCCCCGGCACCCTGCGAATCGGCGACGGAGCGGTCTACGAGTGGAGCTTCACCGGCCCAACCACCCACGACCTCATCAGCGTCGTGGGCGACCTCATGTTCGACAAGAGCTTCACCCTCCGCCTCTTCGGCGAGGGCGGAACCATCCTCTCCACCGACCTGATGCCGGTCTTCTACGCCGACAACCTCTTCGTCGGCGGCCTCCCCTGGAACGCCCAGACCAACCCGCTCCAGTACACCATTGACATCGGCAACCTGATGGACCCGCAGCACCTCTACCTGTGGGACCTCAGCACGGCCACGCTCCAGGTGCTCAGCGAGGAGCGGGGCTGGGGCATCTACCTCACCGGCCTCACCGCCCTCGCCATCCCCGAGCCGAGCACCCTGGCCCTCCTCGGCCTCGGAGTCCTGGCCCTCCTGCGCCGCCGCCGCGGCCGGGCCGCCTAGCCGCCGCCGCTCTCCTGAACGCCCTCCGAGGCGAGGAACCCCGTCGCGGGTTCCTCGCCTTGCCGTTTCGTGGCCCCGCTCGGCGAAGCCCTTGGGGCCAGCCTCCCCCCTCGGTCGATCCGCCCCATTTGGGCACTTTGGCGGCCCCGTGGCTTCCGGGGCCGTTCCCTCCATTCTGGATCAGCCAGAACTTGACCCAGATTGAGCGCTTTGGCGATCCGGAGCCTTCCGGGGGCTTCCCACCATACTGGTTCAACCGTGCGCCACACACTTGACCCACTATGGGCTTTTTCGATGCATGTCCTGCCACCCCTGGTGTCATGCTTCAGACGGAACTGGACAAACTCCCTCGGGCGGATAGTATGTAAGCCCGAAGGAGGCAATGTCCATGACGCAGCAGCGACGCCGGTTTTCGGCGCAGGAGAAGGGGGCCATCCTGCGGCGGCACTTCCTGGAGAAGGTGCCGGTCTCAGACCTCTGTGACCAGAACCACCTCAACCCCACGCTCTTCTACCGCTGGCAGAAGGAGTTCTTCGAGAACGGGGCCGCGGCCTTCGAGCACGACCATGGCTCGGAGGTCCGGCGCCTCCAGGAGCACAACGAGGCCCTCACGACCAAGCTGGCTCACAAGGACGAGGTGATCGCCGAGATCATGGAGTCCCACGTCGCTCTAAAAAAAACGCTTGGCCGGGTCTGAAAGGCGCCTGGACGCCCCACGACGTGCGCGATCAGGTGGTGGACTACATGCGATACTGGTCGGGCAAAACGGAACTCCCGGTGGCGCGCCTCGTGGGCTGGCTGGGCCTGGCCCGCAGCAAGTTCTACGACTGGCAGGGGCGCTACGGCCAGGCGAACGAGCATAATGCGCTCGTCCCGCGCGACTGCTGGCTCGAGGACTGGGAGCGCGCCGCCATCGTGGTCTACGCCCGCCACCACCCCCTCGAGGGCTACCGCCGCCTGGCCTTCATGATGCTCGACGAGCTGGACGGCTTCTCCCGCTACATCGTCCACTGGGAAATCCGCGAGAGGATGACCGAGCAGGACGTGGAGGTGATCGTCCAGCGGGCCCCCGAGAAGTTCCCGGACGCCAAGCCCCGGATCATCTCCGACAACGGCCCGCAGTTCATCGCACGGGACTTCAAGGAGTTCCTCCGCATCGCGGGCATGACCCACGTCCGCATCAGCCCCGGCTACCCCCAGAGCAATGGAAAAAAGGAACGCTTCTACCAGACCCTCAAAACGGAGTGCATCCGCCCCGGAACCCCTCTGAGCCTGGAGGAGGCCCGGCGCCTCGTGGCCGACTTCGTGGCCCACTACAACGCCAAGCGGCTCCACAGTGCCATCGGCTACGTCGCGCCCCTCGACAAGCTCGAGGGCCGGGCGGAGGCCATCTGGGC
>Ga0194111_10003719_pt1 | contig 17983 bp, 17 predicted proteins | sample TA2KigC300mmetaG_FD_146194 | JGI IMG/M metagenome (GOLD analysis project Ga0194111, IMG submission 146194) | Freshwater microbial communities from Lake Tanganyika, Tanzania - TA2015033 Kigoma Deep Cast 300m | ecosystem: Environmental > Aquatic > Freshwater > Lake | place: Tanzania: Lake... | reverse complement strand
CGCGATGGTTGGGCTGGTAGTAGAGATGGAGGAGCGAGTCGACGTCCTTGTCGCCGACCAGGATCACGTCGCCCCCGCGGCCCCCGTCGCCGCCGTCCGGCCCGCCGTACGGGACGAATTTCTCGCGCCGGAACGTGGCAACCCCGTTGCCGCCCCCGCCGGCGCGCACGTGGATCTGCACGCGGTCGATGAAGGTCGGGGCTTTCATGGGGATCGGGGGAGTTCGGGACGGTCGGACGCGGTCACCGCAAACGAAGCGGGCGGGCCGACGCCCGCCCGCAGGTGGTCCGGCCCGCGATGCGTCAGCCCGCGGCGGCCACGATGTTGACGCGGCGGCCCTCGCGGTCGAACGCGACGGTGCCGTCGATCTTCGCGAAAAGCGAGAAATCGCGGCCCATCCCGACGTTGCTGCCCGCGTTGATCTTCGTGCCGCGCTGGCGGACGAGGATGCTGCCCGCCGTGACGGTCTGGCCCGAGAACCGCTTCACGCCGAGGCGATGGCTGTTGCTGTCGCGGCCGTTCCGACTTGTGCCTTGACCCTTCTTGTGTGCCATGGTCGTCTCCCGGGGTTCAGCCCGCGCGGATCGCCGCGACCTTGACCGCCGTGAGGCTCTGGCGGTGCCCGATCGTCTTCGTGTAACCCTTGCGGCGTTTCTTCTTGAACGACAGAACCTTGCGGTCACGGAACTGCTCGATCACGTCGAGGTCCACCGCGGCTCCGGCGACACGCGGCGTGCCGACCGTGAGGGTGGTCCCGTCCGAGACGGCCAGCACGGTGTCCACCGTGATCTTCGCCCCGGCCTCGGCGCCCACCTTCTCGATGTCGAGGGTGTCGCCCTTCTGAACGCGGTACTGCTTCCCGCCCGTTTCGATCACCGCATAGGGTTCCATTGGATCGTCCTCTGTCGCGCGCGACCCTGCGCGCAAAGCCAAGCATCCTATTCGATGCCCCGGCGGCTGTCAATCCGCGATGCGATAGACATGCGTCTTGGTGCGCAGGATCAACGCCCGGCCGTCGACCGCCGGCGAGGCCATGAACCCCTCGTCCAGCCGGTTCGTGGCGACCGGGACGAACGAGCGGCCCGCCTTCGCCACCGTGGTCTTGCCCTGCTGGCTGCAGAAGTAGAGGAGCCCGTCCGCGAGGATCGGCGAAGCGGCGTAGTTGCCCCCGATGCGCTCCTTCCAGACCTCCTCGCCCGTCGCGGCCTCGAAGCACTGGATCCCGCCGTCCTCGCCGGTCAGGACAATCCGGTCGTCGACGACGATCGGCGACGGGATGCGCGGGATGTTCTTCACGGCCTTCCACGCGACGTGGCTCGAGGTGACGTCGCCCTGGCCGTCCGGCCGGACCGCCCACAACTCCGACTTGCCCGCCCCCGAACTGAGGAAGACCAGGCCCTGGTGGAAGACGGGCCGCGCCGCGGCCGAGTACTGCGGATAGACGATCTTCCACAGCTCGCGCCCCGTCTCCGCGTCGTAGCCGTAGGCGGCCTTCGCGCCGACGGTGAAGAGCTGCGGCCGCCCGCCGACGTCCCCGACGAACGGCGTCGAGTAGGCCTTGCGGAGGTCGCCCTCCTTGAACGGCAGCCCGTCCGGCCCGAGGTCGTTCCACTCGGCCGTGCGGTCGGTCTTCCAGACCGTGCGTCCGGACGTGCGGTCGAGCGCGACGACGTACTGCACGTCGACGCCGTCCATCGTCAGGATCAGCCGATCGCGGAACATCACCGGCGACGACCCGGGGCCCCGGTAGTGCCGGCACGGAAGGTCGGTGCGCTGCCAGATCACGGCGCCCGTGTCCGCATCGAGGCACGCGGTGCCGTAGCTGCCGAAATGGACGTAGACGCGGCCGGGCTCGATCGCGGGCGACGGCGAGGCGTAGCCGTTCATCTCGTTGCCGAGGGGCTCGGGGTTGTCGCTGTGGAAGATGCGGCCGTTGAAGCGGACCGCCCCCGTCGCGGCGTCGAGGCAGACGGCGAAGAAGTCGTGCCCATCGACCGACGCCGTGGTCAGCCAGATGCGGCCGTCGAGGACGACCGGCGTCGACCAGCCCTTGTGCGGGATCGGCGTCTTCCAGGCGACGTTGTGGGTCTCGCTCCATTCGACCGGGAGCCGCCCCGCCCCCTTCGGCACGTGACCGTCGCCCGTCGGCCCGCGGAACTCGGGCCACGCCGCCGACGCGCCCGCCGCCCACCCCCACGCCACCACCGCAAGAACGGCCGATGTCCGGATCATCCGTGTCTCCTCCCGTCCGGCCCGCCGCCGGACGGCGCGGCCATCCTAGCGGCCGCGCACACCGCCGTCCACCCGGACGGCGAAAGGCCCCCGATCCGGCCATCACCCCGCGCAGGATCGGCGGTGGCCCCGCAGGGTGGTCATCACGCTCCGCGTGATGACCATCCGGATTGTGGAGATGTCCTCACGCGGAGCGTGAGGACTACGTTGGCGCCCGCCCCTCCGGCCATCACCCCGCGCAGGATCGGCGGTGGCCCCGCAGGGTGGTCATCACGCTCCGCGTGATGACCATATCCGGATTGTGGAGATGTCCTCACGCAGAGCGTGAGGACTACGTTGGCGCCCGCCCCCGGCCGTCACCCTGCGCAGGACCGGAGATGCGCCCCTCGCACACGGCTCCGCGGGCGCGATCAGCCCGCCAACCGGAACGTGTCGGGCAGCAGCGTGCCCAGGCGGCGGAGGACGGTACGCGCGCCGCGGCGCGACGGACGGATCCAGACCGGCGTCGCCGGTCCGGCGAACTCGGCCAGAACCTGCCGGCACGCCCCGCACGGGAACGGCGACTGCGGCCCGGATGCCGTGATCGCGACCGCGGTGATCCGCTTCGCGCCGGCGGCGACCGCGGCGAAGACCGCGTTGCGCTCGGCGCAGATCGTCAGACCGTAGGACGCATTCTCGACGTTGCAGCCGGCGAAGATGCGGCCGTCCTCCGTCCGCACCGCCGCGCCGACGCGGAACTTCGAGTACGGCGCGTGCGCGTTGCGCATCGCCGCCGAAGCCGCCGCGAGCAGGGTCTCCCTCTCCGTCCTCACGTCCGTCCTCCCTCTCCCTTCGCGAACGCCTTCTGCCAGAACGCCGCCACCAAGGCGCGGATGTTGGACATCGCGTCCTCGGCGACCGTCGTCACCTCGGCGTGGTCCAGGTCGCCGGAGCCCAGCCCGGCCGCGGCGTTCGTGATGCACGTCAGGCCCGCGACCTCGATCCCGGCCGCGTGGGCCAGCACCGCCTCGGGAACGGTGGACATGCCCACCGCGTCCGCGCCCAGCCGCCCGTAGGCATGCACCTCGGACGGCGTCTCATAGGCGGGCCCCGACACGGCCAGGTAGACGCCCTCGAGAACCGACAGCCCGGCCGTCTGCGCCGCCGCGTGCAGCGCCTTGCGGAGACGCGGTCCGTAGACCCGCGTCATGTCGGGGAAGCGCGGCCCCCATCCCGGATGGTGCGGCCCGACGAGCGGGCTCGCGCCCATCAGGTTGATGTGGTCGCGGACGATCATCAGGTCGCCCGGCCGGAAGCCCTCGGCGATGCCGCCGGCCGCGTTGGTGAGCAGAAGCATGCGGGCGCCGGCGTGCTTCAGGATGGCGACGGGGGCCGCGATGGGCGTCCACCCGAGCCCCTCGTAGTAGTGGCGGCGCCCCTGGAAGACGAACAGCTCGCCCGCCGCGCACCGCGCCCGGGCCAGCCGCCCCGCGTGGCCGACGACGCCCGGCTCGCCGAGGCCCGGGATCTCGGCGTAGCTCATCGTGTCGAGGATCTCGCACGCCTCGACCGCCCCGCTCCACCCGGAGCCGAGGATCATGCCGCCGACGGGCTTCGCGTCCGGCCAGCGAGCCGCCACGGCCTCGGCGGACTTCTCCAGGAGATCCATGTTCATGCGATCCGCTCGATGATCAGCGCCGGCGGTTCCACCGGCCGGTCGGAGAAGATGAAGGCCCCCGAGAGCAGCCGCTTCGCCTCCGCGAGGCGTCCCTCGTCGTTGGCGTGCACGACCGCGAGGATCCGGCCCTTCTCGACTCGTTCGCCGATCTTCGCAAGACCCGACACGCCGACGGCCGGGTCGACGCGGTCCTCGGTCCGCGTCCGCCCCGCCCCCAGCACGACGCAGGCGCGGCCGACGCGCTCGGCGTCGACGCCGCCGATCCAGCCGGTCGTCGGCGCGGCGAGCGGGGCCTGGATCGACGCGGCGGGCAGGCGGTTGAAGTCATCGAGCGCCTCCGCATCGCCGCCCTGCGCCCGCACCATGGCCCGGAACTTCGCCATCGCCGCCCCGCTGCGGATCGCCTCGCGCAGCCGGTCGACCGCCTCCGCCGGCGACGCGGCGACGCCGGCCATCTGCAGCAGCTCCGCGCCGAGCGTCAGCGTCAGCAGCTCGACGTCCGCCGGTCCTCGGCCCAGCAGCACCTCGACGCTCTCGACGATCTCCAGCGCGTTGCCCGCGGCGCGCCCCAGCGGCTGGTTCATGTCCGTGACCAGCGCGCGGACCGACTTCCCCATCGCGCGGGCCGTCCGCACCAGCGCCCCGGCCAGCTCGCGCGCCGACTCCGGCGTCTTCATGAACGCCCCGCGGCCGCACTTCACGTCCAGCACGAGATGATCGACGCCCTCGGCCAGCTTCTTCGACAGGATGCTGGAGACGATCAGGGGCACCGACGGCACCGTCGCCGTGACGTCGCGCAGCGCGTAGAGCTTGCGGTCCGCCGGCGCCAGCCGCGCGGTCTGGCCGGACATCGCGCAGCCGACGTCCCGCAGCACGGCGAGGAACTGCTCCTCCGGCAGACGCACGTTGAAGCCGGGGATCGACTCGAGCTTGTCGAGCGTGCCGCCGGTGATGCCCAAGCCCCGGCCGGAGATCATCGGGACGGCCACGCCGCACGCGGCGAGCAGCGGGGCGAGCGGAAGCGAGATCTTGTCGCCCACGCCGCCGGTGGAGTGCTTGTCGACCTTCGGCAGCGGGATCGCGGACGTGTCGAGGATGTCGCCGGACCGCATCATCGCGTCGGTGAGGATCGCGGTCTCGTCCTCGCTCATGCCGCGGAAGAAGACGGCCATGGCGAACGCGGCCATCTGGTAGTCGGGAATGTCGCCGCGGGTGTAGCCCTCGACGAATTCGCGGATCTCGTCCCCCGTCAGCCCCTGCCCGTCGCGCTTCTTCTCGATGATCCACTGCGGTATCACGCCGGCACCTCCGCGCGTTGCGCCGCGACTATGTCACAGTCGCCCGCCCCGCGCCACACTCCCCGCAGGCAGGAAGGGCAAGTGTCAGGTGTCGAGTGTCGGGGAGGAGGAGTTCCGGGCCTTCGCCCTCCGCTCTCCGCCCTTCGCTCTCCGCTCTCCGCTCTTCGCTCTGTGCTCTCCGCTCTCCGCTCGCGCGGCGGGCGGGCGCCTGGATTCGGGCGGTCGCGGCAGGGAATTCTCGACGACGGGGCACGACGTGCCCGCGCACTGGTCCGCCTGGGGGCAGTCGCAGGCGCAGCCGCCGCCCGCGCTCGGGCGCACCTCGCGTCGGATCGAGACCACGGCGTACGCCAGGGCCCCGACCACCAGCAGCGCGATCACGATCGTTTCCACGCCCCACCCTACCGCCGAACGGCCCCCCCGCAAGCCCCCGGCGCGCGCCGACTGGAAACTCCGCGGTCCGGCCGTAGATTGGCGGACCAACGAGAGGAAACCGACAATGACACTGAACCGACGCACATTCCTGACCCTTGCCGGCGCGGGCGCGGCCCTCGCTCCCCAATTCCCGTCGATGAACTGGAAATCGACGGGACCCGGTGTAGGTTGCGCGCAGACGACGACAACGAACAACGAACAAAGGAGAACTACCATGGCCCACGAACTGCCCAAGCTTCCGTACGCGGTGGATGCGCTCGAGCCCCACGTCGACGCGAAGACGATGGAGATCCACCACGGGAAGCACCACGCGACCTACGTGACCAACCTCAACGCGGCGCTGGACAAGCATCCGGCGCTCAAGGACAAGTCGCTCGAGGCCCTGCTCGGCAACCTCGCCGCGGTCCCGGAGGACATTCGCGCCGTGGTCCGAAACAGCGGCGGCGGCGTGCTCAACCACAACCACTTCTGGCAGTGGATGACGCCCAAGAGCGCCGGCAAGCCGTCGGGCGAGCTGGCGAAGGCGATCGACACGGCGTTCGGCACGCTCGACGCCTTCAAGGAGCAGTTCACCAAGGCCGCGCTGACGCGGTTCGGCTCCGGATGGGCGTGGCTGAGCGTGAAGCCCGACGGCAAGCTCTGCGTCTGCTCCTCGCCGAACCAGGACAGCCCGCTGATGGCCGGCGTGTCCGAGTGTCCCGGCCGGCTCGTGCTCGGCCTCGACGTGTGGGAGCACGCCTACTACCTCAAGTACCAGAACCGGCGCGCGGACTACATCACGGCGTGGTGGAACGTTGTGAACTGGGACCGCGCCTCCGAGCTCTTCCTCGCGAAGTAGCCCGGGCCGAAGACGACGAGGGCGCAGCCGGGATCTCCCGGTCTGCGCCCTCGTTCGTTCCGGCGCTCAGCCGAGGAACGACGTCCCGCGCGGCGGGGCCGGGATCCCGAAGTAGGCGGCGATCGAGGCGGCGACGTCCATGAAGCCGTCGCGGATGCCCAGCGGCCGGCCGGGGCGGCCCGGGCGGTACGCGAGGAGCGGCACGTGCTCCCGCGTGTGGTCGCTGCCCCTGAAGGTCGGGTCGTTGCCGTGGTCCGCGGTCAGGATCAGGAGATCGTCCGGCCGCAGCGTCGGAAGGAACCGCCCGAGCCATCCGTCCACCTGCTCCAGCGCGGCGGCGTAGCCCGGCGCGTCGCGCATGTGGCCGTGGAGCATGTCGAAGTCGATGAAGTTCGCGAAGACGAGGCCGCGGTCGAGGCCGGCGAGGAAGTCCCCGACGGCCTTCTGCGAATCGCGGTTGTTGCCGGTGTGATTCGACCGCGTGATGCCGCGGTGGGCGAAGATGTCCTCGATCTTCCCGACGGCGCACACGTCGACGCCGGCGGAGACCAGCCGCTCGAGCAGGGTCGGCTCCGACGGCCGGTAGGCGAAATCGCGGCGGTTCTCGGTGCGGCGGAACGCGCCGGGGGCGCCGACGAACGGGCGCGCGATCACGCGGCCCACGCGGAGCGGATCGCACAGTTCGCGGGCGATCTCGCAGCCGCGGTAGAACTCCGGCAGCGGGACGATCTCCTCGTGGGCGCAGAGCTGGAAGACGGAGTCGGCGCTCGTGTAGAGGATCCAGGCGCCCGTCCGCAGGTGCTCGTCGCCCAGCTCGTTCATGATCGCCACGCCGTTGGCGGCGCGGTTCCCGATCACCGCGCGGCCGGTCCGGCGCTCGAACTCCGCGACCATCGACGGCGGGAACGACGGGGGATCGGGCGGGAAGAGCGCGAAGCCGGGCCGCATGACCAGGCCGCCGATCTCCCAGTGGCCGGTGACGGTGTCCTTGCCCTGCGACCGCTCCTCCATGGCGCCGTACGACGCGAGCGGCGCGGCCGCCGGCGGCACGCCGCGGATCGGCCCGGCGCCGCGCAACGCGGGGATGTTGCCGAGCCCGAGCGCGCCGAGCACGGGGAGAGCGAGCCCGCCGACGGCCTCGGCGGTGTGCGGGATCGTCGCGGACCCCTCGTCGCCGTACTCCGCGGCATCCGGCGCCGCGCCGATGCCGCAGGAGTCGAGGACGATCAGGACGGCCCTCACTCGGGAGGCCTCCCGCTCATCGCGCGCAGGATCTCGATGCCGGCGCTGGTGCCGATCCGGGAGGCCCCGGCGGCGATCATGCGGCGGGCGTCCTCGAGGGACCGCACGCCGCCCGACGCCTTGACCTTGAGTCCCGACGGCGCGACGACGGCGTACATGAGCGCCACGTCCTCCGCCGTGGCCCCGCCGGTGCTGAACCCGGTCGAGGTCTTCACGAAGTCCGCCCCGGCCGCGACGCACAGCCGGCAGGCGCGGTCCTTCTCCGCGTTCGTGAGCAGGCACGTCTCGAGGATGACCTTGGCGACGGCCCCGGCCGCGCGGCACGCCGCCACGACGCCGGCGATGTCGTCGTGGACGCGCGCATCCTCCCCGGCCTTGAGCCCGCCGACGAAGATCACCATGTCGATCTCCCGCGCGCCCTCGGCCAGGGCGCGGCGGGCCTCGTCGGCCTTGGAGGCCGGGGAACCGGCCCCGAGCGGGAACCCGACCACCGTGCAGACCGGGATTCCCGGCTTCTCCAGGCGGCGGGCGGCCTCGACGACGTAGACGGGGTTCACGCAGACGCTGGCGAAGCGGTACAGCGCCGCCTCGTCGCAGAGGCGCGCGATCTCCGTCGGCGTCGTCTGCGGCTTCAGGATCGTGTGATCGATGAGCGCCGCCATCTCGGCGGCGGTCCTCGGCATCGCGGCCCGGATCGGTTCGGCTGTCATCGCGTTCTCCCGCGTCCAGTTAACGGCATTCCCATGCCCCGTGCAACGTCGACGGCGGCCTCGCGCGCATCAGCGGCGGCCGGGCGTCACGGCGGGGATCCGGTCGGCGGTGGCATCCGCCCACAGGACGAACCGCGCGTTGGGCACGCCGCGCAGCAGGCGGAGCCCGACCTCCGTCGGCGCGTCGGGGAGCTTCTGCCACCAGGGCTCGTCGGCGCCGAAGCCCACGACGAAGCCGACGGTCTGCTTCTTGAAGGCATCGGCCCAGGTGCGCAGGTCCCTGACCATCGCGTCGGCGCCCTCGAACCCCTGGCTGTTGCTCAGGAACCAGAGGCGCGGATGCCGGTAGGCCGGGGGCAGATGCTCCGGCTTCCAGTGCTTGAGGAAGAGCGTGCGGCCCGGCCCCATCGATTCGACGGCTAGCATCCAGCCCTCGGCGTCGCGGTCGGTCACCGGCAGGCCCGGCTTGTCGCCGGCCTCGCTCTTTCGATACCACGCGGCGTCCACCCCGAACCCGATGACCGCGGGGTGGCGGCCGAAGACCCGGTTGACGATCCGCAGCGCCTCGACCACGTCGGCCTTGGCGGGCTCGACCTGGAGGATCGCCTTCACGCCCTGCCGGGCGTAGGCGTCGAGGGCGCGGCCGTGATCGATGCGGGCGTCGGCCTTGAACTCCACGCCCGGCGGGTCGGAGGGGATGCCTCCGGGTCGCGCGAATTCCATCCGGCACACCCCGGTGTCGAGGCCGATGCCCACCGCCTGGACCACGACCGGCGAGACCGGCCGCGTCGAGGAGGTCATCCGCGTTGCGACGAGCCGGGCGCGCTCCGCCCACCACGCATCGTCCTGCGAACGATCCTTCAGCTGGTAGCTGCTCCGGCACAGCCCCGCGAAGCAGGGCTCCGCCGCCGCCGCGCCCGCCGCCGCCGCCGCGACCGCGAGACCCACGACCGCCATCCATCCCGTCCGTCGACCGCTCATAGCCCACCTCCCGGTTCCCGCCTTCCGTCCCCTGCCCGAACTCCGATCCGGAACCCGAACCCTGGAACCCGCGACGCCCCGCCTACCCGTGCCGGATCGGCCGGAAGCGGATCCGCTGCGGACGGTCCGCCGCGTCGCCCAGCCGCCGGCGGCGGTCCTCCTTGTAGTCGGCGTAGGTGCCCTCGAACCAGACGACCCTGCTGTCGCCCTCGAACGCGAGGATGTGCGTCGCGACGCGGTCGAGGAACCAGCGGTCGTGGCTGATGACGACCGCGCAGCCGCCGAAGGAGAGCAGGGCCTCCTCGAGCGAGCGCAGCGTGTTGACGTCGAGGTCGTTCGTCGGCTCGTCGAGCAGCAGCAGGTTGCCGCCGCTCTTGAGGAGCTTGGCGAGGTGCACGCGGTTCCGCTCGCCGCCGGAGAGCAGGCCGACCTTCTTCTGCTGGTCGCCGCCCCGCAGGTTGAAACGGGAGCAGTAGGCGCGGCCGTTCATCGTCTTCGCGCCCAGCTCGATCAGTTCGCGGCCGTTGCAGATCTCCTCGTAGACGGTCGCGTCGGCGTTGAGCGAGTCGCGCATCTGGTCGACGCTGGAGACGACGACGGTCGAGCCGACCTTCAGCGTTCCGCCCAGCGGCTTCGCCTGGCCGAGGATCATCCTGAAGAGCGTGGTCTTGCCCGCCCCGTTGGCGCCGATCACGCCGACGATGCCGCCGCGGGGGAGGTCGAAGGTCACGTCCTCCATCAGCAGCGTGTCGCCGTAGCCGAAGGCGAGGCCGTCCGCGCGCACGACCACGTCGCCCAGCCGCGGCCCGGGCGGGATCTGGATCTGGATCTCCTCCTCGCGCGTGTCCACCGCCTGCGCGGCGAGCTCCTCGTAGCGCTTGAGCCGGGCGAGGTTGCGCGAGTGCCGGGCGCCGGCGCTCATGCGGACCCACTCCAGCTCGCGCTCGATCAGCTTCCGGCGCGACGCCTGCTGCTTGGCCTCGGCCTCGAGCATCGCGCGGCGCTGCTCGAGCCAGGCGCCGTAGTTGCCCTTGTAGGGATAGGCGCGGCCGTGGTCGAGTTCGAGGATCCACTCGGTGACGTTGCTGAGGAAGTAGCGGTCGTGCGTGACGACGATCAGCGTCCCCTTGAACCGCTTGAGGTAGGCCTCGATCCACTCGACCGAGTCGGCGTCGAGGTGGTTCGTCGGCTCGTCGAGCAGCAGCACGTCGGGGTTCGAGATCAGGAGGCGGCACAGCGCCACGCGGCGGCGTTCGCCGCCGGAGAGCTGGGCGACCGGCTGGTCGGCGGGCGGGAGGCGCAGGGCCTCCATCGCGACCTCGACCTGGTGGTCCAGCTCCCAGAGGTCGTTCGCGTCGATCGTGTCCTGCAGCCGGCCGAGCTCGTCGTTGAGCGACGCCTCCTCCTCCGGCGACGGCCCCTCCCCGAGCCGGGTGCAGACCGCGTCGTAGCGGTCGAGGATCGCGCGCGAGGCGGCGACGCCCTCCTCGACGATCTCGCCCACCGTCCTCGAAAGGTCGGGCCGCGGCTCCTGCTCGAGGTAGCCGATCCGCACGCGCGGGGCGACGTAGACCTCGCCCATGAAGTCCTTGTCGATCCCGGCCATGACGCGCAGCAGCGACGACTTGCCCGCGCCGTTCGCGCCGATCACGCCGATCTTCGCCCCGAAGAAGAACCCGAGGTGCACGTCCTCGAGGATCACGTTCTTCCCCGCGTGCTTCGTCAGCCCGGCCAGATGGAATACGTACTCGCCCGCCATCGGTGACTCCGTGGATGCCGCGCCACGATACCCGCGGCGGACGAACAGGCAAGCACGATCGGCCGGTGCGCGGCCCGCGGAGGCGGAGAGGCCATGGCCGAACGAGGGAGGGGGGGCAAGAAAATGGAGCGAGCGAAGGGATTTGAACCCTCGACATCCACCTTGGCAAGGTGGAGCTCTACCACTGAGCTACGCTCGCCCCAGAACGAGACGGACTATGCATGAGCTTTCGGCGGCCTGCAAGGGCTTTTTTCACTCCATCCGGAACGCGCGCCGCAGATCCGCGATCGCGGAACGCGGCATCGGGTGCTGCCGGCCGAGCGCCCGTCCGTCGACCAGGGCCTCGGCGGTGTACTCCAGGACCTCGAGCTGGTCGAAGGCGGCCAGGACGGTCCGCCCGACGACCATCACGCCGTTGTTGCACAGCACCGCGGCGGGATTGGACGGGGTCAGGCGGCGGGCCACGGCCTCCGGGTCCGTCATCGGCATCTCGAACGGAAGCCGGGAGACCTCGCGGATCAGGACGTAGCTCTCCGGGATCACGCGCGTGTCGACGGCGCGGTTGCAGATGCTGAAGGCGGTCGCGTGGACCGGGTGGGCGTTGACGATCGCGCCGACCGACGGGTGGGCGCGGTAGAGGGCGCGGTGGAGCGCGGCGGCGCGGCTGGGCGTCCGCCCCTGCTCGCGGCGGCCGCGGCGGACGAGGACCAGGTCCTCCGGCTCGATCGCATGGCGGTCGAACGGGTACGGCGTCACCAGGAACTCGTCGTCCCCCACCCGCGCCGAGAACGAGCCGGCGGCGCTCGTCAGCAGCCGCTGGCGGTAGCCGCGCTCGATGAAGTCGCACAGCTCGCGGCGCAGCCCCTTCTCCCGCGTCGTGATCCCGTCGCGCCGGAACGGCCGCAGCGACGGCTGCACCCGCGTGAAGAGCCGGAGCTGCTCCGGCGTCAGCCTCCGGACGGGGCCGACCGACCGGGCCTTGATGATCGACTTGGCCGTGAACTCCAGCGTCTCGAACCGGCGGAACGCGGCCTGGAGGTCCGCCGCGCCGCAGCAGACGCCGTGGTTCTCCATGATCACGCTGTCGAAGCCGCGGCGGAACTCGGCGGCGATCCTGCGGCCGAGGTCCTCGCTGCCCGGGATCCCGTAGGGCGCGAACCCGACCGTTCCCTCGATCTGCCACGCCAGCGGAAGCACGCGCGTCTCGGGCACGCGGTGCGACAGGCTGAAGGCGACCAGGGCCATCGGGTGCGCGTGGACGACCGCGCGGAGGTCCGGGCGGACGCGGTAGATCGCCAGGTGGAACGGCAGCTCGGACGACGGCGGATGCCGGCCGTCGACGGAGCCGTCGGGGCGGACGCGGACGACGTCCGCCGGCGTCAGCGCCCCCTTGTCCACCCGCGCGGGCGTGATCCACACGTCGCCGTTCTCGTCGCGGATCGAGAGGTTCCCGCCGGAGGTCGTGGTCATCTTGTAGCGGTAGATCCGCTCCATCGTCATCACGATCTCGTCGCGCGGGTGCAGGTAGAGGGTGTTCATGGCGCGACGCTACCACCGGAACCGCCTCCGGCCAAGCCGCGGCTGGCGGGCTTGCCATCCGCGCCGGTTTCGGGCGACATTCCGGCGGGGTCGGACGCGATGAACGAAGGCGGATGGCACTACGCGAGGGACGGGGTCCGGGCCGGACCGGTGACCCGGGCCGAGCTTGACGCCCTCGCCGCGCGCGGCGCGATCGGGCCGGACGACCCGGTCTGGCACCCCGGTTTCGGCGCCACGTGGAAGCCGGCCCGCGAGGTCGAAGGGCTCCCGTTGGCGGCCGGCCCGACGGGCCCGACGGAGGCGCGGCGCGTCGAACGGGCCTTCGGCCCCCTGGTCGCGGGCATCATCCTCGACCTGGTCGATCTCATCACGATCGGCCCCGCCGGCTTCCTGATCGGCTTCCCCGTCGGCGTCTGGCTCGGCTGGATCTTCCGGTTCCGGTGGTGGCAGGTGATCCTCTGCGGCCTCGTCGCGGGCACCTACTGCGTCATTCCCTACACCAACCTGATCCCGGTCGGCACCGTCGTCGGCGCGTTCGTCCAGTACCGCGAGATGGGACGGCGGCGGAGCTGAGCAACAACCAACAGCCAACATCCAACGTCGAACATCCAATGGAGGACCCGTCCGTTCCACCGGACGGAGCATCAGGCCTTGGCCGTTGGGTGTTGGATGCCGGGTGTTGGCGGTTGGTTGTTGGATGTTGGGTGTTGGTTGTTGGATGTTGGGTCTTGGATGTTGAACCCCTCCCCTTTCTCCGGTATTTTCCCCGCAACCTGCCCAGCTTAGACGGGTGGATCTGAAAGGACTGCACATGAATTACCAACGGGCCGCCAACACGATCCGCGGGCTCGCGATGGACGGCGTCGAGAAGGCGAAATCGGGGCATCCCGGGATGCCGATGGGCATGGCGGACGTCGCGGCCGTCCTGTGGCTGCGCTACCTCAAGCACGACCCGGCCGACCCGGCCTGGGCCGACCGCGACCGCTTCGTGCTCTCCGCCGGCCACGGATCGATGCTCGTCTACAGCCTCCTGCACCTCGCCGGCTACGACCTGCCGATCGAGGAACTCCAGCAGTTCCGCCAGCTCGGCAGCAAGACCCCCGGGCACCCGGAATTCGGCGAGACGGTGGGCGTCGAGACCACGACCGGCCCCCTCGGCCAGGGCAGCGCGAACGCGGTGGGCATGGCGATCGCCGAGCAGATGCTGGCGGCCCGCTACAACCGCGAGGGCCTTCCCGTCGTCAACCACCGCACGTTCGTGATCGCGGGCGACGGCTGCCTGATGGAAGGCATCTCGCACGAGGCCTTCTCCCTCGCCGGCCACCTGAAGCTCGGCAAGCTGGTCCTCTTCTACGACGCCAACCGCATCACGATCGAGGGCTCGACCGACCTGGCCTGCAGCGACGACGTCCGCAAGCGCTTCGAGGGCTACAACTGGCAGGTGCTGGAGATCGACGGCCACAACCACGCCGAGATCGAGACGGCCCTCAACGGCGCGCTCGCCCAGCAGGAACGCCCGACGATCATCATCACGCACACCCACATCGCCCACGGCGCGCCGCACATGCACGACTCGCACGAGGCGCACGGCGCCCCGCTCGGGCCCGACGAGATCCGGGCCGCGAAGCAGAACCTCGGGCTGCCCTCCGACCGCGACTTCTTCGTGCCCGAGGAGGTCCGCGCGATGTTCGCCGCGCGCAAGGCCGAGATGGCCGCCGTCCACGACGAGTGGCGCAAGCTCGCCGCCCGCTGGCGCTCCGCCCACCCCGACCTCGCCGCCACGTGGAAGGCCGCCTGGAGGAACGAGGTTCCCGCCGACCTCGACGCCGCCCTGCCCGCCTTCGACCCGGCCAAGCCGGTCGCCACGCGCTCCGCGTCGGGCCGGGTGCTGCAGGATCTGGCGAAGAAGATCCCGTACCTCGTCGGCGGCTCCGCGGACCTCGCCCCGAGCAACAACACCCACCTGAAGGACCAGGGCGACATCGGCCCCGGCGCGTTCGGAGGCCGCAACTTCCACTTCGGCATCCGCGAGCACGCGATGGGCGCGATCATGAACGGCGTCGCGCTGCACGGCGGGCTCCGGATCTTCGGCGCGACGTTCTTCGTGTTCTCGGACTACTGCCGCCCGGCCATCCGCCTCGCGGCGCTGATGAAGCTGCCGGTGATCTACGTGTTCACGCACGACAGCATCTTCGTCGGCGAGGACGGCCCGACGCACCAGCCGGTGGAGCACTTCGCCGCCCTGCGCTCGATCCCCGGCGTGACCGTGCTCCGTCCGGCCGACGCGACGGAAACCGCCGCCGCCTGGGCTGCCGCGCTGCGGAACACGACCGGGCCGACCGCGATCCTCCTCACCCGGCAGAACCTGCCGATCCTCGACCGCGCCGCGCTCCCGCCGGCCTCCTCCATCGAGAAGGGCGCCTACACGCTCTGGGAGAGCCGGCCCGGAACCAAGCCGGACATCGTCCTGATCGCGTCGGGCTCGGAGGTGTCGATCTCGCTCGAGGCGGGCAGGACCCTCGCCGCCGAGGCCGGAAAGGCCGTGCGCGTGGTCAGCATGCCCTCGTGGGAACTCTTCGAGAAGCAGACGAAGAAGTACCGCAACGACGTCATCCCCCCGGGCTGCAAGACGCGGCTCGCGGTGGAGGCCGGCGTGTCGATGGGCTGGGCGAAATACGTCGGCCTCGGCGGATCGACGATCACGATCGACCGCTTCGGCGCCTCCGGCCCCCTGAAGGCCGTCGGCGAGAAGTTCGGCTTCACGGCCGCCAACGTGCTGGCCGTCGCGCGCGCGATGGTCTGACCGCATGAACGTGCTCGACTACGTGTTCCTCGGCCTCGTCCTCGTCGGGACGATCCGCGGCGCGATGGTCGGGCTGTCGCGCCAGCTCTTCGGCCTCTTCATGGTCGTCGTCGCGGTGTGGGCGTCGGGCCGGTTCTACGCCGACCTGGCGTCCACGCTCGCGACCGGCGGGCGCATGGAGTCCCGCACCTCGGACATCGCGGCCTACGTGCTGATCTTCGCCGGCGTCTGCGTGGTCTTCTTCCTCGCACGGCTCCTCCTGAAGGCCCTGATCAAGTTCGGGTTCACCCCCCTGATCGAGAAGCTCGGCGGCGCCCTCGTCGGCGGCCTGATGGGCGCGATCTCCGCCGCCGCGGCCATGGTCGCGCTGAGCCTCATCCCCAACGACACCATCCACGCGGCCGTCACCCGGGAGTCAACCGTCGGCCGCCGGCTGAACGAGACGTTCCCCTCGTTCTACAGGCGCCTTTCCGAACGGTACAATCTTCCCGATATCAAGGAGTTGAGCCCTCCGCCGGAACCGGATTCCGATCCGGCTCCCGGAGGGGGCGGACCGACACCGCCCGCCACCGGGCCGGCCGCGGGTGCTTCGCCGGAAACCGCCCCGTAGACGCGGGGTCCAGAAAAGGGCTTGCATTTGCGAACCGCTCCGGTAGAAGGCGGGGCAACATTCGAGTGCGGCACCGCCCCCGAGGGGCGACAACCGCGTGGGTTCGGGAATCGTCTGCCGAAGGAGACCGCCTCTATCATGAATGTGCCGCGAGAGCTTCGATACACCAGCACGCACGAGTGGGTCCGGGTCCGGGCGGGCGTGGCGACCGTCGGGATCACGGACTACGCGCAGGCCCAGCTCTCCGACCTGACGTTCGTCGAGCTCCCGGACAAGAACGACGAGGTGAACGCCTCCGACGAACTCGCGGTGGTCGAATCCGTGAAGGCGGCCTCCGACGTCTATGCTCCCGTCAGCGGCACGATCGTCGAGGCCAACGAGCGCGTCGTCGAGCAGCCCGACCTGATCAACACCGATCCCTACGGCGAGGGCTGGCTCTTCAAGATCCGCATGTCCGACACCAGCGAGGTGCAGGATCTGATGGACGCCGACCAGTACGAGGAGCAGCTCCCCGAGGAGGAGTGATCTCCTCCCCGGCGCCCCGCACGCCATGACGGGCTGGGCCCTCGTGATCCCCGGCGCCGTTCCCTACGCGGACGGCGTGAGACTCCAGGAAGCGCTGCACGCGGCACGGCTGGCCGGCCGCATCCCGGACACCGTCGTCGCACTCCAGCACCGCCCGGTCGTCACGCTCGGACGGCGCGGTCGCGACAACTTCCTGCTCGCGTCGCCGGAGGTCCTGGCCGCCGACGGGATCGAGGTCCACCGCTCCAGCCGCGGGGGCGACGTCACGTTCCACGCGCCGGGGCAGTGGGTCCTCTACCCGATCCTCCACCTTGGCGAATGCCGCGCCGACGCGCACGGGCACCTCTGGAATCTGGAGGAGATCTCCATCCGCACCTGCCGCGACTTCGGCGTCGACGCGTGGCGCCGCGAGGGGAAGTCCGGCGCATGGACCGCCCGCGGCAAGATCGCCGCCATCGGCTTCCACATCAAGCGCTGGGTCACGATGCACGGCACGAGCTTCAACGTCGACCCGGTGCCGGACGGGTTCGCCCGCATCGTTCCCTGCGGCCTGGCCGGCGAACCGGTCGCGTCGCTGCGCGCGTGCCTCGGCGACCGGTGTCCCGCGATGGAGCAGGTCCTTGACCGCCTCCTCGCCCACACGGAGGCGGTGCTCGGGCGGACGCTCGTTACGCACCGTGGCGACGCCCCCCTCCCCGGGCCCCTCGCCGAAGCGGTCGCTCGCCTGCCGGCCCTCCGGTAGCGACGCCGGGATCCCCGGCCCCGAAACGCGGCGGGGCGGGATCGCCCACCGGCGCCCCGCCCCGCTCCCGTCCGGACCCCGTGCGCTCCGGCCGGAACCGAATCCGCTCCCGACTACCGCTTGTCCTTCCCTCGCGGATCGCCCATGCCCCGGTCGTCCGGTTTGCCCTTGAAGCCGCCGTCCTTGCCCCAGTCGCGGGGACCGCCCTTGTCGTCATGCGGCCAGCCCTTGTCAAACGGCCGGGCCTTGTCGTACGGCCAGCCCTTGTGCGGCGGGCCGTAGAACGGGGGCTCGTGGATCTTCGGCGGGCCGTCGCACCACCGCGGCTCGGGATAGACCACCCTCACGCCCCCGCCGTACCACGTCGTCCTCGGGCAGACGACCTGCGGGGCGGGATAGACCACCTGGGGCGCCGGGTACACGACCTGGGGCGCCGGATAGACGATCTGGGGCTGCGCCACCACGACCGGCGGCGGATAGACCACCTGCGGCTGCGAGACGATCACCGGGGCCGGGTAGACCACCTGCGGCTGCGCCACGACCACCGGCTCGCAGGCCGGCGCCGCGATCTGGCTGAAGAGGATCCCGCCGAGGAAGGCCCCGGCCACGGCC
>Ga0194111_10003706_pt1 | contig 18008 bp, 16 predicted proteins | sample TA2KigC300mmetaG_FD_146194 | JGI IMG/M metagenome (GOLD analysis project Ga0194111, IMG submission 146194) | Freshwater microbial communities from Lake Tanganyika, Tanzania - TA2015033 Kigoma Deep Cast 300m | ecosystem: Environmental > Aquatic > Freshwater > Lake | place: Tanzania: Lake... | reverse complement strand
ATACATACTTATTACTTTTCAAGTTAAGCAAGTAAGTAGCAACAGCTACTACTTGCTTTTTTCTCTAAACTCTACAGTGACAAAAACTCACTCGGAGATACTGTCTCTCGATTCATAAAAGACTGAAGATTAAGCAATCTTTAAATATAATCAAATTACAAGTAATAAAATGACAAGTGAATTTGAATCTTACGCTTCAGATAAATATCTGAAATCAAGAAAGCAAAAGGCTAAAAAAATAATTGCTATATTAAAAAATTTTAAAGATTTAAAAAAGTCTACTGTTCTGGACATAGGCGTTGGTTTCGGGGTCATAACCAGCGAGTTAGCGAAACGTTGCAAAGAAGTTACGGGCGTAGACGTTATAGACGAAAGAAGGTCGGTTAAAGGCTATAAGTTTAAGAAAGTAAAAGATGCTTCTTTACCTTTTAAGAACGAGAGTTTTGACATAGTGGTGTCTAATTATGTTTTAGAGCATGTAAGGAACCAAAAGAAGCATATAAGCGAGGTATACAGGGTTTTGAAGAAGGAAGGTATCTGCTATCTTTCAACGCCAAACAAGTTCTGGCTTATTGAGTCCCATTACAAGCTTCCTTTCCTTTCTATGCTTCCACAAAAAATAGCAAGAGTTTATCTCAAGATTTTTAGAAAAGATGCAGAAGAGTATAATATAATCCATTTAAGCTATAACCAGATTTTAAAATTGGTATCAAAAAAGTTTGTAGTTAAGGATTTTACTTTTGAGATTATGAAGCATTCTGAAGAGTACCATCTGGAAAAAAACTTAGCATCTTTATCAAAGGTACTCTCTAAGCTCAGATTTTTGAAGTGGATCCTCCCATGTTATGTTCTTATACTCAAGAAGAAATGATACTTTTAGTTACTATCCAACAATTGCTTTACATCCCCTAGTACGTCTGTTTCTGTTATAGACTTCATGCATTTGTAGTCTTTTTCGCATTTATGTTTCATACAGCTCGTACAGCTTTCTTTTTCTTTAAAGATAACAACTGACTTTTCAGAATAAGACCCCCAAATCTTAGGGTTTCCTGCCCCAAATAAAGCTATTACTGGCCTGCCAAATGCAGCTGCGACATGCATTGCTGAAGTGTCTACGCTTATTACAAGGTCCGCCCTTTTTATCAACGCGAAAAATTGATTGATATCAGTTTTTCCTGCAAGATTTAACGCTTTTTCCTTCATCAGGCTGATTATTTCCTGGTTGTATGCCTTGTCTTTTTGAGAGCCTGTGAATATTATCTTTGTCTTGTATTTTTTTATTAACTCATCTGCAACGTTCGCAAACCTTTCCACAACCCATTCATGTGTTTTATGCTGTGGTGCCGCATGTATTACAGTAATAAAATCCTTTTTTGTTATCCCTTCTTTTTCCAATAGCCCACCAATATAATTTTGCGCTTCTTTTGTTGTGTAGACTTCTAAATGCTTGTCTATAATATCTGCACCTATTGTCCTGACTACATCTAGGTTGTCTTCAACTTTGTGCTTTAGTTTGAGTGTGGGCTTTGTTTTTCTGTGCATGAAGAATCCTTTTCCTTCAAGAAATCCGACTTTTGTGCAGCCTATACGGAAAAGTATCCCTGAGTTTTTTAATAGTTTACTTACTTTGTAGTTACCAATATCTATTCCGGGGTGTAGTAAGACTGCAAGGTCATATTTTCCTTTTAGCTTGTTAACCAAGAGGTTAAATTCTTTTTCAAAGTCTTGTTTATCGCAGGTTATTATCTTGTTTATGTTAGGATTTCCTGTAAGCACATCTTTCATGGAGGGCCTGAGCATAACGTCTATTTTAGCATCAGGAAATCTTTGTTTCAAAGCCCTTATAGTGGGCGTTATTGCTATTACATCACCTATGTAAAGCAGTTCTATGACTAGTATGTTTTGTATGTTTTTTGGTAAAGGTTTTACTCCTGTGAATAATTGTTTGGCCTTAAATAAGGCGTAATCCCCGTACCAGACTAATGTTCTTAGTAAGTTGGATAATTTTTTTGTAAAAGTTTCCATATTGTCTCTTGATTTTTTAGTGTTTATATAGATTTTTATTATAGTTTTTTTGATAAGAATTCTGATGTTCTTTGCAATGATTCTGGCGTTCCCATGTCGCTCCAGAAACCTTTAAGTGTCTTGAATTTCATCTTGCCTTCTTTTATGTAAGCATTGTTAACGTCTGTTATTTCCAATTCTCCTCTTTTTGAAGGTTTTAATGTTTTTATTATGTCAAATACTTTTGAGTCATAGATGTATAATCCTGTTACTGCTAGGTTTGTTTTTGGATTTTCTGGCTTTTCTTCTATCCCTAATACTTTATCTCCTTTGATTTCTGCTACTCCGAATCGTTTTGCGTCTTTAACTTCTTTTAAGAATATTTTAGCCCCTTCTTTGAAAGTTTCTGTCTCATCTTTTATACTTTCCTCAAAATAGTTATCCCCTAAGATTACGACTACTGGTTCTTTATTTGCGAAGTTTTCTGCTAATCCTAACGCATGGGCTATTCCTGCTGATTCATCTTGTATCTTGTATGTGAATGAGCAATTAAAGTCTTTTCCAGAACCCAATAGCCTCATGAAATCTCCGCAGTTTTCCCTTCCAGTGATTATAAGCACGTCTTTTATTCCTGATTTTAACAGAGTTTGTAAAGGGTATGTTATCATGAAATTACCGGCTACGGGCAACAAATGCTTGTTAGTCAAGAGTGTTAATGGTCTCAGTCTGCTCCCTATTCCGCCTGCGAGTATTACTCCTTTCATTTCATCTCCATGCTTATTTTTCTCAGACCGTCTGTGAAGTTTGACATCTTTACCCCTTCAGCTTGTAATTTTTCAATATTCAGTGATGAGTTTTTAGGCCTTTTTGCTAGTTGCTTAAACTTATAGGCCATTATTGGTTTTAAATATTTCTTTTCAAAGTTGAATTCTTCTGCTATTCTTAATCCCATGCTGAATGCTGATAGTGTTTTAGAGCCGGCTATGTGGTATGTTCCTGTTCTCTTGTTTTGTATTAGTATGTGTAGTGCTTCTGCTATGTCGTCTACTAGTGTTGGTGTTCTCATATGGTCTGCTACTAGTGTTGTGTATTCTTTCTTTTTTAGCTGTTCTATGCACCAGCTTACTAACTTATTATTCTGTTTTGCCCCGTATAATACTGCGACTCTTCCGATTATGTAGCCTAGTCCGGAATTCTTTACCAAGTTTTCTGCTTCTAGTTTTGTTTTTCCATAATAGCTTAGAGGATTTGGTGTGTCTTCTTCTTTGTAGTTTCCTTTCTTTCCATCAAATACGAAGTCTGTTGAGATGTATATCAGTTTTGAATTGTTTAGTTTGCAGCCTTGGATAATGTTCTCTGTCCCTTCCACGTTTACTTTGTAAGCTAGTTCTTTGTCTGTTTCACAAGAGTCTACGTTTGTTATCCCTGCTGTATGTATTACTATGTCTGGCTTTGTTTCTTGGAATATTGTTGAGTCTTTATTTGTCATGTCATAAAAGTGTAATCCTTCTTGTTTGTTTGTAGAATAAGCACCTGTTACTTTGTAATGTTGTGATAGTTTTTCATATAGTTTCGAGCCTAAGAGCCCTGATGCTCCGATGATTAAGATTTTAGTTTCAGCCACCATGTCCTGTTCTCCTTGTACCATCTGACTGTTTCCCCAATTGCTCTTTTGAAGTCTTGTCTGGGTTGCCAGCCTAGCCTTCTTATCTTTGAAATATCTAGGGAGTATCTTTTGTCGTGTCCTGGGCGGTCTTTTACGAAGTCTATGTAATCTTCTCCTCTGCCTATCTCTTCTAATATCAGGTTTGTTATTTCTAGGTTGTTCTTTTCGTTTTCTCCTCCGATGTTGTAAATCTCTCCAACTTCTCCGTTGTGTAGTATGTGGTCTATTGCTTCACAGTTGTCTTGTACGTGCAGCCAGTCTCTTACGTTTAATCCATCACCATATATGGGTACTTTCTTTCCGCTGAGAAGATTGGTAACGAATAAAGGTATCAGTTTTTCCGGATGCTGGTAAGGCCCGTAATTGTTAGAACTTCTTGTTATGACTACTGGCACTTTGAAAGTTATGTTGTAAGCTCTTGCGAGCATGTCTGCCGCTGCTTTCGATGCTGAGTAAGGGCTGTTAGGCTCTAGCTTGTCTTCTTCTCTTGACGAGCCATTTTGTATTGAGCCGTAGACTTCGTCTGTTGATATCTGGACGAACTTTTTTATCTTGCACAATTTTGCACAATCTAATAAGGTTTGTGTGCCTTTAACATTAGTGTTTATGAACTCGTTAGAATCTTTTATCGAATTGTCAACATGAGTTTCTGCTGCGAAATTTATTACAACATCGCTCTGCTTGATTATGTCCATTACTAACCTTTTGTCACAGATGTCCCCTTTTATGAAAGTATACCTTGGATGATTTTGTAAGTCTTTAAGATTGTCAAGATTCCCGGCATAAGTTAGCTTGTCAATGTTACAGATCTTATAATTCCTATGAGCGTTAAGCATATGCCTAATGAAATTGCTACCTATGAAACCACAACCGCCGGTTACTAAGATTTTCATCGCTTAAAAAACGAAAATATTCGATTTAATAAGCCTTTTGTTCAGGAGAATTTTTGGTTTACGTAACTCTTTGATGTAAGATTTATTTATTCCCTAAGTGCTGTTAAGTTTCATCATAAAAAAAATGCTGAGCCGACATCCTAGAAGAGAAGAAATATACGAACAAAAAATCAAAAATTACCCACAAGAATTAAAAATAATAAAAACCTGATGCTAAATTAGTATCCATTTCCAAAGTGGAACGAATCTTATTTTTTTATTACCGGATTTTTCTTCTCCTTCATAATCTGAAGTGATAACAAGCAATTTATTGCATTTAAGTTCTTTTGAGGCTTTAAGCAAAGCTTTTAATTCCCTATTTTTTGTATTAGTATCTTCTGTACTATAACAAACTTGAATTAATTCATCTACTTTCTTTTCTTTGATTACAAAATCAACTTCCTCATGTTGGATATTTTTCCAATAATAAAATTCTTTATTTCTTCTTTTCAATTCGATTGCAACCATATTCTCATAAAGTTTGCCTAAATCTTCACTAAATTTAAAACTAATAGCTTCCTTCAAACCATTGTCAATTGCATAAATTTTAAATTGATTAGCAGTTTGCTTCTTTAAGGAGTAACTAAAATAAGGTAAGCTAAATAAAAGATATGCATCTTCCAGATAAGAAAAATATTTAATCACAGTATTCACACTCTTGATTTCTCCAATTTTTTTAAGTTTATTATAACTTACTAAGTTTCCAGAATTAGTGATAAGATACCTAGCAAATTCTTTTAATTGTTTTACATTCTTAATATTGTGTCTTTCAACAATATCCCTTTGGATTATATCATTAAAATAACCTTGAAGAATTTCTTTTTGTTCATATTTCAAAAATTCAGGAAATCCGCCCTTTTTTAGGTATTCAGAAAAATACTTAACTAGCAAAACTCTTCTTTCAATTAAATATAAATCTTCTTTTTTAAAAACAAATTTTTTAAAATCAAGAAATTCTCTAAAACTGAAAGGATAGATAGAAAATTGTAAATGGCGTCCAGTCAGAGATGTAGCTAATTCCTTGCTCAGCAGTCTTGCATTCGAACCAGTAATAAAAAATTTAAAATTATCTTCATATTTTCTACGAACCCACCTTTCCCATCCATCAACATTTTGAACTTCATCCAAGGAAAAAACCTTACATTTCCCAAAAAGCTCTAAACATACTTCATAAAGCATATTAAAATCACCTAACTCAAAGCTAGCGAGTCTTTCATCCTCAAAATTAACGTAATAAAATTTTTCATAAAAATTATTCATAATTTCAGAAAGGAAAACAGACTTACCGCATCTCCTGACACCTGTAATAACAATACTGTGTTTCAATTCAATAAATTTCTTGACCCCTGAAAGCTTCTCCCTCAGGATAAAATCCTGAGACTTCATCCTGTTAATTCTGGCCTGTTGTTCTAGTAAAACTTCCTTCAGCAACTCCCTTGAAATCATACTAAAACATAAAGCAATCCGGTTTTTTAAATGTTTCTATTCTAATGAACAATAATACAAAAAATCGTTCATTCAAATGAACAATTTTAAAGAACAATAAAGTTTTACTTTTTCTTCTTTCCTATTTGTTTCTGTAACTGCTTTATAAGGAGGTAATATCTTGAATCTATAAAACCAGATGCTAAAATTTCCGGAAAAATCGAAAAATTTCTCTGTAAACATTTTTTGCTTCAAAGTAATATTCACCCTTACGTGCCTCTATGGGAACGATAAAACATTACGTTAGACCTTATCGTAAACCTCATAATAAGAAATCCTTTTAAATGATTAAATTGTTAGTAGGTTGTATGTTTGACAAGTATGTTTTTGTGGAGAAAAAGAACTTATTATTCACAGCTTTAGTAGATTTTGTAGGCGGCATCTTATTTTTCTGGATTAAGAAGAACAGACTGATAAAAGATGTCAAGAATATCCTCGTAATAAGGGTTGATCATATCGGTGATGTTATTACTACAGTTCCTAGTCTTAGGGCTTTAAGAAAGGCTTTTCCCAACGCGAAGATTTCAATAATAGTCCGTTCTTTGACTAAAGACTTGTTGCTTAACTGCCCTTATGTTGATGAACTAATAGTTTATGATGCTCCTTGGTTTAGGGGCAGGAAAGACAGTTTTTCTAAAGGTTTAAGGATTGTTAAAGAGTTGAGGAAGAGAAATTTTGACTTGGCTATTGATTTCAAGGCTGATTTGAGGAATATCTTCCTGGCTTATCTTAGCAAAGCAAAGTATAGATTAGCTTATGATATAAAGGGCGGAGGTTTCTTGTTGACTCATGTGGCTGATTATAGGAGAGGATTAGTTCATAATGTTGACCGATGTCTAGAAGTTCTTAAGAAGATTGGCATAGAGTCAAAGGATAAGGGTTTAGAGTTGTGGATTCCTGAAAGTGTCAAGAAGAAGATTAAACTGCCTAACAAAAAGTTCGTAATCATTCATCCTGGCAGTGGCGGTCCTTTGAAGCTTTGGAACAGCGAGAGTTTCGCAAGGGTAGGGGATTATCTAGTAGAGAAGTACAAGACAGAAGTAGTCCTTACTGGAAGTATTTCAGAAAAAGGCTTGGCTGATGGTATTGAGAATTTGATGAGTTACAAGCCGTTAAATCTTGCTGGCAAGACTAACCTTTTAGAACTAGCTGAGATTATAAAACGGGCAAAGATTTTTATCTCTCCTGATTCAGGACCGATGCACATGGCAGTAGCTGTAAAAACTCCGACGATAGAACTTTTCGGCACCAGTCTTTCTGAAGTCTGGGGTTATAATGATAAAAATAATATACTTATAGAAAGGAAAGGCAAAGATTTAAATGGCATCGCTGTTGAAGACGTTACGAAAGCGGTTGACAAGCTTTGGAGGAAGAGATGAGAGTATTGTTCATTTTGCCGGATTTTAATTATTTGGATTTTATTACTGACTATTCCGGTTTCAACCATATCGGCTTAGGATACTTGTCAGCCTGTTTAAAGCAAAACGGCCATGAGACAAGGCTTTTACACCTTACCAAGGAGATTCCTGTTGAAGAGCTGGTAAAGCTAGTTAAGGATATCAATCCTGGGCTTATATGCTATACTAGTTTTAGCAATCAGTTCCATTACATCAAGAAAGTTGCGCCCACTATAAAGAAGGAATTAAACATTCCAACTGTTTGCGGTGGAATCCATGCTACGGTCAGCCCTGAAGATGCTATAAGCGTTGAAGGAATAGATACAGTATGCATCGGTGAGGGTGAGAAAGCTGTTGTAGAGCTTGCTGATAGTCTTGAGAAGAAGCAGGATTTCTCCAAAGTTAAAAGTCTTTGGATAAAAAATAATGGTGATATTATCAAGAATGAAATAGGCGATCTAAATCAGGATTTGGATTCTCTGCCTTTTACTGACAGGGAATTATTCGATTTCAGGAACCTTTCTGGGACAAAACTTGGAAAGCTAAATGTCATCGCTACTCGTGGCTGCCCTTATCAATGCGGCTATTGTGCTAATCATCAGTTACAGAACATATATCAAGGAAAAGGGAAATATGTGAGGTTCAGGAGCGTAGACAAGGTCATAGAAGAAATAAAGAAGGTCAAGGAAAAATATCCTGAGATGAACCATTTAGAGTTCTTAGATGATTGTTTCTGCCTGAACAAAGCATGGTTGAAAGAGTTCTTGCAGAAATATAAACAGGAAAAGATTAACCTGCCGATTATAGTCAACACAAGAGTAGACCTGTTAGATGAAGACACCATTAAAGAATTGAAAGATGCCGGCATGAGGGAGCTTTGCCTCGGAGTAGAAAGTGGTAATGAAGATGTGAGAAAGAAGATTCTGAACAAACATATCTCCAATGAAAAGATTGCCGAGACTTTTAAGCTCTGCAAGAAATATGGTTTCGAAACCCGGTGCTATGTCATGGTAGGCATCCCTCTTGAGACTATGAGCAATGTCTTAGAAACTGTAAAGTTCTGTGCTGAAATCCAGCCGACTTATCTGCACGTTTCTATTTTCCAGCCTTACCCTAACACTGCATTGTATGATCTTTGCCTGAATTATGGTTTTATCACTAAGGATGTCAATTTCCAGACCTATTTTGACGGTGTAACAGTTCTTAACCAGAAGTCTATCAACAAAGACGAGACTGTTTTTGCGTTTACTTATTTCAGGATTTTTGTAAGGCTTTATGAGAAGTTCCAGAACAGGCATGTTAGAAAAATCTTGGACAGGCTATTCTTGAGCAAGAGATTGAATAGAATCTTTATGAAGGTTTATCCTTTGACTTATGCTATAGTATTCCCTGTAGAGGCGCCTTATAGGCTTATACTCAAAGTTTCCCCTAAAAGTGCTAGGTTTCTTAAGAAAAAAGTTATCATACCATTGAGGGGTTTAACAAAATGAATATTTTCATGATAACAAGGGCTGTATCTCCTTTTATGGATGAAGGTTCTAAGAATTTTGCGTTCAATTTATGCATCCAGATGAAGGATTATAAATTCCATTTGGTGACGTTCAAAGACGCGAATATGCCTTCAATCGATAATGTAGTGTATCACAGGATATACCCAAACAGCCATATCCTAAACGCCTCTAAAATAGGTTTGTTTAACAAATTAAAACTGTTCTATAAGATGGTTTTAAATCGAAAAAATATTGACATTTATCATTTTATTTTTACTCCAGAAGTTGCCTCTTCAAGGATTGCCCGTATTTTTTTGAAATTATCAAGAAAAAAATCTATACAAACCATTTCTACACCAATAACAGAACCAAAGTTGAAAAAATGTTTATTCGCTGATAAGGTTGTAGTACTATCCGAATGGACTAGAAAAAGAGCGTTAGAGCTAGGATATAGCAATGTTGTAAAAATAAATCCGGGGATTGATTTGGATAAATTCTCAAAAGAGAGAATCCCACTAGTCAAAGAGAGATCGAACCTCAAGAAGAATGATTTTGTTATTCTTTTTCCTAACGAGTATGACATTAAAAGAGGTACTAGAACATTCTTGAATATCTTCAAAAGGCTAACAAGCGAATTTCCTGAAGTTAAGATAGTCTTTGCTGGCAGGATTAGGCACAATGAAGATATTAAAGAGAAAAAGTTTTTGATGAAAACCGTAAATGATTTACATTTGGATGAAAAAGTAATCTTTCTGGAGCGCATAGATTACATGCCTGAATTGATAAACTCTTCTGATATTGTCATATCCCCAGTGATGTCCACATCATTAAAAATGGAGATCCCTATGGTCTTGTTAGAATCATTGGCATTAGAAAAACCGATTATAATCAGTGATATACCTCCCTTAAACGAGATATTCCCAAAAAGTGAAGCTGGGATCAAAATCAGACCAGGTGATAGCGAAGCCTTGCTAAAAGGCATAATCAAGTTGATAAAAGACAGGAATCTTAAAAATAAAATGGGTAAAAAAGGCAGGATATTGGTGGAAAAAAGGTATAACATAAAAAGTATAGCAAAAGAGTATAAAAAAATATATGAAGAATTAAAATGAAAACAATAGAAGCTTATTCAAATATGGCTCAATTTTATGATTCTAATAGAGAAAAAAGTCCATATTTCAAAATTATTGAAGGCATCACTAGGAGATGCATTAAAGAGAATATTCCATCTCTCAAAGGTAAAAAAGTCCTAGACGCAGGCTGTGGTACAGGCCGCAATATAAGTCTTTTTTTAGAGCTTGGCGCAAAAGAAGTTTATGCTTTTGACTACACCCCTGATATGCTTGATTTTGCCAAAAAAAGATTTGGAAAAAACCCGAAAGTAAGGCTATCTGTTGGTGATGTACAAACCATTAAATATCCAGACGAATTTTTTGATGTTACATGCTGCTTTAAAGTTCTCGCCCATATTCTAGATATACAAAAGGCTATTGGCGAACTTGCTCGGGTGACTAAAAAGGAAGGTTTGATCTTCTTGGAGTTTTATAGCCCCTATAGTTTTAGGAGGATATTTTCGCCTGTTAGTAGCCATTTTACACGATGGGATTCTGTTAGTTCAGCTAAAAAACTCATAAAAAATGTTAATCTTGCCACTATAAAGGTCTATGGTTCTAGGACTTTTATGATTGTTGAGCATCTTGTTAATATCCCAGGTATGTACCACATATTTAACTTTTTAGAGAATGCTTTCACAAACACTTTCTTAAACAGGTTTTCAGGGTATTATATAATAGTATGTAAAAAAACTAAAGGCATTAAATAATTTAAAAATCGTCTAATTAAGAAAAATGAATCAAATCCTATAAAAGTTTATAAATAACCTTAATTAATACTTATGTAATGAAAAAGAAATATGTTATTTCATTGTTTGTTCTTTTATTGTTTGTCTTATTAGGAATTTGGTTTATCAAAGGACATACAAAAGAGATTATAACTCTTTTAAAAATACGGATTGATTATGTAGTTATACTCTTTTTGTCAGCTTCTGTTATGGTAATTTTACGCGGACATATGATTAAAATGCAGATGGAAAGTTACGGAATCGGGCTAAAATTTAAAGAATGGCTTGGTTTGGAATTAGCTATGGAATTCTGGAATACCATAACTCCTTTTAAGGGAGGTGTTCCAGCTCGTGCAGTTTATCTCAAGAAGAAATATGGATTTTCTTATGTTTCTTCTGTTAGTTTGAACTTAGTAAATTATGCAATCAATTTTTTGTTTTATGGACTCGGCGGTATTGCGGTTAGTTTTTTTATCCCCATTTCTGAGGATATTAGATGGGGCTTTTTTGTGGTTTTCGTGTTTATAACTTTATCTAGCCTTTTTGTTATTTTTTTAAGACCGTTTGATTATAATGGGAAGATAAGAATTTTGAGATATCTTGTTAAAAGTTTAGAGAGCAGTAGTAAAGTAAGGGATAATTATGTTCTTATAGGTCATCTTTTTTTAAATTCTTTCCTAAGATTTTGTTTAGGTACTTTTAGAGTTTATATAGCTTTTTTAGCTTTCGGGTACCCAGTAAGTTTTTTGAACTGTTGGACTATTAATATCTTTATAGGAATAACTCAGTTCATAAGCGTAACCCCTATGAATCTCGGTTTCAGGGAGGCTGTTATCGTTCTAAGTTCTAAGCTTTTAGGTGTTGGCTCTGTCGTTGGGGCTCTTGTCGCAGCTCTTGACAGGATTGTAGGGCTTTTGATTATTTTTGCTGCAGCCCCGTTTTTTGGGTACTTATTATCGAGAGATTTTAAGAGATATGGTCCATGATTTAGACTAAGTCAACAAATGTAGGCTATTAAATTAATTGTTAATATTCCCATAGAGGACTGTTTTATCAAAACGTACAAGATTCTTCGGCTTAATAGGTTGATAACAAAAAAGATTCAACTTCTTATTTTATTTTTTATTTTGTATGCTAGAGTCTTAGACCAAATAGGCATTTTAGGCCTTATTTTCCAGTAGGTAAGGAAAAAGGTATCGAAAAAGAGTGCTATTAAAGCTTTCTTCATATTGTAAGATTTTAATACTCTATAACGGAAATATCGTTTCCTTTTCTGAATCTGTTTTCTTGTTATCTCGGGATAATCCAGTATCGAAAAGTAACTATGACCTTCTGGAATTTTTATCTCTTTCAGGAAACCCCTCTCAAGACATATTTTTGTAAGCTGAGTACCAGGATAAGGCTGGAATATACTCGCCTGAAGGTAGTCTGGTTTTAGTATCCTATTCAGTTTTATTGTGTCCCAATATTCTTTTTCTGTTTCGTAAGGAATTCCAACCATATTGAATGAGTAAGTTTTTATTCCATACTTTTTAACTAATTCAAAAGCCTTTATTATCTGTTTATTAGACATATATCTTTTCAATACCGTTTCCCTCAACTTCTCGTTTCCTGATTCCACACCTATATTAACTCTTTTACAATCTGATTTTTTGAGATAGGAGCATATCTCATCATCTAATGTTTCCACTCGTAGATTGCAGGTAAATGGCAGCTTGACTTGTTTTGCGTATATTTCACTGAATTCTTTAAGCCATGCCTTATTGGCTGTGAATACATCATCATGGAAGTGTATGGATTTAATATCATATTTCTCTTTTAGTTTTTTTATTTCTTCCACTACCTTTTGAGGGCTTCTAAACCTTACAGATTTGCCTTTGAAGTTTTTCTTGGTGAACTCGTTTATGCAATAAGCGCAGTTGAAAGGGCATCCTCTGCTAGCCATCATGTCTATTTTACCATTGTTTGATTTTAAGTATTTCTTGTAATCATATACCTCCCTATCCTGGAAAGGCAATAAATCAATATCTTCAATATAATTCCTTATTGAATTTCTGATTATTTTATTCTCTTTTTTGAACCAAAGTCCCCCTATATTTGAAAAGTCTTTTCCAGAATCTATCCTGTCAAGAAGTTCGTTAAGGCTGTATTCCCCTTCACCGATACAAACTATGTCAACAGGATCGGTGCTTATAACTTCTTCTGGTTCTATTGTTGGATGTACACCTCCAAAGACTATGATAATGTCTTTATAATCTTTTTTTATAATTTTTGCAAGATTCAGGCAGAACAGGTATTCTCCACTCCTCACAGAGAAACCTATTACTTGAGGCTTGAAGTTTTCAATTTTTTTCATACATGCCTGTGAACTCCTAGTCCAAGTGAAGTCCATCAATTCCGTTTTATGACCATGCTTTTTTATATACGCAACGATACTGGATAACCCCAGTGATATTGTTTCTTGATGAGTCAAATTAGGATATATAAATAGTATATGGGCCATACCCTAAAGGATTGATAAGTATTATTTAAGCTTTTTGGGATTAAAGGGTGTGGGACAGAATTGTGTTACCTTAGCCAGTAGAGGTTGTGCCATACCGACGTGAGCATGTTGGCTGTGTCTATTCTGTCTGGTCTTTTTTGTCCCAGTTTCCAGCCAGTCCTTTTTTTGTCTTCTGCGATACAGCTTTCTGATTGGTTTCTTTGGTAGTATTCTTCAAGGTATTGTTTTGGGTTGTTGACGAAGTGGGCGAGCATGCTTTTCCATTGCCATGGTCCTTTGATGGTAGCGTTGGATTTTGGGATTAGGAAAAATTGTATCTCACCAAAATGGTCTGTGAGGTGTTCGACAGTTGATTGGCCGCTGAAATAACGGTCAAGCCTTATGCTTTTGATTTTGATTCCTGATTCTTTTGCTATTTCAACAGCCGCTGAGTAAGCTTCTTTTTCGCTTTTGAAGCTCGTTCCGAAACCTATGTGCATGCGGGTTTTCAGGTCTGTTAAAGTGAAAGAATAGACGAATATTTTTTTCTTATGTTCTTTTTTCTGTTGCGTATCTGATTCTTTTATCTGTTCTTTGAGTTTTTGAGCTTCAGACGCGTAATGCGCTTTTATCGTCAATGAATAGCCCGTGCCATCTCCTGAACAATCAGATTCTTTAACGCCTTTCTTTTTCAAAATCAAAACATGCAAGTTATGCAGTACAGCAAGGACTTCAGGATCAGAATAAAACCTTTCTACAGTCTTGTAACTTACATCGATACCGCTAAGCAACGAGAATATTACAAACATGGCAGACATGTTCCTGTTGCTCTTGCCTATGATATGTTTAATCAAGATTGCCAACACTTTCTGCTCGACACTAAGCTTAGGCTTAGCGCCTCTTGTTTCACCAGAAACAAAACGGATTGATGAAGCAGCCTCATGAACCAACGGCTTAAGCTGCCTGAATGCTGTCCTCAGACGTTCTGCAACCCTCTGCTCATAAGTCCGCCAATCCCTCTTTGTTGCCGGATGCTCTTCCTTATACTCTTTGACAATATCATCCAAAACCGCAACGATCTCACGCACCTCTTTCGTCTTAACCTTCATCTCAAAAACACCTCTCCCGTATACTATAACACCAGAAGTGGGACAGGATTAGTCTTTGTGTAACCATATGAGGTTGTGCCAGATTGTTCTGATGAATGCTGCGGTATCGATTCTGTCTTCTCTTTTTTGTTGTATTTTCCATCCGAACATTTTTTTGTCGCATCCGAAGCTGTTTTCAGAGTTTTCTCTTTTGTAATATTCTCGTAGGTAGTTGGTTGTGTCTTGTATGAATTTTTTCATTGTTCGCAGCCATGTTATTCCGTGTCCTAGTTTGGAATTTTTTCTTGGTATTATGTATATTGTGGCTTTTGGGAATATTTTGGTGTAGGATGGGAAGCTGTAGTACTTGTCGAGTCTTAGCGTGTTTATTTTGATTTTTAAGTCTTTGAGCATTTTTATTGCTTTTTCGAATGCTTTTTTCTCGCTGATTAGGCTTGTTCCGTAACAAACATAAAGCCTTGTTTTTAGGTCTAGGATTGCGAATTTGAATACGAATATTTTTTTCTTGCTAGTCTGTTCTTTTACTTTTTCTTTTAGTTTTTGGGCTTCGGTTGCGTAGTGTTTGCTTATTATCAGGCTGTAGCCTGTCGCGTCTCCACTGCCGTCGATGTTGTTAACGTTTTTCTTTTTTAGTAATAGGATGAAAAGGTTGTGAAGAGCTAAGTTTATTTCTTGATTTGAATAAAATCTCTCGACAGTCTTATAACTTATATCCACGCCCTTCATCATCGAGAATACTTCTGTCAGGTAAGCCATATTCCTGTTGCTCTTATCCACCAACGTTTTTACAAGTATCATCCTTAATCTCTTGTTCAAGCTTAGCTTCGGCTTGCCGCCTTTTCCCTTGTAAACAGAAAAGTTTTTCGTCGCTTTGTTGATCAAAGGCTGCAGATTCTTCACGCCAGTCTTAATCCTTTTCATAAAATTCTTCTCGTATTTTGCGTAATCCCTCTTTACCTTCTCTTCTGTCCTGATTTTCTTATAATCTTCAAGGATATGCTCGTCAAGCTCCCTTATCTTACGCCTTAACTGTTTAGTCCTCAACTGAACCATAAACCTATTTAGTGCATAACTTTTTAAAAAGATTTATATACCAAAACATATTTAATAAATCATGATAAAACATTTACACTTATAATGCCTAACATATAATTTTATTAACCAGCAAAACCATAAAAATTAACAATGGCATTCCTAAGAAGCAAAACAGTAAAAGGCAAAAAATACTACTATATCGTAGAAAGCAAACTCGTAAAAGGAAAAATCAAACAAAACGTTCTATGCTACCTAGGAAACGCAGAAAACATACTCAAAACATTCCAACAAAAGAAAACCAACACTTAATCCTGTCCCACTTCTTATAACACCGAAAAGTATATAAACTTTGTGTTTACATGTATATACTATGCCAAGAAGAATAACAGCAGTAGCCGGCGGAAAAATAAACATCACAGACAACGTCCTAGAAATCTACGAAAAAAAAGTAACACCCTACGGCAACGGCGCCAAAATAGACGCACAAAAAAAACACATCGGCCACAGAGCATACATCATAATCCTAAAAAGCTAAATCAGCTATTTCTGTCCCACACCCAAATTTTTAGAAAAATATATATATCTTGAATGCTTGAAAGTTTTTAAGAAAAAATGTTTGTAAAAAGAGGGCATATCATAATTTTAATGGTTTTGATAGTCTTAACATCTTTTGCATCAGCAACTCTTACTCATTATAGCGGTGGGACGGGTATATTAACATGGAGAGACGCTGGAGGAACAGACTGTGCAAAATCAACTTCTCCAGCATATAATAAGGATTTTACTGAATCTGTAAACTGTCAAAGAGAATGCTACGATGTTCAAGGCCAAGTGCAAGTACGTTATGGAATTGACTCTGCTATTTATTCAGTGTGGAAAGATGCTTATTACGTAAACTGGGATGATTATCAGCAAAGTTGTGAATGTTACAACCCGACAAACCAGTGGATGCCCGGACTGTTCTTCGAAGCTAACAAGCCAAGCTGTTGCGGAGATGATTCATTCGAGTATTACATAACAAGAGGCCTTGGCATGGCCTGCTGTAGCCAAGGAGGGATCAATGCATGTGTCGCTCTCTCTGGAAAGTGCAGGTATGAATATGGTCAAGAACTAAGCTGTCATGACGGTCAAGATAATGATTGTGACGCTAAAATTGATTGTTCTGACCTTGATTGTCAAACCGGAACTGAGATTGATTGTAGGGATAAGATAAATAATGACTGTGACGCTTACACTGACTGTTCAGACACGGACTGTGCTTTATCAATAGACTGTATAGGCTGTCCAGCAGAAATTACTGACGAAGCATGCTCTGACGGTATAGACAATGACTGTGACGGCGACATTGACTGTATAGACACTGACTGTATGAACACAAACGTCTGCCTTTGCTCGCCTGTTGCTGAAATATGCGATGATGGTTTTGATAATGACTGCGATCTAAAAATAGACTGTATGGATGAAGATTGTTTTGAATCTTGTGGTGGCGGTTGTGTAGCAGAAAATACTGTTGGGCTTTGTAGTAATGGTTTGGATGATGATTGTGATGGTTTTGTTGATAATTTGGATAATGATTGTCCTGGTTGCGGTATGAATGAGAAATTATGTTCTGATGGTGGTTGTAAAGAATCTTGTGATCCTGTTGGGCCGCAAGGTTGTGTTGGTGTGGCTAATGGTGTTTGTGAGAAGGGTGAGGGTTGTGCTTGTGCTGATTGTTTAGGAAAAAGAGATTCATGCGAACGAGAGCTTGTTTGTGATGTGAATGATAAGGTTTGTAAATGCCCTTCGGGTACGGTTATGTGTTCTGATGGTAGGTGTAGGAAGAAGTGTTTTGTCTGCGGCAATGGCATGTTAGAGGAGGGTGAAGAGTGTGATGGGGGAACAACTACGTGTCCTACTGGTTGCACAGGTGGTGAAGTAACCTGTAAAGCAGACTGTACATGGGATACTAGCAGCTGTAGCAGTTGCCAGCAATGTGACCCAGCAAAAATAGATAACTACTGCTGTGTTATAGAAGGAGACGGTAAATGCGATCTTGAATGCACAGCAACTGCAGACCCTGACTGTGCTGAAGCAACTTCTTATAGCGAGGATGGCTGTAATGATGCTAAGGATGGTAGATGTGATTTTGATTGTATAAATTATAAGGATCCTGATTGTAGTGTTTCTTGTACTTCGGGGAAGGATAATTGTTGTGATGCTAGGTCTGGTAATGGTTGTGATCCTGATTGTAATCAGGGGGTGGATCCTGATTGTGGTGTTTGCACTTCGGATGAAGGTGATTGTTGTGATGATAGTAAGGATGGTGTTTGTGATCCTGATTGTATATCTGGTGTGGATCCTGATTGTTTGTGTGGTAATGGGGTTATAGATTCTGGTGAGACTTGTGATTCTGTTAATTTGGATGGTAAGTCTTGTGATACTTTCTTCGCAGGTTATGGTGGTTTGTTGGCTTGTTTTGGTGTTGATGGTGAGCATCCTTGTCATTTTGATACTAGTGGTTGTCATAAAATACCTGAGGTGTGTACTGGTGGTTCTTGTAGTTTTGGGAAGGATTGTAGGTGTCCT
>Ga0194111_10003704_pt1 | contig 18010 bp, 17 predicted proteins | sample TA2KigC300mmetaG_FD_146194 | JGI IMG/M metagenome (GOLD analysis project Ga0194111, IMG submission 146194) | Freshwater microbial communities from Lake Tanganyika, Tanzania - TA2015033 Kigoma Deep Cast 300m | ecosystem: Environmental > Aquatic > Freshwater > Lake | place: Tanzania: Lake... | reverse complement strand
CACCGTGAACCACTTCGCCGGGGACGCCGGAGCTGAACAGCGTCACCATGGCGACCACGCCCGCGCCGAAACAAATCAACACCGCCGTGCCGAGGAACTCGGCCAGCATCTCGATCCACAGTCTCTTATTGGCCATGAACCCGGAAAGTCTATCATCCCCACGGGGCGCAAGGCCAGGGGGAGGGGTCGAAGGCGGTTGCTCCGGGAGCGCCCGTGGAGTATATTTGTTGCCGGTGATGTTTCAGGAGGTCACCTGCCATGAAGTTGCGTAGTATCGCCGGAGTCTTTCTTCTGGCCGCCGCGGTTTGCCCCGGCCAGGAATCCCGCGCCACCATCCTGGGTCGCGTGGCCGACTCGAGCGGAGCGCTGGTCGTCGGAGCCAAAGTCCAGGCCACCCATATTGCCGCCAACACGCGGGCGTCCTCGGTGACCAATGAGCAAGGCAACTTCGAGATCCCTTACCTGCTGCCCGGCACGTACCGGGTGGAAGTGGAGATGGCCGGGTTCAAGAAAGCCGTGCGCGACCAGATCGAGTTGCGCGTCTCGGACCGCATGTCGCTCGACTTCACGCTGGAGGTGGGCGCCATGGCCGAGTCCATCGTGGTGACCGGCGAGACGCCGCTGCTGGAATCGCAGACCGCCTCGATCGGCATGGTCATGGAGGAACGGCGGGTCTCCTCGCTGCCCATCGTGGGCGGCAATCCGTTCTACCTGGTGCGGCTGTCGCCGGGGGTGATCTCGCAGGACGGCCGCTACGCCGGCAATCCCATCGACCAGGGCGCCGCCACCGGCGTAATTGTCAACGGCACGCGCAGCGGCTCGAGTGAGGCCATGATCGACGGCACGCCCAACATGTCCGAGCGCAACCAGGTGTTCTCGCCGCCGCAGGACATCGTCCAGGAGTTCAAGACGCACACGGCGTCCTTTGACGCCAGCCTGGGCCGCGCCGCCGGCGCGGTGACCAATGTCAGCATCAAGAGCGGCACTAATGCCCTGCACGGCACCGCCTACCATTTCGATTCCCGGTGGCGGGCCGTGCCCTGGCACACCAACAAGTACATCTACGACCCCACCACCGGCGCCGACTTCGAGGCCAAGAAGAAGCGGATGATCGAGGGCTGGTTGCACCAGCACTGGGGCACCAGTCTGCAAGGCCCGGTGGTGCTGCCAAAGCTGTACGACGGCCGCAGCCGGACCTTCTGGACCTTCGCCTACGAGGGCCTCTTCATCCGGCGCAATCTCAGCGGCACCTACACCGTGCCCACCTTGTCGCAGCGCAAGGCCGATTTCTCGGACCTGCTGAAGGTGGGCAGCCAGTATCAGATCTACGACCCGGCCACCACCCGGCCCGCGGCCCAGGCGGGCCGATTCATGCGCGATACGCTGGCGGGCAACCTCATCCCGGCCAGCCGCATCGACCCCATTGCTCTCAAGATCCTGCCTTACTGGCCGGAGCCAAACCAAGCGGGCACCGCGGACTTCCGTCAGAACTACTTCCGCACCCGCGACATCAAACGTAAGAACCGGAACATGATCGGCCGCCTGGACCAGAACTTCAGCGAGAACCACCGCTTCTTCTTCCGGCTGAACAACGCCCAGCACGACAACCGGTCAGACACGCTGCCCACCATCGCCACGGGCGACATCCTGGACCGCACCGGCTACGGGCTGGCGTTGGACGATGTGTACGTGTTCTCCCCGCAGTTGCTCCTCAATCTCCGCTATGGCCTGACCTACCAGCAGCCCATCAACTCGCGCTTCAGCCAGGGCTTCGACCTGGCCTCGCTGGGTTTTCCGGCCAGCCTGATCGACGAGATCAAGCGCAAGAACGACCCGGCGGGCATCGCTTTCCCGCAGATCACGGGCACAGCGTACACCGAGTTGGGCGCCGGTGGCGGGAACCTGACCACGACCTACTACCACACGTTAGGCAGCACGCTGACCAGCATCCGAGGCGGCCACAGCCTGAAGCTGGGCGCCGAGTACCGCCTGATGCGCGAGAATGGCTATGCCTACGGCAACGTGGCCCCGCAGATCAGCCTGGGCACCAACTACACACGAGGGCCGCTGGACAACACGCCCGCGGCGCCCATTGGCCAGTGCCTGGCCTCCATGTTCTTCGGGCGTCCCAGCGGAGGGCAGATCAACATCAATTCCTCCCGCGCCCAGCAAAGCGACTACACCGCTTTCTTCTTCCATGACGACTGGCGCGTGACGCCGAGGCTGACCCTCAACCTGGGGGTGCGCTACGAGTACGAGGGCCCCACCACGGAGCGCTTCAACCGCTCCATCCGGGACTTCGACTTCACCACGCCCAGCCCCATCTCGGCGGCGGCGCTGGCCAACTACGCCAAGGCGCCCATCGCGGAGGTGCCGGCAGGCAGTTTCAAGACCGTGGGCGGGCTGCTGTTCGCCGGGGCAGGCGGCCGGCCCCGCGGGCTGTGGAACGGCGACCGAAACAACTTCGCGCCGCGCATCGGTCTGGCCTACCAGCTCAGCCGTAAGACCGTGCTGCGCACCGGTTACGGCGTCTTCTTCGACGTGCTGGGCATCGACCGCTTTGACGTCAACCAGGGCGGATACAGCCAGGCGACCAGTCTCATCCCCAGCCTGGACAACGGCATGACCTTCCGCGCCACGCTGTCGAATCCGTTCCCGGACGGGCTCCAGGCGCCGCCGGGCGCCAGCGCGGGCATCGCTACGTATCTGGGGCGCGGCATTTCGTTTTTCCATGACAAGCCGCTGAACCCGTACATGCAGCGCTGGTCGTTTTCCATCCAGCGGGAACTGCCCTGGCGCGTGCTCGTCGATACCGCCTACGTTGGCAACCGGGGCACCAAGCTGGGGGTCAGCCGGGAACTGAACCCGGTGCCGCGCCAGTACCTGTCCACTTCCCCGGAGCGCGATCAGGCCACCATTGACCACCTGGGCTTCCAAACGGCCAATCCGTTCTTTGGGATCCCCGAGTTCGAGGGCTCGGGCCTGAGCAGCCAGCGAGTCGGGCGGTCCCAACTGCTACGGCCCTATCCGCAGTTCCAGGGCGTCTCCGCCAGCTATCCCGACGGTTACTCCTACTTCCACTCGCTCCAGGTGGGCGTGGAGAAGCGGCTGAGCTCGGGCGTGAACTTCCAGGTGGCCTGGACGTGGTCGAAGTTCATGGAGGCCACCAGCTACCTGAACGCCACCGACCCTGTCCCTTACAAAGTCATATCGGACCAGGACAACACGCACCGCTTCGTGTTCAGCGGCATCTACGAGTTCCCGTTTGGCAAGGGCAAGCGGTGGGGCAGCAGCGCGCCGCGCTGGGTCGATCTGATGATCGGCGGCTGGCAGTTGCAGGGCTGGTTTGAGGCCCAGAGCGGGGACACCCTCGGCTTTGGCAACGCCATCTTCCGCGGGAACCTGAAAGACATTCCACTGCCCGTCTCCCAGCGCCGCGCCGAGCGCTGGTTCAACGTGGACGCCGGCTTCGAGCGCGACAACCGCAAGGCGCTGGCCAGTAACGTCCAGACCTTTCCCCCGCGCTTCAGCGGCATCCGCGCCGACGGCATCAACAACTTCGATCTGTCGATGTTCAAGCACTTCCGCATCAAGGAGGGCGTGAAGGCGCAGTTCCGCTTCGAGACCTTCAACTCGCTCAACCACGTGCAGTTCGCCGCCCCCAACACTACTCCGACCAGCACTGCTTTCGGCACTATTACCGGCGAGTTCGGCCACGGGCAGCGCCAGATCACGCTGGCCATCAAGCTGATCTTCTGACATGGGGCGGGCTTGTCAAGCCTCAAGTTGAGCCCGGCTGGAGCTTCTTTCATAGTACTGGAGCGAAGAAGACCGGGCCTTCGTGGCTGAGGCGCCGGAGCTTCACGGGTGCGCCGCGCACGTTCCTGCACGAGAGGCGGCGCGCGCCAGCGCCCAGGAGGCCATTCGCCAGTGGACCGATACGCCGAAGGAGTTCGGGGATCCGATTCCGGAGCCCAAAGGCCGCCGCCTGGTCTTCGCCTGAGCTGAAGGCGCCCGGCGGGGGCGACTGCCTGCTATGGCTGAGGTGTGGCCGTAAGATTCATGCGCTGGAGCTGGCCGCAGGCGGCGAACACGTCCAAGCCGCGGGGTTTGCGGATGAAGCAGGGCACGCCCCGGCGTACGATGGCCTGAAAGGCCAGCACGCGGGCGGGCTCTGGAGGCTCGAAGGGGATGCCGGGGCCCGGGTTGAGCGCAATCAGGTTGACCTTGCACTTGAGGTGCGCCAACAGGCGAAGCAGGCGGCGGGCGTCCGCGTCACTGTCGTTGACGCCTTTGAGCAGCACGTACTCGAAGGTGAGGCGCTCCCAGGGGCGGAGCGGGTAGGCGCGGCAGGCGGCCAGAAGATCAGCCAGCGGATAGCGCCGGGCCAGCGGGGTCAGGCGCTGGCGAACTTCGTCGGTGGTGGCGCTCAGCGACACCGCCAGCTTGGGCCGCACCTCGGCGGCGCCCAGCTCCGCCAGCTTGTCAGTGATGCCCACCGTGGAGAGCGTAATCCGGCGCGGCGAAATGCCTACGCCCTCGGGATCGGCCAGTAGCCGCGTGGCCTTCAACACGTTGGGCAGGTTCAGCAGCGGCTCGCCCTGCCCCATCATGACGATGTTGATGCGGCCGCCTGCGGCGGGCAGGCGCTGGTCGCCCACCGTAAACAGGACCTGCCCGACGATCTCTCCAGCGGTGAGATTGCGCGCCATACCCAGCAGGGCAGTCATGCAGAACTTGCAGCCCACCGGGCAACCGACCTGGGTTGATATGCAGAGGGTATGGCGGCCAGGCTCCGGCATCGAGACCGCCTCGACGGTCTTTCCATCGGCCAGTTGGAGCAGGTAGCGGCGGGTACCGTCAGCGGAATCGAGACGGCGGCTGACAGCGGGTAGGCCGATGGCGCAGGCCCCCGCCAGCCTGTGGCGCAGCTCACGCGGCAGCACGGTGACGGCGTCCCAGTGGGTGGCGCGTTCGCGGTAAAGGGCGCGGTAGAGCTGGCGGGCGCGAAAGGCCGGTTCTGAGTCGCCGATAACCTTCCTGATTTCTTCGATTTCCAGCCCCACCAGGGGCACCATGGCTCCAGTCTAGCGCGGATGGCGAGGCCGGATGAAAGGTGGGAGAATAGTAGGAGGCCCCTTCCGCAGAACGACGATGGGACTTTGTGGCTACGCCCAGGGCGAGATTGAGCGCACCGTACTAGGCAACGGTGTGCGCATCATCACCGAACCCATGCCACATGTGCGTTCGGTGGCAGTCGGTTTGTGGCTCGGCACTGGCTCGCGCGGCGAGAGCCCCGAGTCCAACGGCATCTCCCACTTCATCGAGCACATGCTTTTCAAGGGGACCACGCAGCGCTCGGCCGAGCAGATCGCCCGCTCGGTGGACTCCATCGGGGGCAACCTGGACGCCTTCACCGCCAAGGAACTGGTAGGTTTTAACGCCAAGGTCCTGGATGAGCACCTCACCACCGCCTTCGATGTGCTTGCCGACCTGATCTTGCACCCGCTCTTCCGGGAAGAGGACATCGAGCGCGAGAAGGGCGTGGTCCTGGAAGAGATCAAGATGGAGTCGGACAGCCCGGAGTACCTCGTCCACGAGATCTTCTCGGCCAACTTCTGGCGGGGACACTCGCTGGGCAAGCCGATTCTGGGGACCAAGGACACGGTGCGGCGGTTCAGCCGGGACACGGCGAGGGGGCACTACCGGCGCCACTACGTGCCCTCCAATCTCACCATCACCGGCGCCGGCAACCTCACGCACCAGCGGCTGGTGGACCTGGCGCGGCAGCACTTCGCGGAGCTGCCTCCCAACGGAATCGTGTCGTGCGATGCCGCGCCCTCGACGCACGCCCGCATCTCGCTGCGGCAGAAGAAGGACCTCGAGCAGGTCCACTTGTGCCTGGGCGTACCCTCCTATCCGCTGCCGCACCGCGACCGGTTCGCCTGCTACGTGCTGAACAACATGCTGGGCGGCGGCATGAGCTCCCGGCTGTTTCAGAACATCCGGGAGCGGCGGGGGCTGGCCTACGCGGTGTTCTCGGAGCTGAGCCCTTACCGGGACACCGGCTGCCTGTCGGTCTACGCCGGCACGTCGATAGAATCGGCGCGCAAGGTGGTGAGCCTGATCCTGGACGAGTTCCGGCGGATGAAGGATCAGCCTGTTGGCGAGGAAGAGCTGCGCCGGGCCAAGGACCACATGAAGGGCTCGCTGATGCTGAGCCTGGAATCCACCTCCAGCCGCATGGCCAACCTGGCCCGCCAGGAACTGTACTTCAACCGCTTCTTCAGCCCGGACGAGCTGGTGGAAAACATCGAACAGGTCAGCGCGGCGGAGGTCCAGCGAGTGGCCCGGCAGTTCTTCGATCCCCGCCACATCGCCCTCACCGTGCTGGGGAACCTGGACGGCTTCCACTTGGGCCGCGAGGACCTGGGCTGCTGAGCCAGCCGGGGGCTGGCTCCTGTGGGGCGGGCCCCCTGGTCCGCGTCCGGCCCCCTGGCCGGACTCCTAGTTACGGAGGCCGCACGGGACTAGCCGGGCGCATCCCACGGCGCGCTCGGGTGGTAGTACACTGTGGGTTAAATCCGTGTGTAAGTTATTGCCGCTTCCGGTGTGCTTGGCGGCCTGCGGGCTGGCCCTGGGCTACGATTTCGCGGGCCTGAAGCCGCAAGGCTACGTGAGCGATTTCGCGCGCGCGGTGGATCCGGCAAGCCGCCAGCAACTGGAGCGCTATGCCAAGCAGCTTCAGGATGCCACGGGCGTCCAACTGGCCGTGGTGACGCTGCCTGGCCTGGCCGGCGAGCCCCTCGAGGAGGTGGCCAACGACCTGTTCCGCAAGTGGGGCATCGGGCACAAGGGTAAGGACAACGGCCTGCTGCTGCTGCTGGTGCCCCGGGAGCGCCGCTTCCGCATGGAAGTCGGCTACGGGCTGGAAGAGATCGTTCCGGATGGTTACGCGGGCAGTGTCTTGCGAACGATGCGCCCGGCGCTGCGCGAGAACCGCTACGGCGAGGCCCTGCTTCAAGGGGTCCATGAGGTAGGCGCGCGCATCGCCGCGGCCAAGGGAGTGAAGCTGGCGGAGGGCCCCGCCCCGCAGCGGCGGGAGCGGATGCCGGAAGCATCCCTTCCTATCCTGGCGCTGCTGGCGGGGCTGGTGGTCTTCGCCATCCTGTGCGGGGCCACCGGGTGCCGTCGCGCCCGCCGCTACTACTACGGCGGGAGCTGGCTGCCCGCCGCGCTGCTGGGCGGGCTGGCGGGCCGCGCCTGGGGCAGCTCGCACAGCGGCGGGGGCTTCGGCGGGTACGACTCGGCGGACGGGTTCGGGGGCTTCGGCGGCGGCGACTCCGGCGGCGGCGGCGCCTCCAGCAGTTGGTGAGGGAAATATGGAACGGCAGCTCTCGCAACTGGTTGAGCGGCTCCGTAACGCCTACCAGGACCGGCTGGTCTCGGTGATCCTGTACGGCTCGGGGGCCGGCGGCGACCATCACCGCCGCTTTTCGGACGTGAACGTGCTTTGCGTACTGCGCCAGATCACGCCGCGGGAACTGGCCGAGTCCGGCCCCATCTCGCGCTGGTGGCGCGAGCAGGGCAATCCCGCCCCGCTGCTGCTCAGCGCCGAGGAAGTGCGCAATTCGACGGACTGCTTCCCCATCGAGTTCCACGACATCCACGAGCGTCGCCGGGTGCTGTACGGCGAGGACGTGGTGGACGCGATCGAGATCGACGACTGCTTTTACCGCGCCGAGGTGGAGCACGAGCTGCGCGCCAAGCTGCTGCGGTTGCGCCAGAAGGCCGCCGGCGTGCTGGCCGATAAGGAGCTTCTGCGCGGGCTGCTGCTGGAGTCGGTGTCCACTTTCTGCGTGCTGTTTCGCCATGCTCTGCGCTTAGCGGGTCATGAGGCGCCCTTCGGCAAGCGGGAGGTGATCCGCCAGGCGCAGGAGAAGTTCGGCCTCGACCCGTCGCCCTTCGAGAGGCTGCTGGAGGTGCGGGAAGGCCAGCGCAAGCCCCGGGAGCTGGATCCCGAGCCGCTGCTGGAGGAGTACCTGAAGGGAGTCGAGCTGGTGGTGGCGGCGGTAGACCGCCTGAACAAGTGAGGTTTGCATGAACCGCATTCTGATCTTCGTGCTGGCCGCCGTGGTGGCGGCGGGCCTGGTGGTGGCGCTTAAGGGCGGCGGGGTCTACAACGAACTGGCCGCGCAGCGGGAAGCCATCAACGCGGCCTGGGCGCAGGTGGACGTGGCGCTACAGCGCCGCGCGGACCTTATCCCCAACCTGGTGGAAACGGTCAAGGGGTTCGCCGCGCAGGAGCGCAGCGTGGTCGAGGCCGTGGCCAACGCCCGCGCGGCGCTCATCGGCGCGCGCCATCCCGCCGAGAAGATCGAGGCTAACGCGCGGCTGGACACCGCCTTGGGCCGCCTGCTGGTAGTGGTGGAGAACTACCCCAACATCAGGTCCAGCGAGAACTTCCTGCGGCTCCAGGACGAGCTGGCGGGCACGGAGAACCGCATTGCGGTGGAGCGGCGCAAGTACAACGAGGCGGTGCAGAAGTTCAACACCGCCATCGCTTTGTTCCCCAACAACGTGGTGGCAGGCATGTTCAACTTCCAGCGCAACGACGCCTACTTCCGCACGCAGCCCGCCGCCCAGACCGCGCCCAAGGTCAGCTTCGGAGAGCCGCGGTGAGCGCGCTGTCCCAGCCCCGGGAGTCCAGCTTCGGCCCCAAGGAGCAGGGGCCGGCGGCGCTGGAGTTCTACAGCGACTACAAGACCGTATACCTGAGGTATTGAAGTTCGGATGCGTCTCGGACAAGTCAGATTCGACAACAAGACCACGGCCGCGATCTTCGAGGGCGGCCAGGCGTGGCCGGTGCCCGGTTACAGCACCGTGGAGCTGATCCGCAAAGCGGAGACTGAAGCGGCGCCGCTCAACGAGCTGGTCCGGGAAATGGCCAGCCACCACCCTGTGGAGGCGGCCCCGGTGATCCCCCTCAACCCGATCGAGGTGTGGGCCTGCGGATGCACCTACGATGCCGAGGCCGGATTCCATTGCCCCTGGCACCACATCGAGGGCAGCATCTACAGGCAGGTGTGCCAGGAGCCTCGGCCCGATCTGCTGTTGAAGGGGACGGCGCGGGTGTGCGTCGGCCCAGGCCAGGCCATTGGGATCCGCTTCGACTCCAACTGCACCCTGCCCGAGCCGGAACTGGCCGTGGTGCTGGGCAAGAAGGGCCGCATCGTGGGGTACACGCTGGCCAACGATGTGTGGGCTCGGGACATCGAACGGATCAACCCGCTCTACCGCCCGCAGTCACGGATCTACAGCGCCTCCTGCGCGCTGGGGCCGGTCATTGTGACGGCCGACGAGCTTAAGGACCCCTATGCCCTGAGCATCACTTGCACCATTCGCCGGGGCGGCGAGGTGCGCTTCTCCGCATCGGTCTCCACACTGCGACTGCGGCGCAAGCTGGAGGAGGTGGTCAGCTATGTGCTGCGCGCCAACCCCGTTCCGGCGGGCTCGGTGCTGCTGACCGGCACCGGCATCATGCTCGGTGACGAGCACGCCCTGGCGCCCGGAGACGTGGTGACCATCTCGAACCCCGAGATCGGCGAGTTGTCCAACCTGGCGGCCATGATCCCGTAAGGGGGGGCTGCCACGACCACTCCCTGACGGTCGTGGCTTCGCAGCACTCTGCTGTGTGCGCAAGCACATAGCGAGCCGCGAGGGTGAGCGATTGGCGGGGAACGTCTTCGCCGCCCCGCAAGCGTCTGGCGGGGTTCAGGCGTCCGGCCCGGCAGGTTCTTCCGCCGAGGCCAGCCAGTCCGTGTCGCTGGCGAAGCGCCCCAGCACTCGCAGGATGTTGGGCGCGCTGAAGCCCGCGCGGCGCAGGCGGCGATAGGCGGCCGCCAGGTGGCGCGGCTCCGCCAGGTACTCCTCGAGCGGCGTCCCGCGATACTTGCGGCGCAGGAAGCGCTCGATGAGCGCCGTCTCATCGGCGCCCTGGTAGGCGGCGCGGACGGCCTCCGCGGCCAGCCGGGGCGCCACGCGGCGCTGGCGCAGGTCGCGCAGCACCCGCTCCTGGCCGAAGCCCTGGTTCTCCAGGCGGGCGGTCGAGTAGCTCTCGGCGAAACGCCGGTCGTCCAGGCAGCCGGCCGCCTTGAGACGCGCCAGCACCGCCGGAACGTCCTCGGCATGCAGGGCGCGCTCGGCGAGCTTCCGCCGCAGTTCTCCCAGCGACTGGGCGCGGGCGGCCAGCACCCGCAGGGCGTACTGCCAGAGGGCATCAGCGGCCAGCTTGCGGGAGGTGCGTTCCGCCATTTCCAGTCCTCTCCGAGATAGTATATAAGTAGAGTAGATCCGCACTAGCACAGAAGGGAGGCAGCAAGATGGCGGAAGAGAACAAGTTCGCCTATTTCGCATTCGGTTTCGGGTTGGGGTTGGCCATCGGCGTGCTTTTTGCGCCGAAGTCCGGCGAAGAGACCCGGCAGTACATCCGCGCCAAAGCCGGCGAGGGCCGCGAGTTCGTGAAGCGGCGGGCCGAGGAGATCCGGGAATCCGCTGGGGACGCGGTCGAGCGCGGCAAGTCAGCACTCACCCGGCAGAGGGAGCAACTGGGGGCGGCTATCGAGGCGGGCCGGCAGGCCTACCGCGAAGCCGTGGCGAGCGACCCTGCGGGCGCTTCGGAAAGCTAGCCGGCGCCTGACCCCGGGTTAAGTTCAGCGCATGGACCCCGTACTCACCTATACTATCGTCGCCGGCGTGAGTGTGGCCGCCGCGGCCATCCTCCTCCAGACCCTGCTGCTGTTCGCCATGTACCGGGCCTCCAAGGCCATGCGGGAGCAGATCACGCCGCTGGTGGACAAGCTGGGACCGGTGGCGGACCAGACCCAGCGCGTGCTGGAGGAGACCCGTCGGCAGGTCGGCGACGTCACTACTCGCATCGGCGAAGTCCTGGAGCTGAGCCGCCGGCAACTGGTGCGGGCCGACGAGTTCCTCGAGGACGCCACCGCCCGGGCACGAGCCCAGATGGCCCGTGCGGAGATGATCCTGGACGACACCATGGGACGCTTCCAGGAGACCGTGGCCCTCCTGAACCAGGGCATCCTGCTGCCCTTGAAGCGGATAAATGCTCTGACGGCGGGCATCCGCGCGGCCCTGGCGGTCTTGATGGGACATCGCCGCACCACCGTGGAGCGCGCCACTCACGACGAAGAGTTGTTCATCTGAGCGGACGCCCCGGGGCACGGTTGGATGATCGACATCCACAGCCACATTCTGCCGGGGCTGGATGACGGTCCGGCCACCCTGGAAGAGTGCGTGGCCATGGTCCGCGTGGCCGCCGCCGGGGGCACCACCGATATCGTGGCCAGCCCTCACGCCAACCTGGATTTTCAATTCAATTCGCCGTTGGTGGACGAGAGACTCGCCGAGCTGGTCTCCGCCTGCGGCCCTGCGCCCCGGATCTACCGCGGCTGCGACTTCCATCTCACCTACGACAACATCCAGGACGCCCTGGCCCACCCGGAGACTTACACCATCAACCGGCGCAACTACCTGCTGGTGGAGTTCTCCGATCTGCTGATCTCCCGATCCGCCGGCGACATCTTGTTGCGCATGCGGCAGGCCGGCATCATCCCGGTCATCACCCATCCGGAGCGCAACTGGCTGTTGCAGCAGCGGCTCGGGCTGCTGGAGAACTGGGTGGCCGGCGGCTGCTGCCTGCAAGTGACGGCGCAGTCTCTCCTGGGGCGGTTTGGGCGGGAGGCCCGCGATTTCGGCTGGCTCCTGCTCCGGAGGAACCTGGCGCAGTTCGTAGCCAGCGACGCCCACGATCCGGAGGACCGCACGCCCCGTCTGGACTTGGCCTACCGGGAAATCGCCGGGAAGCTGGGGGCGGCGTGGGCCGAGCGCCTCCTGGTGGACAATCCCCGGGCCGCTCTGGAGGGTCGCGTCCTGGAATGGGAGTCGGCGCCGGGGCCGCCGCCCCGCCGCAAGTGGTTCCAGTTCTGGCGCTAATCCCAAGCCGCCGCCGAGGGTGCAGGGTCCGGGCTTCCCGGACGATAAGAACCGCAGTGATGGAGAACCGTTTAGGCGCCCTGGAGCAGGTACTGGAAGGTTTCGCCACGAATCCCGTCGCGGCGGGCAGGGCCTTGATCCAACTGCTGGCCCGCGGCGGAAACGAGATGGCGGAGCAGGCCCTCGCCGTGCTCCGCCACGGAGCACCCACCGCCGGTAACGCACACTTGCTGAAGCTGCTGATCGAGAACGACTGGCTGCCCGAAGCGCTGGCCGATCCTGCCCGCAACGGACTGGAGGAGGCCGCCGAGTGGATGAGCCATCTCTCCCGGATTGACCCGCTGCTGGACATCCACCTGGCCCGCTGGGCGCTGAATCGCCTGCGCGGCGGCTCGGCCGAGCGGGGCGGCCCCGCTGCGCGCAGGATCCTCAATCTCCTCGAGCAAACCTCCTCCGCCCACCGCCTGGGGCCCCTGCTGGTGCAGTTGTTGCGGGTGCCCGATCCCAGGATCCGGTCCAAGGTGGCGCTGATGCTGGGACGCACCACCCAGGACGTGAGCTGGGCGCTGAGGGACCCGGATGACCGTGTGCGCGCCAACGCCGTTGAGGCAATCTGGGGGGCCAACTGCAAGGACGTGCGCGGGACGCTGTGGACACTGGCCCGGGACGCCAGCAATCGCGTCGCGGGCAACGCCCTGCTGGCTCTCTACAAAATGGGCGAACCGGCCGCGGTCGAGGAACTCGATGCCATGTCCCGGCATGACTCGGGGCGCTTTCGCGCCACGGCGGCCTGGGTGATGGGGCAGACCCGCGACGCCGCATTTCTGGAGCGCCTCCACGGCCTGGAGGCGGATCCGGAAGAGAACGTCCGCCGCAACGCCAGCCTGGCTCTGGCGCGGATGGCGCCCGCCGCCGCCCTGGGAGCCGCGGTCGTTGAGCAGCCCCAGCCGGCGTGACAGCCGCTCCCCCTTCGTGGGATCATGGCCTTAGCCGGGCTGTTCCCCGCTGGATGCCTGCTATGCGCCAAGTCGTACTGCTAGCCATTTCCGCCGCCGCCGTGGCGGCCCAGGTTCACCAGGTTCCGGCTTCGCAGGGATGGTTCCCTTCCGATCCCGCGCAACTGGGTAGACTGCTGGACCAGACCCTCGCGGTGGCCGAGAAGCGCGGCGGCACGACCCCGCCTCGGCAGAAGCTGATGGGGCTGATCGTCCCGCATGCCGGCTTGGCGTACTCCGGCGGCGTCGCGGCGTCCGCCTACCGCCGGCTGCACCAGCCCGGAAACGTGATTGTGCTGGGCTTCAGCCATCGCCGCGCGCTGAGCGGGATCACCGCTCCGGATCTGGACGCCTATCAGACGCCCGTGGGCGAGGTGAAAGTCAACCGCGCCGTGCTGAAGGAGCTGAAGTTCCCCACCGTGCCCGAGGAACAACTCTGCGACCACTCCCTGGAGAATCAGCTTCCCTTCCTGGCGCGGGTAGCGCCGCAGGCGACCGTAGTCCCGTTGTACGTGGGCAGCCTCAGCGAACCCGAACTGGCGGCCGCCGCCCGCCGGCTGGCCGTGCGGGTCAAACAGGGCGACGTGCTGGTGGCATCCTCCGACATGACTCACTATGGGGAAGCCTACGGCTACGCGCCCTTCCCCAAGGATGAGTTGCTGCCCAAGCGCCTGCTGGCGCGCACCATCGACCTGGTGGACATGATCGGCACGCTGGATCCGGGCGAATTCGAGCGTTACCTGACGAGCACCAAGGACACCACCTGCGGGTGGGGCCCCATCCGTGTGCTCATGGCCGCGCTGGCGCAAACCAAGGAGGAGGTCTACCTCAGCGCGTTGGACTACCTGGCTTCCGGGCAGCTCACCGGCGACTACTCGCAGAGCGTGGGATACGTCGCCGCTGCGTTCTACCCCGAGTCCGCTTACGGCGTTACGCCGGCGGACCAGAGGAAACTGCTGGCCAGCGCGCGCCGCACTCTGGAGGGTTTCGTTTCCGGGGGGCAGAAGGCGCTGGTGGCGGTCCCGCCGGAGCAGCGCAACGCCGACCTCGAGCAAAGCGCGGGGGTGTTCGTCACCCTGAAGAAGAACGGGCGGCTGCGCGGCTGCGTAGGGCACATCTTCCCGGCCCGGCCGTTGTGGGACGCGGTGGCGGACCGCACGCTGGCCGCGGCTTCCGAAGACCCGCGCTTCAAGCCCCTGGAAGCTAAGGACGGCCCGGTCACCCTGGAGGTCTCGATCCTCACCCCGTTGCGCCGTCTGGCCAACTGGCGGCAGTTCCGCGTCGGCCAGGGCGGGATGATTCTGCTGGACGGCAAGTCCGGCCTCATCCTGCCGCAGATCGCCCGCGAGATGGGGTGGAACCGCGACCAGTTCCTGGAGAACCTGTCGCAGAAGGCGGGACTGCCGCGCGACGCCTACCGTGACCCGCGCGCGCAACTCTACGTCTACACCGCCCAGGTATTCGGCGAGCCCGGCGGGGAAACTCCCGCCCTGCTCACCCAGTGAGCGCGGCTATTCGCTGCGCCGCCTGACTGTTACGAGCCAGGACTTGAACGCCAGGATCCCCAAAAAGGCCCACACGCCGGCGCGCCAGATGCCATCCAAAGTGAAGCCAGCCAGTGCGGCGATCACGGCGTAGGCCAGCAGAGCGGTGCGCAGCTTCATGGCGGGTTCCCGCACTTCAGGCGGTGCTGAAAAGCTCGCTGGTCAAGCTGAAGCTTAACCCACGGGGTTCGTAACTGCTTGAGCATGCGTGTGGGACATGCTTCAGCTTGTCGGTCCCGGCGGCCGCGAGCGACTTTTTCAGCACCGATTTCAGCGTAGCACGCCGGCTCCGTGGTGGTGCTATGGTGGCTGCATGCCGGTGCTAGGTATCGACGTCGGCGGCACCAAGATCGCCGCCGGACTGGTGACGGAGCAGGCCGAGATCCTGCACTCGGAAGTTGCACCCACGCGGGCCGGCGAGGTTTACGCGGTCTCCCTCGGCCAGGTATACGCCGCCATCCGGGCCTGCCTGAGCCCAGAGGTGAGGGCCATCGGGATCTGCGCGCCCGGGCCGCTCAACCCCAAGACCGGGGTGGTGCTGAATCCCCCCAACCTGCCGGGGTGGCGGGACGTGCCGCTGGCCGGGCTGGTGTCGCGGGAATTCGGCCTGCCGTGCAGCCTCGAGAACGACGCCAACGCCGCGGGGCTGGCCGAGACGCGCTTCGGCGCCGCGCGCGGCTGTTCGAGCGTCTTCTACATCACCCTGAGCACTGGCATCGGTACGGGGATCATCCTGGACGGGCGCATCTACCACGGCAAAAACGGCCAGGCCGGCGAGGGCGGCCACGTCACCATCGACTACCAAAGCGCGGAGCGGTGCGGCTGCGGGCTGCCCGGCTGTATCGAGGCGCTGGCCTCCGGCACGGCCCTGGCGCGGCGGGGCCTTGCGCCGGAGAAGCTCGCCGCCGCGGCCCAGGCCGGCGACGCGGCGTCCCTGGAGGTCCTCGAGGAGCTGGCGCAGCGGCTGGGCGCCTGGCTGGGCGGCATGATCAGCCTGCTGGATCCCGACGTCGTCGTCATCGGAGGCGGCCTGTCGCGGATGGGCGAGCCGCTGTTCGCGCGCCTGCGGAGGATCGCGCCCCAGCGCAGCATCAACCAGTTCGCCGCCTCCACGCCCATTGTGCCCGCGCAACTGGGAGAGCGGGTGGGCATTCTGGGCGCGGCCTCGGTCGTTCTATGATCGGAAGTATGAGACACCCCCGGCGGGACTTCTTGATGCAAGCGGGCAGCCTGCTGCTGCTGCCGGCGCACCTGGCGGCGGCGCGGGACCTGGCCTGCGACGTGGCCATCATCGGCGGCGGAACCGGCGGCTGCGCCGCGGCCCTGGCGGCGCTCCGCAACGGCATGCGGGTCGTCATGACGGAGGAAACCGACTGGGTGGGCGGGCAACTCACCTCGCAGGCGGTGCCGCCGGACGAGCATCCCTGGATCGAGTCTTTCGGCTGCACCCGGCTGTACCGCGCCTACCGCAACGCGGTCCGCGATTACTACCGGCGCAACTACCCCCTCACCGAGGAGGCCCGGGCGCGCTGGAACCTCAATCCGGGCGACGGCAGCGTATCGCGTCTTACCCACGAGCCGCGCGTTTCCGTGTCCGTGCTCGAGGAGATGCTGGCGCCTCACGGGAGCGGCGGCCGTCTCACTGTCCTCCTGCGCCACAAGCCCGTCGGCGCTGACGTTGCCGGCGACCGCATCCGCGCGGTAAAGGCGCGCGACCTCGCCACCGGCCGCGAGCGCGTCATTCAGGCGGCCCAGTTCGTGGACGCCACCGAGCAAGGCGACCTGCTGCCGCTCACCCGCACGGAGTACGTCACCGGCTTCGAGTCACGCCGCGACACCGGCGAGCCGCACGCCCCCGAGCAGGCCCAGCCCGCCAACATCCAGTCTTTCACGGTGTGCTTCGTTATCGATCACCTGTCCGGCGAAGACCATACTATTGAGCGACCCGCCGAGTACGCTTTCTGGCGCGACTACGTGCCTAAGATGCAGCCCCCCTGGCCGGGGAAGTTACTAAGTTGGGCCATGTCGGATCCCATCCGGCTGACGCCGCGGGTGGTGTTTTTCGATCCCACACTCAAAGCACAGCAGAAGGGACTGAACCTGTGGCTGTACCGGCGCATCGCAAATAAGGGGAACTTCACCGCCGGCGCGTATCAGAGCGACATCTCGCTGATCAACTGGCCGCAGAACGATTACTGGCTGGGCAACCTCCACGAGGTGAGCGAGGAGGAAGCGGCGCGGCACCTGGCGCGGGCCAAGCAGTTAAGCCTGTCACTGTTGTACTGGATGCAGACCGAGGCGCCGCGGCCCGACGGCGGGCAGGGCTGGCCCGGGTTGCGGCTGCGCGGCGACCTGGCCGGAAGCGCCGATGGGCTGGCGAAGTATCCCTACATCCGCGAGTCGCGGCGCATCCGGGCCGAGTTCACGGTGGTCGAGCAGCACGTGGGCACCGACGCCGGGATGAAGCTGACCGGCAAGCCGCGCGAGGAGATCACCGCCGAGGAGTTCCCCGATACCTGCGGCGTGGGCAGTTACCGCATCGACCTGCACCCATCCTCCGGCGGAGACAATTACATCGACGTCAGCTCGCTGCCCTTCCAGATCCCGCTGGGGGCGCTGATTCCCCGGCGGGTCGAGAACCTGCTCGCGGGGGCCAAGAACCTGGGGGTGACGCACATCACCAACGGCTGCTACCGGCTGCACCCGGTGGAGTGGAACATCGGCGAGGCGGCGGGCATGCTGGCGGCGCAGGCCGTCCAGCTCAAGGAGCCGCCACGGCGCATCCGCAACGCCGAAAAGCTGCTGAAGGACTTCCAGGCCAGGCTCACCGCCCAGGGCTTCGAGCTGGCCTGGCCCAAGGTGACTCCGCGCTAGGCTCGGGGACAGACGGAAGCGTCCCCGAGGGCACTTGGCCTCCGGGTAGGGTATGCTGAGGTTAGGAAGGCGGCGGCGCGGTGTTCGAGCGAATCACCTTCGACCCGCAGATCATGGGCGGGAGAGCCTGCATTCGCGGCATGCGCATACCGGTGTCGGTGATCGTCGGACAGATTGCGCACGGCGCCTCGGTCGAGGAAATCCTGGAAGGGTATCCCGACCTGGAGCGGGAAGACATCCAGCAGGCTCTGGAATACGCGGCTTGGCTGACGCACGAGCAGGTGCGCGCCGGATAGTGTGCTGTAACCGAGGCACCTATACGGCGCCAGCAGGACCACTTGCTTACGCGCGTGGCTCGGAATCGGCTTCCGGGCCGCGACCGTCAGGGAGCGGCTTGTCAACAGGACCGTGTTACAGGAGACTAGTGCGAGAATGCCATGGAGAGAATGAGCAGCAGTGAATGCCACTGCCTGGACCGCAGGGGACTGCTCCAGGGAGCGCTGGCGCTGAGCGGCCTGCCGGGGTTGTGTTGCCGCACGCCCGAGGCGCCGCCCGCCAGCGTTACTCACGCGGGTTGCAGCATCA
>Ga0194111_10003695_pt1 | contig 18045 bp, 16 predicted proteins | sample TA2KigC300mmetaG_FD_146194 | JGI IMG/M metagenome (GOLD analysis project Ga0194111, IMG submission 146194) | Freshwater microbial communities from Lake Tanganyika, Tanzania - TA2015033 Kigoma Deep Cast 300m | ecosystem: Environmental > Aquatic > Freshwater > Lake | place: Tanzania: Lake... | reverse complement strand
CCAGGGCCTGCGGATCGGCAGTGTCAATGCACAGCGGCACGTCGGTGACCTGGCGCACGGCGTGGATGGCCTGGACGAGCAGCGCTGGCTCGTCGGCGCCGGGCACGCCCACGTTGACGTCCAGGATGTTAGCTCCCGCCTCGACCTGGGCCACCGCGTCCTGGCGCACGATGTCGAAGTTGCCCGCTTGCAATGCCGTCGCCAACTTCTTGCGCCCGGTGGGGTTGATCCGCTCGCCGATGATGACGCAAGGTCGGTCGCGGCTGATGAGGACCTCCTTCGTTTCAGAGCTGACAACAGTTGTAAGATTCTCCGCCATTCTTCCCCCTTAATGTTTGATGACGACTATGTTGTCATCACTTCTCGGCCGTAGTTTGGCCTTGGAGTCGGTGGCAAACCACTCAAGATAAGGCCTGCCAATCTCAAATCATGATGTTAATCTTCTAATATTGTGCCCTTTTCTATTTACCAGCTTGATAACCCAATCAGCTTCATCCGAATGGAAAACATAACGTGTAGCAATGCTGACAGTTCTACGGTTTATCTGATAAATTTGCGATTCCTTTGCATGGAAGTACCCTTCCTTTAAATCTTGCCTCCAGGTCGCCCACAATACAACGTTACTAGAGATTGGAAAGGTAACCTCTGAATGCTCATTTCCAATCCCGATATTGGTAAAGAAGAAAACTGGATTATCACTTGTGAGGAATACTGACTCTCTATCGAAAGTGAGAAATCGCCAGATCATCAAACTAAGTGCTTTTACGGACTTGGGTGTCATATCGGGTGGTAAAAGTTTGAGCCAGCCATCCTTCACTAAATCATTCTTGTAGTCAGGATCAGTTTCGATTTTCTTCCTGAGCTGGTTTAATTCCTCTTTTTTCTGCTTGAGGTGTGCTATATCAGGATACCGATTCAGCAACTCTGTCAACTGTTCATCTAGATCATCAAGCAACCCCTCCAACACATCAGGGGATTTCTCCTCTATTCGCTCTTTGCCTCGGGGAACTCGTTTCAGCATTACCACCATGTATTTTGACAAATCGATTTTATCTCTGACGGTAATAATCTGTCTCTCTCTAATCTTCTTGATAACACTATTGGCGGGACCTTCTACAGTATTGGCCAAGTAGTGCTCTATTTCGTCAGAGTAGTAACCTGTTTCAGTGGCAACACGCCTAGTTCCAGCACAGAATACTCGCTGGCTCCCCTTTTCATACGCACAGATTGTGTTTGCCGGATTGGCAAATCCACTTAGGTAGTATTGTGGAACGTAATGATGCCCCATGATTAATCTTCAGCCAAGATAGCTTCTAGTTGTGTCAAATGGCACAATCAAGTGATTATTCGGAATCCTTCTGCATGACTCGTGAGTAACGCGTCGCAGGTGGAGATAGGCGACAGCGTGCCTATTCTTGTAACGCAACCACACCTGCTATCACCAACTTTCCCCCAACGATTTGCGGCCAGATCAGCGATTCGCCCAGGAAGAGAGCGGCCCACAGCGTGGCCATCGCGGGCTCGATGGTGGCTGATATGGTTGCCACTGTGGCTTCCAGTTCAGCTTGCGCCAGGGACAGACTCCGCTTCAGCACCTCCGTTCGCCCGGAAGCACTGGTTGCCTGCTACGCGGCCGCCTGGCAGTTACCACGACCGGACTTCCACCGATTAGCAGACGACAGCTTTCAGGACACACAAGCGACTTGTTAGCACGCCGCCCGGCTTTGCAGCGCAGTCTCAACCTTGCGAATAGCATTTTGCTCTATCTCGGTCGCCTCGTCCTTTTTCTCAAACGCCCTAACGACGCGCTCCCCGATGTCGGCTTGTATGTCTCTGGGAGGATTTGGGACAAACACGGACTCAAGGTGTGATTCTTCGATGTGGTCAACAACGCCACCGTAGATTTCGCGTGTCAACTGATAGAAACCATAAGGTGTGCTCAAGAATGCGGCCAAGAAACCGTTTCCAAAATCCTGAGTGCCATAGGTAATTCGAGCAACGTTATTACTCCCCGCCCATCCTGCAATTCGGCTTGTTACTATGGCAATTCGCCCAACAGTACCATCTGTGGTTATCAGTACATCTCCTTTGTGTAGCACCAAAGAATCGAGAACCTTTGTAAGCCGGGAAATGTATCCCAGGTCGTATGGCCGCATCTGCGGAAGGTGTGACGGGCGCAAGAAAGGTACGCCATACTCCTTCTGTACATAAATGCGCTTGAAGCGTGGCGGAATGCGGATGTCATCTGTGAGTTCGCGTAGGCGGAAAGGGATGTACTTTCCCTTATGCAGCAACTCAATCGCCGTCCGTGCCACCGGCACGTGATAAGAAACGTCCAGACGGTCATTCAGTTCCAAAACGCTGACGGTGAACGCTTTCGGATGAGGCATTTCGGGATGGCTGGTTTGTGGACGCGGCGGCGAGGGCAAGTAGGGCACAAGGCTTTCGTCAAAACGGGGCAACTCCAACTCCTTGTGCAACAACTCATCGGCTTCGTCCAGCAACTCGTTGGCCTCATCACGTAAGGCATAAGCCCGCATGATCTCGTTATGAATGGCCTGCTGTTCATCATCAGGTAGCAGTGGCACGGGCACCCCCACCAAATGGTGTGGTTCCAAATGCTTGATGGCGGACCCATACTGGTTTTTGGACATCAGAGCTTGTCCAATCCACGTGGAGAGATAGGCGTACACGTAACCTACAGGGGGCGAATGTCTTGGCACAACTCGAAGCAAGTCGTGCGTCAGGAAGAACCTTTCGAGACGCCTGGTTGCCAGCACCGTTCGGCCAACTGTACCCGAGGCAGAAATCAAAATCCATCCGGCCTTCGCAAAATGAGATGCTGCTTGCCTGGGAGCGTGATCTTTGGCAATCCAGCGTTCGCTGGTTGGACGGAATTCGAGTGCTTCGGAAGCGCTCAAATAAGGCCAGCCGGATTCTCTGTCCGTTGCGTAGATGCGGCGAAAACGACCCAGGATGAAGATTTCGGAGACAACTTTGTTCAGTGGTTCTACTTCAAGTCCACAGTCCTTAACGGATCGGAGAGCAGTGGTGACCTCTTGAGCATAATACCCCCCGTCGAGTCGCTGCTCACCATCGTTGAGCCAACGGGCAGGCACGATACTCAACGGGATGGAGACCCACCAGCCCAGGTCAATAAACTGCCGCCGGCGTTCCTCGCGGGTGAGTATGAGTTCAAGCGTTTCTGGCAGAGTATCAGTCGCCGGCATTGAGCCACCTCATCCGTTCTGGCTTGCCCGCCCATTCGGCAAAGTAATGCACCACCTCGGGCAACTGGTCAAACTTTTCGCGCACCTTTTGACGCCGCCGTTCGGTGATCAGCTGTCCCTCAGCATTCCGACGGGTGACAGAGACTTCGTCTTCATACTCGATCAATTCACCTTCAGGGGTACGCAGGTAAAGGGTTTCCCCGCGTCGGTCGTGACCGACTGCTTCGGGAGTGGTCATAAAGACCTCATAATCGCGCGGCCTGCCCAACTCCTGTTCCAGCATCATCTCCTGGCGGGTTTTCTTTTGCAGGAGCAAGATACTAGTTTGGGTACCGGTGTACGGTTCAAAGGTAACTTGAGGCAGGTCCACACTTGCAATCACTCTTGCTCGCTTGAGAATCCAACGCCGGATAAAGGTCAGGCCAGGATTAGAGAGAATGCTGTCCGGCAGAACAATGGCGACTCGTCCAGCGGGCTTGAGCAGGTACAAGCAACGTTCGATGAACAACTGCTCCGGCGGCATAGATGCCCGTCGGACGCCGCCTTCCATCTCAAACTTGGCTAACTCGAACTGCTCCAGGACGTGTGGGTCATCTATTGGAATCTTTGAGCCAAAGGGGGGATTGGTCAGGATGATATCAAACCCGCCGGGCCTGATCTTGTCCTTTACATCGCCTGACCACTCACCGGGCGGCAACAGCGAATTGGCGTGGTGCACGTTGGTCGAACCGTCACCATGCATAACCAGGTTCATCTGCGCCGCTCGTACCAGAACCGGGTTAAAATCAATGCCCATCAAGTATTGGTTGGCAGTATCGCGCAAGATACGAGCAGTTTCTTCGAGAGCCCTACTTTCGTTGTTGGGCCATTTGGCGAGTTGGATGGCTTGTAGATGCTCGCGCCAGATATTCATCACGGCGACCAGAAAGCCGCCTGTGCCGCAAGCGGGGTCGAGGATGCGCAGCTTCAGCCATTTGTCGCGTGGGTAGGTCGCCAACGCCATTCGCGCGGCCATTTCACAGACGTTGCGCGGTGTAAAGAACTCACCTCGGTCGCCGCGCAGGTTGCTACCCACCAGTTGCTCGTATGCCGTGCCCTTCACGTCGGCCTGGGTTTGCAGGAGCGAGTAACGTTGCAGTTCGCCGACCACATAAGCCAAAACGCGATTATCCAACCGGATTTGCTCATCTTGGCCAAAGATATAAGGGTAGCGACCTTTGACATCCTCGAAAAGCCCTTCAATGGTCCTCTGTAACCGCCGCTGACCGATCTCAGATCGACGCTCCTCGTTGCTGATAAAAAAGCGCATCGTTCCAGAGGTTGTGTATTCCTCGTCATAGACTTTGCAGAATATCAGCTTGAGCAGCTCTTGAAAAGCGGGCTCCTTCTGCAGACCTTGATTGCCGTAAATGTAGTTGTGGCAACGCTTGAAGACAGCTATCAGTTCTTCCTGCGCCGGAACAAGCTCGGCAAAGGTAATGGGCTGTGGCGCGTCGTAGCCAAAACGAGGAATATCAGTGGCCTCCACAAAAGATATCTCCCCTGCTGAGGAGACGAACCGCTCCCAAACTTGAAACTCGGAGCCAATCCACATACCAAAGCGGGCATTGGAACAAGCGGCCAGATACGACTTCAGCTGCTCAACGCCGTTATCACGGTCGGTTGGGCGGACATCTTCGCGTTTGCACTCGATGATGATCTTGACACTTTCCTGCTTGTGCTCAACACGAGGAGGGAAAATGGCAATGTCTACGCGCTTCTTGCTACGGCCCAGGTTGACGGTGAATTCGACTTCGATGTCCACCCGATCATAGCCGTAATCCTCCATCAGACTACGGGCAATGCGCTGTCGGACATGTTCTTCTGGGGTATCCGAACGGAGTTTGCCTGTGACCACGCAACTCAGTTTTCCAGGTGGAATGAGAGTAATCATTTCCTCTGTTGTCATCGGTAACCTCCAGGTAGTGTTTTGTTCGCAACGAAACTAACACGCCGCTGCGAATAGGCAGGCTAACAAGTGACTATATAGAACACTTCCGTATAACGGCGAAGCTCACCTGCGCGGCGGCTCTGGCAAGGCGACTTCCCCGACCGACCCGGCAGCGGGCCCAACCAACCTCGCAAGCCGACCGCTCAGCCGCGTCAGGTGCAGCGGGGGTTAGGCCGCTGCAGCGTAGATTTAGTGACCATTCTGTGCAGGGAACGTTCCCAACTCAATGTATGAATCTTCCCCTATTGCCCAAGCTTTCAAATTGGCCAATCTCTCACCATTATCACCATGCTCAGGGTGATCAAAAGCTGCTTGAAGTATGTCGCAGGGAAGATTCGAGCAGAAACCGCAGTGCTCTATGCCCTTTTCAATGGAGCACTTGGCAACAGAACATTCACCCCAGAACATGTTGCCCTTGCACAATTGACACCCTGGGCAATTGGTTTCTTCCCTCCATGCACAAGCCCCGCAGAAAGCGCCACATCGCCCAATGAAGTCTCGATTCATCTAGAGTTCCTTTTCTGTGTTTGCATTCCGCTGCAGCGGCATAACTCATGTGTAACCCGCCGGCGATAGAAACAAACACCTGTGCATTTATCTCCGTAACGCAATCTTACCTGCTATCACCAGCGCCTCCCCCAATAATCTGCGACCAAGTCAGCGATTCGCCCAGAAAGAGGGTGGCCCACAGGGTGGCCATTTTGAATGTTTCATTGGGCGCCCAGCGACTGTATTGATTCCACCCCAATCTCGACCTCAAAAACGGCTGTTTCGTCGTAGTCGAAGTTTATGGTGCTCCGCAAGGATTGCTCCCGTATTGTAGCATCACTCTCGGTGAGATAGGTTTCTACAAGAGTAGGAATACCACTTTCAACTAAAACAACCACCCATATTGTTGGGGAATTCTTAGCCATCTTCGCTGCTGAACTCCGTGCAAACTCGCTCACTTGCTATGCCGCTGATCACCAGGCGCTCTTTGGAGTTGCTCAGAAGCTTCTGCGTCCAGTCTACCGAACCGCCATCCGCGAGCTCGAGCCAACGGCCGGAAGGAGCCATGGCGTGGATGTGAAAGCACAGGTCAAGGTAGTAGCCACGGCCGCTGGTGCGCTGGCTGTCGAAGACACAAGCAACGCTCCCGAACTCCTCCCGAAGCGGGGCCAGGAGCCGGGAGGAGAGGACCGACTGACGGGCCTGCGGGCTGAAGTCGCTCACCGAAAGGCGCAACGGAACGGTCGCCCCCAGAAAGGCACGCAGCGACCGTAAGTAGAAGCGGATGTGAAGCGCCAGGGCCGAGAGCTCAAACTGCAAGTCCCCTTCGTCTCGCCCCGCGCTGCACAAGGCGAACAGGCTGAAGTGCGGGACTAAACTCGGGTCGTCGTAGCGCTGTGCGCGGAGAAGCCGATGGCTGGCCGCAAGATGAACGCGATCCGTGGACTTCGGCTGGGCACGTAAAAGCTGTCGGCGTCGGAGCGCACATTCGAGTGCCAGGACGTTGGTGGAGTCCGAGACCACCTCGGTGTTACGAGCGGTGGCAATCGCCCAGTTTTGGTCAACCGAGGCTATTACGGAGCTGGCGCCAAGCGGACAGACCGGCGATAGAGCTACGGGCTGAAATTCGGGCGGCAACTCCGAGAGGACGATGCGCTCCCATTCATGTAGGCGCACTGGCGATAGCGCCGAGGGCCGGACGAAGCGGTTGGCTTCGTAGTCCGACAACACTGCAGACGGCTGCCGGCGGCGGGCACGCAGGCGATACACCTCGAGAAGGATAGACTGCAGGTCTGTTGGCTCCAGGCGCTCCGCAAGGAGCGACACGAGGCCGGGCATCCCAACTTCACGCTCAATCCGCTCTACGATCTTACTCATCCGTGTCGAGATGTATCTTCAAAGTGGAATTCTCCTTGTCTGTAACGCAATCACGCCTGTTATGACCAGCGCACCCCCAACAATCTGGGGCCAGGTCAGCGATTCGCCCAGGAAGAGAGCGGCCCACAGCGTGGCCATCACTGGCTCGATGGTGGCCAAAATGGTGGCTACGGTGGCTTCCAGGAAACGCAAGCCAAAAGCAAACAGCGTATGGCCACCTAGCGTAGGCACTAACGCCAGGATCACCAGCCACACCACTGCGCCGGGCTGAGCGAAGGCGGATACCATGCCCGATGGTGATTGGGTGGCCAACAGGAACAGCGCGCCGGCGGCAAAGGCGTAGGTGATGACGGTCCAAAAGCTATAGCGCTTCAGCGCTTGCCGGATGAAGATGCCATATAACCCGTAGAGCACGCCACTGGCCAGCCCCCACAGCAGTCCCACCACGTTCAGCGACAGGAATTGGGCGTCGAAAATGCGCACGATCAGCGCCACGCCTGCGATCGTCAACAGCAGAGCTACTCCCTTTTGCCGGTTGATCCGCTCGCCCAACAGAGGCCAGGCGAATAGTGCCGCCCAGGCCGGCGCCGTGTAGTTGAGCACCACCGCCACCCCAACGTCAATCAACGACACGGCGTACGCCCATGTAGCCTGGAGCACTGCCCCGCAGATCAGGCCAAACAGCAGGAAGAAAGGGATGTCGCGGGCCCGGAGGCGCAGCAATTGCCGGTCTCGCACTCCCACAAGGCATAAGAGTGCCAGCGCCGTCAAGGTGTGCCGCGCCGCCACCACGGTCAGCGGTGGCAGGCCATAACCCTGGACCAAATGCTTGATCAGTACACCGCTGGTTGCGAACAGGGAACCGGCCAGCAGAACAGCAATCGTGCCTGCCCACGGCCCCCTCAGTTGAGTTGTATTTTTAACAGCCAATGCCTGTTCAGCGTCCACAATCAGTACTGAGATCGGCGTTCGTGTGCTTCTCCTTGTGTTGCAGCACGATCACGCCAGCGATCACCAGCCCACCCCCAATGACCTGCTGCCAGGTCAGCCATTCGCCCAGAAAGATAACGGCCCACAGCGTGGCCATCACCGGTTCGACAGTGACCAAAATAGCCGCCACTGTGGCTTCCATGAAACGCAGGCCAAAGGTGTACAGCGCATAGCCAACCACCGTCGGAAACAGGGCCAGGATCACCAGCCACAACGCCGCGCCGGGCTGGGCAAGGCGGATACCATGCGCGATGGCGATTGCGTGACCAGCAGAAACAGCGCGCCAGCGGCGAAGGTGTAGGTGATGACCGTCCAAAAGCTATAGTGCCCCACCGCCCGCCGGCCGAAGATGCCGTATAGCCCATAGGTCACGCCGCTGCCCAGCCCCCACAGCAACCCCACCATATTCAGCGACAGGAACTGGGCGTCGAAAATGCGCACGATCAGCGCTACTCCCGCGGCCGTCAACAGTAGGGCCAGCCCCTTGCGGCGATTGAGCCGCTCGCCCAGGAGCGGCCAGGCAAATAGCACCGCCCAGGCTGGCGATGTGTAATTGAGCACCGTCGCCACCCCCACGTCAATCAGCGACACGGCGTACGTCCAGCAGGCCTGGAACAGGGTCACGCAGATCAGGCCAAACAGCAAGAAAAAGGGTACGTCGCGGGCCTGGATGCGCAACAGTTTCCGGTCTAGCACTCCCCAAACAACGAATAGCATCAGTGCTGCCAGCGTCATCCGCACCGCCGCCACGGTCAGCGGCTGCAAGCGGTAGCCCTGGATCAGATGCTTGATGATGGTGCCGCTGGTGGCGAAGAGGGAAGCCGCCAGCAGGACAGAAATCGGGCCTATGCTTCGACGGAGTTTGCGAGGTCTCAAGGTCTCAAGGTCACAAGGTCGCAAGGTCGCAGGGTCACAAGGTCGCAGGGTCGCAAGGTCGCAGGGTCGCAAGGTCGCAAGGTCGCAGGGTCGCAAGGTCGCAGGGTCGCAAGTTCATTTGTTCCCCTTGTTGCCCACTTGCTCACTTGCCCACTTGCTCCATTGCTCATTGCTCCCTTGTTCCGTGTTCTTCCACAAAGGCCTGCAATTGGCGGGCCGTCGTGGTTTCCAGCGGCGGGTCTTCGTGCTCGGCCAGCAACCGCTGCCCGCGCTGGCGGGCCCGCTGTACCGCATCCTGCCGGCCGCCAGTCATCCACGCCTCCAGCCCGCCCCGGTCACAGACCGCCGGCTGCCAAAACTCGGTGCGGCAACGTTTCACCGTATGCATCTCGGTGAGGAAATTGCCGCCAGGCCCCACCCTGGCCATCACGTCGTAGGCCAGTTCGGGGGCCCCCACGGCGATCCCACGCCGAAAGCGGCGCACCAGGCCGCACATCTCGTCGTCGAGCACGAACTTCTCGTAGGAGAAGGCCAGGTAGGAGCTGAGAATCCCCGCCGCGTGTACCACCAGATCTATGCCGCTGTTGACCGCGGTCAGCAGGCCGAGCATAGACTCGAAGCCAGCCTGGGCGTCGGGGGAACTGGCGTCAGTGAGCGCGCCGCCGCTGCGAGACGGCAGCCCGTAGTACCGGGCCATCTGGGCGGTCGCCGCCACGACCATGGCCAGCTCCGGGCTACCGATGGCCAGGGCCCCCGTTTTCATGTCTATGTTGGTCGAGGTGGAACCGTAGACGACCGGCATACCTGGGCTGATCAGTTGGGTCAGCGTGACGCCGGCCAAAAGCTCGGCATTTTGCTGCGCCAGCACGCCGGCCAGGGTGATGGGGCCGGTGGAGCCGGCCATGACCAGGGTGGCGATGATGACCGGCTGCCGCCAGCGGGCGTATTCCATCAGGGCCTGGAGCATCTCGCCGCTGTAGCCCAGCGGGCTGAGGGGATTGATCAGACCGATAGTCACCGCCCGCTCCCCAACCTCCTCACCGAACAGGATGCTCGCCATTTCCATGGTATGGCGCGCCCCGGCCCTCCCCTGGGCGCTGCCGACGAACGGCTTGTCGGAGTGCACCATGTGGGCGTGCAACATTTTAAGGTGGGCCGTCCCCGCTGGCACATCCCCCGGCTCAACCAACAGGTGTCCGCTCAAGTCCTGGTTGTGCAGCGCGTGGGCCAGTCGTGCCAGGTTGTGGTAATCTTCCATGGTCGGCGTGCGCTTGCCGACTTCATAGTCTACCAAAAACGGGGCGCCGTAGGCCGGGGCGAAGACCGGCTCGCCATCGCCGACGGTCACGCTTCGGTCGGGGTTGCGGGCGTGGAGGGTGAACTGCGCCGGAGCGGTTTCCAGTGCGCTCATCACCTGCTCCTCGCGGAAAACCACCCGGTGGCCGTCGGTCTTGAACCCGTGCTTGTCGAAGACAGCGATCGCCTCATCATGGGGGAACTCGACCCCTATGTTGGCCAGCAACTGCACGGTGGTGTTGTGGATGAGCTCTATGTCAACAGAGGAGAGGAATTCGCTTTTGTTACCAGGCACGAGTACATCCTTTATTGTTAGCATCGTAGCGTCTTAGCGCTGAGACGCTGAGCCGCTTGGGCGCTGAGACGCTTCATTTAGTTCGCTCCAGGGCGATACTTCCTGTCATACAGGGTTTCGTCATAAGGCGCCCTTCTTCCGGGACAGTTCTCCCTGGGGCACAGTTGGCAACTGGCAAAGTCCACTTCTGTGGGAAACGATATCCCGGAAACGGACTTGAGCGGGACCATGATCAGGCTTGGCGTCAGTTGAACCCCGATGGCGTCCTTTGGGCTGCCGAGGAGCGCGAACAGCTTTCGCTGCTCCTGGATTGGCCAGTCGGTGAGGGATCCGGGGTTCATTCTGGAAAGACGGCCGGGGCGGAATCGGCCTTCCAGGTGTTCATTTAGAGCTTGCATGGCGGAACGTAAGGCCATCTCCTTGATGGTGTCGGCCCAGTAGCTCTGTAGCATATCGTTTATCGAGCTCGACCACTCATCCAGTTCCGTCCCGCAGGTAGCCACCCAAGGGAAAACACGATGCACCTGCTCCAGGTTGACGCGAAGCACGCGGCTGGTTAACGTGATCCCGTCAACGACGACGTGATCCTCACCTTTGGATTCGATAAACGCGACCTTATAGACGGCTTTGGGCCTGGCAATGGCCTGGGCTTCACTGGTGAGCCGTTGGAGTTCTCTGGCAGAAGAGCTTCCCTCGGTCAGGCGAAGCTTTCTCGTGAGGGAATCCAGCTCTATGTGGAATGGAATACCGTCTAACACAATTTCGCTCATAGATTTACGCAGGGGAAGTGATGGTGAAAACGGGGCTGACGGACATGGTGAGTCCCAGCCCCGCCCTATGTTCAAGTGCTGCTGTTCTCCCGCCCTAGAGCGCCAGTTTTTCCTCAGGACGCATCTCCCGTCCCAGGCGGAATGGATTATCGGCGTCGGAAGCCTGACCGGTGATCAGATCCACCAAATGACGACAGCCCTGGGGACAACTCTCGATGCCGTAGCCATTGCCATTGTTTGCTTCCCTCAGGGGCTGAAGATGAAACCATACTTCAGCGGATCGTCGGGGTCAATGACGAACTGCTGGATACCCGTGATGTAGGCACTGCTGCCCACCCGAGGCACCACCGCTTTGAACTCCCCGACCATCACCTCGCGCAATAACTGGCCGTGGAACAGCGTGCCAATGATGCTTTCGTGGACGAAGGGCTCCCCGATCTTTAACTTGCCTTTGGCGTACAAGGCAGCCATCTTGGCACTCGTGCCCGTTCCGCACGGTGAGCGGTCTACGGACCCCTCGCCGAAGATCACCACATTGCGGGCATGAGCTTCAGGATGCGACGCTGGCGCGGTGATCTCGGTCAGCTCCACGCGGTCAATGTGCTTCTCCACAGGGTGCTGTATTTTCACCTGTTCGTTCACTGCCTCCCGAATTCGCAGGCCCAAGTCCACCAACTGCGGAGCATGGGACGGTTCCACCGCTACACCCAGTTGATCGGCCGACACCAGGGCAAAGAAGTTGCCCCCAAATGAGATGTCAACGGTGACCTGTCCCAGCCCTGGCACATTCACTGACACGTCGCCGCGATACAAGAAGGAAGGCACGTTCTCGATCCAGGCTTCGCGCACCTTCTGTTCCTTCGCAGGCTCAGGACAGGCCTTCGCAGGCTCAGGACAGGCCTCGACGATAACGTGGGCATGTACCAGGCCGGCCGGGGTATCGAAGACGATCACCGTCTCGGGTTCCCTGGCCTCGGCCATGCCCATCTCCACCAGCACGATAGCCGTGCCAATGGTGCCGTGGCCGCACATGGTCAGGTAGCCACCGCTGTCCATGAACAGCAAGCCCCAGTCAGCTTCGGGATGGCAGGGGGAAGTGAGTATGGCCCCAAACATGTCCTGATGGCCTCGCGGCTCGTGCATCAATGCTCGCCGCAGGTGATCCAGGTGTTCGCGGACGTAGGTCCACTTCTCGGCAATAGTCTGGCCGCGGATGGGTGGCAAACCACTGACGATGATGCGGGTAGGTTCACCCGCCGTGTGCGAATCAATCGCTGAGATAACGTGACTGAACTGTGCCATGTTTGCTTACCTCTCGATCATTTTCGGTCATAGGGGCGATCCCTTCGCTGCACTCAGGGCAGGCCCTTGTGGTCGTCCTGGGCGGGTGCGAGACCCGCCCCTACCCACTACCTTTTGATCATTTCCCCTATTTTCTGCAAGATACCGGCAAAGCCTCGCGGGTAAAAAATCATCGCCAGCACCAACAGCATACCATAAATAATCAGGCGGATCTCCATAAGTGGTTTGAGGTACTCGAAAACGGGGATCACCAAGAACGCCGTTACCAGCCCACCCCAGAGAGTGCCTCTTCCACCAATATAGGCTAGAGCCAGTATTTCTACAGTATGTTTGAAATGCATGATATCAGGGGTCAGTATGCCAATAAAGTGGGCGTAGAAACCACCGAGCAAGCCGGCAAAAGTACAGGCCACCGTCCAGTTGATCAGCTTATACCTGGTGGGGTTGATTCCAGAGGTTCTGGCAGCCAGGAGATTCTGGCCGATGGCTCTGAAGGCAAGTCCCAGATTGGAATTGATCATGATGGACAGGACGATATAGATTCCCATGCTCATCAACAACAGGATGTAAAGATAAGGAGCGGTGGAAGTCGTATCCAGAGCGGCGGGAACCGTCAAACCCAGGGCTCCCCTGGTCAAATTAACGTTGACAGTCGCCAGTCCCATGAGGGCCAATTGGACAAACCAGGCCATACACGCGGCATAGATTCCCCTCAAACGGAGGGTCAGCAAGCCGGTGAGAAAACCGAGTATTCCCGCCGCAACTGCCCCCGTGGCAAAGCCAAGCCACGTGCTAAGCCCCAAATTAATGACTAAAAGCGCCGAGGTGTAAGCACCAAGACCCCGGAAGCCAGCAAAGCCGAAATTCACCACGTTGATGAAGCCGGTGGTAAAGTCGAAAGCCATCGCCTGCGCGCCAAAGAACAGGCTCATCAACAACAGGCGGAAAACGTATTCGTTCTTGGTGAACAGGGGCACCATAGCCAATATGACGAACATGATCATAATGGGCATAGAAAGACCCACGTATCTTAACCAAGCCGAAAAGCGGCTCCCCAGGCCAATTACTGACATAGAATGCGTTTTCTGCATGTCTCTACCTCTCTAGGATGCCTTTCACCTCGGTTCCAAAGAGCCCGGAGGGCTTAAAAAGCAAGATGATGATCAGCATTGTCACACTGGTTACATCCTGCCAACCGGCCCCCAGAAAGTAATAGGAGGCCGCCTCCGCTATCCCTACGATGAAACCGCCTATGATGGCCCCTCGGATGTTTCCCAGGCCAGCTAAGATCACCACCAGCCACGACTTGGCCAGAGGTAGCAATCCCATGCTGGGGTAGGCCGGGTTGATGGATAATAAGCTCGCTCCAGCAATCCCCGCCAACATACTGCTCAGCCCAAAACTCAGGGTATGGATCCTGTCCAACTCGATGCCGACTAGCATGGCCCCTCTCTCGTCCTGGGCTACCGCTCGGATAGCTCTGCCTATTTTCGTCCCACGCATAAACAGCCAGAAGGCAACAATCGTGACCACGGCCACTAGAAAACCCATAACCCGATCAGCCGAAATGCTCATAGCTGGAGAGATACGGATGGAACCTGTCCAATAGGTCCGAATTCCTCTGTATATCGGTCTAAATATCGCCAGAGCTGCGTTTTGCAGGACAAACGACAACCCTACCGTAACCAAATAAGCGTTCAGCAGCCATCCTTCCTTAGACCTTCTGCGCAAGGGATAAAAGAAGCCCCGCTCTATCACCATGCCAACTATGAAGCTGCCCACAGCAGCGAATAATATCGCCAGGATAGGATTCAGCCCAAGCGTCACGAAAGCAAACCAGCCCATGTAGGCTCCAATCATATACAGCTCGCCATGCATGAAGCTGCTGATATTCATGACTCCCAGCAAAAGAGCGAGCCCTACGGCCATCAAAGCATATAGGCCTCCTCTGAGGATGCCAGTAACGAACAAATCCCACATTGCTGCTATTTGCATCAGCTATCCCTCCTTCCCGGCTATGAAGCTCCGCCAATACCTAGATAGGCTTCTTTCACATGCTCGTTTCCCAGTAAGTCCACGCTTTTGCCTTCCAACACGATTCGCCCTTGCTCCAGAACGCAACCTCGATCGGCGATCTGCAAACTGGCGCTGACGTTCTGCTCGACGAGCAAGATGGTAACGCCTCTTCGCTTTAACTCCAGCAGGGCCTCGAAGACCGATTGCACCAGCTTCGGGGCCAAACCCAGGGATGGCTCATCAACCAGAAGGAGGCGGGGCTCCGACATCAAGCCGCGTCCCAGGGCCAACATCTTGCGTTCTCCTCCGCTAAGGGTGCCGGCCAATTGGTTTCGCCTCTCGGCCAACACAGGGAAGAGATGCAGCACATAATCCAAAGAATCCTTGACCCTCTTATCCCGTCTGATATATGCGCCAAGGAGGAGATTCTCCCGCACCGTCATCGCCTCAAACAGGTTTAGATCCTCGGTGATGAAACTAAGCCCCATGCGGGTGATCTGATGGACAGGCAGGTTCCCGATCGGCTCGCCCATAAACCTCACCTCACCGGCCCAGGGCTGGAGCACACCGGCTACCGTTCTCAATAAGGTGGTCTTGCCCGCCCCATTTGGCCCGAGAAGGGCCAGGAATTCCCCCTCTGAGACCTTAAGCGATACCTCCCAAAGGACTTGCAGATGACCGTAACCTGAGTTGACATTACTTACCTCAAGCACTTTTCCCTCCATGCTGCCCTAAGATGGTCTAGGCTTTCAAATCAAAAAGGCTCTTTTCGCCCAGGTAGGCATCGGTTACCTTCTCGTCCTTCGCGATTTCAGCAGGAGTGCCTTCAGCGATTTTTTCACCGTAATGAAGCACTGCAATCCGATCGCATATCCCCATGATAACCCTCATCACGTGCTCTACAATGATTATCGTAACACCGCTATCCCTTATCTTCCGAATCAGCGCCATGGCTTCTATCAGCTCGGTGGGCGTTAAGCCGGCGGCCATTTCATCCAGCAATAGAAGCTCAGGCTTGCTGGCCAGGGCTCTAGCCAAGTCGAGGCGTTTAAGCTGGGCCGTGTTCAAATTCATGGCCAGCGTATCCTCTGGCATACGGAACTCGACAAACTCTAACACTTCCTCCACCCACGCCCGGTGATCCTTGATGGGTGTGTGGTGGCCGAAGACAGCGGCCACCATCACGTTTTCCAGGGCGCTCATCCGTGGAAAAGGCTGACACAACTGGAATGTCCTCGAGACCCCCCTCTTGCAAACTGCCTCGGGACTTGACCCGCTCATTTTCTGGCCCTTAAACCGGATAAGCCCAGCATTCGGTTTGTAGACGCCGGTCACAACATTGAGAAGGGTTGTCTTGCCCGCGCCATTTGGACCGATGAGTCCAAAGATCTCGCCCTCTTTCACGCCTAGTGATACGTTATTTACTGCTACCAGTCCACCGAATCTCTTTACGATACCTTCTAACTGAAGTATCATATCCACACCTACCTTGAGATTTGGCAAGGGGCGGCGGGACGTTACAGTCCCGCCGCCCATCATGGTTCACCTATTTAACCCAGGGGGGCATTTTTAGATCCGCTTCTTTCCAGTCAAACGGCCAGAGGATCACACCCTCCCCCCCGAAGTATTGAATCACGGGGAAGAGGAAGTCTTCCTTGTCAACCACCGGGTCAGGAATACTATCCATCGTAAAACGGTATCTGGGCATGATGATGCCCTCGCTGTAGGTGAACTGACCAGTCCACAGTTTCTCCCGGCCGAACTTGTAGAGGGTCTCGCTGGTCATCTCACCGTATTCCTCAATGGTGGCCTCCATGATCTTGATGAGGAAATTCGCCCAGTCATAGGCCAATCCCGCAGCGGATGGGCTCGGTTTGAAGCCCCATCTTTTCTCGAATTCCGTCGCCCAGGCTTTCGATTTAGGTGAGGCAAGCTGTGGGATTTGGTCGAGGGCGTAATCCGCCGCATCGCCGGTGAGCTCATACCATTCGCCAATCCATCCCAGGCCATGGCCTATCAGCAAGGCCTCCAGCCCAACCTCCTTGAACTGTTTCGTGAAGGCAGATATGCCAGCAGCGGCGGTGGCGGTTACCAGGACGACGTCGGCGCCCGAGGTCTTGTACTTGGTTAGCAAAGGATAGAACTCCGTCTCCTCAAGGGGGAAGTAGTCTTCGGCCAGGATCTCCCAGCCTCTCTCTTTAAGGTACTGATGGAGAGGCCCTCCGACCGCCCGGCCAAAGTCGGTATCCTCGCAACTGATGGCGATCGTCTTCTTGTCAGCGGACCAGACACCAGCTTGAACGAAGTCATCGAAGGCGACGGCGTAGGTTTTGGATACCAACGCCTTTGGCATCGGCCAGCCCTTGGCCATCCAGTAGCCGTACTTGTCGAGATCCGATCGAACCTTCTCGCTGACTATATGGGTCTCGCCGGCGCTGAAGAAGTGGGGGAGCTTATACTTGGCCGTCACCTCCATGCAGGCCACCGCCACGGAGCTGTGCCACCCCCCGGCCCCCGCCTGGATCTTGTCCCTGACGATGGCCTCTTCGTAAGCCGTGGTTGCTTTGGCCGGGTCCGATTGGGAATCAATGTAGACGAACTCGATCTTGTAGTCGCCGACCTTGTAGCCAATGGCATCAAAGGCCATGACGTAGCCGTTCTTGATCTCCTCGCCGGTCCTGGCAGCAGGGCCGGTAAAGGGACCCAGGACTCCCAATTTAAAGACCTTTTCCACCGGCTTAGGCGTCGCCGCAGGGCCACAAGCAGCCCCCAACAAACCGAGAATCACGGCAACCGCGATTAAGGTTGAAAGTTTCCCTTTCATTTGAACTCCTCCTTCGTTTTTTTCTCGCTGCCAAGCTGTCTTTGTACAGCCTGGAGCAAATTCCTGACTGGACAAAGGGTGCCCAACCCTTATACCTGGCTCAGGATTGCTTACCAAATACTTTTGGAGTGTATTCAAATCCGGTTGTAGGGGCGATCCCTTGCGGTCGCCCTGGGCGGGTGCAAGACCCGCCCCTACCAACCCATTTTGAATGCACCCAATTCTATTTATGAGGCTTGACCACCTCCCATCACGATGGTTGAATCGGCAAGCTCCGCTGCAAATGATCGGTTGAAGAACCGCCCTGTCTAGAGACACGAAAGGGCAGGCTCCGGCGCTGGCCGGGCACTGCCCTGATGCTTACAATACGGCTTTAATCTCCTGTTGGAATTGAGCAATGTGCTGCCGGATGAAGGCTTCCGCCCGCTCGCCATCCCCTGTCTTCAATGCTTCAACAACTCCTGGGATGGTTCACAATAGGTTGACACTTTAACAATCGCATGGGCTTGCCAGAGGTGGCGATTTCGGGGATAATAGCCATGCTCGCAACGACTACACTTTGGCCGGAGGTGAGACATGGCAGAGTATCG
>Ga0194111_10003693_pt1 | contig 18047 bp, 13 predicted proteins | sample TA2KigC300mmetaG_FD_146194 | JGI IMG/M metagenome (GOLD analysis project Ga0194111, IMG submission 146194) | Freshwater microbial communities from Lake Tanganyika, Tanzania - TA2015033 Kigoma Deep Cast 300m | ecosystem: Environmental > Aquatic > Freshwater > Lake | place: Tanzania: Lake... | reverse complement strand
GAAGGTGCCGGCGGCGAAGAGGAGGGAGTCGCCGGGGAGAAACGGAGCGATCACCAGGCCGGTCTCGGCCAGGACGATCAGGAAGAGGATGACGTAGACCCACCACCCGAACGCGGCGATCATCTCGCTCAGGTGGACGTCGATGTGAAGTACGAAGTCGATGATGTGGGCAAGCCAATCCATGCGGCCTCACCGCCGGCTCCGCGGGCGGCCGGAGCCCCGGCCGGCGGCCATGATACGGGCACCCAAGGCTCAAGCCGGACGGAGCGGCCGCGGGCACCCCGGCGCTCAGCGGCTCAGCGGGGCGGCGGGGCCGGGCGCCGGGTCGGGCCGGCGCCGCAACCGCAGCGCGGCGACCAGTGCCAGCACGAGGCAAAGGGCCGAGATCAGGAAGGTCTCCCGCAGTGCGGAGGAGGTCAGCTCCTCCTGGGCCTGCCTCAGGAGCTGGTCGTAGCCCGGCGTGTCGATGGGGGGGAGGTCGAGAGCGCGCCGGGCCGTCTCGAACCGGTACATCGCCCAGGCGGTGAGGCCGGAGAGCCCCACCGCCAGGCCCATGAGCCGGGAGAGGATGACCAGCCCCCCGGCCACCCCGCGGCGGTCGGCGGGGACGGCATCCACGGCGGCGGCGTTGGCCGGGGCGGTGACCAGGCCGAACCCGAGGCCGAGAACCGCCAGCGACACCACCATGGTGAGCAGGGTCACTGCAGGACTCCAGGTGGTCGCCATGAGGATGAAGGCGCCCGCGCCGGTGGCCAGGCCGCCCAGAGCGGGCGGGCGGTACCAGGACGCTTCGGTCAGCCGGCCCCCGGCCCAGGAGGCGATCGCCATGGCGGCGGTCAGGGCGCTCAGCACCCAGCCGCTGAGGACGGCGGCCCGCTGCAGCCCGGTCTCCACCACCAGGTTGACGAAGAGGGGCACATCGACCATGGCGATGATGAGCGCCGTCCCGACCAGGAAGTTGATCAGCATGGCGGCGCCGAAGTTGGGCCGGCCGAACAGGCGGAGGTCGATGAGCGGGTCACGGCTGCGGCGCTCGAGCCAGAAGAAGGCCGCCAGGGAGGCGGCCGCCGCCACGAAGAAGGGGATGGTGGGCAGGGAGCGGCGCCCGGTGAGTTCCTCCAGTCCGGTCACTCCCGAGATCTCGCTGGTGTTGACCAGCGCGACGTTGAGGCAGACCAGGGCGGCCGACAGGGCGGCGGCGGCCGGCCAGTCGATGCGACGGCGAACCGCCGGACGGTCGAGGTGGGCCAGGGCCCACCAGGCGCCGGCCATGGCCAGCAGGGCCAACGGGATGTTGAGGTAGAACTGCCAGCGCCAGTTGAGAAAGCGCACGAGGAGGGCGCCGAAGAGGGGGCCCCACACCCATCCCATGGTGTCCACCGCCCCCAGGATCCCCAGCGCCCGGGGGCGGCGCCGGGCGGCGAAGGCATCCCCGACCGCGGCCAGGGCGACCGGGACCATGGCGCCGCCGCCGATGGCGGTCATGATCCGCCCGGCCAGGAATGGCCCGAGGGAGGTGGTGAAGGGGATCCAGGCCGACCCCGCCAGGAACAGCGCCAGGGCGCCCATGAAGACCCGGCGCCGGCCGAGGATGTCACTGAGCCGGCCCATGAAGGGCATCACCGCCACATAGGCCACCAGGTAGGAGTTGACGATCCAGGCGGCCCGGTCCCAGCCGTCGGGGAGAGGGATGCCCAGGTCCCCGATGATCTGGCGCAGCATGGTCGAGACCACGGTGAGGTCGTCGGCGGCCACGAAGACACCGAAAGACACCACCGCCAGGACGGCAGCCGGTGAAGCCCGGCGGGGGGCGCTCACCCTTCCGCCGGGGGCTGGATCTGCACGGGCGCGTCGAAGTCCGACAGCACGATCACCCAGTCGCTGCGCCCGGCGTCGCCCATGGTGGAGAATCCGAGGCGCCGGATGTGGCCGGCGGCGGCATCGAGCCACAGGTCGATCCTCACCGCCTGGCCGGGCACCAGCCCGGCGGTGAGGATCTCCACCCGAGCTGCGGGGACGCGACCGGCCAGGTGATGGGTGGCCCCGCCGGGCGTCACCACCTCCAGCTCGCCGAGGTCGTGCAGCAGGGCGACCCAGCCGTCGTCCGAGTCGAACAGCACTGCCGGGTTGAACCCGGTCCCCGGGCGGAGTTCCTCCCAGCGGCCGGTGAGCGGGTTGGTGAGCCAGGTGCGCTGCGCCACCGACACCGTGCCGAGTTCGACCGCCAGGTCGCCGGCCCGCATGCGCAGGATGGCGTCGGCCGAGGCGGGGGCGGCGTAGCGGCCCCGGGCCGAATCGAAGACCAGGCCCTGCACGGCCACCGGAGCCCCGGACCGGGTCATCTCGAAGCGGGCGGTGGCCACGTCCTGCATGGCGGAGACGCCGCCGGCGATCAGGTCGGCGGCGTCGAGGACCCCCGGGGCGGGTCGGGTGCAGGCCGCCGCCAGAACGGCCACGATGAGCACCAGGCGGCGGCGCATGACGGGCAGGGTACCGCTCCCGTCGGCCCAGGGAGCGGCGCGATCTAGCATCGGGGGGTTTGGGGTCACCGGACCCGAGGTGAGTATGAGCACCCCCGAGCCTCTCCGTTCCGTCCTCCGAGACGGGTTCGCCCTCATCGGGCGCTTCGTGCGGGCGCGCCCGGGGGCCTTCGCCCTGGCGGTGGGCGGGGCCACGGTATTCGCCTCGGCCATCGTGATGGCGGCCCTGGTGGTCGGCCGGGTCACCGACGACCTGGTGATCCCGGTGCTCGACGGCGGGGAGCCCCTGGGGACCCGTTGGGTGGGCGCCGTGCTCCTGATCGCCGGGGTGGCGGCCTACAAGGCGGCCGGCATCACCCTGCGGCGCACCTTCGCCGGGTGGCTCCAGGGCCGTACCCAGGCCGACCTGCGCTACCAGTTGATCGACCACCAGTTGCGCCTGCGGCTCTCCTGGTTCCGGCAGCGCTCGATCGGCGACCTGATGGCGGTGAGCGAGACGAACGGGAGGCAGGCCACCTACATCCTGGCGCCGCTGCCGTTCGGCACCGGGTCGCTGCTGCTGCTCCTGGCCTCGATCGGCATCATCACCTGGATCGACCCGATTCTGGGGGCGGCCACCCTCCTGGGGCTCGTTGGGATCGTTGCCCTGGATCTGCGGGGCTCCTGGCGCACCTTCGAGGGATTCGGCGCGGTGCAGCGGCGCCTCGGGGAGGTGAGCGCCATCGCCCACGAGAGCTTCGACGGGGCCCTCACGGTGAAGGCCCTGGGGCGCGAGGACCATGAAGCGGCCCGTCTGCAGGGCTCCTCGGAACGACTGCGCGACGACGTCATCACGGTGAACCGCCTCTGGGCCTTCTACGGCGCCTTCATCGAGTCGTTCCCGGCGGTCTGGGCCGTGGTGCTCCTGGTGGTGGGCGCGCTGCGCCTGCGAGCCGGGGCACTGACCGCAGGGGAACTGGTCACGGTCACCTACCTCGTCTCGCTGCTGGCCATACCCATGAGGCTCATGGGCTGGGTGTTCTGGGACCTGGCGCATAGCCTGGCGGGCTGGCGGCGGGTGGAGGCCGTGCTGGCCGCCGACGACTTCGTGCTCCACGGGAACCTGGCCGCCGACCCGCAGCCTACGGGGGCGGCGGTGGCCGGGGAGGCCGTCGGGTTCTCTTACGGCGGCGAGGAACCCGTGCTGCGCGGCCTGGCGCTGACCATACCGCCGGGCCGTACGGTCGCCGTCGTCGGGCCCACCGGCTCGGGCAAGTCGACGCTGGCCATGCTGCTGGTGCGGCTCTGGGACCCCTCCTCCGGCGTCATCACCCTCGACGGGCGGGACCTGCGGCGTTTCGCCCGGGCCGAGCTCCCGCGGGAGGTGGCCTTCGTCCCCCAGGAGGCTTTTCTCTTCAACGACGACGTGCACCGCAACGTCACCCTGGGGATGCCGCTGCCCGACGATCAGGTCGCCGAGGCCATCCGCCTGGCTGCGGCGGCGGAGTTCGTCGCCGCCCTTCCCCACGGCATGGCCACCCGGCTGGGCGAAAGGGGGGCCACCCTGTCCGGGGGTCAGCGGCAGCGGCTTGCTCTGGCCCGGGCCCTGGCCCGCCGGCCGCGTCTGCTGGTCCTCGACGACGCCACCTCGGCGGTCGACCCCTCGGTGGAGGCCGACATCCTCCGGGGTCTCAAGGAGGCCGATCTGCCTTCGACCGTCGTGGTGGTGGCCTACCGCCCTTCGAGCATCGCCCTGGCGGACACCGTCGTCTACCTCGATGAAGGCCGCGTGGTGGCCCACGGCACCCATGCGGAACTCCTCGCCTCGCAGCCGGGCTACGCCCGCCTGCTCCAGGCCTACGAGGAGGATGCCGCCGCCCGGCGCGCCGCTCGCGAAGCCGAGGAGCCGGGGACATGACCTCCGCCCCCGCCGAAGGCACCTCCCTCGGCGCCCGCGCGGCGCTGCGGCGGGCGTTGCGCGAGGCCCCGGTTCTGCTGCGGGGCTTCCCGCTGACCCTGCTCCTGATGACCGTCGGCACCGGCATGCAGATCGTGGTGCCCATCACCATCCAGCGGATGGTCGACGGGGAGATCCTCTCAACCGGAGGGGTGGACACCGGGGGAGTGCTGCGGCTCGGCCTGGCGGCCCTGGCGGCGATCACGCTGGCGGCGGCGGCGCGCCGCCTCGGCCTGGTCCGTGTGTTCACCGCTTCCGCCACCGGGCTCTCCGACCTGCGGGTGGGGACTTTCCGCCACCTGCACCGCCTCTCCCTCCTCCACGTCGAAGGCGAGCGGCGGGGGGCGCTGGTGTCGCGGGTCACCTCCGACATCTCCACCATCCAGGACTTCATGGACTTCGGCGGGGTGGCCATGCTCCTCGGCTCCCTGCAGGTGGTGCTGGCCGTGGGGGTGATGACCTGGTACCGGTGGCAACTGGCCTTGCTGGTGGTGCTGGGAGTGCTGGTCTACGGCCTCCTCCTCAGCTGGTTCCAGCGGATCCTGGCCCGGGCCCACGACCGGGTGCGGGTGCGGGTGGCCGATAGCCTGGCCACGGTGGCCGAGGCCATCTCGGGGCTCCCCGTGGTGCGGGCCTACGGGGCCGAGGACGTGACCCTGGCCCGGGTGCGCCGCGCCCTCAACGACCAGTTCCGTGCCGAGTTCCGCGCCAACCGGCTGGGCGCGTTCCTGTTCTCGTCGGCGGAGCTCTTCGCCGGCCTCATCACCGGAGGGGTGATCGGCTTCGGGGTGGCCCTGGGAGCGGGCCGGGGGGTGTCGGCGGGGGCGCTGCTTGCCTTCCTCTTCCTGGTCAACCTGCTGGTGGAGCCGGTCCAGATGGTGGTGGAGACCCTGGACCTGGCCCAGAGCGCCGGCGCCGGGATGCGGCGCATCCTGGGGGTGCTGGACACGCCGGTCGACGTGCCCGACCCGGTGGACGGGGTGGACCTGCCCTCGGGCAGCCTGGACGTCGACCTGGTTGGGGTCCGCTTCCGCTACCCCACCGGCCCCGACGTCCTCACCGAGCTCACTCTGAGCCTGCCGAGCGGCACCCGGGTGGCGGTCGTGGGAGAGACCGGGTCGGGCAAGACCACCTTCGCCAAGCTGGTGACGCGGCTGCTGGATCCCAGCGAGGGGTGGATCATCGTCGGCGGGGTGCCCCTGAACCGGGTCCGCTTCCGGTCGCTGCGGCAGAGGGTGGCGTTCGTGCCGCAGGAGGGGTTCCTGTTCGATAGCACCGTCGGGGCGAACGTGCGCTACGGGAGGCCCGAGGCCACCGACGCCGAGGTGGCGGAGGCCTTCGCCGACCTCGGGCTCTCCGATTGGGTGGAGCAGCTGCCCGCGGGGATCGACACGCCGGTAGGGGAGCGAGGCGGGCGCCTGTCGGTGGGGGAGCGCCAGCTGGTGGCCCTGGTACGGGCGTGGATCGCCGACCCCGACCTGCTGGTCCTCGATGAGGCTACCTCGGCGGTGGACCCGGCTCTCGAAGTCCGGCTCCGGCGAGCCATAGAGCGCCTCACCGGAGGGCGGACCAGCATCACCGTGGCACACCGCCTCTCCACTGCCGAGGCGGCGGACGAGATCCTGGTCTTCGACCGGGGCCGCCTGGTCGAGCGAGGCCGCCATGGGGACTTGCTGGCTCGCGGCGGTGTCTACGCCGCTCTCCACGCCGACTGGACGACCGGGACCAGGAACGACTGAGGCCGCGCCTCAGCCCACCAGTTTGGACAGCGTCCACTCCAGGCTGAAGCGCCCCTGCCGGCGATCCCACCAGATCAGGATGACGAAGAACCCGGCGACGAAGGCTGCCGCCAGGCCCACCGCGGGGACCACGCCCATCGCGTCGCCGTAGTAGAGCCACTGGTCGCCGGCCGCGGTGTGGCCCTGGGCCCAGGCGGTGAACAGCAGCGGCCAGACGTGCACGGCGTGGTGCACCACATAGGTGGTCAGGGCGTACCGGCTGTAGCGCCGGAAGAAGGCCAGGCCCCGCCGCGGCGCCGGGCCGGGACGGTCGAGGAGCAGGTGCAGCGCCCAAACGGCGAGCAGGATGGCGCCGAGGGTGGCGAGGACGAAGGAAGTCGAGGCCGGGTAGAAGCTGAGCGGCGCCAGGTACTCGTCCCAGGGGTCGGCGATGTTGCCGCCCACCGCCGCCCCCAGGGCGGCGAGTCCGGTCAGAACCGCTCCGGCAGCGGGCAGGCGCCGGGAGCGGGCGCGAGCGACGGCGTACGACCCGGCCGGCAGCAGCCACTTCCCGACGGCGAAGCCCGTCAGGGGGAAGGCCAGCCAGGGGAACAGGGGGAAGTACCCGTTGGCCAGCCAGCCGCGCAGGATCTCCCCGAGGGCGAAACGGTAGGAGTACTCGTCAGCAGCCCAGTGCGCCGTGTAGTCGGTCAGCACGCGCAGCCGGGGGGCGGCGGCCAGGACGACCGCGGCGGCCGCCAGCAGGGCCGCCGGAGAAAGGCGGCGCGCCGGCCAGACCAGCAGGATGGCGCTGCCGATGAAGGTGAGGATGTCCCACTCGAAGACGGCCTCCGGCATCCAGATCAGCGTGGCGAAGGCAAAGCCGAGCAGCACGAGGAACAGGCCCCGCCGGACGACGCGCACCGCGACCTGGGCCTCGGCTTGGCCGGACCGCTGCCGGCTCGTGACGGAAAGCCACAGGCTGACTCCGACGAGGAAGGTGAACAGGGGGGCGGGGACGGCCCCGGCGATCTGGGCGGCCTCGTAGAGCCAGCCGGGCCCCTCGGAGGCGCGATAGCCGGCGAGGTTCTCCACGAAGTGGATGAGCACCATGCCGAGGATGGCCGCCGCCCGGAGGACGTCGAGGGAATCGAGGCGGGCCGGGGCAAGCGGCGCGGCCGAGGAGGTCATCGGGCCGCGGCGGCCATCTCCAGACCGGCGGCGACCACGCGGCTCAGTTCTTCGGCGAGGCGTCCGGCGGAGGCGGCGGCCTCGACCAGGGCCGCCGTCGGGAACAGGCCGAGGACGTGCAGAGCGGCGGCACAGGCCGCCAGGCCGTGGTCGGCGCGTGCCAGGCGGCTGGAGGCGGCAGACGGGTCGAGCACGAGCAACCGGGCCGGCGTGTCGAGCCCGGCCACCTCGGGGAAAGCTAGGACGGTGGCCTCGGGGGCCAGGCGCGGGAGCAAGGCGCGCGACTTGGCCAGCCCATCCTCGCTGAGGATGACCAGGGCATCGGGGACGGTCACCCCGGCGAAGTCCAGCGGCTCGGGTGACAGCACCAGGGTCGAGAGGCTGTGGCCGCTGCGCACGGTGATGGGGTAGTCGTCGGCCTGCGCCGCGTAGAGGCCGGATCGGATGGCCGCCTGAGCCGTGAGGCGTACCCCGGAGCGCACCCGGCCCCCGGCCGACCCCGCCACCAGGAGGGAGTAGCGGCGGTCGAGGGCCGAGCCCTGGGTGACGGGGATGGAAGCGATGCCCACCGACGACCGGGCCGGCTTCGGCGCGGCGCGATAGGCGGCGGCGTACTCGGGCAGTTCCGGGCGCCGCTGGATGATCCCCGAAGGCCAGCCCAGGTCATCGAGGGTGGACTGGAAGGCACGCCGGGTGTACTTGTTCGATCGCACGAAGTAGGCCGTGCACAGCTCCCAGATGTCGAGCAGGGCGAACCCGCCGGCATCCATCGCCTCGGCGATGCGCTCGGGCAGGTCGTCGTCGAAGGAGGTCCCCCGCCACACGTAGCCGGCCCCGTTCACCGCCACCGTGGCGCAGATGTCGAGGGGGCGCTCGAGGTTGCCGGAAGCCGTGGTGGAGGTGAAGGCGCCGGCAGGCGTGGTGGTGGAGTGCTGCCCACCGGTCATGCCGAAGTTGAAGTTGTTGAACACCAGAAGGGTGATCCCGATGTTGCGCCGGGCGGCGTTGAGCAGGTGGGCCCCGCCGATGCCGGTGCCCCCGTCCCCCATCACTACCACCACGTCCAGGTCGGGCCGGGCGAGCTTGATGCCGGTGGCGTAGGTGATGCTCCGGCCGTGCAGGCCGTGGAAGGCGGAGGTGATGAAGTACTGATCGCTGAGGCCGCTGCACCCGATGTCGCTGACGATGACCACGTTGGCCGGATCGGACCCCCGCTTGACGAGGGCCGCGTTCAAGGCATCCAGGATGGGCGAGTGGCCGCATCCGGGGCAGAAGGGGTAGGGGAGGTCGTTCCGGTAGGAGGCCAGCGGGGTGATGGTGGTCGTGGTCATCGCACCGCCTCCAGGATCTGCTCGGGGGTGATCATCTCGCCATCGATCCGGTTGAGCCCCGCCACCTCGACTTGCGGCAGGGTTCGCTCCACCTCGAGGCGGTACTGGCCCAGGTTCAACTCCGGCACCAGCACCCGGCGGGCTCCGGCCGCCGCGGCCCGGAGAGCATGCTCGGGGACCGGCCACAGACTGTGCAGCACCAGCGACGACACCGGCTTGACGGCGGCCCGGGACCGGCGCACCGCCTCCCGCACCGCCCCGGCGGTGACCCCGTAGGAGACGATGAGCGTGTCGGCCGCCGGGTCCGGGTCGGCGGCAGCCAACTCGATCTCATCGCGATGATCCTCGATCTTGGCGGCGAGGTGGCGGTTGAGGGCGTCGACCGTGGGGGGATGCTTGGTGATGAAGGCCCGCTCGTCGTGGGTCGACCCGGTGAAGCGCACCGTCTCCCCGGCTCCGTAAGGACGCAGGGGCGGCACCTCATCCGCCGGGGCGTAGCGGTAGGGGAGTCCCGGCTCGGCGGGTGCGGGCCGGGGGCGAACCTCCGCCGGCCGGTAGTCCTCCACCGCGACGGTGGCCATGGTCATGTTGAGTTCCTTGTCGGTGAGCAGGAACACCGGGCAGCGGAAGCGCTCCGCCAGGTCGAAGGCCTTCATCGTGAGGTGGTAGCACTCGGGAACCGAAGAGGGGGCGAGGGCGATGATCGGATAGCCGCCGGAGGTGCCCCAGCGCACGAACTGGACGTCTCCTTGACCCACGGTGGTGGCCCCGCCGGTAGCCGGGCCCAGGCGCTGCACGTCGACGACTACCAGGGGCACCTCACCCATGATGGCCAGGCCGAGGTTCTCGCTGTACAGGCTGAGACCGGGGCCGCTGGTAGCGGTCATCGCCCGTGCGCCGGCCAGCACCGCGCCGAGACACATGCCGATGGAGGCGATCTCGTCTTCACCCTGGACGGCGATGCCGCCGACGCGAGGCATCTCGCGCATCATCATCATCAGGATCGGTGAGGCGGGGGTGATGGGGTATCCGGCGAAGAAGTCGCAGCCGGCATCGAGGGCGCCGCGCACGATGGCGGTGGAGCCGTCGGTGTACTCGCGAGGGGGTGGGGTGGGGCGCTGGTCCATGGCTGGGGGCATGCTATCGCCGCGCCGGGCGCAGGCGACGCGGGGAGCCTGCCACACCAGGGACAGCTAACCCCTTGAACTTCCGGAACATTCAGAGTATTCTGAACTTGCGATGAGCACATACACCGATCGTCAGCAGCAACTCGTCCGGGAACTGCACTACGCCGAGGACTGGGGCATGGTCTTCGAGTTGCTGGCCCTGCCGCGCATGGCGGGGCGGGTCTGGGCCACCCTGGCCATGGCCGAGGAGCCCTACCTCTCGGCCGAGGATCTCGAGAACCGGCTGGAGGCGTCGTCGGGCGCGGTGAACGGGGCTCTGCAGTTCCTCACCCGGCAGGGCGTCCTGGAGAGGATCCGCGTGCCGGGCCAGCGCCGCTACTTCTTCGGGCTGCGGCCGGGCACCATGGAGTTGCTGGTGGGGCGCCGGCTGGCCGTGATGGGCGAAGTTCGCGACCTGGCCGGGCGGGGGATCGAGGAGTTCGGCGACCGTCCGGCGGCGCGGGCGCGCTTTGAGGAGGTGGCCGAGTTCTACACCTGGGTCGACCGCGAGATGAGCTCCCTGATCGAGCGCTTCCGCGCCGACCGCCAGGCCCGGACGGGAGGCCGCTCGTGATCGACCTGGCGGGGGTGGGCAAGAGCTTCGGGGCGGGCGCCGCCCGCGTGCGGGCCCTCGAGGGGGTCGACCTGCACGTGGCCGCGGGTGAGTTCATCGTGGTGCTGGGCCCCTCGGGCAGCGGCAAGACCACGCTGCTCAACCTGATCGGGGCGCTCGACAGCGCCAGCGAGGGGTCAATCCGGGTGGGCGGGGTGGACATCTCCCGCGCCGGGCGCCGGGAGCTCTTCGAGTTCCGCCGGCGCACGGTGTCCTTCGTGTTCCAGTCCTTCAACATCTTCCCGGGGCTGACCGCGGCCGAGAACGTGCAGTTCGGCATCGATGTGGCCGGACGCGGGGGAGTGGACGCAGGGGAGGTGCTGGAGAGCGTGGGCCTGGCCGGGCGCGAGGACAGCTTCCCGCACCAGCTGTCGGGGGGCGAGCAGCAGCGGGTGGCCATCGCCCGCGCTCTCGCCACGGGCAACCCGGTGCTCCTGGCCGACGAGCCCACGGGCGAACTGGACTTCCAGACCGGGGTCCAGATCCTGGGGCTGCTGGAGAGCCGCGCCGCCGAAGGACGCGCCGTGCTGGTGGTCACCCACAACCGGGAGATCTCCCGCGCCGCCGACCGGGTAGTCGAACTGAGCAGCGGCCGCATCGTCTCCGACGGCCCGCCGGCGGGCGGTCGGGCGCGTACCGCCGACCTCCACTGGTGAGCGGCATGAGGCTGTGGCTGCGCTGGTCTTGGCGGGACATGCGGGCCCACTGGGCCCAGGTCGCCGCCATTGCCCTGGTCATCGCCCTCGGCACCGGGACCTTCGCCGGCCTGGGTAGCACCGCCCGCTGGCGAAAGGCCTCCGCCGACGCCTCCTTCGCCCTCCTCCAGTTCCGGGACCTCGAAGTGGAGTTGAGTGAGGGCTCCTTCGTGCCGGAGGGAGCCCTCGTCGGGGCACTCGAGGAAGTGGCCCCGGGCCTCGTGGCGGGCGCCGAGGAGCGCCTCAAGGTGCCCACCCAGGTGGATGCCGGCACCGCGACCCAGACGATCCTCGTGCCCGGGGTGGTCATCGGCCTGCCGCTGAAAGGGGGCGGGCCGCAGATAGACGTCCTCGAGGTGGTGTCGGGTCGGCCGCTCGGCGCCGCAGACTCGGGAGCAGAAGTGGTACTCCTCGAACGCAACTTCGCCGAGTACTACGGACTCCCGCCGGCAGGCTCCCTGTCCGTGGCCGGCGACCGCCGCCTGGACTACGCCGGCACGGCCGCCTCGCCCGACTACTTCATCGTCATGCCGGAGGACGGGTCCGGCTTCATGCTCCAGGCCAACTTCGCCGTGCTCTTCTCCTCTCTGGAGACCGCGCAGGCGCTGGCCGGGGCTCCGGGGCAGGTGAACCGGTTGGTCGTGCGCCTGGCGGCGGGGGTCGAGCCGGAGACGGCCGAGCGGGAGGTCGCCGCGGCTCTGGCCGAAAGGCTCCCCGGCGTGGGAGCCACCCTGATACCCCGGGACGAGCAGCGGGCCTACGCCATGATCTACCAGGACATCGAGAACGACCAGCAGACGTTCAGCATCTTCGCCATGCTGATCTTCGTCGGGGCGGTGGCCGCGGCCTTCAACCTCACCACGCGCCTCGTCGAAGCCCAGCGCCGCGAGATCGGCATCGCCATGGCCCTGGGGGTGAGCCGGAGGCGCATCGCCGTGCGGCCCCTGCTGGTCGGGGCCCAGATCGCGCTCCTCGGGGTGGCCCTCGGGGTGGGGGTGGGCTGGGTCATCGCCGTGGCCATGCAACAGGTGCTCGAGGGGTTCTTCCCGCTGCCGGTGTGGCTGACCTCCTTCCAGCCGGGCGCCTTCGTCGGAGCGGCCGCCGCCGGCTTCGCCGCCCCCTTCGCCGCCGTGGCCTATCCGGTATGGCGGGCGGTGCGGGTGCGGCCCATCGAGGCCATCCGATCCGGCCACCTGGCGCGTCGGGTGCGCATCAGGTGGTGGCGGCCGACGCGACGCCCGGCCAACACCTTCGGCCGTCTCCCGCTGAGGAATCTCGCTCGCGCCCCGCGGCGCACCGTCCTTACGGCTCTGGGCATCGCCTCGGCCATCGCGGTACTCACCACCCTGCTCGGGATGATCGACTCCTTCTTCCACACCGTGGACGTGGGCGAACGGGAGATCCTGGCGGGGAACGCCGATCGGGTGATCGTGGACCTCGATCACCCCTACCAGGCCGAAGACCCGGAGGTGGTTGCCCTCCTCGCCTCACCGGCCCTGGCGGGGGCTCAAGCGTCCCTGGCCGTGCCCGGGCGCCTGGGTACCGCCGCCGGCGGGTTCGAGGTGCTGATCGGCCTGACGGACTTCGCCCGATCCCCCTGGGTGCCTCAGCTCACCGCCGGTAGCAGCGCAGCAGGCGACGGCGTCATCATCGCTCGGAAGGCGGCGGGGGATCTCGGCGTGGGCGTCGGCGACGCGGTCACCTTGGTTCACCCGCGTCGGCGCGCCGAGGGCACCTACGAGTTCGTCCTGGCCACCATCCGGGTGGCGGGCATCCACGCCGCCCCGTATCGCTTCCTCGCCTACATGGATGCATCGCAGTCGGACCGGATGGGACTGAACGGCATGGTCAATCAGGTCAACGCCGCCCCGGCTACCGGACACACCGTCGACGATGTGAAACGGGACCTCTTTCGCCTCGAGTCGGTCGCCTCGGTGCAGCCGGCGACCGTGGTCGCCGACACCTTTCGGGACCTCCTCGGGCGATTCATCGGACTGCTCCGGGTGGTGCAGGGCGCGGTCTTCGTGCTGGCCCTGGCCATAGCGTTCAACGCCGCCAGCCTGAACCTGGATGAGAGGGCGCGCGACCTGGCGACCATGTTCGCCTTCGGGGTCACGCGCCGCCGGGCCCTGCGCTTGGCTATGGCCGAGGGCGCGTTGCTGGGGCTGCTGGCTACCGGCATCGGCCTGGCGGCGGGCTACGGCCTGCTGGGGTGGTTCGTGAGCAGCGTCTTCCCCCGCACCGCCCCGGACATCGGCCTGGTCCTGCGGCTCACCCCGCAGACCCTGGCGGTGATCACCGCCATGGGGGTGGCGGCGGTGGCCCTCGCGCCCCTCCTCACCCTGCGCAAGATGGGCCGCATGGATGTTCCCGGCACCTTGCGGGTCATGGAGTAGATCGCCCTCAGCCGACCACCCCCAGTTCCTTCCCCACCCGGGCAAACGCGGCGGCCCCCCGCTCGAGATCGTCCCGGCTGTGGGCGGCGGAGACCATCACCCGGATGCGAGCCTTGCCCCGGGGCACGGTGGGGAACCCGATGGCCTGAGCGAACACCGCCTCCCCGTCGAAGAGGCGGCGGGAGAACGCCTGAGCGAGCGACGCCTCGCCCAGCATGACCGGAGTGATCGGGGTGGTGCTGGTTCCGAGGTCGAACCCGGCCGCGGCCATCATCTCTTTGAAGCGACGGGCGTTGTCCCACAGGCGGTCCACCAACTCGGTGGAGGCCTCGAGCAGGTCCAGCGCCGCCAGGCAGGCAGCCACGTCGGCTGCCGTGACCGCGGAAGAGAAGAGGAAGGGCCGGGCTCGCTGCCGCAGCCACTCGACCAGAGCAGTCGACCCGGCCACGTACCCGCCCATCACCCCGAAGGCCTTCGACATCGTCCCCACCTCGACGTCCACGCGGCCGTGGAGCCCGAAGTGGTCCACGATGCCCCGGCCGCCCCGGCCGAGCACTCCTTCGCCGTGGGCATCGTCGACCATGACCAGGGCCTCGTGGCGCTCGGCGACCGCGACGACGGCATCGAGGGGCGCCAGGTCCCCGTCCATGGAGAAGACTCCGTCGGTGATCACCAGGACGCGGCCGGCGCCGGCAGACCGGGCCGCCTCGACGGCCCGCTCGAGGTCGTCGGGGTCGGCGTGCCGGTAGACCGAACGCGCCGCCCGGGTGAGCCGCACGCCGTCCACGATGGAGGCGTGGTTGAGTTCGTCGGAGACGATCGCGTCGCCCTCGCCCACCAGGGCGGCGATGGTGCCCAGGTTGGCGGCGAAGCCCGACTGCAGGGAGACGGTTGCGGGGACTCCCTTGAAGCGCGCCAGGCGCTCCTCCAGCCGGTCGTGCAGGATCGTGGTGCCGGCGATGGTGCGCACCGCACCGGGACCGACCCCGTATTCCTCCACGGCGGCCCGCGCCGCCGTCACCAGGTGGGGGTGGTTGGCCAGGCCGAGGTAGTTGTTCGAGCAGAAGTTCAGCACCCGGCGCCCGTCGGCGATCAGCCAGGGGCCCTGGGGCCCGGCGATGTGGCGGATGGTGGTGTAGAGGCCCTGGGAGCGAAGCGCTTCCAGATCCTCGGTCAGCCAGGCGGTGCGATCGGACATGGTCACCTCGGGGGACGGGTCAGGGGGCCGTCGGCGTCGGCCGGGTCGGGGAACATGACCACTTTGCCGCAGGAGCCCGAAGCCATGAGGTCGAAGGCGGCGGCGAAGTCATCGAGGGCGAAGCGATGGGTCACCACGGGGGACAGGTCCACCGACCGGGAGCGGAGCATCGCTCTCATCTGGTACCAGGTATCCCACAGTCGCCGGCCGACGATGCCGTGCACGGTGGCCCCCTTGAAGATGACACGGTCGTCGAAGTCGAAGGTGATGGGGCGCGAGAAGAGGCCGAGCAGTGCGGCCTCGCCCCCGGGCCGCAGCAGGCGGAAGCCCTGATCGACGGCTTCCGGCGAACCCGACATCTCCAGCAGGACGTCGACGCCGTCTCCGTCGGTGGCGGCCATGACCCCGGAGATCAGGTCGGCGCGGGAGGGGTTGAAGACGGTCTCCGCTCCCATGCGGCCGGCCATGGCCAGGCGATAGTCGCTCACGTCGGAGGCCAGGACCGACCGGGCGCCGAGAGCGCGGGCCGCGGCCACGGCCATCACGCCCACCGGGCCGCAGCCGGTGACCAGCACCTTCCGGCCGGCAACCGCAGGCGTCGACGCGGTGTGGACGGCATTGCCGAAGTTCTCTTGCAGCGAGGCGATCGCGTAGGGCATTCCGGGAGGGTCGGACCAGCAGTTGGCCTCGGGCACGGCCACGTACTCGGCGAAGACCCCGTCGCGATGCACGCCCAGGATCCTGGTCTGCGGGCAGAGGTGCCCCTTGCCGGTGCGGCAGAGGACGCAACTGCCGCAGACCACGTGCGACTCGACGGAGACCAGCGTTCCGGGTGGAGGTCCGGAGGCGCCCTCGCCGTGCTCGACCACGACGCCGCACATCTCGTGACCGACCACGAGCGGCGGCACGATCCGTTCGGCGGCCCAGGGGTCCCAGTGACGAATGTGCAGGTCGGTGCCGCAGATCGACGCCGCCTTCACCTGGAGGAGAACCTCGCCCCGCCCCGGCCGCGGCGCAGGCACATCACGCATCTCGAGGCCGGGGCCGGGGCCCGGCTTCACAACGGCGCGCATCGACTCCACCCTACCGGGAACCGGAGCCGGGATGCACCGCAGACCCGGACCGCTCTCCGCTCTCCCCAGTCGGCCGGCGCGGGCCATACTGGGGACCATGCGGCGGTGTCTCGTCCTGGCAGTGGCCCTCGGGGCCGGCGCGCTCGGCGCAGCCGCCGCTCCCGGGGATCCTCCGCCGGGGGCGGGGGGCGCCGTGGTGGTGCAGGCCCGTTTCGAGGCCTCCATTCCGGAGCGCTTCGGCGCCGACGCCGACGGCAACGGCCTCATCGACCTGCCGAACTCCCCCTCGTACGCTCGTCCGGGATACGGCGAGGCCGACACGGTGGCGAGCGAGCCCCGGTTCACGCTCCGTCTCGACGCCGGCGACAGCCGCGCCAGGCGCGGCGGGGCACCGCTCCCGATCATCTCTTACGCCTGGGAGGTCGGCAGGCCCGGGGAGCAGATGATCCGGCGACGGGGGCCAGCCCCCCGCCTGGAGCTGGCGGTGCCCGAGGGGGTCTATCGGGTGACGCTCGACGTGGAGGCCCGGCTGCCGTGGGGCACCGCCCGGGCCCGCTCGGCGCGTGAGATCACCGTGCAGGACCTGCTCGTGGTAGCCATGGGCGACTCGTACGCCTCCGGTGAGGGGAACCCCGAGCGGGGGCGCGGCCCTGCCGGCGCCCCTGCGCAGTGGGCCGATGCCCCGGGGGATCCCGGTGCGGCGGCGGCCCACGCCGCCGCCCACCGCTCCACCGCAGGCTGGCCGGCACTGGTGGCCCTCGAGCTGGAGCAGGCGGATCCCTCCACCTCGGTGACCTTCGTCTCGGTGGCGTCCACCGGCGCCCGGGTCGACTCCGGTGTGATGCTGCCCCAGGCGGGAACCGATGTGCCCTCCCAGATCGACCAGATCGCCGCCCTGGTGGGGGATCGGCCCATCGACCTGCTGCTCCTGTCGGTGGGAGGGAACGACATCGGGTTCGCCCGCGCGGCGCGCGGCCTGGTGGATGCCGACCCGTGGGCCGACCCGATCTGCTACCGGACCGACCTGGACAACGTCTGGCAGGCGACCCTCGACGGGGACTGGAACCGGGGGTCTGCCCTGCGGCCGGCCTTCCCCCGGGTGGTGGGGTGCCGTCCCACCCGGGAAGGCACCGCCACCCGGCTGCCCGGGCTGGACGGACTGCCGGACGCCCTGGATCGGCTGGCGGCGGCTCTCCAAGAGCGACTCGAGGTCCGCCGGGTCTACCTGCTGGGCTATCCCGATCCCACCGGTGGGCCTCACGAGCCCCTCTGCCGGGAGATCCTGGGGGACGTCACCCCGCCCTTCGGCTTTCACGAAATCGACCGAGAAGAACAGGCCCAAGCCCTGGAACGGATCGTGCTGCCCCTCAATCGATCCTTGCGGGAGGCTGCCGCCCGGCACGGCTGGGTCTTCGTGGATGGAGCCGTGGAGGCCTTCGGCGCGGGGCACGGCTACTGCGCGGCACGGCCGCGCTATCCGGTGCCTGGCGGTGAGGGAGCGGGCGCCGGCTTCTTCGGCACCGTCTGGGGAGCGGCGGTCAACTGGTACCGGCACCCCACCCACCCGGACGCCGCTGCCGCCCTCGCCGCCCCGGGGGTCTCGTGGTACCGCACCGCCGCCCAAGCCGTGACACTGCAGGGCCCGGCCCTCGCCTGGGAGGCGACGGGCACCCTGCACCCCAACGAACTCGGCCAACTCGCACTGGCCCGGCTAGTGCTGGCGGCCATCGCTGGTGACTAGTCCCTCCAGGCCGACCCCAATGATCCCCATGCACCACTGTGCGTCGTAGCGAGAGCCCAGACGACATCGTAGAGTAGTGGCCAGGCGACTCGGGGAGCCCTCATGGGCCATGGCAACGGAGAGGACGACCGCACGGGCCGAACCCTCCGCATCGCGGCGGTGATAGCCGCGCTGATCGCTCTGGCGGCCGTCGTCGCTCCCCGGCTGGCGTTCTCGGGAGGGCGCGGCCCGGAGCCCGATCCCGCCGTGCCGGGGATCCCGGCCGCCGCGTCCACCGGGACGACTCCGGTCACTTCGATGGCCACAACCACCACCGCCGGTGCCGCGGCGACCACGACCACCACCACGACCCCGGCCCCCACGACCACCAACCCACCGCCGCCCCCGGTGCTGTCCCGGCTGCCTACCAGCCCTCCTGTGGACGGCGGCCGGGTCTCCCTCGGCGTGGCCGGGGTGCAGGTCGGGCGCCTCGGACCTCCGCGGACCTTCTTCGCTCCGGGTGATTCGAT
>Ga0194111_10003686_pt1 | contig 18056 bp, 22 predicted proteins | sample TA2KigC300mmetaG_FD_146194 | JGI IMG/M metagenome (GOLD analysis project Ga0194111, IMG submission 146194) | Freshwater microbial communities from Lake Tanganyika, Tanzania - TA2015033 Kigoma Deep Cast 300m | ecosystem: Environmental > Aquatic > Freshwater > Lake | place: Tanzania: Lake... | reverse complement strand
TGTAGGCAACGACCCCCTTGCGCTGATCAATGGAAAACACGTCCTTCCATCCCGGCATCTTGCCAAAGCCGTAGGTGACGCGCTCATAGATGAAGTCCGGGGTCAGGGCGCCCGGATTGAGCTTGGGCGCATCCACACCCAGGCCATCAGACCGAGCGTCGACCCTAGCGCGAGGTAGGTGTAGAGCGCCTCGGGGCGCATCATCGCGGTGTAGCCGAGCAGCACGATGACGAACGAGGCGAGGCGCTCGGGCCAGGTGAAACGACGCCTGAAGTAGCCGTAGAGGAAGATCGAGCTGGTCCATTGCACGACGAGCACCTCGATCACCGCCCGGAGCATTTTCCAGGAGAAGTTCGGGAAGGCCATCAGCTCCGGGTTGAAGACGAACGCGAACGGAATGATGAAGGTGGCGGCTGCGAGCTTCATCGCATGGTTGCCAGTTTCCCAGAACCCCGCGCCGGAGAGCTTCGCCGCCGCGAGCACGGACTCGGCCACCGGCGGCGAGAGCGTTGCGTACACCGCGAAGTAGAAGACGAAGTAGTGCGCATGCAGGGGCGTGGTGCCGATCTGGATCATGAACGGCACCACGGCGAGCGAGGCGATCAGGTAGGCGACCGGCGTCGGCAGGCCGATGCCGAGCACGATCGAGAGCAGCGCCGCGCCGATCAGCAGGATGATCTTGCTGTCGGGCAGGAGGGTGATCAGCCAGACGCCGAGCTTGCCCGAGAGGTTGGTGGTCTGGAAGGCCTGGCCGAGCGGCCCGATCGCGATCAGCAGCAGCGACAGCACCGAGACCAGCATCAGCCCTTCCTGGAGCGCGGCCCGCATCTCGGCGAGCTTCGGGCGGTACGGCCCCTGGAAGACCGAGAGCGCGAGCGCGACTACGACGCCCGAGATGCCGGCGACCGCGGGTGAGTAGTAGTTCACCAGCAGCACGATCACGGTCAGGAACGAGAGGCCGAACGCCGGCAGCAGGCGCAGGATGATCCGCAGATCGGCGCGCCCGGGGAAGCGCGGCAGCTTGTGGCGCATCGCGTAGACGGCGACGCCGATCGTGACGCCGGTGATGTACAGGACTCCCGGCAGCACCGCCGCCTTGACCACCTCGATGTAGGCGATGCCGAGGAAGCTCGCGATCAGGAACGCGGCGAGGCCGAGCACCGGCGGCATGATCTGGCCGCAGGTGGACGCGGTCGCCTCGATCGCACCGGCCATCGCGCGGCTGTAGCCGTAGCGCGTCATGAGCGGGATCGTGAAACGCCCGCAGAGCACCACGTTCGACACGGCCGTTCCCATGACCGCGCCCACCATGCCGCTGCCGAGCACCGCAGGCGCGGCAGCGCCGCCGGGGACGCGCCGACTGACCAGCCTGCCTGCCTCGACGATCATCGGCATCATCCCCAGGCCGAACAGCGTGGTGGCATAGATGACCAGGAAGAAAATGTCGTCGGCCGCGGTCTGGGCGTAGAGGAAGAACCCCTGGGTCATGCCGAGCCCGATATAGTTCATGACGAACGCCGGCTCGTAGCCCGGGTGGGCGAAGATCGGGTGATTGATGTGCTGGCCGAAGAAGAAGTAGGCGATCGCGATGGCGACGAATGCCGTCAGCGTCGGGCCCCAGTGGATCAGCGTCAGCAACAGGATGCCCGCGGTGAGCCCGCCGCCCATCACCAGGTCGGCGGTCTGGAAAAACGGCGCCGCCCTTTCCAGGCGATCGGCATTCAGCAGGACATACCCGGAGCACCCGATCGCGAGCGCCGCCCCCGCGAGCGCGAGCGCCGCCCTGACGCGGAGGATCGTCGGGGCCACGCCGGGGGGGGCATGGTCCTTCGCCGCGATGCCCTCGTCGATCACTTTGAGCCCGAGGCGCTCGCCGATCAGCACCTTGAACGACGCCAGGCCGGACATCACCATCACGAACACCATGAACGCGGCGTAGTGCCGCGCGGAACTGGAAATCAGCCCGAACACGGCGATGCCGATGTAGAGCACCATCAGCACGCCGACGAAGAGCATCGCGTGGTCGCAGAGGCGGGCGGCCCTATGCAGCCGCGCGAGCTTGGCCGGATTCAAGCCAGATCAGTTCGGGTACGTCATCGGCGGGTAGTTCTTGCGCTTGTCCCACCAGCCGAGCTCGACGTAAGCCCTCTTCGCCCCCGGGTGGACGTTCTCATCGGACAGGCCCGCGAGCATCAGCTCGGGCGACCAGATCTTCCACACCACGTGCAGGTCGCGCAGCTTGGGCGCCAGCTTCGCCACCGCCATCACGATCTGGTAGGCCGTGTCCTCTGGAAAATCGGGGTGCGTCGCCTTGAAGCCGCGATTAATGGCGACCGGTAGCGACGCGGTCTGCTTGGGCAGCGTCCCGGCCGGAACTACCAGGGGCACCCATGTCGTGCCGTACCTCTTGTTGCTGCGATCGACCGCCTCGTTGTCCAGGCCGATGTAGCGCAGGGGCTTGCCCGAGGCCTCGAGCTGGCGCAGCGGCCCGCCGAACATCCATTCCTTCATGTTCGGCTCCATGCCGAACACGGTGACGCCGACGTCGGTCGCGCCGTCGATCAGCTGCTGCGTGATCTGTGCGGGCGTCAGGTGACGCACGTCCGTGTTCTGCGGGGTGATGCCCAGGACGTCGAGGATCAGCCGCGGGTACACGCCCCAGTCGCTCTGGCTGCGCAGCCCAAGCGACAGGCGCTTGCCTTTGATGTCGGCGATCGACTTGATATTCGGATCGAAGGTCACGAAGAACTTGCCGATCGGCCACCAGGTCTCGCCGTAGAGCAGCTTGAACCGGATCGGCACACGCTCGGGCAGGAACTCCTTCAGCTCCGGCGTGCCGCCCCATTTCATCGCCAGCTGGATCAGCACGTCCTCGGTGCTGAAGGCGGTGCGCTTCCAGTGCCGCTCGTTCAGCATCTCGCGGATGTTGTACATGTAGCCCGGCGTCTCCTGCGGCAGAAGGGTGACCGGCGTGCCCTCCTTGATCATCTGCACCATCAGGATGGTGTCGGCCTCCACCGGCCCCGCGCCGGCGGGCGACAGCAGCAGCGGCACCGAGACCTTCTGTGCCGCGGCAGGCGCCGCGAGCGCCGCGGCAAGCGCAACGGGCTTTTTCTCCTGCGCGGGCGCCGACAGCGGCATTAGCATACAAAGCAGCATGATTTTGTAAATATCAAAGCTTGTTTTTATTTGCACCAGCTTTGTTTAGCATCGCCATAGTATTCTCTAGCAAAACCATTCTTAATCAGAAGATTGCGTAGACTTACACCATCAACAATAATATCGCCCAACACACGCCCACCAAACTTGTCCCAATCCCATATGGCTACTTGCGCTTTTTTGCTTTCGGTAATTACTTTTTTGGTGAATTCAGTAGCGGCAGCACCCAGCTTGGCTTCTCTTTCACACTTGGCACGGAAGCCTTTTTCGGGTGTGTCAACACCAAACACACGAACTTTCAACCGCTTTTTCAATGGGTCTGGCAACCAAGGTGCAGCAAACTCCACAGTGTCACCGTCAATGACTCGGGTAATCTTCCAATCATAGATTTTCATTTCTGGTTGTTTGTTTTGTGCTTTTGCTTGGTTGCCAAATAAGGCAAGCAAAACCACAATAAAACACAAAATAATGATTGAAAAAGATAGTGTTGTAATATTGTACCTATTAAGTCTTTTCATAAAATTCTCCAATTCTCCGATGAGATTCATTATAAGACTACTTATCTATTTTTATTCTTCTAATTCCACCGCTGCAACTTGATAATATTCAAAAAAATCGCTTATCTCTTGTCTACTCAGATTATTTTGTATTTTGCCCAGCATGGGTTGTTGACTGAGATTATGTTGCGGCTCATATGAATTCACATAACTTTCTAGATCATTGTCCTTAACCCATTGATGCATACGTTCAAGATAAGGCTGCTGGTTAACCACTGGCCATACGCTAAAATACATCTGTGTTTCAGTGCCCAGCATCACTTGCGGTCTGACCATGTTCATTTTAACCAGATTGATATCATTGTCCCAGTAACAATGGAAAAGATTTTTACCAACAGTGTGATATCCCAACAATAATACTCCGTCAGTCACACCGTGGTTCCAATATTGATAAAGTTCGGTGGGTATTGGTCTACGAACAAATAAAGGTTTACCATCATTGGAGCTAAATTCTAATTTATGAATAGCAAATATTAAGAACAAGGGAGTGTTAGAAGTTATCATTAGTTCTAGTTTGTGAATTTCTGTATTGACAAGTAACAAAGGATCATAGGAACTATCAATTATTCGCCAATGCTCATTGAGCATTGTTTCTTCAGACTTATGAAATTCATAATGAAGCTGATTGAGCAAAGCTCGTGAATTGCTGTTTGGATCAAACTGCTCAGGCATTGATATGTAATCAACATCAATCCACTGCTTGCTGTTGACCTCTTGTACACCTCGGTACAGTTTATTCCATGTCGCTTGAATTTTTTCCAGCGTAGGAATAAATGTGGCGAATTGATTGCGGTAAATTTTGAAGTTTGGATCAGCAACAGTTTCTCTCACAGTTTCTAGCCATAATGCAGTAACTGGAGTATCAATTAATCTAAAGCTGAGCCGTTGCGTTGGTGCGCCTGCATCTGTTTTATGCTTTAAAATTACATGATACCACTTGTTCAAATAATTGTACATTATAAATCTTTATTGCGAGTAGGATCAGTTTGACGCAATACATCATGCCAGGTGTAATCCAAAGTTTTTTGTACTACTACATTGCCGTTTTCATCGATTAATTCTAGACGATAGATATCATCGTACTTGAATAATTCAATCATGATTTCTTCGGCTGTTTTTCCAGGCCACTCGCTACGATCAATGCATCCTACAGGAATCAGGCCTACTCCAGTATACTTGCTTTCGGGATCTTGACCGCGACTTCTAAGCCAAGGAAAAAATTCCTTATCGTGTTTTGCTATGTATTTTAGTTGTTCTTCCGCTGGTAAGTCTGGACAGAATGAGATGTCGAATTCGCCACTGAGATAGCGCAAACCAGAAATGTTATTATCAAAAACAACTTCGTCACGTGCATAAAAGGCTTCCAGTGGAGTTTTGCCCAGCTGAGAATAGTGTAAGTTCAAATTTCCAAATTGGCGAATGCGCTGCCAATGATCATAGTCACTATCAACAAACTTGTAACGAGCTGGCATGTCTCGTTTGTAGAGCCAAGGAAAATAAATAGCTGAATTCCAATTATTTTTTGCGCTCCGTACACTTGGCCTACGAAGGCTTTCCATTTCGTGGCAGAGATTGTTAAGCTGTCTAATAGCAAAACATGTGGGCATGTCGGCCTTTTTATAATAATCACTGATGTTCCATACCTGTCCAATCAGCACTTCAAAATGATGGTGAATCTCATTCAAAATGTCTTGATTGATTGTCAGCGGATCAAAATGCTGAGTAATATGATAATTCACACGGCGGTCACTGCTGCCATCAAAGTATTCATTGACGATGGCAACATATCTATTCATTTCAATGCAAAGTGCTGCCATGTGACGCGCATTGGGATTGTGTTCATCATATTCCCATTGTTGCAACATGTAATTTTTTTCAACCACGCAGTCCACGCGCTCTTGTTCTAGATAATCATACTGATTGCATCTGGCCCATTTTTGTGACAACAGATTGTTCTTTAATATCCAAGAGACTGCTTGTTCAGCGCCGGTCTGTGTATTTCTAAAAGTTATGCGGAATTTCTTGTAAAAGTCTCGCTGATAGTATCTAGGACCAATTTTTACAATAAAAATAGAGCCGCTGAGTTCTTGATAGTGAAATTCTGTAGCAGTTAGTCTGTTATTTTTGGTTGCCGGTAACAGAGTTTTCTCTAACAAAGAATCTTTAATTAACTTCAAATAATTGCTATTTCGTTCGCTCAACCAAAACACATTGTTAACATAACACTGTGACTCTAGATCCTCAAGAAAATTTTGTTCATGCTTTAGATAATGTGCATGATAAACAGACTTGCAATAATTCCAAAAGTTTTCAAATCCACCCGGCGCAAATGAATTGTAAAATTCACTAAGTTGAGCTTGAATAGATGTATCAACACCTAGTTCGCTGGTGTTGTTGCCATTCCAATTGCCTAAAATATTTTCAATTGTAGTTTTATCTGATTCAGAATCATGAACAAATACCAGTCTAGTGTCACTGTTCTTATTCAATGTCGCAAGTTGCTGTAATCCGGTAAACCTATAATCTGATATCATGTAAAAGTTTTCTACGAACACATTGTCCTGTGTAAAGCCAGTGGTGTTAATGGCATTTGTGTTGCCAGAAATGTTTTGTAAATCAGCAAAAATTTTGTCAAAATAAATTTTACTCATTGCAGTTCCAATTGCGATATCTTGTAAGTATTCAATAATCCATCAAGTTCGTCCTCTATAAGATGGGTCACCAGTTTACCAACCACACAGTACGACGGCTTGGCTGTTAATTTGCTGCCTTGTTGATCTAACCATTGTTGTGTTGCTACTAAATCTTCCTCAAAATTACTAAAAGCCAACTGGGTCATAGAACTTGGTTTCCAAGAATCAATCATATTTCTTTTTACAACTTGAACATCATTGGCGAGTCTTGCTTCGTTTGCTGTGCGTGAACGGCCTGAACTTAACATAACTAAATCTCCATAATGTACTGTGTTATTAAGATATTCATAATAATCAAGCATTCGAATTTTTACAGGTAAATCGTAAAGTGATTTAAACCAATAAGCTCGCGCAGGATTATCCACAGTAGAATTTAATACATATTCCAACATACTGATGGCTCTGCTCACTATTCTTAAATTGGTTCTTGTTTCAGATTTCTGCTGATTTACAGCCGCATACATTTCGTAGGCTTGGCACCTAGCTCTAAGTTGATTGAACAACATACTGTTGTCCTGTAAAGGGTCCAGAATCTGAGGCAAATGAATCCAATCGTCGAGTAAATGATCTTGGTTGGCCAATTTGATAAAATATCTAATTATATCCCAGTGTTTTTTTAGACGAGTAGCTGTTGGTGTATTAGCAGTTCCTATATGTATCAAATTTTTACAATCTGCGGCTGCATTTTGTACATGCGATACCCAGACATCTCTGATAGGGGATCGCACCAGTTTATATTCTAATGTTTTCTTTTGTGAGTTGTTGTTGACAAAGGTCAACTTAGCAGTTTTAAATTTTCTTTTGTACATTTGCTAAATCAAATAAAGAACGACCTTTTTTAGGCACAATCTCGACCTCCGACTCCGTGCGAAGATTTCTAGGACGGCCACTGTTTATCAGCAAAGTCTTGCAACGATTGTAAAAAGATGCCATCTGAGGGAATGTTTCATTGAACTTGACCTTGCGTCTGTAGTCGTACTCATCAATATAAAGCGCAAAGTCTTCCATAAGGATATTAAGTTTGGGATTGGGATTAATCAATTTATCCTTAACAAATTCAATTACTCGTCCCAGTCGTTGCACTGCAAAGTCATCAAAAAATGCATAATTTTTCCAATTAAAAGCATAGCGATCTTTTTCTTCCTTTTCCCAAGCCTTGGTCATCTCACTGACACTTTTTTCGCGAACAAATTCCAAGGCTTTTTCTAGTTCATGAACAGCCTCTTGTGCATTGACATCAATGCAGAGGAACTCGGGGTGGCGCAGGAAAGGAAAGTCAACCATGAGTCTATGTTTGCCCTTGTACTTTTCCTTGAGCCCGTAGATCCATTCAACCAATTTGCGAGTCCCATACACACTCAAATTATTGATTGTGACCATAAAGCTCAATGTAATTTCTTGTTCTATGCTGTCCAATAACTTTTCAATGTTGCGGCAGTAATCGTCATGAACCATACCAAATCTAATGTACTCATTGTGTTTAGGAATAAAAGTATCAATGCTGGTATAAATTGTTACCTTTTGTACATTGTTACGCGCTTGATTCAATTTAATTACAAATTCATTAATGATCTTTTGTGGCACACACATGTTGCTGTTGATGGCAAAATGTAAATTGGGATTTGGATTATTGGTAATGATGTCATCCATAACTCTAAAAGTGTTTTTGCTCAGCAGGGGTTCGCCTCCAGTGATGCGAAATGTATGCAAACCTGGAATCAAACTTGGCCACCACTTCCAAAACGCTTCCACATAAGGATTTTCCTCACGGCGAGGAATAGGCATTTGACCTTGCTTTTCAAGTGTGCGAAGGTCATTGAAATAGGGAGAAGTCAGGTAAGGGCCATGTTGCTCAATCTCTTCCATCCAAGTACTGCTGATGTTGGGCGCACAATAAGCACACTTGAAATTGCAAGTATAATCAAACACCACTTCTAAATAAGTAGGATTCACATTAGTATTAGCAAAATCCAAAAGAGTTTTATTTTTCTGCGCTTCTTCGACCAAAGGAATATAAGGTCTAGCCCATGAATCAGCGCTCTTGTACACGCGATCGCTGCGCTCACCCACATCCTCAATGCGCCAGCAATAGTCACATTCTTTGGGTCTTTCACCAGTGACCATCATTTCTCTAAGAACTTTCTTGAGCTTAGTATTATGCAAGGCGCTGGGATTTTCTTTTAGCTCTTCTAAAGGAACCAAATGTGTTCCTGGATGATGGCAACTATGAGTATGACCATTTTGCAAGTGTATGGTCACCTGATACCATTTGGCCATACACATGCTGGGACTGATGTTATTGATTTTGATACCAGTTTCAATAATATTTTTTGTAAATTGATCCATAATTTCTATCTGTTCTGCTTTTTTCATGGTTGTCCAATGCGGTGTTCGGCAATATACGCATTAATTTCGTTGAGTGTAATTTTCTCTTCCGTCACAGGCGTGTTGTTAACATACGTATCTATTCCAAGCTGATCTAACTCGTGCCAAATTTCTGCCCAATGTCTAACCAATCTCGGTAATCGTTTCTTCCAGTCTATTTGTCTAATTGGACCTGTTTTATTCATGAAATTCCATCGGAATAGAATCATACGACGTTTGTCTTCGTTGCCATATGCAGCACGATGAATATTTAATATCCAGTCTAGGTAGGTTAAGCGAAGCATCTGACTGTACTTTTTAAATTTTTGTTCAAATTCTTCAAATTGTTTTGTTACTAATTCTATAGCATTTTGTCTCTGTTTTTGATTCATAAAAAGAGTAGAAAATTCAACCCCTTGAAAAACGGGATTGAAAATAAATCCAAGATTTTGAAAGTCTTTATGATTTTCCAAATACCAATCTGGTATAAGACCTATTAACCATTCCACTGTATCGATCACCCGATCATAATTGCCAATGCCAAAGGTAATAGAAAAACGCAGGTCTACATTGGAAAGTTTAGCGGCAATTAAAGTATTAACGTTATCTTCAAACACCTTTGTATCAAAACCATATCTAATTGTCTCACCTTCAGGGCCATAGCCGTCAATGCTAGCAAAAACTCCTATCCTACCATTTACTCGACGCCACATGTCTAGAAGGTTGTGTTTTCGATATCGGAGTTCGCTAAAGTTTGTATTGTAGTATATCTCAATGGGCTGTTGAGTGTCAATGATATGTTGCAGTATGTCATAGTGATGATCATTTATCAAGGGCTCGCCACCAGCAAAATATATTACTCTAATTTCGTGACTAAATTCTTTGAACTGCTTAAACATACTGTCATGATCAATTTCGATCAAGGCTGATGATTTACTCCAGTCTTCTAATCCATGTACCTTTTTCATCGACAGTTTTTTGTATTCAAGTGCATGACTAGAGCTCAGTGTTGGACCACAAGTAATGCATTTGAAATTGCATTTGTTTGAAAACCTATAGTCAATATAAAGCTGTCGAAATTCAGTCGAACCGTCGGCAACTGGTTCCAGAGTTTTTATAAAATTTCTATATTTGTTATTCATCTGATGACGAAAAGAAACTCGGGTATTCCAGGACCCGGCAATTATTGTGTCACCCGTTAGTTTAGGTACGTTTTCCAACACCGTTTCCTTAATTCTACATTTAAAGCATTCGTCGGGTAACTGCGGAGATTCCAGCATTTCTTTTCTCAGTCGTTTGGCATTATCACTGTTGAATATATCTTTGAGCAGAGGAGTAGCGTTTAGATTTCCATAAGAAAACCCATGCTTTGTCATACAACAAGGAGTGACATCCCCATTGGGATTGATAGCGGTATGAATCCAGGGTAATACACAAAAACCAGGTGGTAAATTGTTTGGATCCATACCGGTATTTATAACAAAAAAAGCCAGTGGTTAAACCACTGACTTGAGATGTTGTGTTAAAACGAATTAGGCTCAGCTAGAAACGGTTTCTTTCTTGTGCTGATCAATTATATTAATTCTGTATTTGTTTGTTACTTAATTCATCATACCATTTCGGAATTGGACGATTTTTCCATTTCGCAAAATGGGATTTTTTAGTTATGTAATATTTATGGTACGATGCAAGTGTATCATTTTTTACCTTACACTCATCTGGCATTGCCGGCGGTGGCGAATAAAATTCACCATTTCCGATATTACATGGAGGCAAATGCAATGCATCAGTCATTCGTGTTTCTACTGAATGGATTTTGCCATAACGATGAGTGTATTCTTTACAAAGATAATACCACATACGATGCAACCAAATATAATTTTGGCGATTAGAACGGGTCCATTTTGCTGAAGGATGATTAATGTGTGTCGCCTTCATCATTGTTTTTTCATTCTCATGCTCATCAAGACGCCACCGTTTGATTTTGCGTCCATTGGCCATCACATCTACATATTCTTTACCATCAAGTAAACGATGTGCCGTAGACATGAGTTGAGAATACTCAACAATCATCTTCACCACATGGCGGTCACAATGCATTTCCGCACACGTTTTTGGATCATCAGAAAGGTAAAAAATGTTCAATGTTCACCATTGTTAAAACGAATTAGGCTCAGCTAGAAACGGTTTCTTTCTTGTGCTGATCAATTGCATGCCGCAATGCAGTTCCAATGAATTCATTAAAAGTCTGATCGCGATCATGTGCCATTTTCATATACTGCAAAATCTCTTCGTCATTGAACTCAATCTGAACCTGTACCCTGGTATCATATTCTAGACCATTGGCAATACTATGGGCTTTTTCTAACCAATCTCCTTCGATTTCAAGAGTGGTATAGGCTACTCCTTCCCAGGCCTCATCAACTTGATCTTTTTTATGGCACTCATCTGCATAACGAGTTTCACTACCAGGACTAAACCAGCGATATGCACGGTCTCGTTGATAGTCATGTGCTTGCACTTCATATACTTCTTGAGTGTTGGTGTCAAATATCACACTAAAGCTATGTCCATTATGTTCACCATCCCAGGAATTTAGCACATGAGCATTTGGGCCATAACAACTCCGCCCGTAATCTGATCCTTCTGAGATACGATAGTTTACAATTTTAAACCATTGTTCGAGAGTAATCATTCTACAATCCTTATAAAAATTGCCACAATAACAAGATAAGTTAAGTAGTGTAACAACTGATCCAACCCAAAATGACACCAGTATCGATTGGTGGTTGAATTCGTTTCTCCGTATTTCGCCTTGGCGTAATCAATATGATAATGAAACACAAAGTCTAGCACAGCCAATAACAAGGCTAAAATTATTCCACCTAACGCAAAAATCAAAAATGTTATGCCTGCATGATGCAAACCGTGAACTGCACTGGGCCAAGAACGATATTGTAATTTGGCTGCAATCATAGCCGGAGTCTGAAACACAAAGTCACATGCCCAGTGCTTAACAAATAATAACAACAAGGCAACCTCATATAACATCATGTTTTATACCCATGCTTGTCTCCTGATTGTATTTCAATACCATTGGATTTGTGTCATCAGGTAGCACTTCGATGCTGCCACCGATTTGCTGTGCTTGATCTATCATGTTTGCTAACACGCTTGATCCATAACCTGAAATTCCATACGAACCTTTGTGGCATTCGTATATGGATCCGGTGTATCCATAAAACAGATATGAGTTTTCTTCCTCAATAACTTTGACAATGCCAGAATTTAGTTTCCACGAATCTGCACCAAGATATCCGCCATACCAAGAGGCAAATATCTTGTAAGCCACATCACCTTTGCCATTGGCAATTTTTGTCAGCAACCACCGATCAGGAACATACCTACTCATCTTGCTTTCTCCTCAAATAGTCTTAGACTGCCGTATTCGTGTTTTAAAAGATTAAAAGTTTCTTGCCAGTTGTTTACTTTGAAGTAGGCAACGGCCCGGAGTGCGATGGTGTAGTCATTACCACCAGGTTCAATCTTGTCGCCAAAGAACACAAACGGCTGTAGGCGATCTGCTATCTGAGACTTGTCGCGCCCCCGCAGATAAATGTCCACACCAGTTTCGCCGGCCACGGTAACTTCTAGTCTAGGAAACGTATCATTGATTCTGCGGGCAATATCACTGCGCTCTTGAACCTTGGTGTCGTATTTGACATAGTCCTGACGCTGCGCTAGTGTTGCACCACGACCCACTATGCTGAAGTTACAAAGACCCAAACGCATTTCAATGTGTTGTCCGGTGCGTACAGGGTAAGCACTTTGAGTCAACAAAGCCTCCAAAAACTGGGTTTCATCATGTTCCAATGCCATGGGATTGGAATACTGTTCTTTTCCATTGACATAGAGAGCATTGCCAGCACAACTATACACACCATTCACGCTATTGCAGATGGTTGCGCCCAGTTGTTCCAGGGTCTTAACATAGTCGCTGCCCGATACAAGATAAACTTTATTTCTTTTGATAAATGTCAAGAACCATTCAGCAAACTCAGCATCAATGCGTTGCCTGCTGTTGGTAAGTGTTCCGTCAACATCAAAGACAAAGTTCATTCTTTGACCACAGTGGTTGTTTATTGTAATGTTTTTTTATCGACATTAAAAGTTTTAACTTGATCCCTAAGGTCAGAAACTCTATCAATCATAGTATTATAATCATCTTGGTTCAGAGCAGTTTTATAAATGCTTAGTGCCTGTGCCAACATTACACCAGCAATTGCTAAAAGTTCGTGTTCTTCAGCCATTTGCTCTCCAAATTTTATATACGAATTGTAAAGCTGTCCTATGTTTTTCATCATTTAACTCCAATGTATTTTTATTGTATACGATAATGATCGACAAGGTCAAGATGTTTTAGCTATGTTCGGATAGGCTTTTCTTTGTGGCCATTTCTTCAAAGGTTTTACACCTGTGGGCGTACCATTTGCATTTTTTACCATCTGCCGGTTTTCCTGTAAAATTAGGTTTTTGTCCTTGCTTTAGTTTAAAAGTTTCTAGTATGATTTCAATTCTTTTCGAATTAAATGCTTGTCGGGGAATATAAAAAAATTCAAAATCGTCTGCAATGGTATTATAGGCAACTACCCTCAATGCGCCAATTTTTTGATTGACTCCTTGAATAGTAAAACTGTTTGTCCAATGAGCCAATCCTGTATGCTTGTGTTTTTTGATATTGTTTCTATGCTGACTGACTATACATTTCACATCCGAACCATCATTGCAATCTTGTCCTTTGCCCAACATCATTTGCAAAGATTTATTCACAGCTACCACGGCTATTTCAGCTAAATCTTCATTCTTTAGTTTGATCAATTGGTCCTGGGTCCACGGAAAATTTTTTTCCTTGTGTTTTTCAATGAGATCAATTAAAAATTGTTGCATCCGATTATTTTGGTTGATGCGTTTGTCGTAATGCGACTTGTTGTATCTATTAGGCTTATGTTTGTACTGTAAAGTAATCATAGTGATTTTGTAAATTCCAAGTGGTTTGATCAATTGGTACACTATCCCATGTTTCAATTTGCAATCCGAGGCTTTGATATCGTTGCCAAAAACGCCAGGCATTGGGTGTGCTTTTGGTCAATTTAAGATCGGACAGTATCTGGTTTTTTACTACAGTAATCAAACAAGTGGGAGCATTTAAAGCCTGCTGCATGGTTATGATTTCGTCAATCAACATGTTGCGCAAAGTTCGTATGGGAATTACATGCTCAAACACATGACTTTTTTTACTGCGAATCCCTACCTCACGATAATGCGCTTTGTATTTGCCGACAATCACATAATCATGGTACCGACGAATCAATTTATCCATTGCATCGCGAGTCAATCGAGCCTGTTGCGTGTGCTTGGTTAGCTTCTGGTACGATGAAAGATGCCTTGATAATTCTTGGGTAATAAATTTGGTTGTTTCGAAGTATGCTTTGCCGTCACGAACCACACGACCAGGATCGATATCAGTGAATGCTTCGATTTTTTCGCGCAACAACATCAGAATAAGTCATTCGTGGCCGGATTAAATGACGTTGAAATATTCAACCTCGGCAATCGCATAGCATTACCATTTGCATCTTTCCAAGACTTTGCCAGTTGATGCCAAAAGAATGTGGCGCCTTGGGGCACATCTTTGTTGAGCTTGGGAGTTGGACGCAGACTTTCCTCAATATCGGCATGGTGTTTGGTATGCCATTTGATATAAGCACTGCCTACCTTATCCCAGAATTTACCATCTTCGTTAAAATCTGCATCAAACTTTGCCATGCACAAAGTTGCCAAGCTTTCTATTTCACTGTCAGTATACTCCATGCCACTAGACATCTTCAAAAAATGCAAAATTACCGGCAGCTCTTTGGTATTGATGGGTCTGGGATAAGCCTCCAATACCTTGTTGGCATATACTGCAAATTGGCGCACAGTTTCAACAGGCACATCATCTCTGGCTATGTCACCCGGCCGGGTAATAGCACCAGGTTGGTCATCATCATAAAATTTGCTGTCTGTTAAAAACAAATCCACCGCTTCAAGATGCTGCTGTTTTTGCTCAATTTGCGTCCATTCTGGATCTTTGACTCCGTCCAAACGTACTGCATAAATTTTTTGTGTGATGTAGTCAATGGGAGTCAAAAGATTTTTGCCTTCTTTACCATTGTTTCTAAGAAACGTGGTACGGCATTCCAAGCGATTTCTCATATCGTACTCAACCACTGGTATTTCTACATTATCTGAATTTTGCTTGAAAATCATTGTGGCAATGATCCAAAATGCAATGGCAGTGTGTTGGCCATCCCACGACGCAAAGTAATTATTATTATTATTTTTATCTACATAATAATATTTTTCTGGGACTTCGGTACTGGGAACGTCATAAATTTGAATTGGCATGGCTTGATAGGCCACAAAATTTCTGATAATTTCAAGTATAAAATTAACTTTGAGATGACGTTGAATAGTGGTGTCAACTAAGGCATAACTGAGTTTGCCTTTTAATGCACGACACAACCTAAAATTAGGATCGTCAAAAGATTTAACCTTGGGGTAGCGTTGTTCAAATGCCCCAATGGCTAAATTCAATCTGGAGTTGACTGCATGTTTTTCCGCCGACGGCATTGATGCCAAAGTCTCATTCCAACGGTCTTTGAGACTGACGTAATTGCTGGCGCTGTTGTGATATCTGGTGTTGATGGTCCGAGCATACGAGCGCATGGTCGGAGTTGTGGGTATTGCCATAAAAATATCCTTTCAATTGTAAGTTGCAGTGATTTCAGATTCACTGCAGACTGTGTGCTGGCATTGCCCGCACAATTGCTAGGATACGCTAAAAATCTTCTTTTGTCAACTAGATAATTACTCGAATTGCCACTTTTTGGTGCCGGCTCACACGGCCAATGTATTCATATTTCACGGTATGTGCTTTGCAATGCTCTTGCCAAGCGCGAAATTCATCCATTTGCCAACCTGGATAATTGATATATTCGTCAAACACAATCACAGTACCAGGAACAATGTTTTCACGCAAGGTATTGAGTACCGTAGTAGTGCTGGAATATAGATCACAGTCTATGTGTAACAAGGCAATGGCATCATTGTGTATTTTACTGGATTTGAATTCCGGCAAGGTTTGATTGAATCCACCCACAACCAATTCACAATTTTTACGCACCAATGGCAGACTATCACGTGCGAAAAATCCACGGCGCATGCGGCTGGTCCAGTCCTCTGGCAAACCTTTAAAGCTGTCAAAGCCAAACACAGTTTTATTGGGCAACCAACGAGCAAATTGATTCAGTGTGCGTCCAGTTGCCACACCAAACTCCAAGACCCAACCATGCTCCAGCAGTGATTGGTCCAGTTGTGTTGTGGTAACCCAGTGATGCAAATCATAGTCGGTACTGAAATTCAGTACCGTTCTCATGTGTTGCAGCACATAACGGGCAGATTCTTCAGACGCTAGGCGTATGGCTGTGAATTCAGTGTCTATGACATCAGTGAATTGTCCCAACAGTTGTTTTTGGGCTCGGGTAGGTTGTGGATAACGATACCACTCCTCTAGCCTGTCCAGTAGTCGATAAAAATCTATCATGTGATTAGTTATTTTTGCAGTCAGTCATGCGATACCTTCTCAATACGTTTGATAATGATAGCTTGATTGTATTTCCATCTATTCAATAACTCGGCCTCGGCTTCCTGTTCCGTGGCTGCTTCTATCACTGTTTTACGCACAATCCAATAACGCCCCGGGGGACAGCAATTGTGTTGTGGTTGTTTGAAAGTGATCTGCCATTTCATAGATAACGTTCACGAATCATGGATTTGCATTTTTCTATATTTGTCTCATAGAACACATGATTATCCATGATTCCAAAATGTATGCAAAAAGCCTGGCCAAATCTTTGATTTTTGATCGCATCAAAAATAAACTCTTGACACCAACGCTGAAATGATTCCTGAGTCAGGGGTTCTTTTGCTGTTCTGCCATGCAGCGCCAGAATTAACTCGTTGACCAAATGTTTTAGGCTCATAACACCAACTAAAATATGTCTGTTATTGTAGGTTAATTTTTTCTATTTGTGGCAGGGGCTTGATTTCATCTCTCCTATCACTCATACCATCTACTATTTTTTCGTACTCGTCTGCATTCAAAACAGTTTTGTAAATAGTCAAGGCTTGAACCATCAGCACGGCTGCTACCTCCAAGGGTTTATATCCTTGTTCGAGCATTTCTGTATGCTGATTCCAGTACTTTCGAAAGAGATTATCAATAGTACTCATTCTTTGTACTCGTAGTCCTCATCAGTTTACTTCTCAAGAAGCTCAACTTCGGTCCATCCAGCGAGATGCACGATTGTACCATCCGCAGTTTTGCAAAGAGAATACATGCCATCAAGATGAGAAAAGAACACTACCTTGTCCGGCGTAGGAGAATCCATTGGAATCATGGGGTTCTCTTCTAAAACCTTAATCCAAGTTTTTGCGGGGCATTCATACAGCTTCATTCATCCCTCCTCCAACAGTGAGATTTGTATATCATACCATTATTCTTATAAAGATTTTTAGAAGAATCTATATGTTCCAAATCCAATCTCCAACCTTTTCCAGAATACTTGTCTCTCAGCAGATTCATTTCGTTTAGGATTTCGGATTCCCCATGGTTAGGAAAATCCATGCTCTCTACAAGACGCTCACTATTAAAGACAAAGCCAGGCTCGTTGCGATGTTCTAGCTTATAGACATATATGCGATAGCCTTTGTAAGGCTTGATTGGCCCCTCCGGTAATCCGCGGGGATAGCCTTTGTGCCGCACAATGGCCTCATCGAGGCCGTTGTATGATATTTGAACTCCCGTTGCCTCAATTGCCATGAGTTCCTTTATCATTTGTTTACAACCCAGCGAGCCATGGCAGAGAGAACAGGATAAGAATTGCGAGGCTAATCATGATCACACCGGGAAACGTGTGATCCATATCCTTGTTTAGGAAGTATTGCACTTCCTTGGTGATAAGGTCTGATGCTTTAGTTTTCATCTTATTAAAAATGCGGGTCCCGGTGCTCGTGACGCCCGGCCATTAGATACACATAACTACAGCCCACCTGCCGGTAAGAAACCTTACCGTTACGGTCCACTTTGCGGGTGTACTTCTTGCCGGAATCTGTGAAAATAAAACGTTTGGTAATGCGAGTAATCTTACCGTCGTAGTAGCAATCAGCATTGATACCGTAA
>Ga0194111_10003683_pt1 | contig 18062 bp, 18 predicted proteins | sample TA2KigC300mmetaG_FD_146194 | JGI IMG/M metagenome (GOLD analysis project Ga0194111, IMG submission 146194) | Freshwater microbial communities from Lake Tanganyika, Tanzania - TA2015033 Kigoma Deep Cast 300m | ecosystem: Environmental > Aquatic > Freshwater > Lake | place: Tanzania: Lake... | reverse complement strand
AAAAATGCTGGATTCAATACGGATACGAATATTGTTACACTTATAGATAAGAAAAAAACCGAAAAACTTCCTCTGCTTACTAAATATGAAGTGGCAAATAAAATTTTTGACAGATATCTTGAACTTACCTGACTATGCAGGATGAATTTGATAAAATATTGAACAACTCAATCGAGTATTTGAAATTTTTTAACGAGCATTATAATTTGCCCCTCGATTTTAATAAAATAAATGTAAACAAACCTTCGGATGCTGATTTGCAAAAATCTTTAAAAGAAAATAAAATTCTGGATATTCCCGATATAAAAATAACGGCAACAAAAGAAAATTTATATCGGAAAAATACCGAAAAGAATGAAATAACACCGAAAGTCGAAGATAAATCAGACATTGTATATGTTAAGGACGACCAGTATGAATTACTCGGGGAAGATTGGAAAAATGCCGGCTCACTGAATGAACTTAAATCGATGATTTGCAGCTGTGAGAAATGTAAAATCGGAAAAACTAGAAATAAATTCGTTTTCGGTGAGGGTAATCCGTCAGCTGATGTTGTCCTTATAGGTGAAGCACCGGGATATGAAGAAGATATGCAGGGCGAACCGTTTGTAGGAAGAGCCGGAAGACTCCTCAACGATATACTTAAAGCCATTAATTTTAAAAGAGAAGAAGTATATATTTGCAACATACTCAAATGCCGTCCGCCGGATAACCGTAACCCGTTGCCTGACGAAGTAAAAAATTGCGAACCATACCTGCTGAAACAACTTTCGATTATTAAACCCGGATTTATTCTTGCTCTCGGCTCTTCCGCTGCTCAGACTTTATTGAGAAAAAACGAACCGCTAGGGAAAATGAGAGGTAAATTTTACGATTTTGTGCTCGGCGGAAATTCCATTAAGTTTATGGTCACTTATCATCCTGCCGCACTGCTGAGGAATCCTAACTGGAAACGACCCGCATGGGAAGATGTCCAGATTTTTAGAAAGGAATATGACAATGCCAAAACAAAAAAAAGACAGTAAATACTTCGATAATGTACTTAATGAGGATTTCGATTTTGGCGATATCAAAATGCCGCCTAATGCCGTTGATATAGAAGAAAAAATTCTGTGCGCAATCCTGCTCGATAATCAGATCTATTATGAAATAGCTCAGGTGCTCGATGATAAACATTTCTATAAAGCAGCCAACGGCGAGGTATTTAAAGCAATGAAAAATCTGATTATCAAAAATGAACCCGTGGATGCCGCATCTCTTAAACAGGAATTGACAAGAATGGGAAAACTCACGCAAATCGGAGGTGTGGAGTATATAATTGACCTTACGGATAAAACTACCACTTCTGCCAATGCTGCATATTATGCTCGAATCGTATTCGAAAAATACGTTCTCAGAGACCTTATAAGAATTTCTTCCAATTTAGTCGAAAAATGCCTCGATAAAACAGCCAATACATATTCGCTTCTCGAAGAATCACAAAAAATGATTCTGAATGCCTCGGAATTCCTCTCAAAAAAGAAAGTAATAGCAGTTAAAGATGACCTGGATAATCTGATTTCCGAACTGGTCGACAGAAGAAAAGACAGGAATCCCGTCGTGGGTATTCCGACAGGATTCGATAAACTCGATGAATTAACAACCGGATTCCAGAAATCCGAACTTATAATCATTGCCGCCAGACCTTCACAGGGAAAGACTGCTCTTGCACTGAATATTGCCAGAAATGCCGCCGTTGATTATGACAAAACTGTTGGATTCTTCTCGCTCGAAATGAGTTTCAGAGAACTGCTGTTCCGGCTTATCGCCGCAGAAGCACAGGTTGACGGACATAGACTGAAAACGGGCAGATCTTCCCATAAAGACTGGGAGGAAGTCCTCAGAACATATCCAAGATTGAAAAAGAAAATTTATATAGACGATTCAAGCTCGCTTTCAATTCTTGAACTGAGAGCAAAAGCTACACGTATGAAAAATGAATACGGACTCGATATATTAATAGTTGACTATCTGCAGCTCGTAAAAGGAATGGAAAATCCCGAAAGAAGAGACCTGGAAGTTGCTTACGTTTCCAGAGGTCTTAAAGCACTGGCAAAAGAACTTGATATTCCGGTCGTTGCCTGTGCTCAGGTCGGCAGAAGTGCTGAAAAAGGAGGCAGGGACAAAAGACCGCAGTTATCAGACCTTCGTGAATCGGGCGCTATCGAACAGGATGCCGATGTAGTGATTTTTATTCACAGACCTTATTTCGGAATTAAACATGAACAATTGTCGCCTGAAGAAAAGGAAAAAGCACAAAATGCGGAAATAATAATCGGTAAACAAAGAAACGGACCGGTCGGGGAATTTGAACTTGTTTTCAAAAGAGAATATGCCAGATTCGTCAATAAATATGAAGGTCCGGAAATCGAAATTCCGCCTGAAGAAATTGAAAAACCCCCTTTTTAAATATTTATGAAATATGGATAGAAGAGATTTTATCATCGCTGCTTTACTCGCTTCTGCTTCGACGGTTGTTTTTTCAAAATATCCGTTTATTAAAAAACTTTTTCCGCATATGTATGACCCTGAACTGAAATTACTCGCGGAAAAATTAAACGAATTTAAAAATTATCAGGTCGATTCGGAAATGAACGAACTCGTTTATTCGGTCGGCTGTAATTTAATCGGTACTCCCTACGCAGCAGGAAGTCTCGACAGAAATCCCGATGAGGAAAAACTTGTTATCATGCTCTCCGGATTGGACTGCGTTACTTTTGTTGAAAATACACTCACATTTTCAAGATTAATAAAGAAAAAAAAGCTCGTTGTGGATTCTTTTACGGAGGAATTAACCGGCATACGTTATAGAAACGGAATAATAACGGACTATACTTCACGCCTGCATTATTTTTCCGACTGGATTTATGATAACGCGAGAAAAGGAATCGTTGAAAACATAACAAAAGAAATCGGAGGCATTCCATACGATAAGAAAATTAATTTTATGACAGCACATACGGATTCTTATCCGGCATTGAAAAAATATCCCGAACTTTCTGAGAAAATGAAAGTAATTGAAAAGGAAATTAATTCGAGAGAAATGTATTATATTCCGAAAAATTATATGTCGGATGATTACGGCAGTCTTAGGAACGGAGATATAGTAGCAATAACAACCGATATAACAGGCCTCGATGTCGTTCATACGGGAATTATACACCGTGACGAAAACAACAGAATTTATTTGCTCCATGCTTCTTCTGCAAATCCCGGGAAAGTCTGTATCTCAGACAAAGAACTTCATAATTATCTTAAAAAGAACAAAAAACAAACAGGCGTGATGATTGCCCGTCCGTTTGAGTTATGACATTCTTCTATATTAACTTTATCCTGATATGTATAATATTCTATCTGATAGGCTCAGTGCCTAATGCCTTTCTCTTTGTCAAAAAAAAATATAATATCGATATAACTAAAGAAGGTACAGGAAACGTCGGTGCAATGAATTCATACGATGTTACTCATTCAAAAAAAACCTTCGTAATTATTCTTATACTCGATTTGCTTAAAGGACTCTTGCCTGCTCTGCTTCTTACAAAGATTCTTGAATTTCCGTTTGAACTGACCATTATTCCGCTTCTGATGATAATTGCAGGACATAATTTTTCGGTATGGCTTAAATTCAAAGGCGGCAGGGGACTCGCAACATCGGCAGGTATTTCTATGGTTATTAATTTCTGGATTTTCGTTATATGGTGTGTACTTTTTCTAATCGTTATGTCTGTCAGGAAAAACGTACATGTTGCTAATTCAGTCGCGACTATACTGACTCCTGTTATAATAATATTCCCTTTCGACTTTATTTTTAAATTCAATTATGACTATTCTGTACTCGGAATTACACCTTACTCGTTCAGTCTCTTCTTTGCATTTTGCTCGCTTATGTGCCTTCTGATATTTCTAAAACATATCAAACCTTTACTCGAACTATTAAAATCTTTCCGTACCGATTCAAAAGTATAATTAATCATTTAAATACTAAAACCTTATTATTTCAGCGCATTAACTCGAGTTTTTGTCAATTAACTTTTAAATTGATAATTTATAAATTAATAACTAAATTTAAGATAAGTGATAAAAAAATAATTTTAATATAATTAAGAAACTTAATTAATTAAAAAAAGAAAGGAAACATAAAATGAGGAAATATTTTATTTATTGTTTTTTGTTTTCATTGATTTTATTCATTGCGGTGTCTTCAGTTTCCTATGCGCAAATACCACAGTATTATAATTACAATAATGTAGGCTCCGGTAATAACACATTCCCTTTTGCTACAGCTGCAGGTAAAGCGGTCAACTGGCTCTTTCTGCCCGGTGATTTTAACCAGCCCACACCTCTCCCGCCGGGTAATTCGATTACGGCTGTCTATTTTCTTCACTCAACATTAGGCGAGCGTACATTTACAGACCTTTTAGTATTGATGGGACAGGATTCTATAATCACATTAACTTTAGGTCAGTTTTATCCGTTGGGTAATTTGGATACAGTGTTTTACAGTGCATCACATGGTTTGAGAGTTGTGACTGCGCTTACGTGGTCAAGTATAACATTAGACAAACCTTTTCCTTACGACCCGACCAAAAGTCTGATTATATTTGTCGGACATTGTGGTGGCACAGGGACAGGACTTAATGTTAGACAAAATACTCTTTCTGGAATAAGAAGAGTCTGGTCGGTCGGCGGTTGTCCTTTTGCTCCTTACAGCGGCGGTGACGGTGCGATTGTTAATTTCGGAGTTGATGTTATTCCGACTACCGGTGTTAATAATACTGTTACAGAAATTCCTGATGAATACAAACTTTTTCAGAATTATCCTAATCCGTTTAATCCCTTAACGGAAATAAATTACTCCCTACCGGAAAACGGTTTCGTCACTCTGAAAGTATATGACCTTCTCGGTAGGGAAGTGGCTGCACTCGTCAGCGAAATGAAAACAGCAGGAAATCATTCCGTAAAATTCGATGCATCGAAACTTTCCAGCGGAGTCTATTTGTACCGATTGGAAGTAAACGGATTTACAGATGCTAAAAGAATGATTCTCACCAAATAAAATAATACAAAAATTCACTCAAAACCCTGCGGTTATCCCCTTTCTGCAGGGTTTTTTTTATTTCCTCAATTGTTCCGTAAGTCTCCTTCCTGGCTTTAGTTGGGAATGTTTTTTTCTCGTTTATAAATCATGTTCTCTAACGTTCTTATTGTATATACTCTTTGAAAAAATCTCATTTTTTTCTCTGTGTCTCCTAATCTCTGTGTTTTTATTTTTAATTGTCTCTGCGTCCTTGCGTTTGTTTTATTATTTTTAATTTTTAATTCTTTTCCGTGTCTCTGTACTCTTTGTGTTTTTAATTTTTTTCTATTGTTTATTCTTGATTGCTCTGCGTCCTTGCGTCTCTGCGTTTGTTTTATTATTTTTAATTTTTGATTTAACATTCCTGTCTTTGTGTCTTTAATTAGATTCATTTTAATTCTCTGTGTTTCCGTGTCTCCGTGTTTAATTTTCTATTTATAATTTTTTATTGTCTCTGCGTCCTTGCGTCTCTGCGTTTGTTTTTCTATTTTTAATTATTAATTTAACATTTAACATTCCTGCCTTTGTGTCTTTATTTAGATTCATTTTTTTTCTCTGTGTTTCCGTGTCTCCGTGTTTAATTTTCTATTTATAATTTTTTATTGTCTCTGCGTCCCTGCGTCTCTGCGTTGAAAAAATTTTCTTATTGTAACCGCTGACTTTAGTAATACTTATCCCATTAACTCGGAGTCCTTTTCCTCCCTGACTTCTTGTTTATTCGGAAACATAAACAAAGCCCCATCGGGTCTATATCTTTGTAGAACTAATGATGTAATAAATGTTGAGCTATGTAGTAGCGACGTCTTCTCAATATTTCCCTTAACTTTAGTAAAGTCTCTTTTTTAATAATATAAGAAAAAAAATCATAACTCATAGTTATTTTTATTCTATCAAATTCTGTATTGCTTTTTAAATTTGTATTAATGAAATTTATCATTATAAATAAAATAAAAACTATATGAAAAAAATTATTTTTACTTTTGCGTTAATTATTCTGATGATTGTATCATCGAATTACCTCTGGTCACAGTTTACTGTAACCTCAGCTTTCAATCCCTTACCGGGCGACGTTGAAAGATACAGAGAATGCGATACAACAAACGTTCTTCCGGGTTCGAGCGGCACAAACGTTAATTGGAATAATTCAAGTCTTACTCTGCAAACGGATTCAGTCTTGATTAATTACATCAGCCCTTCAGCTACTCCTTATGCATCTTATTTTCCAACATCAACCGTAGCAGTGCAGGAAATGAGTAATTACAGATATTATATGGGTAATACATCCGTACTTGAATATCTCGGAAACGTTGTAGATTTTACTCCCCCAATAGTATATTCCTTGTCAAACCCGCAGTCGTTGTTTCAATATCCGATGAATTACGGCTCGAGCTTTACCGATAACTACTTTGGTACTGAAACAGTAAGTACTATGGTAATTAAACACTATGGGACGGTTAATGCTACGATTGACGGATACGGAACTCTGCAGCTGCCAATCGGAACTTTTCAGAATGTTATGAGAACTAAATATACAGAGCATAGAATTGATTCAATGTGGATAAGCGGTGTATGGAATGAAACTATGACTACGTGGGATACATCATATTACTGGATAAGAAATGGATATAAATTCGGATTAATGGTATGGAATGTGAAATGGATATATATGGTTCCCGGTAATATATGGTCATGCTCCAAAGAGGTTTTAATAGTTCCAAGCCCCAGTATAGGAGTGAATCAGATATCCTCAGAAATTCCTTCAGGTTACAAACTATACCAGAACTATCCTAATCCGTTCAATCCTTCTACAAGAATCAGATACGAACTTCCTGAATCTGGTAATGTTCTTCTCAAAATCTACGATGCTCTCGGAAAGGAAATTGCGGAACTCGTAAATGAACGTCAAAGTGCCGGTACTTACGAAGTAAACTGGGAACCCGATGGACTCTCATCAGGCGCATATTATTATACAATTAAAGCAGGAGACTTCACCTCTTCAAAAACAATGCTGCTTGTAAAATAATTTTTTAAAAAACATTAAAAATATAGTTTCAGCCAACGACTTTAGTCGTTGTTTCATTTTTATGTGAAATTTATACAGCCCACGACTTTAGTCGTGGGAAATAAATTAATTAAATAATCTAACCGTTTTAACGGTTTCCAATCCCGAACGGTTAATTACAATATGATTAAATAACTCAAATTCAATAGTAGGAAATAAATCAACACAATAATTAACAATTTTAAAATACAACCCACGACTTTAGTCGTGGGATTGAAAATCAAAAACCATAAAAACCGTTTCAACGGTTTTCAAAACAATTATCAAATCCTCCGTTTAATATTCCCTTCGAAAAAATAAACGTAAAATAATTCATTAAATAATGAATATATACGTTTAATTAACACTTTATTTATTAGTTTTTAATTTAAACCCGATAAGTTAATTTTATAATAACAATGGTATAAACTAATAATTTTTATTAGGAGTATAGTAGTAAGGTAAACATCCCTTATAATTATAAAAGAATTATATAATTTCTTTGTAAAATATTAAATTGAAATGAATAAAATAACTGTATCCGAATAAATGAAAATTATTTTTATTTCTTTTATGAGGATTTTGATAACGAAAGATGTCTGTAAATATTTAAATATTTACTTTTATTATTCTATTTGAAAAATTTCATTAGTTTTTTTCGATGTATAAGTAAATCTTTTACCCATTTTTCGAGTGCCGCTTTTGTCGCCGGCTGCATCCCGAACGCTTTACCGATTTTATCAATTAATTTCTTCTCGTCTTTGCTGTAAATCCCGTCCGCGTATGCTAATAATACTAACTCGACGTATAAAATTACAAGCGCTCTCTTGTTTCTGAATACTCTCTTCAGCGAACCCAATTCCGCTTTCCTTATTACCGGAATTTTCGGAAGATTCATCTCTTCCCTGAGCATCCTGAACATTTCTTTTTCCAACGGATGTAATCTCTTGTCTGCTTTGATTAACTCGGAAGCCAGTACCAGAAATGAATGCTTTTGCGACGGTGTTAGTTCCTTTAAAAACATCTGCTTTCCCTTTCTTAAATTTTTAGAATTTAATTAAAAATTAAATTTATATAAAAACAATGAATATTAAAACTTATAAAATTTTATGAAATGTTTGATTTGTAACTAACTCACAAATCAGTAAATATTTATTTAAACACTATTCCTTTTTTACGGTCAGGTCGTATTATTCCTTACTTCCACTCCCGGTCTTTCCGAACTTCACTACCTGTCATCCCATACTTGCCTGCCTGCCTGCCTTTAGGACTTTAATTTCGCGGTCAAAATTCTTTCTCTTAACTCTTGACCCTTAACTCTTAACTTTTTTAATTTTGCATTCTGCATTTTACATTCTGCATTATATAATCCCTATGTTTTTTATATTAACTTGTAAAAATTAAGTTTTAACATTATTTTAATACATAAAATTTACACAAATATTATCCGCGTTATGTCTGACCGGCTCTATAGTATATCTTTTCTGCTCGTAATTTTTATTTCTTTTTTTTTCGCTTCCTGTGGAAAAATACAGAAAGAAAATATCTCCGATTCAGACTCGCTCGTTAAATTAAATCCAGAACTTTATAAAGATATCCCATCCAAAAAACTTGTGTTTATTCCCCACTGGTCACCGCAGGCTCAGTTCGCAGGATATTATGCGGCATATGAAAATGGTTTCTATAGAAAATATGGAATTGACCTTGTTATTCTTAACGGCGGTCCTAATAATAAAGCATCGGATGTTATGGAAAAAAATAACGCCGACGTTGCCTCGCTCTGGCTGACTAATGCTCTGCAGCTTATCGAGAAAAAAATTGATCTGATTAATATAGCGCAAATCCTCCCTAAATCCGCTTTAATGCTTATCGCAAAAAAGTCGAGCGGCGTTTCTAAAATAGAAGACCTGAATAATTCGAAAGTAGGTGTCTGGGGAGGCGATTATATTATCCAGCCGATGGCGCTGTTTAAAAAATATAATGTTAACGTTACTCTCGTTCCGCAGCTCGGCTCGATTAATCTGTTCCTTCTGAACGGCGTTAAAGCTACTACGGCAATGTGGTATAATGAGTATAATACGATTATTAATTCGGGATTGAATCCGGACGAACTCACAACTTTTTTCTATTATGACTATGACCTTAACTTTCCGGAAGAAGGCATTTATTGCTTTAGAGAGAAATTTCTTGCGGATTCTGTTTCTTATGTCTACTTTGTTAAAGCTACTTTCGAGGGATGGCAGTGGTCTTTTCTTAATCCCGAAAAAACTCTGTTAATTGTAAAAGAAAAAATGAAATCCGCTAATTTACCTTATAATTATCCTCATCAGAAGTGGATGTTGGAAAAATTTAATGAAATGATTTTCCATCACGGAAAAAATGAAAATGCGGGTTTGCTCGATGAAAAAGATTATTATAAGGTAGTCGAAGAAATGAAAAAAGAAAATTATATAAAAACCGCTCCTGAATTTAAAAATTTCTTTGTCAGAACTTATTACTATAATACACAACCCTGAATCATGAAAAATATTTTCCGGAAACGAAGCCTTACATTTAAGATGATTTTCTTCATCTTCGTCAGTGTGTATCTGATTTTTACCGGAATTTTTTATTATAACTATAAAGTTTCAGAAGGTATTATTAAGAAAGACCTGAAGGAAAATGTGGATTATCTTACCGATGCTACTATCAATAAAGTCGAAGCCATGCTGAATCCTATTGCCGAACTTCCCTTTAATCTTGCCAGAATCCTCGAATCGGAAAATATGACCAAAAAACAAATAACGGGTTATCTTGAAATATTTCTTAAAAATAATCCGGAAGTTTACGGTATGACGGTTTCGCTCGAACCGTATTTCTTCGGACAAAACGAAAAATATTTCTGCGCCTATGCATACCGAAGCGGAGACAGAGATACTCTCGTTATACTCGGAAGCGAATCGTATGATTATTTCTATCTGGACTGGTATCAGATTCCCAAAGAACTTGATAGGAATATCTGGTCGGAACCTTTCTTTGATGAAGGCGGCGGTAATATTATGATGGCTACTTTCTCAGCACCGCTGTATGAAAATATAAACGGTAAGAAAAAATTTATCGGTGTCGTTACTGCCGACGTTTCGCTTGAATGGCTTAAGGATTTTATTTCCGGTATTAAAATTTTTAAAACCGGATATGCCTTTATTATTTCGAGAAGCGGAAAAATGATTTCCCATCCTAACTCCGATCTTATACTTAACGAAACTTTGTTTACAATCTCGATAGAAAAAAATCTTCCGCATCTTAGGGAAATAGGCAGAAAAATGATTAATGGTGAATCGGGATTGGATGATGTGGAATATAAAAATGTTGCATCGGGCGAAAACAGCTGGATTGCCTATGCTCCGATGAAAAATACCGGATGGTCGCTCGGTATTGTGATTCCGGTTGATGAGTTTATGGCTGACATTAATCAGCTTTTCCGTAAAGTAATTCATTTTGCTCTGGGAGGCTCAGTACTCCTGCTTATTGTCGTTGTGCTGATTTCACGCTCCATTACTAAACCGCTGAGAATACTTACTGCCGCAGTCGATAAATTTGCTAAAGGGAATTTTAACGTTTCACTGCCTGAAATATACTCTAAAGATGAAATCGGAAAACTCTGCTCTTCTTTCGGATTTATGCAATCGGAACTTAATAAAACTATCGAAGTACTCGTCGATACTTCGGAAGAATTGAGAATTTCAAATGAAAAACTGGAAGAATACAGCCGGACACTCGAAATTAAAGTCTCCGACAGAACTAAAGAATTAAGTGAAAAAAATATTGAACTGGAAAAAACACTCCTTCAGTTAAAAGATACACAAAAGCAACTGATAATTCAGGAAAAAATGGCTTCGCTCGGCGGACTTACGGCGGGTATCGCCCACGAAATTAAAAATCCGCTTAACTTTGTAAATAATTTTTCGGAACTGACTCTTGACCTCGCAAAGGAACTCGGCGAAGAAATTGAAAAACTTAAAAATAAAATAGAAGAAACAGATTATAATTATATTAACGATATCTTATCGGATGTTAAACAAAATGCCGGGAAAATAAATGAACACGGAAAAAGAGCTGATAGTATCGTGAAAGGTATGCTGCTCCATTCAAGAGGTAAAACTGGCGAAAAAATTCCGACGGATATTAATTCGTTGCTGGAAGAATATGTAAATCTCGCTTATCACGGAATGAGAGCTATGGATAGTACTTTTAATGTCAAAATTGAACGCGCTTATGATGATACAATAGAAAAAATCGAAGTCGTACCGCAGGACCTGAGCCGTGTGTTCCTTAATATCATTAATAACGGATGCTATTCGACTAATGAGAAGAAAAAACAACTCGGTGAGGAATATAATCCCGTTCTGAAAATATCTACTACAAATCTCGGCGGAAAAGTGGAAATCAGAATCAGAGACAACGGTAAAGGTATTCCGGCTGAAAACCTCGATAAGATTTTTAATCCCTTCTTTACTACTAAACCGACCGGAAAAGGAACCGGACTCGGACTCTCTATCAGCTATGATATAATCGTTGATGAACATAAAGGCGAATTTAAAGTTGATTCAAAAGAAGGAGAATATGCCGAGTTTGTAATAGTAATTCCGAAAAAATAAATTATTATTTTTATGAAAATTCTTGTCGTTGATGATGAAAAAGATATTGAACCTCTGTTTAATCAGAAGTTTCGTCCGGAATTAAAAAATAATAAATTGAGATTCGAATTTGCTTTCTCGGGCGAAGATGCTGTTAAATATCTCTCGGAAAAAAATGTATCCGATATCGTTCTGATTCTGTCGGATATCAATATGCCGGGTATGAACGGATTCGAACTTCTCGAAAAAATCAAGGATAAATTCCCGCAGATTAAAGTCTTTATGATTACTGCGTATGACGATGATGAAAAGCAAAAAAAAGCAAGCAAACTCGGAGCTGATATGTATCTTACTAAACCTATTAACTTCGAAAATCTGAAAAAAGAAATTTTTAAAAATGTGTGATAAATTTTTGTTCTTTGCCGGATATAACCGGAGGAAATATACTCGCTTGTGTTAGAATACACGGACGCAAGTGATTTACTCTATGCTTATTGCAGCTTTTATAATATTTTTTTAAATAAAAATTTGTGCCAATGATTGAAAAAATTATGGTTGTCGACGACGAACCGGATCTTGAAGCTCTTATCAGACAAAAATTCAGAAGACAAATTCGCGGAGGAGAATATGATTTTGTGTTTGCATATAACGGACTCGAAGCTCTTTCTAAATTAATCGAACATCCGGATATAAGTATTATACTGAGCGATATTAATATGCCCGAAATGGACGGACTGACGCTTCTGTCTAAAATTAACGAACTGAAAAATCCTTCCCTGAAAACAGTTATCGTCTCAGCGTACGGCGATATGGATAATATCAGAACGGCAATGAACCGCGGTGCTTATGACTTCCTGACTAAACCGGTTGACTTCAATGACCTCGAGGTTACAATTAAAAAAACTATCGAGGAAGTGGAGCTGCTTAGAAAAGCTCAGATGGAACATATAAAACTCGTATCGATAGAAAGAGACCTAAATATAGCCCGTGATATACAACAGGCGATTCTTCCTAAAGTATTTCCGCCTTTTCCCGAAATGAAGGAATTCGAAATTTTCGGGTCAATGACTGCCGCTAAAGAAGTGGGGGGCGATTTCTTTGATTTTTTCCTGATTGATAAAGACAGACTTGGACTGGTAATCGGAGATGTATCTGGAAAAGGTATTCCTGCTGCAATTTTTATGGCTGTGAGCCGCACTCTTATTCGTGCTACCGGTCTCAAAGGTATGCAGCCTGCGGAATGCCTTACCTATGCGAATAACCTCCTGTGCAATGAAAGTACGTCATCTATGTTCGTTACCGTTTTCTACGGAATAATAAATGTTAAAACAGGAGTCGTGGATTTTTCCAACGGAGGACATAATCAGCCTGTCATTATTAAAAATAACGGCAGTGCGGCTTTGGCAGAGGTTCCCTCTGGACTCGTACTCGGTATCGCCGACGATGTAACATATTCTCAGGATAAATTTCAACTCGAACCGGGTGATGCTGTTTTTCTATATACTGACGGTATTACCGAAGCATTTAATGAATCGGATGAACTGTATTCCGAAGAACGGCTCGTAAAATTCCTTGAAAACGTGAATGAAAAAAATATTACGGACATAGTTAAAAGTGTGGTTGAGGACGTAAATAATTTTTCCATGGGCGTTCCCCAGTCGGATGATATTACAGCACTTGCACTGAGATATTTCGGACCGTAATCTGAACTTTTGTATCTGTGGTTTTTTATGGAATTGTTTGTCTGAAAAAATTTTAAAATTATGAAAAAACAAAATCTCAAAATTGAAAACAATAAACAGGAACTTAAAAAAATTTATCCGTTTATGGATGTGTTTTGTAAACGTAATAATGTTCCTTCTGATGTCTTCAATGAGGTCACTCTCTCAATTGATGAACTCGTTACGAATATAATATCATATGCATTCGGTGATAATGAACAGCATTATATAGATATTGACGTGGAAGTCGAAGGTAATTTGCTCTGTGTAATACTTAAAGATGAGGGGAGGGAATTTAATCCGCTGACTTATCCGGAAGTGGATATTAAGAAATCTCTCGATGAAATGAAAATAGGCGGATTGGGAATTCATATAGTCAGAAATCTTATGGATGAAATTGTATATAAACGGGAAAATAATTTTAATGTTTTAATTATAAAAAAATCTTTTTCAAAAAATGAAAATTAATTTGGAAAAAAAAGGAGATGTCTCTGTTGCTCATATCACGGGGAAACTGGATACGAATACTGCTTCGTTTTATGAGAATGAAATATTTCCGTTAATCGATGTACAGCCGGAAAAAAATGCAGCTGTGCAGGTCAGTACCGCTTTAAAATTGGTTCTTGAACTGCAGGGAATGGATTATGTCAGCAGTGCCGGTCTTAGAGTACTTATAATTACCGCAAAAAAAATTAAGAGTAAAAACGGAAGTTTGATTCTCTCTGGTATGCAGAAACAAATTAAAAATATCTTCGATATCTCCGGATTATCGACTATCTTTCAAATTGTTCCGTCGCTTGAAGAAGCATTGAGTAAAATTTAATATTTGTTTATGCTTAAATTCGAAGTTAATAAGACGGAAAAATATACAACGCTTATTCTGTACGGAAGAATTGACGGACAAACTGCGCCTGAACTCGATATACTATTCGACAGGCTGACGAAAGAAGGAGGCAGAATTATTGCGGTTGATTTTTCCAATGTGAATTATCTCAGCAGTGCGGGTATAGGAGTGTTTGTCAAAGTTCAGAAAATACTTAAAAATATTTCGGGTGAAATTATTCTGCTGTCGGTTTCCGATAATTTGTATAAAATATTTTCCGTCAGCGGATTGGTTAATTTCTTCAAAATTTACCGTACTGAAATTGAATGGAAAAATGTCCCGGCTGTAGAAAATGAATGCGGAAATCTGATGACGGTGGAAAATGAAAATATAAAGATTTCTTATGTTAAATTGAACGATGAGGTATACGGATTGAGTGTTTTAGGCACGATGACTAAAATCGAAAATTCTTCTTATTCTGAAAGCGATGTCGTGACTGTGCTGAAAGATGATTTAGACTATGCTCTCGGTGTTGCAGTGATGGGGGATGATTACCGGGAATATAAAATGCTTTTCGGAGAATCAGTTGTACTCGATAATAATTTTTTCTCGTACCCGGCTGTAAAGAATCCGTATGTTGACTATATGCTTGATTCTCAAAGCGACGATACGGCAAATTATAAATTTCTTACCGGATTCGGGTTTAAAGGAAATTTTTCGGCTGAATGCTGCTTTCAGGCAATAAATGAATTTGTTACACTCGATGAACTGGTAACTTCTGTACCCTGTGTATCAGACTCTCCCGTCTTTGGAATAGCCCTGCTTGCGGAAAGCGCGGGACTATATACTATGAATATTAAAAAAGTACCTGTCATTGATAATAAACCTCTGTCTGGAAATATATTCGATAAAGATAAATTTAACGAATGGTTTGACTATTCGATTGAATATGAATTTAAAAATAATGTTGTAGCCTGTGCGGGTGTTATTGTCAGAAATCCTACGAAATTAAAAAATAAGTCTCTTACTGCTTATGCTAAGAATTTAAACTATCATTTTCATGCTGCGATTTTTAATGCGGGACTGCTGTGTAAAAAAATCGGAAGTTATAAAAATGAGCTGCACAGAATTATTTCGAATTTCAATATTTGTAAAGTTCAGCATCTCATCGGAAAATCAAGATTAAAAAACGGATTGTTCGGTATTGTGAATTTGGAAGAAGAATAAATGGAACTCTGGATTGGTTCAATAAATCTTGGCTTTTTGTACGGCTTTCTGGCTTTCGGAATGTTTATTTCCTATAAAGTCTTTAAATTTGCCGATATAACAGTGGATGGGAGTTTTACTACAGGTGCCGCTGTTGCCGCAGTTGCGGTTTTTTCGGGGTTTAATCCGTATATTGCTCTGGCTATGGGATTCGTTGCCTCAGCGTTCGCGGGATTCCTCACAGCTGTCATTAATACGAAATTTAAAATCAACGAGATGCTTGCCGCTATACTGGTTATGACAGGATTGTATTCCGTCAACCTGAGAATTATGAAAAAATCCAACGTTCCGCTGATGAATACGCCGGGTTTTATGGACGTTTTCTATGCTGTTAATCCGGGACTGAATAAGGAATTGTGGCTGACTGTCTGTCTTATTACTTTTACTTCGGTGTTCTGGATTCTGTTGTCGCTGTTTTTTAAAACTAACCTCGGCATAGCTATGAGAGCCGCTGGAAGTAATCCCGAAATGGTTAAAGCAAACGGGGTTAATGTTGATAAATTTAAAATATTAGGGATTGTGCTGGCTAACGGATTTTTCGGACTCTCGGGCGGACTCGTTGCTCAATATCAGGGATTTGCAGATATTACTATGGGTATCGGCTCTATCGTCTTCGGTCTCGCTGCTGTTATCATCGGCGAATCGCTGATTAAATCCCGCTCTGTCTTTTTGACAATCCTCAGTGTGGTGGTCGGCTCTCTGATATTCAGACTGATGTTTGCACTCGCCCTGTTCGCAGGACTGAATCCGAATGACCTGAAACTGATTATGGCGGTGTTTGTTCTGATTATTCTTGTTGCTTCGTCTGCACTTACTCTGTCACAAAAATCTGCGGATAAAAAAAGTATTAAAACATTTTTTGCACAAAATCAAAAATCTGTGCTGGTGTGTTTTGTTATTCTTATCGTTCTTGTGGTGACTTTTTTTACCGTGAAAGATTATCTGAAGGAGGATGTGAAGAGAACGAAAATAGGAATTATGATTGGGAGTAATGCCGATATTCTCATTAATACAAGAGACGGATTTATTTCGGAAATGAATAAACTTGGGTATGTAAACGGACAAAATATTGAGTTCATAGAAATGAATGCTAATAACGATTTGCCAACATTGAATGCGATTGCGGATAATTTTATTAAACAGAAAGTAGATATTGTACTTACTATTTCTACCGCCTCCACTCAGGCAGCATATAATAAAATCAAAAATATACCGGTTGTTTTTGCAACTGTTGCAGATCCGTTTATTTTGGGAGTGGGTAGTTCGGATTCTTCACATGCTCCGAATGTAACAGGCGTTTATGGTGCTCTGCCTGTTGACGGATTTTTGGATGTCGTTTCGAAGTTCTTTAATAAGAAATTTAAAATCGGTACTGTATGGAATCCGTCTTTCCCTAACTCGGTTTTCTATGTTGATAGGATTCATGAAGAACTCCATAACAGACATGAGATTTCTTTTGAGGGCGCTACAATAACGAATTCAGGTGATGTTTATCAGGCTGCTATGTCACTTGTGCATAAAAATATCGATTGTTTTTTTCTTACTCCGGATATTACTGTCTTCGATTCCTTCGAGTCTGTGTCTAAAGTATCGGAGGACTCGAAAATTCCGATTTTTACAGCCGATGTGGAATGTCTGAAAAAAGGCGCATTGCTGGTCTACGGCTATGAATACCAGACAAGCGGATGGCAGGCTGCACATATATGCGATAAAATTCTGAAAGGGACTAATCCGGCTGATATACCGTTTGAAAAATATAAGACGATGACGATAGGTGTCAATTATGATGTTGCAAGGAAACTCTATATATCTGTTCCCGCAGGAATTAAAAATATCGCTAACAGAATTTTTGAGAATGGTCAAATTATTAATATATCAAAATGATTATGAAAGAATATCTGAATAATACCGTATACGAAAAAATTAAACTAATAGATTGCCAGAAACTCGATCTGGTAAGCGTTCAAAACGGATATTCGGTATATCATGGGAATGAAATTCTGACCACTCCTTCGGAAACTGAAATAACACATACTGACTCAAGATTGCTGATGCATTTAATCTTTGAACTTACCGTTACGTCAATCCGAAGTGATAAAATAAACGGCTATATACTTTTTAGCGTACAGAAGGATTTCATAGAAAAAAATAATGATTATTTGCTCGAAAATTTTGATGAGATTTTTGATAATGATTATCTGACCAAAGTTATCTTCGGTAAACCTGATAAAAACGCAGAAAGGAATGTGGAAAAACTGATGAATTATTTCGAAAATAATAAAGCAATGCTGAATCTTGTTTTCGGAGGCGTTATGGGAGTTAACTTTATTCTGCAGAAATTTTTTAAAAATGTTACGGATGTGGCCGAACCTGATTATGAGGTCGTTTATGTCAAATATAAAAATTTTGCAAGAGAAATATACGTGAATCTTGAACCGGAATATAAAACTGCTGTAAATGCACTGTGCGTTGTCCATGG
>Ga0194111_10003677_pt1 | contig 18076 bp, 11 predicted proteins | sample TA2KigC300mmetaG_FD_146194 | JGI IMG/M metagenome (GOLD analysis project Ga0194111, IMG submission 146194) | Freshwater microbial communities from Lake Tanganyika, Tanzania - TA2015033 Kigoma Deep Cast 300m | ecosystem: Environmental > Aquatic > Freshwater > Lake | place: Tanzania: Lake... | reverse complement strand
AAATTCATCAGCTGCTCAATAAAATCTGCCGGTGATATATTTCCTGAATCCTTTTCTGAGTCTTGTCCTGAAAAAAGTAGACAAAATAAATATTAGTAGAAAGACTAATTTTCTTTCTTTTTTTGCTTCTTTTTTTCTTTCTTTTGTTAAAATGTTAACAACTTTTTTCATGCTGCATATTTTTCATTTGGTGTTTGATATCCTATGCTCATGTGTGGCCTTAAGGTATTATATGTTTCTATTGCTTCCTTAACAGCCTTCGCAGCTATATATTTTGTCTTAAATGTTCCACATAGCATGAATTCTTCTTTTAAAATTCCGTTTATACGTTCGGCTACTGCATTTTCATAGGGATTACCTTTTTCACTCATGCTTATTTCCATCCCACAATTTGTTAATAATTCAGTATATGTTTTACTGCAATATTGTATGCCTCTATCTGAATGATGAATTGAACCATTTAGGGTCTTATCCTTTACTGCCATCTTTAATGCCTTTATACTGCCTTCTATTGTCAAATTATCGCTCAAATCAAATCCTACTATTTTTCTTGAACATAAATCTGTTACTAATGCTAAATACATAAATCCTTCATCTGTCCTTATGTATGTTAAATCTGATACATATACTTCATCCGGTCTTGTGACTTGCATTTCTTTTATTAAATTATCATATATTTTAAATCTGTGATTTGAATTTGTCGTCATTACTCGGTGCTTTCTACGTTTTATTAATAATCCACTGTTGCGTAATATATCAAAAAACTTATCTCTACCAATTCTAATATCTGATGCCGTAATGTCTTTTTTAAGAATATGATAAAGCTTTCTTGCTCCAATTAACGGCTGCTTGCGACGTTTTTCACAAACAAGCTCTTTTATCATCTCTTCATTTAAGACTTTCTTTTCTTCCCGGCTTAAATGCTTGTAATATCCCTGACGGCTTATTTTAAATATCTTGCACAATATCGTTATCTTCGGTTTCTTATCTTTGTAATACTTTTTTTCTTTTGACCTTTGAATTGCTTCAAATTTATGTTTTTTTTTAAGTCTATCCCTAAATCTTCTTCAGCTACTTCTATTAATGTTTCGTAAGCTAATAACTTTACGTGAGCTTGTGCCAGGGCACTTTCAAGCTCTCGTTTGTCTTTCTCCAGTTGTTTTATTTTGTCTTTCTCTCCTTTCATCTCTATCCTTACTATTTTATTTAATAAATCTGTTTTCCCTAATTTCTTTATCCAACAATTTATTGTGCTTCCTCCGCGTATATCATATATTCGACTTGCTTCTGACTTTGTAAACTTCCCTGATTCAATTTCGTTCACTACCTTGCGTTTAAATGCAGGACTATATCTGATCGTAATACCTCCATTTTTTTGTTTTTCCATCTGTCTTGTTCTCCTTTCTGGTTGTTTTTATCTTTTTAATTCTGTCAACCTATTTCAGGACAAGACACTATTTACTGTTTACTATTTATTATTTACTATTTACTATTTACAATTTACTATTTACTATCTGCTATATGTTATATGTTATATATTGTATGTTATATGTTATATGTTATATGTAATATGTTATCTTCTAATTTTATCTTATTAAAACCATTTTCTTCACAGCGTTATATTCCCCCGCTGTTAGTTTGTAAAAATACACTCCGCTCGGCAATCCCTCAGCATCGAACCTGACAATATGTTCTCCCGCTTCGTATTTTTTACTCGTCAGAACTCTTTTCATTTTACCCGTTATATCATAAACTTTTATTTCCGCAAATCCCGAATTTAACATTAGAAATTTAACATTTGTAATTGAATTGAACGGGTTTGGGTAATTCTGAAATAAAATATATTTATCGGGCATCGGCTCGGATTGGTTGTTTGCCGATACAGACGGTGCATAAATGATTTCAAGTTCCCAGTCAAGTAATGTACCTGTGTTCGAAGTTCCTTTATCGTATATTCTCAAAATCCAGTTTCCCGATAATTCCTTGTTGTTAAATACGGAAAGGGGAGTTTGCGGTTTGAATGTTCCGGTAAACGGCGGACTTCCCTGCGTGATTGATATTGATGCACTGTCATCGAAAACTGTGTTTGTGAAATTCTGCCCTCCCTGCCCGTTGTAAATACTGAGATTCGACGTGTTTGATTCTTTCCCAAGACTTATGGCAAGGTCTCCGTCGTTTGTGTGATTTAAATTTATTCTGACATTTACGTCTATTATAGTTCCTGCTCTGCTTATCTTAATTGTGTCTCTTGTTGTTGTATTCCCGGTTGTAATAATACGGGGTGTCGTTGAAGAATATATACTGAGATTTGTCCATATATAATATGAATATAATAATGGCGGCTGAACCGTACCGGTCGGATTGATTCCGCCTCCGCCCTCCGGAAGTGTAAAAACATACTGATTGTTCGAATCCTGTGCAGCAAAATAATAAAATATCTTTGAACCTCTTGGATGTCCCGGTATATAAAACTTAAAGGTATCTCCGGTTACGGAAATCGGATTAGTGTGATTAAATGGATTATCCCATAATTTATAATATAATCTCGGTGAATTTGTGCCCGTTTGCTTTAAATGCGGAAATTTAATGTATGCACTTATAATCCTGCCTGCTGTATCATAACAGGAAGAAACTTGCTTATGCTCCATCTGAACAAAATTATCTATTCCCCAGCTTGCAAAAAGTGCTATAGCTGATTTTGTCATTTTTAACCAATAAGACTGATTGAGAGTACTTACTTTATCCGTCTTTTTATGGTAATACGGAGTCATATCGTTTAACCAGTCTTCAATAAGCATTATCGCACGATAATTTTTTTGCCAGAATACAGAATGGTCGCTTCCGCCGTTATTATATGTCAGATTTACAGGCATTCCGGATTGATAAATCTGAAATGCACTGATTAATTGTTTTGCGAGGTTTAATGAGTTTGTATCTGTATCTACTATGTATTTACTGTCGTTATTCCCGTCGTATGCAATCATATCGAGATTCAATACCCCTCTGATTGTATCTCCGCTTGCAAAAATAGAATCTACATAAGCCATACTTCCTGTCGGCGGCGGATATACTTCTTCACGGTCGAATGCTATGAAAATCAGCGAATAGTCAGTATTAAAGTTTGTCAGTAGTCTTGCTGCTTCCAGTAAGGCACTGACGCCCGAAGCATTATCGTCTGCTCCGGGTATTGTATCGTTGATGGTAGGTGGGTAGGGATTCAAAATCACATTGTCGAAATGAGCACAGATAATGAAATACTGGTACGGAAATTTTGTACCGGTCTTTGTACCGATAACATTTACGCACGTGCTGTCATTAACCTGATATCTCGTGTTCAGTCCGTAACTCTGAAATTTTTCGTAAACGTATTGTGCCGCTTTCAGACTCGGCGGGTACATATAAAACCTTGTATGAATCAGATAAGGTATACCGCCTATTGTCGTTAATGTATCACCTGTTAGTTCCCTTGCGTTTTTTAAAATTGATTGCAGCGAAACAAGATTCACTAATGAATCTACTTTCTGATTATAAAATATTTGTGAAAATGCGTTACTATATAATGTTATTATTAGTATTAGTATATATTTTTTCATTTATTTAAAATTTATCTTTTTTCAGGACATTGTTCTGTACTTTTTTTAAAAAAATTTATACAATATAAATATAAATTTCAAGTATTTTATAAATAATAGACACTTTTTAAAAAATTATCATATTACAATTTTTATCTAAATAATAAATTTTTTAAACCACTGAAACATTTACCGAATAAGTTCGTATCATTAATTAGTAACAATTAATAACAAGAGAAATTAAAATGAAAAAATACAAAACACTAATCGCAATAGTACTTACAGCCTTGATTATTCCGCTCGGTATTACGTTTGCGGGGAGCAATCCCGATCCCGGAGAAAGCGGTACTAAAAACATACTGATAAGTGCTACGGAAAAAACATTAAAAACTCAACTTTTCTATGAAATTAAAGATGTATTGATGAAACCGGTGTATTTATCATTTACGAATAAAAATCTGGCAGGGACAGCCGAGATATTTGTGAAAGTACACGAAAACGGAAAAATCTGCCTTTGCAAAGTCGAAAGTGATAATGATTACCTCGAATCTTTGATTGCGAAAAAATATAATTCGATGAATTTATGGACTGACACGAAATTTGCCGGTACAGTTTATAAATTCACGGTTATAAATAAATAGTTGAGTTCTTTCATATTAAAGTCGGATTACAATCTTCCAAAAACAAGACGCCTGCCTGAAGCAAGGCGTTTTTTATTTTTTTCTCCTTCCCAAAGTCCACTTTGGGAACGTTTTTTTTCCTTGTCCCCTCCAGTGCTCGGGATCTCGAGAACTCATGAGTCCTCTTTGGGAATGATTCTAAAGTAACTGAAACTTATCATATAATATATTCAATATATAATATATTATGTACTTATTATTATTTGTTATCTGTATTAATCAGCCCAAATCATTAAATCAGTGTCCTATATCTTTAAGAATATTTTTAATTTTCTGCCTTCTTGCCTGTCTTCTCGACTTTGGTTAGGATTTTAGTCCTGAGTTTAGTTGGTAATAAAAAAAATTCTTAATACTATTATTTACTTCTTATTATTTATTCTCTGTTTTTTATTCCTTTCTATTTTTAATTGTTAATTTTTAATTCTTAATTTTCCCTGCGTCTTTGCGTTTAAAACTTTTTTTACTCTTTATTCCATACAATAAATTTCTTTGTTGAAAATTATTTTATGTTTATTATAAATAATTAATCGTCTATTTTTATATAAATACAATTATATGAAAAGAATAATAACTTTATTTATACTTTTTATCCCTTTTACAATTTTATTCCCACAAACCTCAAATCTTATTATACAATCTGGACATACTGCATTAATAAATTCGGTTGCATTTTCACCGGACGGGAAATTTTTTGCAAGTGCGGGAAAAGACGGTTTAATAATACTATGGGATTCCAGGTCAAACAAACAGATAAGGACATTTAAAGGTCATCAATCCGGCGTATCCTGTGTAAGATTTTCACCCGACGGAAATTTTCTGTATTCTTCGGGAGAATTGAGAAATATGGTTATAAATCCGTATATAATGGAAGTCAGAAAAGATTTCTCTTTGAGAAAATGGGATGTAAACACTGGGAAGGAAATATTTTTTGCTCAAAACCACGATTCTTCTGTTACTTCAATAGATGTTTCTCCTGACGGAAAGCAGATTATCTCTTCGGGAAAAGATAACAGAATTATAATTTGGGATTCCGAAAGTGGCGATATGATTTATGATTTTTCTGCTGATTATCCGGCTAAAGTGTGTTTTATGGAAGACGGTTATTTCATATCGCTGGAAAATAATAGTGAAATAAATCTAAGAGATTCAAAAACTGGAAGTATTATCAGACAAATCTATAAAAGCGAAAAATATATCAGTGACTTTTCCGTTTCGGCAAATCAAAAATATTGTGCCGCCTCCGCGGACAGTATTTTTATTATTGATATTGAAAATAATTCGGTAACCGATACAATCATTGAAAAATCAAATTTGGTTGTATTTTCAAACGATTCTAAATATCTGATTTATACAAATCAGGATTTTATTAACGTTTATGATTTGTCAGGAAAACAAAATATTTTTGACAAATTCACCTATATAGACTATAAATCGGGCATACAAATCCAGATACAGGTTCCGGTATTTAACGAATCGGAAATTTACATTCAGAAGGAAATACCGAAGAGGAAATTAAGATATCCTCCGAAGATAAAAGATTCAGAATTATTATCTGCGATTTATATTTCTAAAGACGACTCGAAAATTATTACGGCATACAGGAATTTCACTGAACCGGAAATGCCATGGCAGATGGAACAATTACATATCAAAGTATCATATGAGTCGCAGTTTGAATATTCTAAGGAAGGTCTGTATGATAACTTCTATATGGATGAATTCAGTATTGTAAAATTTGAATTTGGTAAAATCAGATATATATTTTCCGAATTAACGGAAATTGATACGATTGATATGGAAAATTTTCCTGTAGTGAAAGGCAGATTCAAATATTTTAAAGGGGAAATCGAAAAATTACTGGATGAAATAAAAGGTTTTGTATCTCCCGTTTATACGGCTAATTTCAACAATCAAAGCAAAGGATTACTGATTTCTTTAAAAAACAGAACCTCTTTGCATTTCAACCCCGATAACAATTTGCTGAGGGAAATAAAATTAAAAACAATTCCAAAACAAAAGGGCATAGACTTCAATCATGAGTTTTTCGGATTTACGGAAGATTATGATATACCGGGATATGCTCCGGTAAATCCGAAAGATACTGTTGAGAAACAGGTATATGAGGAAATACTTGGAACAACAGACGAAGCAGCCTATTTAAAGCTCTGCAATGCGGAAGTCCCGTCTTCGGCTGCAATTTCAAATGACAGAAAATTTGCAGCTGTTGCAAGTTACGATTCTTCACTTTTTCTCGTGAAGTTTTCTGAAGATAATGCGGAAAAAAATATCACAATAAGACTTATCGGACATCAATCTGCTATTAACTCCGTGATATTTTCTCCCGATTCAAAGTATCTTTATTCCGCCGGATGGGATAACACAATTTTTATGTGGGATACAGAGTCGGGGAGTCTTTTAAAAGTATTAGAAGGACATACAAATTCCGTTATGGATATCGACATATCTGAAGATGGAAAATATTTGCTGTCTGCATCAAATGATAAGACGGTAATAATCTGGGATACGGAGATAGGAATTCCTCACAAAATTATCGACGATTATTCTCATCCGGTGACATTTGTGAGGTTTAACAACGACGGTACAAAATTTCTGTCAGGCGGTAGCGATAACACAATAAGAGTAACGGATTTAATAACGGGAAATACCTTAAAATTATTTAAAGGTCATGAAGCAACTGTTATGGATGCCTGTTTTATTTCGGGAGAAAACTATATACTATCGGCAAGTTATGATAATTCTTTCCGTATCTGGGATGCAGATAACCAGAATGAGTTGTGCAGAATTATAATTATAGATAACAATGACTGGGCAGCAGTTACACCTGAAGGTCATTTCGATGTATCGGACGGAGGAATGAATCATATACATTGGGTATTAGGTAATGAACCTGTTGATCTAAGTCAGGTGAAAGAAAAATTATACGAACCCGGTTTGCTTCAGAAAATTCTCGGAATAAACGATGAAAAAATAAGAACAGATGTAAAAATAGAAGAACTGAAATCATCTCCGGAGATAGAAATCTCGTATGATGAGAAAAATGAAAGTCTTGTTAGAGTAAACTTAAAAAATTCCGGGGGCGGAATCGGGGTTTTGAAAGTTCTTGTTAACGGCAAGGAGGCATATAGCGGATATCTTACTTTTGATAAGGAAACGAATATCGATTCTGCAAAATTTGAATATGACGTAAAGAATTCGAAATACTTGGTCAGCGGCACTAATACTATTGAATTTATTGCATATAACGGAAACGGGGATATGTTGAGCAGGGGTGAACAACTCTTATATTATAACGACTCTCAGGATGAACCGGTAAAAAAAACATTCTACGGAATTATTATTGGCACAAGTGATTACGAAGGTGAAGGAATGGATTTAAGGTTTTCATCTAAAGATGCTGAGGATTTCGGATTTTCGCTCCGCCTCGGAGCCGAAACACTGTTCGGCAAAGAAAATACAAATATTAAAATCTTTTCCAGCTCCGGAAACGAAGGTACTATTAAACCTGAAAAACAGCATATTATTAAAGCGTTCGAAGAATTTTACACCGCAAAACCTGATGACATCCTGGCTGTTTATCTTGCCGGTCACGGAGTTAATGCATTTCAGAGTAAAGAAAATGAAGACTTCTTTTATCTGACTGAGAATGCAAAGTCATTTGATATCGAAAGCAGTGCCGATTATCCTGTTTTTTCAATATCGAGTAAAGAACTTTCAGACTTAATGCTCAAAGTTCCCGCGGTAAATCAGGTGTTAATACTCGATGTATGCAGTTCAGGCAAAATAATAGACAACATAGCTTCGTTCAGACAAAATTCTTCAACTCAAATTTGGGCTATAGAAAGAATGAAAAGCAGGTGCGGAGTACATATACTTACCGGATGTGCTGCCGATGCGGTCAGTTATGAAGCTAACGCTTATTCTCAGGGGCTTCTTACATATAGTCTCTTAATGGGACTTAGAGGAGAAGCATTAGATTATTTGGGATCCGTTGATGTCAGCAAATTATTCCAGTACTCTGCACGGAAGGTTCCCGAACTTGCAAAAAATCTCGGTGGAATTCAGCAGCCGAGAGTATTCGGATTAACTGGTTTTGACATAGGACTGATAAAGAAAGCCGACAGGGAAAAAATTCCGCTTGCTACTCCGAAACCAATTATACAGAGAACCACTTTTCAGGATGCAGATTTATTTATTGATAAAATTAACTTATCTGAAGCAGTTGATAATATATTAAACGAAATATCACACAGGGGAAAAAATTCGAGTATTGTGTTTATTAATGTTAAGGATTTTCCGGGTGCATATATACTTGCGGGTGTTTATAAAACTGAAGGTAATAATATAAATGTGAAATTCAATCTCTTTAAAGATAATCAGAAAATTAAATCCTTTGAAATTACGGAAAATTTTCAGGATGCAAAGACAATTGCCGAAAAAATAATACTACTCATAGAGGATATATTAACTCCTCAAAATTGACTCATAGATACTAAAAAGAAGAATCGATAAATTCGGAATAAGGTGACTTAAAATATCACTTGAAATTAAATATATTAACCCATATATTATCATAATAGTTAGCATTCGGAAACAATCTGTGTTGTTTTTTTCTTTAACTAAAATTCAAAAAATGGTAAAAAATAAATACATTTTATTGACGATTTTAGTTCTTTTTGCCGGAGTTTCATTCTGGGGTTGTACTGCCTCAAAACCCGTTTCTAATCTCGAAAAAAGAATGAAAGATTCTTCTGTTGTATTTACAGGACTCGATAAAGCATTCGGTTATTATAAAACAGCACTTAAACAAAATGAAGCCATCAACCTCGATGAAGCGCATGAATCATTCGAAAAATCTGTCAAAACACTCTCTGCTATTGATAAAAAAATTCTGAAAGATACGGCTTATAAAGACTGGAAGAAAGAATACGACGAACTCGTTGTCAGTGTTGTAAAAGATTATCTTGTAACACAATCAAATATTTCCGGAAGCAGTGATGTTTTTAAATTCGCTAAAGATTACGGCATAGAATATGAAAAAGATATACAGGATTTGGAAGTAACAGACCGTGAACCGCTGCCCGATGGCTCAGGAATACCGCTTATTAGGAATAGTGCAGTTGACGAGTACATAGAGTTTTTTTCGAAAACTGACAGGGGCAGGAGTTTTATAGATAAAACATTATACCGCTCGGGTAAGTTCTTTCCGCTAATGAGAAAAATTCTGAAATATCACAACGTACCTGAAGAAGCAATTTATTTATCCGTTCAGGAATCTGGTTTAAATCCGATTATAGTTTCAAGGGCAGGTGCTACGGGACTTTGGCAGTTTATGCCGTCAACGGGTCGGGCATACGGATTATATCAGGACGCGTACAGAGATGACCGCAGAGATTTCGAAAAATCGACCGATGCCGCTGCAAGACATCTGAAAGACTTGTATAGAGCACTCGGAGACTGGTATCTTGCTTTTGCTTCCTACAATGCAGGACAGGGCAGAATTACCTCTGCCATCAATAAGTCAGGTTCAAGAGATTTCTGGCAAATCAGAAGTTACTTACCGGAGGAAACTAAAAACTATGTGCCCTCCATTCTCGCGATTTCTTATATTTTCAGGCAGCCGGGAGAATACGGATTTAACAGCGTACAATACGGACAACCTATTACATTTGACAGATTAGATATCAGAGGCGAACTGTCACTCGAAAAAGTTGCGGAATTTTGTAACTCCGATATAGAAACTATCAGAGATTTAAATCCTGAGTTAACTGCAGATAAAATACCCTTATACGATTTACCTTATCATTTAAGAATACCGAAAGACTCACACAAGGCGTTTATAGAAAATTATGTTAATTCTGCCGAATATACATCCAATAACAGCATAAAGCCCGAATTCACAGGGAATGAAGAAACCGATACGGAAAAGATTGAAGTAGTGAATTACAAAGTAAGAGATTATGTTCCCGACGACATTCGCAAAATAGGTACTATAAATGACAGGAAACGAGTAGACTACACATTGAGAATCGACCAGAAAATATTTTCCGTTGCCGATTCGTTCAATGTACGTTTAACAGATTTAATGATATGGAACAATTATACATTCACAAAACCTCCTAAGCCCGGTCAGCAGGTTTTTATTTATATTGATGAATTGCCCAAAAAGGAATTTAATTCGGAAGATGAAGAATTCAGCGAAGATCTGGAAGCAAATACGAATGATAAAACAAAGGTAGTCGTAGTTAACAATAAGCAAAACAACAAAACAAATACAAAGACAACAACAACGAAAAAATCAACAGGCGGAACAGCAGAAATTTATTCCGTTAAAGAGGGAGACTATCTGAGTAAAATTGCGGAAGAATACGGCGTGACGGTATCCGACATAAAATCCTGGAATAAATTGGAAGGGGATTTAATTTATGTCGGACAGCAGTTAACAATATATCCCGGCAAAAAATATGTAGATGCACAGAAGAAAAAACAAAAACCGAAAGTATATGTTGTTCAGGAAGGTGACTATTTAAGTAAAATCGCCGAAGAATTCAGTGTTGAAGTTTCCGATTTAAAAAAATGGAATAAACTCGAATCGGATATCATATATATCGGCCAGAAATTAAGATTAACCCCTCCGGATACCAAAGAAAAGACAGAAACGAAGTCAAAGGTTAAAACGCACAAAGTTATGGAAGGCGAAAATCTGACGATGATAGCGGAGCGCTACAAAATCACGGTTGCCGACATTAAAAAATGGAATAATTTAAAATCCGACGTAATACATCAGGGGCAAATCCTGTATGTTTCCGATAATACTAAAACAAAAGAAAAAATCCCTTCTTCAAAATACAAAACTTATGTAGTAAAAAAAGGTGATACTCTTCAAACAATTGCATCCGACCACAAAGTCACGGTAAAGGAACTGATGAGCTGGAACAACCTGGATGACGATAAGATAATAATAGGACAGGAAATAAAAATTTACGAAAAAGAAACAAAGAAAAAATAAGAAAACAATTACTTATTTAAAAAAGTCAAAATGGACAAAGGTGTTGAAATGACTTCGGATGAATTAAGAATCCTTAAGAAAAAAATAGCAATTAGATTTTCATTATTCCCGGTTTTTTTTCTGTTAATTTTTCTGTTAACGGCGGGTTCGTTTGATTACTGGCAGGCTTATATTTATCTTGCAGTACTTATTATTCCGATGATTTTCGTCTTTTTTTATTTTTTAAAAAAAGACCCTAAGTTTTTGGAGAGACGTACGAAGGGAAAAGAAAAGGAAAAAGAACAGAAAATTTTTCAATTCTTTTCGTCTATTCTTATGCTTTCGGGTTTTATAATTCCCGGACTGGATTTACGTTTCGGCTGGTCTGATGTTCCTGTATGGCTTATATTAACGGCTGATATTATTGTTCTGCTCGGTTACCTGATGATTTTTTTTGTTTTTCGGCAAAATAGTTATGCTTCACGTACTATCGAAGTAGAGGAAAATCAAAAATTAATAACAACCGGGCTATATGGCTTTGTGCGGCATCCGATGTATACGGGAATGTCCATAATGTTTTTGGCTACTCCTGTTGCACTCGGTTCATACCCGGCACTGATTCCATTTTGCTTATTCATTATTACGATGATTTACAGATTACTCAACGAGGAAAAAGTTTTAATGAAAAGATTGCAAGGTTATAAAGAGTACTGTCTTAAAACAAAATACAGGTTGATACCTTTTATATGGTAGATTTGTAGTCGGTGTGGCTTTCTGACTTTCCCGATTAAATTACTGCTTCAAAAAAAATTTGCAATGCTCACGTAAGTTTCATTCCGAGTTTATATGCTTTTTTAAAATAGTATTCGACCCCTCTGTTTTCTATTGCTCCTGCATATAAAGAACCTAATGATTTTCCGTTTAAAATATCTCTGGTTACTGTGTTTATTAATTTTGTAGCATCGTCGCAGATTATCCTGTAAATCGGAGGAACTGAACCGTTTGTGATAATTGATATAACTTTCCGCTTTTTATCCGTTCTCGAAGTCGGACAGCCGTAAAAAGTTAAATATCTTCCTTCTGGTTTTGCTAAAGTCCAGCAAATCCTTTCAAAAAATGTCATTAACATAGCGGTTACACCCCCGTTATGAAGAGGCGTACTTAATATTATAAAGTCACAGTCTAATATGTCTTTGTTTAAAATATCCATATCATCTCTTATTGCACATAAAGCAATAGGTTCCTTTGTCTTGCTGTCCCTGCAGGCAAGACAGTTTTTACAGTAATTGATATTGTAATCGCTTAAGTAAATCTTTTTTACCTTCAATTCCGGATTTTTTGATAACGCTCCTTCGATTGCTTTATCCACAAGCGTGTCGGTTGCCTTGCCTTTACGTGAGCTTCCTACAACTGCTAACAGGTTCATGCTGACTCCTTTTCAGATTACTAAATTTTATTTAATAAATATTTTGACATTAGTATTAAAATATTTAAACAAGTTTCATTCCGAGCTTATATGCTTTATTAAGATAGCATTCTACCCCTCTTTTTTCGATTGCTCCGGCATATAAAGAACCCAAATTGTCTCCGTTTAATGTTTCCTTTACGGTTTCTTTAATAATATGAGTGGCTTCGTCGCAGAACATTCTGTATATCGGAGGAACAATTCCGTTTGTAATTATAGTTATTGATTTTCTCTTCTTATTGCTTCTCGGAGTCGGACAATTAGTTAATGTAAGATGTTTTCCCTCAGGTTTAGCAAATAGCCAAACAAATCTTTCAATGAACGTCATTAAGATGGATGGAATGTATCCCATATGTATCGGTGTACCCCATATCAGCAAGTCGGAATCATGAATATCTTTGACTAATATATCCATATCATCCCTGATAGTACATATTGCGTAAGGTTCGGCGGTCTTGCTGTCTCTGCAGGTTAAGCAGTTTTTGCAATAACCTATTTTATAATCGCTTAAATAAATTTTCTTTACGTTTATATCCGGATTTTTTGATAGTGCTCCCTCGATTGCTTTGTCAACGAGTTTATCTGTTGATTTGCCTTTTCTTAAACTGCTAACAACTGCCAGCAAATTCATAACGACTCCTTTTTAAATTTGAGTAATTTTATACTTAAGTAGAAAATAATAAAAAAAACATATTCAAAAAAGATAAAACGATTTTTAAAATTTTTTTTAATATACACACATAACTCTTAACCATTAACATGTTAATTCACTATATATCCCGAGTACTCTTGACTTTAGTCGGAAATATTTACTATTTACTGTTTACTTTTTGCTATTTGTCATTTATAATATTTCTTCTATTCTTTTTATTTCTTACTCTTTTTATTCTTATTTTTAATTGTTAATTATTCTTCTATTTACTTTTTGCTATTTGTTATCTGTAGTATGTTTTCATTTTTTTCATTCTTCCTCAAAAGAAGATTAAATACTTAATTGAAATAATTTTCAATAATAAGTATATTACTAATACTGCTGGCATAGCTCAGTTGGTAGAGCAGTTGATTTGTAATCAACCGGTCGGGGGTTCAAATCCCTCTGCCAGCTCAAATTATAAAGCCCTGAAAATTCATATACTTTCAGGGCTTTTTTTGTTTATTATACAAAAAATAAACTTATTTAGTAAAATCTATTACCTTCTCTTTGCTGGAGAAATCTTCGTAAATAATATGACCGTTGAATACTGTCAGATTAACTTTAACTTTCACCAGCCTCTCTTTGTTGAAATCAGGTGATAATATATTTTCCGATAGTATTACAAAATCAGCATCATATCCCGTTTTCAACTTTCCGAGACGGTTTTCCGCAAAGTTGGCATAAGCGGGATTTACAGTGTAAGTATATAACGCCTGCTCGATTGTTATCGGTGTATGCTGGAATAATCCCTCCTTGCCGTTTATATCAGTACCGTTTACAAGTATGTGTATTCCTATCAAAGGGTCAACGGGTGCAAGCGGAAAATCACTTCCGCTTAAAACTACTGCACCGCTGGCGATTAATTTATCGTATCTGTTGAATGTTTCGGACAACCTTTTTATTCCGAATGATTTCACTAAATTTTTCTGGAAACCTTCGTCCGGATAGGAGATTATCGGATTAAAACTCGCTATTACTCCGAGTTGCCTGAATCTCGGTACGTCACTGTCTTTTATGAATTCAGCATGCTCGAGCAGGTGTCTCCTGTCTCTCGGCGGATTGTTCTTTATCATTTCTTCGAATAAATTCAGAATTTCATGCACGCCCCTGTCGCCGTAAACACTGACGTTTATCTGCATTCCGAGTTTGTCTGCTTCATATAATTGCTGTTTGAAATATTCGGTCTCCCATGCCGGTTTACCCCTGTTCGTGCTGTCATCATCATACGGCTCAAACATCCATTTCCACCCGACTACAGGTAAATCGATATATACTTTCAATAAACCGCCCCGCAGAAAGTTTTTCGGCAGATCGGATTCTTCTAATTTTTTTCCGTATTCGTGTATTTTCTGAATGTCGGAAATATCAGCGTAATATGTGAACATGTTATCTGAACAAACTCTAACGGGTAGAGAATTATTTTTTAAGATTTGTTCGTAGATTTTTGTATTTTCTAAATCACCGCATTTTGTCCATATAGAAGTTACTCCAACTTTCGGATATTCTTCAAGTATTAACTGCTGTATTATTACCTGCTCTTCGAATGAAAAAGGTTTGATTTTCTTAACCAGATTAATCATCAGACCGCTCGTAGCGGCATATTCGGTTTCCTGCAGATACCCTGTTGCCAAACCTGTATTCGGGTCGCGGTGAATTACACCGTCTCCTTTCATGTCCGGCGGGTCTTTTTCTAATGCTCCGGTCATTTCAAGTGCTTTTGTGTTTACCCAGTGCGAATGTCCGCCGTGATGTACCAGACAAACAGGCCTGTCAGATACAACCGCGTCTATCATCTGCCTGGTCGGCTTTTCGCCTTCTTTGAATATGTCGGACATCCAGCCGAATAATCTCGGGAATTTGTCTTCCGGATGCTCCTTGACATATTTGTCAAGTCGGTCGAGAACTTCCTTTACCGTCTTTGCACCGAAAAGCGTAGGTGCTTCGGGACTTGTTAATATAAAAGGGGAGTGCGGATGACAGTGCGCATCCCAGAAACCCGGAACAATTAATTTTCCCTGTGCGTCAATTACTTTTCCTTCCGGCTTGTCTGCATTCATTTCTATAATTTTTCCGTCCTTAATCGTCATTGACGTTTTCCATAAATCGGTCGAATCGCCTGTCCAGATTATTGCATTTACTATTGTTATGTCGCCTCCTTTTTCGTTTATTCCTTTGCTTGTAAAAGCAAAATATAATTCGTAACGGAAAAAGTAAATTAAAAGCGACAGCACTATGACTGCTGCGAATACTATTAACATTACCGGTTTCTTTTTCCTTCTCATATTTATTGTTTAAATTAATTTTAAATAAATAAATATAGAAAAAAAATCAAATTCAAAAAATTCTAAAATTTTAAAAAATCCCTGCCAAACCGAACCTATATTTAAAAATACCGCAGTTATCAATAAACTAATGCAGCAAAATCAAATTTAACATTTGTTAAAGTTTTAAAACTGAATATTTATATTGTTTAAAAGGAAAAAGTAAACTAATTTTAAATTAAATATCTTTATTAATTTTAAAATATTAAAAAGATGAAAAATATAATTACAATCTTTTTATTCTTTCTGTGTTCATTATTGCTTTCATTCACCGTTCCGGGAGATAAAAGCGATGTGCAGATGCTCGATAATTTAGTCGTGCGTTTTGTCACTACAAATGACTACGGAAATAATCTCTATATAGACAATTTTTCGGTCGGTATGCAAAATAATAACGACATTGGAATTTACAGCTTCAGTCCAAAAGATAAAAACTATGTATTTCAGGGAGTTACTTCGAAAAAAGTGCGACCCGCCGTGACAATTATTAATGTCGGCAGGAATTCTCCAACAGGCGCTACGGTTACTTTAGCAGCCGTAGGCGGTACATATAACGTAACCCAAACAGTTCCTTCAATCGGCATGGGCTCTACCGCTGTTGTTTATTTTGATTCCTTAAATTTTGATTTAAATGTTTCCCAGAACTTAAGGGTAAATATCAACTGGGCAGCAGATGAAAATCACTCGAACGATACTTTATTTCAGGAAACCGCATTTCATACAGGCATTCAGAGAAAAGTTTTAATGGAAGCATTTACCGCAACAACATGCGGTCCCTGCGCTTCTCAGAACCCTGCTCTTGATGCATTCATTCAATCAAAATTTGATTCCGTTGTCGCTATTAAACATCACGTCTGGTGGCCATCAATCGGTGACCCGATGTTCCACGCAAATGAAGAACAAAATTATGCCAGAACCTGGGTCTATAGCATTAGTTCTGTCCCAAGCTGCGTTCTCGACGGTTCGATTACGCAGGTCAGTAATTATGCCGCTACTATACCCGGACATTTCGACACGAGAAAAGTCGTACCTACACCGATTGCGCTGACCGTCGTTGATACAAGAATACCGGGAGACTCGATTAAAGCAAATGTTTTGCTCGAAATAGTTTCGCCTCTTTCGCAAATCGGTACCTTTAGATTAATGGTTGCTGCAGTCGAAAGAAAAATTACTTACGCTACTCCTCCCGGGTCTAACGGTGAAACTATTTTCTATGACGTTTTCAGATGGGCGTATCCGACAACTTATGGAACACCGATTTCTACTTCTGTAGGTGTCTATAATTTCGAGTTTAAATATAAAGTGCTTCCGAACTGGGTTGACAGTATGATGTACACCGCAGTCTTTGTTCAGAATATCAATACAAGAGAAGTGTTAAACTGCAACAAAGCAAGAAACTGGTATATCGATAATATTACTGCACCTACTGATATTAAACCGGTTTTCAGCGATAAATTCTGTTATAATCCCGAACTCGAACCCGTAAAACCGGATGCAGTTTTCAATTTCGAAGGATTCGAAACTGATTTCCCGCCGGTCGGATGGTCGCTGTATAATCCCGATGACGGAATTACTTTTTATCAGTTTGCAGTTAATGGTCCGTCTTTCACTGGAACGAAAGGAATCAGGATGAGAATGTTTAATTATGCAACCGTTGGTCAGATTGACCATTTAGTTTCAAAAACATATGATAACTTAAGTCTGTCCGATACGATAAGGTTTGATTATGCCTATGCTCAGAGACCGGGAAAATCTGACAGGTTGCAAGTACAGGTATCGACTGACGGTGGCACTACTTTCCCTTATACGATATTCAATAAAGCAGGGGCAGATCTCGGAACAACAGCTGCACAATCTACGGCTTTTACTCCAAGCAGTCCATCCCAATGGGGAACGTTCAAATTCAGAATTGAAAATCTGACAGGTCTTAAACCTTCTGAAACAGGAATACCAGTATCATTCAATCTCGGACAAAATTATCCCAATCCGTTCAATCCTTCTACAACTATCGGATTTCAATGCTCGGAGTTCAGGTTTGTATCTTTGAAAATATATGATATTCTCGGGAAGGAAGTTGCTGTTCTTGTGAATGAAAAATTGCAACCCGGGACGTATCAGATTAATTTCGATGCGGGGAAACTGACAAGCGGTGTGTATTTCTATAAAATTACAGCGGGCAATTTTAGCGATGTTAAGAAAATGATTTTGATAAAATAACGACATTTGTCGTCTGAGAAATGCTTATTTTTACAAAAATAAGTGAAAGGAAAGACGACAATGAAGAGAAAAGAATTAGAAGAAAGATTTAACAGAAACCAAATCAAAACATCAGAGGGAG
>Ga0194111_10003676_pt1 | contig 18078 bp, 14 predicted proteins | sample TA2KigC300mmetaG_FD_146194 | JGI IMG/M metagenome (GOLD analysis project Ga0194111, IMG submission 146194) | Freshwater microbial communities from Lake Tanganyika, Tanzania - TA2015033 Kigoma Deep Cast 300m | ecosystem: Environmental > Aquatic > Freshwater > Lake | place: Tanzania: Lake... | reverse complement strand
CGACCAGATCAACGCCGCGTTCCCCAACATCAGCGAGAAGTTCCTCGGGCAAGGCGCCTACACGCTGAACGCGGTCACCATCTGGCCGTCGTCGAGCGTGCCGGCGCATACCAGCCTGATGACCGGCGCGTACCCGTCCAAGCACGGCATCCACGGGCAGCGCTACTACGAGCGCGTCACGCGGCACCACATGTCGTTCATCGGGCCGGGAATCACGGGGCACAACAACGAGTTGTACCCGGGCGTCAAGACGGTGTTCGAGTACTTCCCGGACGCGCGGAGCCTCGCCGTCATCCAGGTGTGCAACCGGGGGTGCTCGCTCTACCTGCCCGGCCCTCCCGATGACGGCTACGCTACGAACGCCTGGCAGTGGGCGACCATGTGCCTGAGCGGCCTGGGCAAGCGGACCGGCGCAGCAGGCGTGCCGCGCGTCCAGGTCATCACGCTGGCGAGCATCGACCACCTCTCGCACATCCGGCACTTGGACTCCGAGGAGGTCGTAGAGGCGTACAAGCACGTGGACCAGAACGTCGGCCGCATCATCAACTTCATGCAGGAGCGCGACCTGCTGGACAAGACGACATTCATCCTCGCCACCGACCACGGGGCCGCGCCTGTCAACAAGCACCTGACCATCGACCATGTGCTGGAGGACCTGCGCTTCGCACCCTTCGAGAGCTTCAAGTACATGGTGAAGAGCGACTGGGGGTTCTTCGAGTCGAACTTCTGGTACGGGACCCGGCGCAAGTTCGACCACCGGTACGACTGCGTCGCCCTGTGGGGCGGCAACTCCGACGCGCTGCTCTACATCAAGGGCCAGGAGCGGGATGCGTCGGGGAAGGTGGTACGGAGCAGTTGGGACATCGCCCCCTCCCTGGAGTGCCTGGAGAGGTACGACTGCCGGGGCGAGGAGATGAACCTGATCGAGCGCCTCGTGACCTACTCGCCCGGGATCGGGTTCGTCGTCGCCCACCCGGCCCCCGATGAGTTCCTCGTGTGCACCGCCAAGGGGAGGTCGCGGATCGCGCGCCGCCAACTCAACGAGGTGGACGCGGAATACCGGTACGACGTGGTTCGTGGCGAGGACCCGCTGGAGTACTCGAAGGAGCCCTCGCTCAAGCCGTACGTCAACACCGGGCGCTGGCTCAACGACCGCGAGTGGCTGCGATTGACCTGTAAGCTACGCTACCCCGACGTGCCCCATCGCCTGGCGAACTCGTTCGGGACGCCGCGCGCGGGCGACCTGCACCTCGTCGCCGCCGACGGCTGGGACTTCACGCCGGCCAACGTCAACAAGCAGGTCCTCACCGGCACCCACGGCGGCCTCGACCGCGCGCAATCCGTGGTGCCCATCATGTTCTGGGGTCGCGGGATCAAGCGCACCGAGTTCGCCACTGGTCGCACCGTGGACATCGTCCCCACGATCCTCAGACTCCTCGACGTGCCCTACGACCCGAAGGCGGTCAGCGGCAAGCCCCTCGATGTGCTGGCGGAACAACCCACGCCGCACCGCCGCTGACGCACGCCCCATTGGGACACGTGCGGCCCATACCTGGAGCCGAGTGGCAGCGGATGCTCCCAGTCGCCCGTCCGCCGCACGAAGAACGGCGCCCGCCACCAGTACTCCTCCGGCTTCAGGAACCCGAACTCCTGCTTCTGCGTGATCTCCGAGTTTCCGCTGTACATGTCCCACCGAATCACGCCGAGGAGGGGGCGAGGAGAGGGAGGCTGGGCACAGACGGTGGAGGCGATTGTGGCGAGGAACGGTGCGAAGACCATGGACGAACCTCCCAGCGCGAACGCCCGGTGCCATGGGTTCTCCGCAGGGCGGTCCGAAACCTTGACAGGCCGCTGTGCTTGGCGCATAGTTGCGTCGGCTCGGGGTGCGCACCCAACTGGCAGATGCTCCACGTCACGTCGAATCTACACGCGACGATGAATGCTGCGCTGGCGCAGTTCGACGACCCCATCGCCCCGGGGAGAAACGGTGAAGCCGGCGAAGCCGCCCGAGGCTTGCCGCGATCAACGCCTCTCCTGGGGCCGCACGGAAGGCAGGTGCCGCAAGTGCCGCCGGAGGTCTCTCAGATGGAAGGTGGCAGGATGTCCAGTGAGACCCGCGGGGCGAACGAGCGAGGAACGAGCGGCGGCCGCCTTTGCCGGGCCATGGAGTGGGTTCGGCGGGCAGCGGGCCGGGGAGCCCGCCCTCAGCCCGCCTGTAGCGCATCGCACACCGGGGGCGGGCTGCGGGACTTCCTCTACCTCGACACGGAGCGGGTGCGCTCATTCGTCGCTCAGTTCCGCAGAGGCGTTCCCGAGTCTGCCTCGCGTGAGTCTGGAGCCGACGCGTCAGTTGGGGCTGCCGTGGAGGGTGGAGTACCGCTCATGGGGACAGGCAGGGCGAGCGCCGAGTACCTGTACACGCGCCGCGAGAGCGAGACGCGCAGTCTCCACCATTACGTCTACTCGTTGTTCGAGAGCCACCTGTGCGAGACACAGCAGCTCAAGGACGTTGACGTAGCCTTCGCCGAGGAGCAATGGTCTGCCAACGCCTTTCAGGACGGGGAGTTCGTCCGTGTATCGGGGAGGATTCGCGTTCTGGACTACACGCTTCTGGCGGGCTACCTGCGCCACGAGATGCCGGGGATCGCCGCGGGGCTCAACGGCTTGGTCGAGAGCCAGGTGCCCGCCCCCCCTGGGGCCGGGAGGGCGCGGCTCACGGAGCAAACGGTGCGTAAGTGGCAGGCGGAGGTGAGCCACGCGGAGCGGCTGTGTGGCGGGGCGATTCGGGTGAAGGTGCAGCCGTCGCCCACGCACCGCGGCCGCTTCTTCATCTCCCGGATCCCGCGCGAACAGCTGGCGGAGGCACTCGGCGCCTTGGGGCCTGGGTGGTGCGTGGATCTACCCTCAACGTGGGTCGTCGTCGGCCAAGCCAATGTTCTTGGCGAGCCCCCTGAGCCCCACGCACGTCTCCCGATCGGAGACCCCGTGGAGGACCAAGCGGAGAGGATCGCGTTGGCGGCTCAGTCCCTATACTCGGCGATCAACTCCCCTGATCCTCCCTCTTGTCCGCTACCAATGACGATCATCGCCATCTATCGGTACTGCCCAGAGCCAAGGGGGTAACTCCGAGGGCGGGGCGGCCACCTCCCCCTCTCGCTCCGTTGGCACCTCGATGCCGGCCTTGGCACGGGAGCATCTGCGAGGTCCACTCAGTGGCGGTCGCGACATGACCAGGCGAACGCACATTGCCGTCGTGAGGGCCGCGATGGAACTGGCGCCAGTTCCGCCCGCCTCGGTGCGGGTCATCGAGGAGGAAGCCGCTGAGCCACAGTACCCGCGGGAGCAGGATCTTGTGGTTGGTTCCATCCCGCACGCTTCCGAAGCGCTGGCCGAATGGGCGTCAAAGGGGCTCGACTGGTGCGGAGGACACAGGCCCGTGGGCCTTAGCCAGCAAGCGGTCAACGCAGTCTATCTGGACTGCGGCGAGCGCTATGGCGTCTCCAGCATCCTGGACGAGCGCAGGCGCCGGCTGGCCGACGACAGCCTCGTGGTAGGCAGCGCGGAGTTTCAGGCGATCTGCGCCGAGTTTGCGGCGCTGGGCGAGCAATGCAATGCGCGCGCTCAGGAGCGAGCGAGGGAGGCCGTGAGCGCCCTGCTGCGCGACAGGTTCGTGGAGGGGTTCGTTGGGTGGGACTGCTCGGGAGACGAGCAACCGCTCTATGGTTCCCCTGCCTGGGCCGTCTCGCGGGCGGGCCAGGGAACGGTGCCCCAGGGCCGCCTGACCCTGGAGGAATGCGCCGCCATTGGCATCCTGCAGAGGGACGGCACGCCTTGCATCCAAGCGGACGTCGCCCCACCGGCCATACGCACCGAGCGCCGCGGTCGTTGGCTCTGGGTGATTGGCGCGGCGCCGCCGGACGGAGCCCACTCCCTAGGCGGCGCCTTGTACCGAGCAGGGGCGCGGTGGTCATCTGGGCGAGGTGCATGGTATGCGCCCGACGAGGAACGGAGTCGCCGCGTAAGCGCTGTGATCGAGTCCTACGGGGGCGCGACACGGGCGGCTCCCCAACGGGATGGGTCGCCGAGCACGTCGTTGTCCGCCAGGGCGTGCCTCCCGCGCGTCGGCCAGATGGTGGCCAGTAAAGGGCACCACGATGCACGCCGATGGGATATCCTCTTCCTACTGGACCTGATGGTGCTCGCACGCACCTTCGCCCTGGCAGGGCACGAGGAGGACGCGGCGCGCGTTGCTGGGTGGGTGCTGCATCTCGCAGCCGACGGCATCCTCCCCCTTCGCTCTCGCCCGTACCCCAGGGAGCACGCCCGACTGGAGCGTGATTGCGACGCGGCGGCCAGCGAGTTGGCGTCCCACTGTCCGCTCGGGCCGTCGCCACCCATGCTGGGTGTTGCCGTCCACGGGTGGAGGGCGATTGCGGCGGTTCACGCCACGCTGCGGCGCATCACGCAGGAGACCTTTGATGCTGTCGATGAGGCGGTGTGGTCGCCGGAAAGCCCAGTGTACCCCCGCGGGGCGCAGGCTGCTGAAGGAGCCGTGCGGCTCGGCCTACGGAGCCCACTGGAGTGGCTTGAGGCGGCGGTGCATCTGTGCGCCGTGGCCCTCGACGCGATCTACGGGGAGAAGGACCCCGCCTGCCCGGCCGAGGCCATGGCCGCATTTGATCGCAGCGCTGCGAAGGCCGTCGCGCTGACCCGGCGTCTGCTACAGGGCGCGTCCGCGGACGCGGGCATGTGGCTGGACGGCGTTCACTTCGAGTATGACTGGGAGTCGGCTGAGTACGCTGCGGAGCTTCGGTGCGTACAGAGGGATATCGTGCACTGGTGCGCTCTGGGGTGACTACCCATGTGCGCAGGGGGGCCTGGGGCCATCCACCAGGGCAGCAACCTCGGCCAGCATTCGCTCCCTGATCGGCCTGGGGAGGCCGGCCAAGTGCTCCTGGAGCGGATCGTCGAACACGAGCCGGTAGCTCACAGGCCGAGCCTCGCCCTGAGTTGTTCGAGGCTGATTCCCGGTCGGCGGGCGGCCCGGCGTCCTTCGGCTTCGTCCACCTGGCCCTCTTCAACGAGAGGCTCTGTCAGGAACGCCTCAAGGTCGGCCTTGCGCACGCGCCATGCGCGGCCGCGCTTGCTCCCTGGAGGGCGTCGAGTTCGGAGCAGGCGACGGACCTCGCCCGCGGTGACGCCAAGGCGGGCTGCGACTTCCTTTGTGGTGAGCGTGTGGCCCATTGGTGACCCGTCCTTCACGTCTCACCGTATCTCGGACCGAACACGGCCATCCTACTGCCGGGGAAGGCCGGTGTCAACGGCGTCAGGCAACGGCTGCCATCCCCGGGGCCACCGCGAGCCAAGCCAGCAGGCTGGTAGCCCTGCGCTCCCAGGAACAGCTCACCGCAGCTCCTCCGTCCTCCTCGCCTCGATCGCCAGAATCTCCCTCTCCTGCTCCTCGGTCAGAAGCGGCTCCCTCGGCTGGGAGAGGATGTCGGCGACGCGGTCCTGGGCGCGGTCGTGGATCCACTTGGCGCCCTTCTCTTCCCAGGGCTGGCGCTCGCCGCGATGGATGAGGTCGGGGTAGTGGAGCTGGTCGCGGTAGTTGTCGAGGGTGTGGTCGGCGATCATGAAGTTGCCGCCGGGGCCGACCCGCTCGATGTGGGGAATGGCGAGCGTGTGGTCGGAGACGGGGATGGCCCGCTGCGCGCGGAGGAGCTGGCCGGCGATGTCGTTGTCGATGACCGCCATCTCCATCGAGAGCGCCTGCTGGCTGTCGAGCTGGCCGATTCCCCAGATGATGTTCACCCCGGCGAGCGCGTGCTGGAGGCCGGTCATCGTCTTCTCCAGGCCCGCCTGCGCATCGGGGACGCAGGACTCCGTGCTCATCCAGCTCGCGCACGGGAGGTTGTAGAACTGCGCGAGCTGCGCGCCCGCCGATTGGTGCAGGCCGCACTCGACCGCGCCGGTGAGCGAGATAAGCGAGCGCATGTCAAACGGGTGCGCGAAGCCCATGTTGTAGACGCACGGCCGGCCGGGCTCGAGCGTCTGCATGACCGTGAAGCCCGCCAGCGCCTCGGCGTTGCCCTGCGCGATGCTGCCGGCGAGCGTGACGGGCGCGGTCGCCCCGGCGAGCGGCTCGACGTTGATCATGATGGGGATGCGCTTGCCCGAGGTTAGCAGGAACAACTCCAGCGCGGAGTTCGACCACCGCAGCGGGCTGACCGCCGTGTAGCCGAGGCTGAAGATCGGGTGCTCGGCGAAGGGCCGGGGCGCGATGACCTGCGCCATCTCGTAGATCGTCAGCGGCCCGCTCGGCGTGTAGACGCACGGGCGCAGGTGCTTGCGCGAGTTCTGCGCCAGCACGCGGAAGCCGACGAAGTCGCGGCACTTCGGCGGGATGTCCGCCATCGACGTCGCGACCGGCGCGTGCACGTGCTCCAGGCCCTCCGCGAGCCGCACGAACTCCGCGAGTGTCTCGGTCGTGATCGGCTTGCGCTCTGTAGCTCCGCCCGCCGTTAGCGTCGTGAGGTGCAGCGCATTCCCCGTCCAGAAAACCGTCGGCCCGTGCGCGGTCAACTCCACATCCTCGCCGGACACGGAACTCAGGCGCACCACCTTGGGCGCCGCCGCCATCGCCTCCCGCACCATCGCCTCGGGGATGCGCAGCACCTTCGCCTGCGGCGCCTCGGTGGCGCCCGCCGCGACCAAGCGCGCGCGCACCTCGTCATGGTCCAGCCAGATGCCGATCCGCTCCAGCAAGCCAACCGCCTCGCGGTCGATGCGTTCGAGATCGGATTGTGAGAGGGGACCCATGCGATCACCTCGGGGAGGTCAATGGGGCGCTCGTGGAGGGAGGCTAGGCTGCGAGGTTGCCCTAGCCGATGCGGCGGATCGTCTCGTCGACAAAGGGTGAGGCCCCGGGCGGCGGCGCAACGCCAAGCTGCCGCAGGATGGCCCGCGCCTCGAGGAGCGCCACGTAGTAGTGGCAGCCGGGGCCATCGCACCACGCGCGCTCGTAGGCTTGCCCAGCCTCCCGCGTGGCCATCTCCTTGTCCCCGTCGTCCAGCGCGAGCTGCCCGAGGAGGTTGTGGCAATCCGCCTGCGCCAGGCGGCACTCGCGGCTGTCCGCGGCGCCGAGCGCCTCACCGCCCAGCCGCCTCGCCTCTTCCTTGTTCCCCATCAGCCGGTAGCACCTGGCGGACGTGAGAAGTATATCGGGCTCGGACTCCGCCGGGTCGCTGCGGCGACAGCGGGCTAGGACTCCAGTGACTCGCTCCTCTGCCTGCGCGAGATGCACGGCACGGGAGTCGCCATCCTCTGCAGCGAGGCGGACGCGCGCCGCCCCCCCGAGCGCCTCAGCCAGGATCGCCCAGCTCTCCAAGTCTGCACCAGCCTCATCTGCGACTTCCCGTGCCAGCCCGGCCGCGTCCAGGGCGCAACGGAACTCACCGGCCACCAACCCGGGCACGAGGCGGTGCCAGTAGAGGAACTCACCGCCGCGGGCATCCCGCTGAAGCGCCAGAGCGCGCCCACGCAGGAGCTCGACCTGCCCCGCGCAGCAATGGTACACGACCCGCACATGTGGTTGCCTCCTGTCTACCCAGTTCCGGGCCCGACGGAGGTGCCAATCGGCCTGTTGGAACACCGCCAGGTGGTGCTCCGTCGAGGTAAGACCCTCGCAGTGCGCGTAGACAAGCGCCAGTTCGCTGAGTTCAACGACCTTCCACTTGTCCTCCTCATCGTACCGGAAGCTGTCCCTACGGTGTCCGCAGCGGGGGAGCAGGGTTCTCTGCGCCGCACGGATGCGCCCGCGCCTGAGGTGCTCCAGAGCGGGGACCGCGTCGCATTCGAAAGGCAAGTCCAGCCACTTGCGGATGAAGGCCGTGATGCGCCCAAGCATGGTTCCAGTCCCCCCGTGCTGCCGCGGCTTGCATGTCCCTTCCGCGCCGCACCCCGGATTCCTCCCGGGAGACTTCGGGCGCCCTACGGCCGGGCGACCAGCGGATTCCCCACATCCTTCAGCGGTAGCCTCACAACCTCCCCTCCCTTCACGATCGACCGGTACGCTGCCATGAGGACCTCGACGCCCGTCCGCCCAAGCTCGACGGTGTCGTCGGGTGGCGTGCCCTCCTCCATCGCCCGGATGAGCTGATCGATGGAGGAGACGGGTGCAACGCCGTGGACGTACTCCGCCATGTCGACGGTCACGCCGTTCACGACGGCGGTGTCGGTATAGGGGTTGAGGATCACGTTGCGGTTGGGGAAGCGGATCGAGAGGTCGTTGACGCCGCCGTGGGGGTCGGGGAGCTTCTGCTTGCCGACGGCGAGGGTCGCGAAGAGGTCGCCGTAGTCGCAGACGATCTGGCCGAAGTTCTCGGCGGGCGAGTCGGCGTACTCCTGCCAGAAGCTCGCGCGCTTGGCCTGGACGGTCTTGGGCATCCCGATTAGTGTGACCATGTAGTCGATGGCGTAGCAGCCCATGTTGGTCATCTCGCCGCCGCCGGAGACCTCGGGCGGGTCGAAGCGCTCGGGCCACAGGTCGCGGATCGGGAAGTCCAGCGGGAAGGTCATGCCGAAGTCGTGGTGGTACGCGATGGGGCGGCCGTGCTCGCCCGAGGCGACCTCCCGGCGGAGCTTCGCGAAGGGCGCGAGGCCCTTCACCATCGGGATGTCGAGCACGCAGGGCACGCCGCTCTCGCGGACGGCCTTCTCGATCCGACGCGCGGACTTGAGCGACTCGCACATGGGCTTGTTTAGAAGGACGGGCTTCCTCGCGGAGCAGGCCAGCTCCACCATCGTGGCCTTGTCGCACGGGTCGGTCGTGACGCAGAGGATGTCCGCGTCGGGGTGGTTCGCGACGGCCTCGTAGGAGGCGGAGAGGTCGAGCTTCATCGCTGCGGCGAGTTCGGGGCCGCGGCGAGGGTCGGGCTCGTAGCCCGCGACCACGCGCGTGCGCGGGTGCCCGGCGAAGGCCCCGGCGAGGCCGGCGCCGTGGGTGCAGCAGTTGCCGAGGATGCCGACACCATAGCGGTCCTTGGGCATGGTGGTTGCCTCCCGTTGGGCAAGCGCAGCGGCGCCGACAGCAGCGAGTGAGCGGATGAAGTCGCGGCGGTGCATGGGCGCACTCCCGTCGCGGTAACGGCTGCCACCTCTGCCGGCAAGGGTGCCGGCGCTCCCAGCGGCAGCAGCGGCGATTCCCCAAGCAGTCCCGTCAGTCCCCATCCCAGCGGAAGAGCGGGATTGGTCCGCCGAGGACGTCGGTCTCGTACTGCCGCATCCAGTCGCCGATGCGGGCGTAGGGATGGATGCCGCTGCGGTTCATGATGACCGCGACGATGGCGGCGAGGATCACGTAGCCGGTCAGTGCGCCGAGCGCACAGACCGTCGCCGGGAAGATCCCCCACCAGTGCCGGAGGTTCGGGCGGACGTCGCCGTAGCCGAGCGTCGTCAGGGTAACCGCCGCGAAGTACAGGTGCTTGTAGACGGGCGGAGCGAGTTCGGGCTCGTGCTCGCCGGGCCGGTCACAGATGATCGCCGCCTCGCCGGTGAGGGCGCTGGTGACGCACGACGTGCCGAGGAGGATGGCGACAAACGCAAGGTAGGCGATCACGGAGTAGGCCACGACCTTGATCGGGTCCCACGTCACGCCGATGGAGAGTCCCAACACGCGCGTGGCCCAGGCCTGCGACCCGCGACCGGCAAGCCGCATCAGGCGCGAGCGGTAGTGATGGATCGCCACCGAGGCCTTCATCGCCTCGCTATGCAGCCCGCAGTCCGCGAGGTAGAACGCGATGTAGCGCAGGCTGCGGTCGATCAACTCGGCGGCGAACGTCGGGTTGTCCAGCGTTCGACAGAGCCGCTGATAGAGCGCGTCGGTCTCCGCCTCATCGAGCGAGAACTGACCGGGCCCGCTGCGGGCTTCGCGGCAGGTATCCCGCACGAATCCCGCGACGAGACGGCGAGCCGCCTCGCGCGCGTCGGGGCTGCTGGTCTCCATGGATTGCCTCCAGGAACGGTGTCGGGCCTGCAAGCCCGACCTACTACACCAGGAATAGGAAGCAGTTCGTGCGGAGGCCGAAACGTCCCTCCACGTAGGGGCGTCGGAGCCGGCGCTCCGACCTACGACGCCGCAGGCCGGGGCCCTTTACACTCGCACAACGCTATGCTATAGTCTGGGCCGCGATGGTGAGCGCGCTTAGCTCAGTTGGGAGAGCGCTACCTTGACAGGGTAGAGGTCACTGGTTCAACCCCAGTAGCGCGCACCAGGAGATCACGACGCGGTCCCGCACAGGCGGGACCGCGTGTTGCTTCCGTGTGGGCTGAGGCTACGCGCCGGCGGCCAGTTCCCGCGCGGCGGCGACGACCTCGGCGACCGGAACGACGCGCTCTTCCTGGTCCTTGCGGCGGCGGACCTCGACGGTGCCCTCGCCCTTCGTGCGCTTCCCGATGACGAGGCGCAGCGGGTAGCCGACGAGATCGGCATCCTTGAACTTGACGCCGGGACGCTCATCGCGATCATCGATGACGGCCTCGAAGCCGGCGGCTACGAGGTCGGCGCAGAGCCGGTCGGCGATCGCCGCGAGGTCGGGCTCGTTGTCCAGCAACAGGATCGTGGCCTCGTACGGCGCGGCGGCGAGCGGCCAGCGGATACCGTTCTCGTCGGCGTACTGCTCGACCAGCGCGGACATGATCCGGCTGACGCCGACGCCGTAGCAGCCCATCGTCGTCACGACTTCCTTCCCCTCCTCGTCGGCGAAGACGCACCCGAGGTCCTCGGCGTACTTCTGACCGAGCTTGAAGACGTGCGCGAGCTCGATCCCGCGCTTCGTCATCAAGAGACCGTCCTCACAGCGGGGGCAGGGGTCGCCCTCCATCGCGATGCGGATGTCGGCGTACTCGGCGACCTCGAAGTCCTGGCCGACGTCAACGGCGACGAAGTGCGCATCCGCCTGGTTGGCGCCGACGACGAAGTCGTGCATCGCGGCGATGTCGTGGTCCGCGACGATTCTCACGTGAGTGGGCAGGCCGACCGGCCCGGTGAAGCCCAGGGGCGCGCCGGTGACCTCCTCGATCTCGCTCTCGTTCGCCATGCGCAACTCGGTCGCGGCGAGATGGCCGGCGAGCTTGGTCTCGTTGAGCTCGCGGTCGCCGCGGATGAGCGCCGCCACGTACTTGCCGTCCGCCACGAAGAGCAGCGTCTTCACGAGCTGATCGGGCGTCGCGCCGAGCAGCTCGCAGACCTCCTCCACCGTGCGCGCGTTCGGCGTCTCGACGAGGTCGCGCTCGCCGAGCTGGTCCTTCACGTGGGTGGGCTCCGGGCGATGGCTCTGCGCGCACTCGGCGTTGGCGGTGTAGTCGCACTTGTCGCAGAGGAAGAGCGTGTCCTCGCCCTCGTCGCAGACGAGCATGAACTCCTTCGTATCGTGGCCGCCCATGGAGCCGGCCGAGGCCTCGCAGATCACCGTCGGGAGTGACAGCCGCTCGAAGATGCGGACGTACCCGTCATACATGGCCTGGTAGGAGCGGTCGAGGGACGCGCGGTCCGCGTCGAAGCTGTAGGCGTCCTTCATGATGAACTCGCGCGCGCGGATCAACCCGCCCCGCGGCCGCAGCTCGTCGCGGAACTTGGCCTGGATCTGGTAGAGCGTGAAGGGGAGCTGGCGGTAGGAGCGGAGGTCCTGGGCCGCGAGGTCGGTCATGATCTCCTCGTGGGTCGGGCCGAGAAGGAAGTCGCGGCCGGCGCCGTCCTTCAGCTTGAGGGGCGGGGGCTGGAAGCTCCACCAGCGCCCGGTCTGCTTCCACAGGTCACCGGGGCTCAGGGCGGGCAGGAGGACCTCGATGGCGCCGGCGCGGTTCATCTCCTCCCGCACGATGTTCTCGATCTTGCGCAGCACTCTCAGCCCAAGCGGCAGGTACGAGAAGACCCCCGCGCAGACCATGCGGATGAAGCCGCCACGCAAGAGCAGCCGGTGGCTGACGAGGCGGGCGTCCGCCGGGACCTCGCGCAGTGTCGGGATGTATAGGTCGGTGACCTTCACGAGCCAACCCTCCGATGGTGTGGGAGGGGCTTCAGCCCCGAGCGGTCGGGGCTGAAGCCCCTCCCACTGACGCCAGCCTGCGGGCCTCCGCCAAGAGCGTCTCGGCGGCGCGCTCGATGGGAACGGTCTGCCGGCGTTCGCCGCCAACGAAGAGCACGGCCTTGCCGGCTCCCGAGGCGATGCCGATGTCGGCCTCCCTGGCCTCCCCGGGCCCGTTCACCTCGCAACCCATCACGGCGACGGTGAGATCGGTGTCTAGGTCATGCAGGCCCTCGCGTACGGCCTCGGCCACGGGGCGCAAGTCCACCTTGCAGCGGCCGCAGGTCGGGCACGACACGAGACGGACGCCGCCGCGGAGACCGAGGGCCTTCAGGACCTCAATCCCCACTTCCACTTCGCGCTCCGGCGGCTCCGTGAGGGAGACGCGGATCGTGTCGCCGATCCCCTCATGGAGCAGAACGCCGAGCCCGATGGCTGAACCGACTACGCCGGCCATGCCGAAGCCGGCCTCGGTGATTCCCAGATGCAGCGGCACATCGCTGCGCTGGGCGAAGAGGCGGTTCGCCGCGACCGTCCGCGGGACATCCGAGGCTTTGATCGAGACCACGATGTCGGCGAAGCCCACTTCCTCCAGCAGGGCGACGTTGCGGAGCGCGCTCTCACAGAGCGCCTCGGGGGTCGCACCGGCGTGAGCCTCCGCCAGGTCTCGCTCAAGGGAGCCGGCGTTTACCCCGACGCGGATCGGGATGCCTCGCGCCTTGGCCGCTTCGGCGACCGCCCCCAGGTGCTCGCGGCCCCCGATGTTACCCGGATTGATGCGCAGCTTGTCTGCCCCTGCATCGGCCGCCGCGATCGCGAGGCGATGGTCGAAGTGCACGTCGGCGACCAGCGGCAGCGGCGAGGAGCGCTTGATCTCGGCGAACGCGTCCACAGCCGCCATGTCGGGAATGGCGAGGCGGACGAAGTCGGCGCCTGCCTCAGTCACGGCCGCGATCTGCCGCAACACCGCCTCGACGTCCGTCGTCAGGCACTTGGTCATCGACTGCACCGAGACCGGTGCGCCGCCGCCGAGGCGCACTGCGCCGACGGTGACGGGGCGCGTGAGCCGCCGGGCGAGGGAGGATGGATGGCCGGGCACCGGAGTCTCAGGGCGCATGGTAGCGGATGAGGTTCCAGACGTCCTTGAACGTGACGAGCACAAAGACCACAACAATGAAGATGAGGCCCCCCACTAGCCAGGCGACCTCGCGCTGGGAGTTCACTCGGCGCCGAACGATGGCCTCGTAGCCGATCAGCGCCAGCCGGCCGCCGTCGGCGATGGGGATGGGCAGGAGGTTGATGAAGGCGAGGTTCATGCTGAGGATGCCGCAGAGGCCGAACACGGCGTCCCAGCCGAGCTGCGCCTGCTCGTAAGCATGGTAGGCGATCGCCACGACGCCGCCGGCTTCGACCGGGCCCTCGCGCTTCACCAGGCGGTAGATCATCCCGGCGATCCCTTTGGCAATCCCCTGCGAGTCCTCTATGCCGGATCGGAGGGCGAAACCCGGGTCGTAGTTGCGCACCGCCGCGAAAGTGATGCCGATCTTCCCGATCCGCTCGCGTGCGACGCTGCCATCCTCGTCCTGAACCCGCTCGACCTCAGAGTCGGGCGTGACGGTCAGGGTGGACTCCGCACCGTCGCGACGCACGGTGACCCGGACTGGTCGGTTGGGTCGCTGCATCACGTACAGCCGGGCGTATGGTACCGTCAGAGGCTCGAAGGTCACACCCCACAGGCTGGAGAGCGTGGCGGAGGGCTGGGGCTTCGCCGGGATCCCGGCAGCCTCTGCTGTGGTGGTGATGAGCTTGGTCTCCCGCGGCCGCTCATCACCCTCGGGGGGCCCGGGCGCGACCTTGATGGTCGCCGGACCTCGGTCCCGGAGCAGGGCCCCCAGCACGTCGCTCGGCACCGCCACATACTCCTCACGGACGCGGTAGATGCTGTCGCCGGCATTCAGGCCAAGCTTCTCCCCCGCCGAGCCCGGGTTGACCTTGGCGACCTCCAGCGAGTACCGGTCACCGTCCAGCGCCACGATCGAGTCGCCGGGCCGCAGGCCGGCGCGGCGCGCGGGCGTGTCGCTCCGGATGAGGGTGTCGATCATCGGTGGGTTGATGTAGTCGGTGGGAACGCCCCTGACGACCCCGACAAAGGTGAACAGGCCGACGGCGAGCAGCACATTCATGAGCGACCCGGCCACGATCACGACCGCCTGGGCGTAACGCGGACGGGTGTAGAAGCCGCTTTCCACGGCCTCCTGGCCCGGCTCCATGCCGGCGATGCGGCAGAAGCCGCCGAGGGGGATGACACCGACTCCGTAGCGGGTCGCGCGGCGGCGGAAGGAGATGAGGCGCGGAGGGAAGCCGATCATGAACTCCTCGACACGCATGCCAGAGGCCCGAGCGGCGAGGAAGTGCCCCAGTTCGTGGACGAAGACGCAACTCCCCAGGATGAAGGCGATGGCGACGATGCTGAGCGCCACCGAGCCGAAGATCTCCGGCATGGTGTCCTCGATTCGAGCGTGGACGGGGTCGGGCTGGGAAGCCCGACCTACAAGGGCGACGGCGACGCAGAGCGCACGTGCTCGCGCGCCCAGGCGTCGGCTTGCAGGATGTCGGCCCGCGAGGTCGGCGAGGCGGGCTCATGCGCGGCGAGCGCGGCCTCGATGGCTCGCGGGATGTCCAGAAAGCCGATCCGGCCCTCCAGGAACAGGCCGACCGCTTCCTCGTCTGCGCCATTGAGCACGGCCGGGTACGTCCGGCCGGCCGTGCCGGCCTCGTAGGCCAGGCGCAGGCACGGGAAGCGCTCGACATCGGGCCGGGCGAAGGTCAGCCGGCCGATGGAAGCCAGGTCGAGTCGCGGCAGGCGGTTCGGCGCCCGCTGCGGATGGAGCAGCGCGTACTGGATGGCGGTGCGCATGTCCGGCAGACCCATCTGGGCGATCACCGACCCATCGCAGAGCTCGACCGCCGAGTGGATGATGCTCTGGTGGTGCACGACCACCTCGATGCGGTCAAACGGCACGCCGAAGAGCCAGTGCAGCTCGAACAGCTCGAAGCCCTTGTTGGCGAGCGTCGCGGAATCGACCGTCACCTTCGGCCCCATCCGCCACGTCGGATGATCCAGCGCCTGGTCGGGCGTGACCGCCTCCAGCTCCTCGAGCGAGTACGAAGAGAACGGACCGCCCGAGGCGGTGAGCAGGAGCCGCTCGACGGTCTTCGGGTCCTCTCCTCTCAACGCCTGGAAGACGGCCGAGATTTCGCTGTCGATCGGGATAAGCGCGGCGCCGCAGCGCGGCGCCGTCTCCGTGACCAACTGCCCGGCGGCGACGAGGGGCTCCTTGTTGGCGAGCGCCACGTCATGGCCCGCCTCAAGCGCCGCGAGGACCGGCGCCAGCCCGGCGAGGCCCGATACCGCGCCGACGACCAAGTCCACATCCGGCCCGGCCGCCAGTTCGCACGGGGCCTCCTCCCCAGCCGAGAGCCGGCCCGCTCTGTCGCCAACCAGCCGCTGGAGTTCCGGGTACAGTGTTGGCTCGACGATGCACGCCGCGGCGCCGAACTCGCAGGCCTGGCGCGCCAGCTGGTCCACCTGGCGACCGGCGGCCAGGCCGACGACCTGCAGCCTGTCCGGGTGAGCACGCACCACATCGAGGGTCTGTTGACCGATCGACCCGGTGCTCCCCAGAAGGACTATACGCTTCCGATCCACGTTGGTCGTGCCTCGTCAGGCCGCCGGCGCGGAGGCTTCCCAGAGCGCGGTTCCGGTCTGCAGGAGGGCCTCGGCGTTCTCCACGCACGTCCGCCAGCGTTCCGGGATGGCCGCCAAGCCGTTGTAGGCACCCGAGATGCCGCCGGCGATGCATCCGACGGAGTCCGAGTCGCCGCTGCAGTTCGCCCCGGTCAGCACGGTGGCGGCGTAGTCGGTGGGAGACCGGAGGAAGCAGTACAGCGCACAGGCGACGGCCTCCTCAGCGACCCAGGCGTCGCCCAGCACGTCAAAGGCACCGTCGGGAGCCATGCTCAGGGTCTCGGGCAGTTGCCGAAGCTTGGCGACGAACTCGCTGCTGATGTCCTGAGTGGCCTCAATGAGCGCGGGCACGAAGTGCTCCGGGGGCGTGCTCCCCAGCGCCAGCGCGACGGCCAGCGCATTGGCGACGGCCCCGGCGACGGCACACGGATGACCGTGGGTGATGATGCTGCTGCGACCGGCGATCTCGATCAGCCGGCCACGGTCACGGTGGTAGTAGAGGCCGATCGCGGCTGTGCGAATCGCTGAGCCGCAGCCCTTCGACTCGGCGATTCCGCTCTCCATCCACGAGCGCCCGGCCGCAAGGCGGCGGCAGGCACTCATGGTGGTGCTCCCGGGCGCTCGGTCGTTCTCCGGGCTCTCCGCCCATCGCAGCAGCTCCGAGGCGATGGTCGAGAGGACTTCCTCGTCCGGCGCAGCACCCGCCCGGAGTAGCGCCGCGGCTACGCCAAGGCTCATCTGGGTGTCATCCGTGTAGGCCCCGAGCGGGTGAGAGCGGGGCGGGACGAAGTCGGTCATCCCGTGAGGGCCGTAGCGGCGCCGAATCTCCTCAGCCCCGATGAACTCCACCGGGAACCCCAGTGCATCGCCCACGGCCAGGCCGACGATAGCTCCCTGAAATCGCTCCTTCATCGCAGACCTCCGCCAGAACGGGCCAGGGATGTGGTCGCTCCCCTACGTTCGCCGCGCGAGTGCGTGCGGCCTCTACCCCACCCTCCGAGCAGCATACAGCCCGGACCCGCTCAGGGCGGCCCGGGCTGTATGGACGCTCAGTTTGTGCGACCGGTGCGGCGCGAGGCCTACCAGACGGTGGACCAGGCGACGCCGGCGCCGAACTCGCGGTCGGTGCGGTTGTCCACGGTCATCAGGTCAAGGGTCAGGTCCTTGTAGGGCCGGGCGCGCACGGCGAAGTTGAGCTCGGAGCTGTCGTACTCGCCGATGACGTCCACCTTCTCGTGGATCGCCAACTTCGCGCTGCCGAAGAAGCCGCTGATCGTGTCGCCGCTGGCGCCGCCGAGGTTGATGGTGATCGGGACGTCACCATCCTTGTTGAGCACCTTGCTGATGACGCCATACCACGTCTGGTCCACTTCGTCGCCGATGTCCATGACGCCGGCTGCCACGGCCGGGTTCTTCTCGTCTTCTTCCACGAAGAGGTACTTGGCGTTGAAGATCAGTTCCTCGTCAGTGCCGGCCGCAGCCGGGTCATACCACAGGAGACCGAGTTCGAGCTTGGGGATCGGGGCCGCGTTGAGCTTGGCGGCCGTGTCCAGCGTGTCGCTGATCCAGTGGTACCCAACGTTGAGACCCTTGACCGGGGGCAGCTCGGTCGTCGGCGTGATGATTGCCCCGGTGGGGCCCAGGACGCTGGGGGCCGAGGTGACGGTGGCGGTCGTTTCCTCGTCCTGAGCGAGAGCGGGTACTGCGACCACTAGTGCGAAGACCACGGCGAGTGCGAAGGCGCGAGACATGAATACGGTTCCTCCCTTGTGGTGGCGGCAAGCCGCGCCTTACGGCAGAATGGGCCGCTCCGTCACCGCTGTCCTTGTTTCGCGGTGCGCGGCCATCAGGGGCGAAGTCTACCACAGACCCGTCCGCTTGACAAGAGGCCGGACGCTCGTTTCCAGGGTCTTCGCATTGTCGATGGGAGCTCACCGGGATGGCCGACCGGCGGACGCGGTGAAGGCCCGGCACCTGTCGTTGTAGGGGCAGAGCGTGCTCTGCCCATGCCGTCCGTTCGGGCGACACCTGGGCAGAGCACGGATTGTGTTGAACAAGGGCTCCGTCGAGGAAGGACGCCTCTCATACGCGCCCTACGCGGCTCGTAGGTCGGGATACCATGCACATTCCGCACTTGGGTCGATGTCCATCGCGTTGGGTCGGTTCGGGTCATGGGTTGTGGGTTAGGGTGGCCGTAGGTAGTGGGTCGGGTCGGGGAAGCCGAGGCGGCGCAGGAGGCGCTGTTGC
>Ga0194111_10003664_pt1 | contig 18101 bp, 13 predicted proteins | sample TA2KigC300mmetaG_FD_146194 | JGI IMG/M metagenome (GOLD analysis project Ga0194111, IMG submission 146194) | Freshwater microbial communities from Lake Tanganyika, Tanzania - TA2015033 Kigoma Deep Cast 300m | ecosystem: Environmental > Aquatic > Freshwater > Lake | place: Tanzania: Lake... | reverse complement strand
CAGCCGGCCCACCGTGTACTGCCCCGGCACGCCGTCCCAGCCCACGGCGCCGCCGCTCGCGCAGTGGCACTGACCCTCGATTCGCACGTTGGGCAGGACTCGCGCCGGGTCGGTCGAGTTCCCCGCGTAGTAGATCGACGCCGCCCCGCAGTTCGACACGAGGAAGTACTCGTCGCCTGCGAACTTGAAGTCCCCGAACAGCGAGGGCACATTCGGCCGGATGGCGTTGAACAGGCACGTAGTCAGCAGCGTTTTGAGATCGCCCTCGCAGGTGGTCGAGATGACCTTCTGCGGCCCCTGCGCGTCCTCGGGGAAGGGCAGGAAGGCCGGCAGGAAGCAGCCTGTGCAGCCCCAGTCCTCGCTCAGCTCGTTCTGGCACTTGATCGACACGCCGACGATGTCGTGGTCGGGTAGCTCGGCCAGCCGCTGCCTCGCGGCGAGGTAGAGCGCGGCCTGCCGACGCAGGATGTCCGGCGTCAGCATCACCCGCTCCCCGCTTGGGTCGTCGAACTTGATCTGGCAACCGTTGTCGGTGAGCCAGGAGACGAACTGCGCGACCTTCGGGTCGTTATCCGCCAGCATCCTCTCCGCGCGCTTGATGAGGTAGTACTGCCCCTCTTCGAGGATGTCGCCGATGACGAGGCACTTGAGGTGTGGCGGGTCGTCGCGCAGGTGCTCCATCGTCAGCGAGTAGCTGGCGCCCCACAGCATCACTTCCTGCTTCCGCAGCCGGCTGTACGCCGCCGCGCCGCGCGCCCACGCGACCGCCTCCTCGTAGCTGCCCCGGATGCGCTCGTGGCGCAGGGCCACGTGGCAGTAGCCCTGCTCCAGCAGCGACGCCCCGCTCGAGGCCTGCGCGCACGAGCCGGCCCAGCCCGTGTTGCGCTCGATGAACAGGCACGTGGGCACACCCGTCTCGACGACGAGCGGCGTCGTCAGCCCGGGCTCGGTCCAGTGCCACACGCCCACGAACAGGGCCTCGGCGCCCTCCGTCTTCAGCCGGGAGACGCAGTGGCGAATGTCGCTGAGGCTGCGCATCCCGAAGATGTCCGTCCACCCCTGACGCAGCTCCACGCCCGGGTCGAGTACCTTCATCCCCGCCGCTTCCAGCGTCGCCTTCAGCCCGTTGTGCTGCGCCTCGTAGTACTCCTCACGTTCCCGCGCCAACGCCGTCGGCCGCGGGTCCGTAACCGACACGATTCCAATCACCGGCTGTGACATGATCGCTTCCCCCCAAGTGGCACGAGCGGCCCGCTCGTGATGGTTCAGCGCCGGGACCGCGCCCCCGTCCTCCTCGGCTCCCCGAACGCCCCCTCGATGATCTCGATCTGTTTCGGTTTCCCTCGCTCGTCCAGCCAGACCTCGGCGATGTCGTACCGCACGGACACATCGGTCAGGCGGCTTGCCTTGAGATAGGCCGAGGCCGCGGCATGGATGCGCCGCTGCTTGCCATGCCCGACCGTGTCCTTGGGCGCGACGGGCGACCCCTCCGCCTTCGCCCTCACCTCGACGAAGCAGATGGTCTCGCCCCTGCGGGCGACGATGTCCACCTCGCCCGCGCCGGTCGCGTAGTTGCGCTCCAGGATGCGGTAGCCCTCCCACCACAATCGCCGCGCGACCGCATTCTCGGCGCGCTTCCCCCGCTGGTCCTTGTCTTCCTGGCTCAACTGCCGGGTCATGGCATCCTCCCCCCTATTCCCCACCGATCGCCCGCGCCCCTGCGTGTCCCCTGGCAACCGCGCGGGCGATCCTTCGACAAGTGTGGTACATAGGAATCCGGCAGGAGATCGACGCTCACGCGCCGAACTGACAATGCGGACGACGGCGGGACGGCGGTCCTGCTTCGGCGGGATGGACGCGCGCTGCCGTCCAAGGGAGACATTCACCATGGTCGTGCGCAGCCGAGGTCCGGTCCGCATCTGTGACATTGGCGGCTGGACCGACACGCGGTTCGCGGAGCGCGGCGCCGTTCTCAACCTTGCTGTGTCGCTGTTCGGGCATTGCCTGGTCGAGGACCGCGCCGCCGAGGGGAACGGGAACGGCGAGGACCGCGCCGCCGTTCTGCGCGCGCTGGATTTGGGGGTCGATGTCAGCATCGAGGACGTCGCCAAGATCGAGTACGACGGCGCGTTGGACCTGCTGAAGGCCGCCGTGAAGCGCCTGGGCATGTCCGGGGGTTTCCGGGCCTCCGTGTGGTCGGACGCCCCGCCGGGCTCGGGCGTGGGCTCGTCGGCGGCGGTCGGCGTCTCGCTGGTGGCGGCGCTCGGGCACTTCGCCGGCCGCAAGCTCCCCCCCCATGTCGTCGCCAAGACGGCTCAGGAGTTGGAGACCCAGGAGCTTGGGCTTGAGTGCGGCGTGCAGGACCAGTACGCCTCGGCCTTCGGCGGTGTGTGTTTCATGGAGATCGAGTACCCGCGCGTCGAGCTGTCCCGGCTGCCCGTCACGCCCACGTTTCTCTGGGAGCTGGAGGAGCGCCTGGTGTTGGTGTATGTCGGGGAATCGCGCCTGAGCGACGCGGTGCATCGCCTGGTCATCCAGCGCTACCAGGCCGGCACGCCGGCCGCGGTGAACGCAATGGAGACCCTCCGCCAGGCGGCCCATGCCATGAAGGACGCGATGCTCGGCGAGGACATGAACGGCGTCGCCGAAGCGATCAATGCGAACTGGGCCGCGCAGAAGAGCCTGCACCCCGACATCACGAACGAGAGCATCGAGAACCTCTTCGAGGCGGCGCGGAAGGCCGGAGCCGTCGCCGGCAAGGCCAACGGCGCCGGCGGCGGGGGCACGGTCACCTTCCTCGCCCAGCCCGGCCGAGAGACGAAACTCAGGAAGGCCCTCGCCCAGGTCCCCGGCTGCGTGGTGCTCCCCTGTCAGATCTGCCACGAGGGCGTGCGAAGCTGGGTCGTGCGCGAGTGACGTCCCGACAGCGTCCCGGCCGTCGTCACGAGCAGAGCACGTCGACCTCTACGGCGCCGAAGGTCAGCAGGATGAACTTGCGAGCCGGCGGCTGCCCGAGCCGGGCCACCGGACCGCGGCCGGCACGCCCGGGGTCCCCGTCGCCGCCGGGCCCCACCCATCCGAGCCGGGGCGCACGCTACCCCAGGTGCCGCGGACCGACTTCCGCCAACCGCCCGGAGGACGCCAACGTGCGAGGTGCTCTTCAGGCTTCCTTCACTACGGGCCTCACCTCCGGCGCTACGAGCCCACGCAGGAAGTAGCGCCGGATCTGGGCAAGCCCCTCGAAGTAACCCAGGTCGCACTCGATGGCCGGTGGGGTCCGTCCCACAGGCGACAGGATCTGGAAGAACGGCACGTGAGCTGCGAGGAGAGCCTTCTCGACTTCGCGTGACTCAGGCGTGTCGTCTGCGTAGAAAAGCACCCGTGTCATCGGCTGCCCCTCCCTCTGCGGCCCTTGGTCCGCGGAGTCTTGGCTGCTGCAGTCGTTCGTTCGATGAACGCAACGGCACGTTGGGCGAAGAGTATAGGAGCCGGAAGGTCGCCCTTGAGTTCCTCAACGATGTACTCCCAGCCCGCTTGACGTGACCAGTCTGCCACCTTCTCGGTCCGTACCCACTCCAGCAGCTCCTTCGCCCTCTCGAGCCTCGTCGCCCTGGCCTCCGAGCTCGACATGGGCGTCAAGAGGCTTCCCTTGACCGCTGGATCTGTGGCGGACGACGCCGCCTTACGCAGCACCGCGGCAATGAGGTCGGCGCAGTGATCGGGGCCCTGCTCATGCAGGGAAACGATGTCTGCGTCAGGGATCGTGCTCGCCGCCGCGCGGAGGCACCGCTCCACTTGATCGTCCTTCCTGCCCTGCAGACGCAGCAGCCGACAGCACACCTCCCCCAGAAGGAAGCGTCTGCGTCCCCACTCGTCTGAAGGCGGGTGGTAGATCGCGGCCCTGCCGCCTTCCTGCTTCAGGCGGGCAAGCGACCAGCAGTGCTGGGCCTCCTGGAACATGCCGCCGGACCGGGAGCCACCTACGAACGGACGGTACTGTACCACAAAACCGCACTGCTCAACAAGCTTCCGATCCCGCGCGTTGACTTGGCGACCGATCCGCCTCTGTAGGTCGTCCAGCCACGCCCTCTGCGTAGCACAAACGGCCTGCTGCTCCAGGAGTCCCCGCAGCCTTGAGCGGAACCCGTCGTCGTCCACCTTCCCTAACTCCCGCTTCAGGCCGGCGGCGGCCTCAGGCGGCGACACGCTCGTTGGGACCTGGTCAAGGGCCCTCGGCGGACGTGCCCACAAGACCTGGCTCTCGTCGTCCTCATGTGGCCACCGTCGAGTCAGGGTCGGCCCTGAGAAGCGCGCCTCGTCAATCGTGGTCGGCTCGAACAGCGCCACTCTCTCCCTCATATGCTCGGCGAGCCGTTCCACCTCCCTCCAGTGCCGCTCCCCCTCCTCCTGCGCTGCCTGATCATCCCGCTGCCACAGCGCCCGCACATGGGTTATGGGATGCGAGAGATACGCGCATGGGCGGCCTTCGAGCACGTGGGCCAGAGTGCGCATTGGGTGCTTCACGGCAAGTACGACGTGGGGCACGTCGCCACACTCCGCCGCGATGAGTTCTGCCACCGCCTCGTCCAGGGCGCGCCACTCCAGGATCTTGAGCAGTTTGATGGCCCAGTCTACCAACGGGTCCCTTACGCCAGGCTCGGGCTCCTCAAACACCTCGCCCGGCTCGCTGAGACGAGCCAGCACGTCGTAGATGTCATCAATCAGGGTTATGACCAGTGCGGGCTGAAGCCCTGCCAGTCGCGCGGGAGCCACCATGCTCGTGAACTCATCACTCAAGTGGTGGTACCACGCGGCGTGGAACGTCAGGAACACGTCGTGGCCAGAAGCCGACAGGCGCTCAACCTCCGGCGCCGCATGCTCGAATGCCTCGCCCCATAGGCGCCTCTGGCGAGGTTTGGGGAGGGTCCAGACGTCCTCACGCTTGGGCGTCCTGTCAGGGTCGATAGCCCGGATATCAGGGGCGGCCAGCCCCTCAAGTTCGTTCTCGACCTTCACGACGACTGGGGACCCGACCGAAGCCTGGCTGCCCTGCCATCCGCAGAACTTCCGAAGACTCCGCTCGATGCCCGTGCCGGAGATCCCGGTGACGAAGATCACCCGCCCTGCCAAGGAAGGGCCTCCCTCCGCTGGTGACGGACGTGAGCCGCGATGAGGCCGGCGGCCCCACGTCCAGCACCTTCTTCTCCTTGAGCTGAAGCGCCTCCTTCGCTCCTCTTGTCGTCTGGGCACCAGCCCGCCCCCACTCATCCGCCGGACAGAGTACCCTGCGAGGCCCACCGCTGCCCTCTCAGCGGTTCTTCCCCCGTCCCGCGATCTTGCACGTTTCCATGAGTTCGCCGTTCGCCACGAGGTGCAGTTCGTCGTAGAGGTTGACGGCCGTGCAGATGCGCGGCGGGATGAGTTCGAGCTTGTCGCCCACGGCGACGCGGAGGTCGCTGTTCGCCAGGTTGAGGTAGCCGTGCTCGTCGTTGAGGACATCCACGACGGCGCCGGGATGGCCCTTCACGAAGCCGCAACCGGCCGAGATCGGTTTGACTTGCGTCGCCAGGGCCTTCGAACCGGCGTCGAGGATCGCCCGATCCGGCCCAGGCGTGCTGATGACGGTTGACAGGACCGTGGCCGCGACGTCCTGGACGCCGACGACGCCGAGATCGACCTGGTTCATGTCGTAGAAGACATAGGTGCCCGGGCGGATCTCGGTGAGGCCGCAGCCGGCGCGATAGAGGGTCGCACCCGGCGTACACCCTCCGCTGATTCGCGCCATCGCGTGGCCCTCGCTCGCCAGCCCGGCCGCCACCTCGGAGAGCAGCCGACCCTCGGCCGCGACCAGCGGCTCCCGCTCGGCGTTGGTGGTCACCCCGTAGGTCATAGGGGCATAGCCCATGATCCCGACGATCCTCAGACCGGGGAAGTCGGCGACTGCCGCCGCCAGCTTCGCGGCGCCCTCGGGCGGAACCCCACACCGATGCGCGCCGATGTCGATCTCCAAGATGATCTCCAGAGGGTCGGTCGGATCGGCGAAGACCTCTGCATAGCCCTCCGCGACCGGCGTGCTGTCACACGCCACCGACATGCGCGCCCGTTCGCGGAGCGACGCCAGTCGTCGCAGCTTCGACTCGCCGACGATCTCGTTGGCGATGAACACGTCGCCGACGCCTGCGTCCACCATGGCCTCGGCTTCCCCGACCTTGGCGGCGGTCACACCGACGGCGCCGGCCGCCAACTGCAGCCGGGCGATCTCCGGGGTCTTGTGGGCCTTGATGTGCGGACGGAGCTGCAGCCCGGCCTCCGCCGCGCAGCGCGCAACGCGGTCGATGTTGGCGCTTAGGGTCGGCAGATCGACCAGGAACGCCGGCGTGTCGATGTCATGCAGGGGGATGCTCGACATGGGGCGGCCCCTCTCCTGGCGCAGTCGAACGGGCAGGCTTGGGATCAGACGCGATAGCCGAGGGCGGACGACTCCCCGAGCAGCGCCGCGGCCATCGCCGCCGCGCTTTCGAACCGCGCCGAGGGCGACTTGGCCAGCGCGCGGTGGATGACCTCCTGCGTTCGGGGCGTCACCTCGATGCCCCACTCGCTGATGCGGGGCGGCGGGGTCGAGAGGTGGTCCAGCATGATCTGCATCTCGTCGGGCCGCTGGAACGGCGCCGCTCCCACCAGCATGAAGAAGAGCAGCGCGCCAAGGGAGTACACGTCGGTCGCGTGATCGAACTCCTCACCTCGGCAGCGCTCCGGAGACAGGAAGCGGACATCGCCCAGGATGTACAGCGCTGCGTGGACGGCCTGTTGGGCCTCGTGTTGGGCTTCCAGGAGTGCCGCGCGTTCCGTCAGCCGGCACGCGCTGTCGAAGCCGCCGAGGTGCACGCCGCCCCCACGGTCGAACATGACGCTGCGCGGGCTGATCCCGCCGTGCACGATTCCGCGCTCGTGCAGCAGTTCCACCGTCTCGGCCAGCGGCACCAGCGTGCGCACGGCGGTCGCCTCGGCCAGCGGGCCGTCGCGCTCCACGCGGGCCGCCAGCGTCTCCTCCATCAGCGCCATGGCGTACGCCGGACCGGCGTCATCCGAACGGTAGGCCTGCAGCATGGTTGTCACGCGCGGAATGGGCGGATCTTCCTCCGACAGGACCTGCAGCAGGTGCATCTCGTTGGCGAACAGACGCTGGACCGCCTGGGCCGCCGGCGCTCCTCCAAGCCCCTCACCGGGATGCAGGCCACGCGGGACCTGCAGGTGCTTGATTGCGTGCCACTCCCCGGTCTGGCGGTGCAGACCTCGGTACACGCGACTGAAGCGCCCTGTCGCGATCAGCTCTGTCGCTTCGTACAGCCCCCACCACCGACCGACGTCGGAGGCGCCGGGGACCTCGACCCGCGGCCGGCCCTCCGGGGGCAAGGGTCTCCGCAGTTCTACCTCCGCCGGTGTGGGAACTTCGGCCTCCTCCGGGCCTTGATCCCACGCACGCAGCTGGCGGGCGAATTCGGCTGCCGACGCCGGGCGGCCGGCGGGGTCCTTCGCCAGGGCCCAGAGCACGAGATCATCGATCTCCACTGGAATGCTCGGGGTGCGCATGCTCGGCGGTTCGGGCTGTAGCGTCATGTGGGCCATCATGGTGGCCAGGTGCGTGGGCCCCTCGAACGGCGGCGAGCCGACCAGTAGCTCGTAGAGCATGCACCCGACCGCGTAGATGTCCGAGGCCGTCGAGACGTCGCGGTGCTGAACCACCTCCGGCGCCACGTGATAGGGCGAACGCGTGCCGGGCGGTGTCGGCGCCGGACCGGCCTCGGCGACTTGCGAGGCGCCGGCTCCCACGAGCGTGGCGCCGCCTCCGTCGTCCACCCAGACCGACGATAGCCGTAGGTCGCCGTGCAGTCGGCCCGCCGCATGCACCTCGTCCAGAGCCTCCAGAACCTGGGCGATCGTCTCAGCCGCCTCCGAAGGGGGTAAGGGGCCCCGGGCCGCCAGCGTGTGGGCCAGCGGATCGCCCGGCGGCATCTCATGCGCGACGTAGAACTCCTCCTCGTCCGCGCCGAAGTCCAGCACAACGGCGCAGCCGGGTATCCTCACGCGCAGCTCGCTGGACCACTCCGCAAACGCGCTGGGGAACTCGAGGGCGTCGGAGAAGTCCCGCCGGAAGACCAGCAGCAGCACCCCTGCGTGTTCCGGGTGCGTCGCGCGGTGAAGGAGCACGGCCTCGTGGGCCGCCAGCGTTTCGCCGACGTCGTACCCGCCGAGCCGGTGACGCACGACCCGCGCCGACGCCTCCGCCAGGCGTTCCTCAACATCGAACAGCCCGGGGTCGCGCCGCATGACCTCCTGCAGAACCCGCAGGCTCTCGCGATAGCGGCCGGCCCGGTGGGCGACGATCCCAGCCAGGTACAGGTCGGCCGTCAGGTCGGGGGTCGGCGCCAGAGTTCGCAGGTGGCGGTACGCGGCATAGGCCTCCCCGGCGCCGATCAGCGCGTGCGCGTACTCCAGCCGGACCCCCTCGTCTCGGGGGTTGGCTTCCAGAAGGCGTCCCAGGAGCGCAGCCGCCTCGGTGTGGCGCCCGTAGTGCGAGTAGAGCGTACCCAGGAAGAGCTGGAGGTCGCGGTCCGCCGGCGCGGCGGCAGCGGCCACTTCGACCGCAGGCAGCACCCGTTCGGGGGGCATGGTCGTGCGGGCACGGTACGCGCGCGCCAGGTGCGAGGCCACCGTGGCCCCGTCCGGGTGATCCGGGTTCGCCGCGAACCAGTCCTGACACGCCTCCAGGGCCTCGTCCGTCTCCCGCCCGCCCTCCAGCGCCAGACGCACTGCCTGGTCGCGTGCCTCAACGTCGCCCGGCAGTAACGCGTGAAGGCGCTCCCACAGGCTCGCCGCCCGCGTGGCTCCGACGCCTACCCGCCCATACGACCGCGCCAGCACCCGCAGCAGACGCACGTTCTCCGGCCGCCGACGCAGCGCGGCCTCGTAGGTCCGGATGGCGGCGGGATCGCTCGACCTCGCCAGGAGGTACACGGGCGCGGCCACGGTGGGAGCCACCCGCCCGAGCAGACCCAGCCACGTCGGCCACAGCAGCACTACGATCACGACGACGATCCCCGTCAGCCCCTGCCGATGGCGCCACGCGAACGTGCTTACCCACACTTGCAGTGGAGCCGGACCACGCCCGCCCGCTTGTCTCAGAACCTGCGCTGCCTCACGGCGCTCCGTCTCCGTGGTCCCCAGCTGCAACGCCTGCCTCGCATACGCGGCCGCGCGCTGGGCGCTGCCCGCTTGCTGAGACGCCTGCGCGAGGGCCAGCGCCGTCCGATGGGTCGTACCGCCCGGGAGAGCCAGGCTCTTCGTGAGGTACCGCTGCGCCTCGGCCGTCTTGCCCTCTTCCAGGAACAGCCGGCCGGTCAGGTACGCAGGCAGGGGATCCCGCGGGGCATCGACGAGCAGGCCGAGAAGCTGGCGCTTGGCGCCCGCCTCCCCGGCCTGAGCCTGCACGTAGGCCGTCCACGCCTTCGCTTCGACAGCCCTCTCCGGGGAGGCCTTCTGTGCGCGGTCGTAGTGGTAGATGGCCTTGCGCGCATCCCCCCGGTCGCGAAACACCGCGGCCAGGGCGAACTCGCACTCCGTCAGCCGCCGGCGAGCCTCCGCCGCCTCAGTCGGAGAGGCCGAGCGAACCCGCGACCGGTACGCCTCTGACGCCCGGCCCACCACCAGGCTGCCAAAACCCGGGAGACCGAACCCCGTGAGCTGCTGGCCGAGCGCGCGCGCCGTCGCCGCCGTGTCCAGCCCAGCCGTAAAGTGGACCGTCGCCACCCAGACCACGATGGCGACGGCAACCACCCCGAGTATCGCGCGCGGGCGAAGCAATCCCCGTTCCCCTCCCCACAGGGCGGCGCGACGAAACGGCCACGTGCTACCGGACCGTGAAGTTCAGCGCCGGCCCGTAGGCTACATCCGACTCGCTCGTCAGCTCGACAGTGTACTTCCCGGGCGTCAGGGCGCCCCCTTCGGGGCCGGTCAGCTCCGCCATGCCCGTGCCGTTTCCGGGCTTGAGTTCCTTCGGGACTTCCTGCTTCGACTCCGTGCCCGCGTCATCCACATAGGCGAACTTGACCTTGACGATCTGCTTGGGCCCGGCGCCCCGGTAACGGAACCACACGCACACTCGCCCGTCCGCGGGAGCGAAGGTCGTCGTCTCCGGCTGCGGATTCCCCGCGCCGTCCACACCCTTGCAGACCCTCTTCTCGACCAGACTGAACGTGGGCTTGGCGCAACCTGCCAGCGCGAGGAGCGCCAAAGGAAGGAGGAGCAGCACCATGCGGCCGCATACCCAGCGTTGCTTCATCGGAGTTGCCTCCCCCGCCCGTGTCGAAGGCCGACCGGGGGGTAGCGGTGACGTAGCCTCATCCTGGCTGGTTCGGCGCCTGCAGTATAGCACAGCCCCCCGATGGCGACAAGGCGCATGACGCGCGATAACCCGGTCGCGCCACAGGCCGCTCACTGCACCCGGACCACGTCGATATTGTACCCCAGACGGTTTGCCTTTACGGACAGGAAATGGTGGAGGCCGCCGTTCTCCGGCGTAGCGTAGAGGTCCGCGCCGCCGCCCCCGGTGATGATGTACACCACGCCGTCCCGAGTCTGGCGGTTGTAGAGGTGTTCGTGACCCTCGAATACGCAGGTCACGCGGTTCTGCGCGAAGAGCCGGTGCAGAGCGTCACGTTCGGCGGGGTACATGTCGAGGGAGTCGCCCTTGTGGAGCCCCACGGGGAAGAGCGGCCGGTGCACGGCGACGAAGATGCACACCGCGTTGGCGGCCGCGGCCAGGTCGCGCTTGAGCCACTGGAGCTGCTCGCCCGCGATCCGGCTCTCCTGCCCCGGGACCTCGCTGTCCAGCACGATGAAATGACTGCCGCCGCGGTTGAAGCTAAAGTAGCACCGCCGGAAGTAGTGCAAGAAGAGAGCGCGCCCGTCCCCGCCTGCGATCTCATGGTTCCCCGGCGCCGGGACGAAGTACGTGGTCCTGCGTGCCTGAAGGGGCGCCATGGCAGCGAAGAACTCGTTCCACTGGGTGCGCAGCGTGTCCTGGGAAGCCGAGCCGTAGATGTAGTCGCCCGTGCCGATGACGAACTCGGGGTCCAGCGCCGCCATCTGCCGAACCAGCCGGGAGAAGACCGCGGGTTGGCGGCCGTCCTTCCCGCCTCGGTTGTCGCCAAAGACGGTGAAGCGCACGCCCTCCGGCGCCTGCCCCCACACCGGCAGCGCGCCGAACAACGCCAGCGCGCACACCGCCATCCGCCGGCTAGCGCGCCGTCGCAGGACCGTTGGGTACGAGGCACAGCAAGGTGAGTGGCTCATCGTCCGCAGCCCTGAACTGGTGGCGCTCGTCGGGGGCGACCAGAACGGCGTCACCGGACGCCAGCGCGACCTCCTCCTCCCCCGCCACGACCACGCCGCGACCTGAGAGGATGTAGACCTCGTGCTCCCAGGGGTGAGTGTGAAGTGGCGTGTGCCCGCCCGGGTCGATCTCAAAGCGCCTCATGCTGAACGTCGGAGCGCCGCTGCTCTCATCCAGCATCCACTGGATGCGCACGCCGGTTGCGCCGGCCTCCACCTCAATCGCCTCAACGTCCGCCGCCCTGTGCTTCCTCATAGCAGACCCATCTCTCCCAGGATCCGGCTCGGCAGGTCGCGGAAGTACCGGATGCCCTCCTGCACCGCGTCGAAGGCGTCGCCGCTTCCGTCGTAGGCCACGTAGTACGGACGGTAGAAGTTCGCGGCCGTGAGCTCTGACACGATCATGTCCACCGGGCAGTCCCCCTGCCCCACTGCCGTCTCGGTCACCATACCCGTCGCCCGGTTCAGCTTGCCGTCCCGCAGAACCACGTGGGCCGTGTCCGGCAGGAGCGCCATCGCGACCGTCCGCACCGCCTCCGGGTCCTTGAGAGCGCGCAGCAGCACCAGGGGGTCGAGGGAGACCTTCAGGTTGTACGATTCGCACGCCTCCAGCAGCTCGCGGATCGTCCCGGCATCCCGCAGCAGTTCCGCCTCGGGCTGCAGGCACACCAGCATCGCGTTCTCCTCGGCATGGCCGAGGAAGCCGATACACGCCTTCCTGATGCAGTCGAGCGTTTCCGCCCGCGACATCCCGGGCTTCGGCCGCTGCGGACTCAGGCGGACGATCTCGCTTCGGTAGCGGAACGAGAGCTCCATGTTCTCGATGACCCGCTCGACCTCTCCCGCCAGAGCGGCCTCCTCCGGCTGCACCAGGTCCACATTCACCATCACCCCGCCGACCCGCAGGCTCTTGTCCTTCAGGTCCTCCACGATCGTGGACGGGTCCAGGTCCGGCGACCACGTGCTGCAGTGCGCGTTGGGCCGCGTGTCCAGTTCCAGCGCCTCCACGCCCAGCTGCACCAGCGCCTGCACGAAGTCGCGCCAGGGGTGGTCCGCAAAAGAGCACCCGACAACACCGAACTCCATGTATGCCTCCGGGCGAGAGCCCGGCCTACGGCGTAGGAAGCGGCGCGGTCGCCGCGTCCCCTTCCTCCGTCCTCTCAAGGAACTCGTCCAGGCGCCGGAACGGTTCCCGGCCCCGCATGATTCCGCACCTCGCTCGCAGGAAGGCCTGCGCGGCCCGAAGCGGAATAGGCTTCCGCTGGATGGGAATCCGCGACCCCCGTCCCCGCTACCCTCATGTACGGGCGTGATTGGCCACTGCCCTCAGTAGGGGCGTGGTTCATCACGCCCACCATGTAGGGGCGCGATTCATCGCGCCCGAGGCTCGGAATCGCGGACCCCTATCTTGCCTGCCGCGCTTCCGCCCGGCGAAGCGCAGAAGGGGCCGCGAGTGACGGATCGGGTCCGAGTCGACATCGAGGTGCTTCCCGAAGCGGAGGGGTTAGACCTCCCGGACTACGCCAGCCCGGGGAGCGCCGGCATGGACCTGCGCGCGGCAGTCACCGAACCGGTGACACTGGCGCCCGGGGAGATCAAGCTCATCACCACCGGCCTGCGAATCGCGCTTCCGCCCGGCTTCGAGGCGCAGGTCCGCCCACGGAGTGGCCTCGCTCTCAAGCACGGGATTACCATCCCCAACGCTCCGGGCACGATCGACTCGGACTACCGCGGGGTGGTGCAGGTCATCCTGGCGAACATCGGACGTGAGCCCTTCGTGATCGAGCGGGGCGACCGAATCGCTCAGATGGTCATCGCTCCCGTGACGCAAGCCGAGCTGCGCCCCGTGCGCAGAGTAGACGATACCGAGCGCGGCGAGGGCGGCTTCGGCAGTTCCGGCCGCTCCTGACGGGGGGATTCAGGGACACGATCCCAATTCGGCCGTATCGAATTGGGATCGTGTCCCTGAATCCCCCGACGCTCGCATACGTCGGAGGTCGCCAATGCTCTGGCTCTGGCTCAGGCGCGTGACGCAGGTCGCCTGCCTGGTCCTCTTCATCTTCCTACTCACGCGCGCCACGTACCCGGTGGCGAGCAACCTCCCGCCACACCTCTTCCTGCAGCTCGATCCGCTGTCGGCCGCGACCGCCCTGCTGAGCGGACACCGGCTGCCGGTCGTCATCTTCTACGCGGCGCTCGGCACGCTGATCGCGACGCTGCTGCTGGGGCGCGTGTTCTGCGGTTACATCTGCCCGCTCGGCACGTGCATCGACCTCGGTGACCGGCTCCTCTGGGGCAAGCGCAAGCGCGGCCGGGCAACCGCGAGCCAACCGGGCGTCAAGTACGCGATCCTCGCCGCCGTCCTCGCCTCCGCTCTCTTCGGGATTCAGCTCGGCTGGTTCTTCGACCCGATCCCGCTCCTCACGCGCGTCTCCTCCGTTGTCTTCTACCCGCTCGCGGTCATGGGGCAGAACCTCGTCGCGATCCACGGCCGCCAGCAGCTCCGCGAGGTGAACGTCTATCTCGAACCGTGGGACGAGCGCCACTTCCAGCTCAGCCTCCTCGCCGCCGCGTGCTTCGCCGCCATCCTCCTGCTCGGCGCCTTCAGCCGCCGGTACTGGTGCCGCAACCTCTGCCCGCTCGGCGCGCTCCTCGGGCTACTGGGGCGTTTCGGCCTCATGAAGCGGACGGTGAACGACCGCTGCGTGAGCTGCAAGCTCTGCGTCCGCGACTGCAAGATGGGCGCGATTCCCTCGGATGAGCCTACGACCACGAAGCTCCCCGAGTGCATCCTCTGCTTCGGGTGCCTCTCCTGCGCGGAGGCCGGGCCGACTCGCTTCGCTCTCGCCTGGCAGCCCACCGGCGCGCGCCGCGAGGTGGACATCTCCCGCCGTCGCACGCTCCAGGCTCTCGGCGGGGGCGTGGTCTACGGCCTCGCCGCGAGCACGATGCTCGGCCGCCGCGAGCACCACCAGAAGCTCATCCGTCCGCCCGGCGCCATCCTGCGCAAGCGCGGCAAGCCCGACCTGATGCCCGAGAACCACTTCCGCGACCTGTGCGTCCGCTGCGGCGAGTGCATGAAGACCTGCATCACCGGCGGTCTGCAGCCCGCAGTCGTCGAGGCGGACTGGGACGGCGTCTTCACGCCCGTGCTGAAGCCGAAGGTCGGCTGGTGTGAGCGCAACTGCACGGCCTGTGGCGACATCTGCCCGACCGGGGCCCTCGTCCCGTTCACCGCCGCGGAGAAGACTCACATCATGATCGGCCTCGCGACCATCGACGCGAACAAGTGCCTCGCCTGGCAGAGGGGCCCGCACTACAAGCTCTGCCTCGTCTGCGATGAGCAGTGCTCCTACGACGCCGTGAAGTGGATCGAGGAGGGTGGCGTGAAGCGCCCCGTCGTCGATGCCGACCTCTGCACCGGCTGCGGAATCTGCGAGGCCAAGTGCCCCGTCCAACCCGAAGCCGCCATCACCGTCAGCCGCCGCGAACTCACGCAGTAGGCCCGTCGGGACTGTCCAAGTCCTGATCCCGCCCTTGCCGGTCGGGACTGTCCAAGTCCTGATCCCGCGTTAGCGGGATCAGGACGCAGGACTGTCCCTTGTTGCCGTCCCCTCTCCTCCCTCCCCTCCCCCAAGGGAACCTTCCCCCGCCCCCAACCATTATTAGGGAAGACTGCGCCCGTCGCGGCGCCGTCGGGCGCTCACTACCCGGTCCCGCCCCACCTCACAGTCGAGTTGGTCCCTGGATGACGTTGCTTCCGCTCTGTCTCCATGCTTTGTGCTTGGCGGTCGCCCCCGCCTCCGGCCAGGACGCGCCTGCCGAGCCCGCGGCCGCCGCACCGGCCTTCCAGGTAGTCGCTGAGCCCGCCGAGGCTGAGTACAACCTCGAACTCCCCCTCACGTTCGCCGATGCCGCAGCCGAGGGGAAGCTCACCGTGCGCCTCGACGAGCAGGCGAACGGCGATCGCCTCGAGCTCACGGCCGATCGCTCCCAGGTGACGCTCTCGCGTGTGCAGGGCCATCAAACACAGACCCTCGGGGAACCGGTCGCTCTGCAGCCGGGCGAGGGCGGCGCGATCACCCTCACGCTCCGCCGACGGGTTGACTGCGTCAGCGTCCTCGTCGGCCCGCGCTGTGTGCTGTCGGCATGGGAGGACGCCGCGCCCGGCAAGTTGAGCTGGTCCGCGACCGAGGGGCTGCTCGAGCCGGATGATCTCTACTATCAGCCCTACGCGCTCCCCGAGTTCGCAGATGACTTCATGCGCGCCGCCGAGGACCCGACGGGCGAGTGGCAGGTCACCGCCGGCACGTGGGACAACACGGCTCTGATCGACAGCGTGGACTTTGCGCCGCGCGCCGCCAATTCATTCGCCTTCGCCGCTCACGCCCAGCCCGCCGCGATGGCAACGACCGGCCCGGCCTTCTGGGACGATTACCGCTGCGGCGTGGCCGTCAGACTCCTCGAAAGCGGCCGCGCCGGGCTCGGCTTCCGTGTGCAGGACCCGGCCAACCACTACAGCCTCACGCTCGAGTTCGGCGCCCCCGAGGCCCCTGGCCGAGCGTTGTTGAAGCTCGTGAAGGTCACGAACGGGACGGAGGAAGTGCTGGCCTCCGCGACCCGCAACCTCCCCATCGGCCAGTGGTACAACCTCACCGCCGCCGTCAGCGAGGACCGCCTGGAGGGGTACGTGGACGACGTGCCCGTCCTGGCCGCTTGCGACGGCGCCTTCGGCCAGGGCTCCGTTGCCCTACTGGCAGCCCACTGCCCCACCGCCTACTTCGACGACGCGGTCGTCGAGCAGTACAAGGGCTTCCTCGACGACTTCGAGGCCAACGGCCATGCGCGCTGGCGGACCGTCGCGGGCCAGTGGAAGGTGGAGTCGTCGAAGGAGACCAAGCACATGGTCGCCGCCTCCAGGGAGGCGGCTCTCGCTGTCGCGGGCCGCGACGACTGGACCGACTACGAGTACCGCGCCGCCGTAGCGACCGGCAAGGGCGCGGCCGGGCTCTGCTTCTACTGGAAAGGCCCCACCGACTACTTCCTCTGGCGCCTCGCGCGCGGAACGCAGGAACTCGTCCGCGTCACCGACGCAGGGGAGACGGTCCTTGATTCGGCGCCCCTCGGCCCGGCAGCCAAGGGCCGGCTGAACGTCGTCGTCCGCGCGAAGGGCGACTACCTCTCCGCGAGCGTCAACGGGGGCGAGCCCATCGAGGCCATCGTGCCCGCGGGTCAGTCGGGCCGCATCGGCCTGTGGGCTGACCGCGGCAACCACGCGGCGTTCGACAATGTGCAGGTGCGTTTCCCGGTCGGCTATGTCCCGGCCGTCCTCCCCCAGACCATGGTCGCTGACGCCGAGATGAAGGAGCAGTTCGCGAATCCCGCCGAGGGCTGGTTCAGCATCACCGACGAAGCCCATCAGCCGCAGGCCGTCGGCATGAACTGGAACAAGGGCGAGTACTTCGACCCCGTGGACATGAGCTTCCCCCTCTCCATCGCCTCGGCCGCCGCCGGTAAGGTCACCGTGCGCATGGAGGCCGATCAAACCGGCGGTGAGGGCGGGTACAGCCTCGTCTTCACCAAACCCGAGAACGCCAAAGTCCTGACGGTCGAGTTGTCGCGCTCCGGTGAGAGCCTGCAGAAGGCCGAGCACGAGGTCGGAGAGACGGGCACGTGCCAGGTGCGCTTCGGCAAGCGCGGCACCTTCGTCGTCGTCTACCTCGACGACACGCTCGCCATCTCCTACCGCGACACGCAGACCCAACCGCAGACCGCCGCCGAAGCCTCGGCGATCATGGACACGTCATCATGATGAGCCCCTCCGCCTCTCTCGAGGCCACTGCCACGTGCCAGGGACTGTCCAAGTCTCGATCCCGCTTGCGGGATCGAGACGCAGGACTGTCCCTTGTTGGCGGTGGCAGAGCCCGGCCCGCCACCATTGCCCTCGCCTTCGCCGCCGCCTTCCTCCTCGCCGCCGTTGCCTTAGCCCAGGACCCTCTCGCGGAGGGCCGCAAGCTCTTCGGCCGCGGCGAGTACGCGAAGGCCGAGACCGCCCTCCGCGCCGCGCAGGTCGAGCGGCCGGATGACCCCGACGTGCTCTTCTGGCTTGGCCGTGCGGCGCTGGAGGCGGGGGACTTCGCCACCGCCACCGACGCCCTGACCGAAGCCGCGCGTCTCCGCCCGAAGTCGGCGGACCACCAGTACTGGCTCGGTTCAGCCCTGGAGCGCGCCGGCCGGTTGGGCGAGGCTCTCGCAACCTACCGTCAGGCTCTGTCGCTCGATCGAGGACACCGAGGGGCTACGGAGGGAATCGAGCGCCTGACTCCCCCGAAGCCGACCACCGAACGCTTCGCCCACCATGCCGTGGCGCTGGAGACCCAGGGCGGGCTCACCGTGGACCGTCAGCAGGCGGACGTCGTCTCGCCGCGCATCTACGACTACACCTTCTCGACGGCCCCCGCCGACTGGATGATGGAGTTGGGCGACTGGCGCGTCCGCAGCCGCTGGAGCTGCACGCCCTCCTGGAACTTCATGGGCGGCGAGAGCCCGATGGCCGCCGTCATCTGGAACAAGCGCGAGTTCCTCGGCGACCTCACCGTCGAAGCCTACATGTCCTACAAGATGAACGTGCTGGGCGAGGGCGGCTATCGCAACGGGACCGACTTCAACGTCTCGATGTGCGCGGACGGGCGCAACCTCTTCAGCGGCTA
>Ga0194111_10003663_pt1 | contig 18102 bp, 20 predicted proteins | sample TA2KigC300mmetaG_FD_146194 | JGI IMG/M metagenome (GOLD analysis project Ga0194111, IMG submission 146194) | Freshwater microbial communities from Lake Tanganyika, Tanzania - TA2015033 Kigoma Deep Cast 300m | ecosystem: Environmental > Aquatic > Freshwater > Lake | place: Tanzania: Lake... | reverse complement strand
CGGCGCTCGCCGACTACAACGCGCTCGTCGCGACAATCAAGCGCGCCGTAAGGCCATTGCGTTCGAACAAGTTCTTCGTATCGCGATCGCCCGGCAGGGCAAGTGCATCGACGCGCACGCAACCTCGTTCGCGGGCCTGTGATCGTGCCGCGGCGATGAGCGCATCCCCGATGCCGACTCGACGGGCTCGTGCGGTGACGAATACCCGCACGATCGTGGCAACGAGCGACTCCCCCACTCGCGTCGTGCGAATCGTCGCAAAACCGACGGTGACACCGTCCACTTCGGCGACGAGCGTGAAGCCGGCTGGATCGCCGACCAACACGGCCACTGGTTGCTCGGCAAAGAACGCCTCAGCACCTCGAGCACCGGCGGTTTCTTGACGCGCCTGGGTGTCGAGACGCTCGCACGCTTCAGCGTCCGCGAATTGCGCGAGACGCACCGCGGGGTTCACGGTTGGCGACCACCGAGGCGCTTGCCCACCGCCCGCGAGCCCATGCGCACCGTCATCTCGCCGAGCGCGCGGAGTTGCGTTACGCGTTGCGCAACCGTCGTCTCGCGATTCAGATGCACGTCGCCGATGTTCTGGATGATTTGTTGCGTCACCACGATTGGCACACCGACGAGTGCTTCAAGAATGGCCTTTGCCGAGGCGAGTCGCTCGTTAACGGAACCGACTTCGCTGGACGAGTCAGAACCGTCGCCGTTGGATGACGGACTCGGCATTGCGGCGCCTACCGGCTCGGGAACAACGGACAAAGGTCGTGGTCGACCGGACACTTCGGCGCCGATTTGCGAACGAGGAGGAAGCACTGCTGACAGTGTTCTTCGTCGGGTCGGCGCGGTTGCAGTAAGGGAGTTCCGTCGGTGACGTCGTCGGTGTCGATGACCTCAACTTCGTCTTCAGGAAGATCTTCGCCACTCCGCAGCTTCTCCTGCAGGATCGTCGCGAGGTCGGCTTCTTCGTCGTCGGCGGAGGCAAATTCGTTCTCGTCGACGTCGGTCTTGCGCTTGCGCGCCGGCTTATCCTCGTCGTCGTCGAGATTGAGACGGTCTTCGTCGGTGGTTGCGGGTGCTTCGCTTTCCGCAGCGGCTTCACCATCGGCTATTTCGGCGCCCGCGAGTGTGTCGTCGCCGTCTTCGCCGACACCGTCGCCGTCTTCGCCGTCGCCCGCTCCTTCTTCGTCGAGTTCGTCGGGGTCAACCTCGAGGTTCGCCAGGTCGTCGGGGTCGACGCCCTCAACTTCTGGTTCGGAGACGGATTCGGGGGTGTCGTTGTCGTTGCTCATTATCGGGCGCGAACCTTAGCCGATTTCGGCGACAAGCGGGCAAATGGGGCCCCGGCCCCCTGGCCCTCCCTTAGCCGCGCGGGGTGCCGCGCTTTTCCTCGATGCGACGCTCGGATTCGAGGCGTTCCAGCAACGGGGCTTCGGTGGTGAGATGGGTCATGGCGTCGGCCACGGCACGGTGGCCCGCCTGGTTGGCGATCAGGCGGTGCATCTCCAGAACGACGCGCCGATAGGCGGGGTGGCCCTGGGGGGCAGAACGCAGTTCCAGCATGTGCATGGCTTCGCGGGCGTTGAACTGCATCACGTATCGCATGCGGTGCGCCATCGCCACGGCATAACCCGCCTGCTCCGGGTAGTCGGGGCGCAGGAGCTCGTACAACTCCCCCGAGCGTTGCATCGCAGCGTTGAACACCTCGGCCCCGCCGGCATCGTCGACGAGTTCGGGGCGCGCATAGCCGAGGTGCGGTGTGAGGCGCTGCCACTCGACGGTCAGCAGGCGGTGGCGTTGCAGGTCGCGGAACGCGCCGTAGTCGCCGAGCACGTCGAAGCGGTACGACAAGCGTTCGAAGGCGCGCCCGGGCTTGTGGCGTCGGTTGGTGCGCTCACCCACGTAGGCGCTGATCAGGGCCACGCGTTGCACGTGGCTGAGCGAACGCACGCGTTCGAGCAACTGGGTCTCGGGCAGGTGCGATGATGCATAACAGATGGCGGCGAGCAACTTGTCTTCACCATCGGGGTCGAAGTCGACGAGTGTCACCTCCGGTGCGTGCTGTGGTTCGATGATGCCGAAGTATTCATCGACGAGGTCGGCGGTGTTCGAGGCGTTGTCGGCGAGGTATTGACTCCACTTGTCGCCGCGCTCGGGCATGTCGACGCGCCGCAAGAACGTGGGAATCACTTTGCGTAGTTCGCTGAGCATCATGTCGGCGTAGGCGCGCGCCTCGGGCAACGGGTTGGCGCGCATGCGCAAGAGCAGCGCCTCGTAGCCCTGCCCGGTGCCGTAGATGCCGACGTTGGAGAGCGACGCCGCCGGCAACACACCGCGCACGGCATCGAGCGCCTTGGCGCGAGTGGCCTGACGGTAGATGAAGTCGGAATCGTTCGGTCCGCGCGGCACGGTGGCGCGCACATGCGTGGTGACCTGCTCGACGAGTTCGCTGTAGGTGTCGAACATGCGATCCATGTCGCCGACGTAGCGGGTGCCGAGCGGTCCGCTACACACCTCGGGGTCGCGGTAATAGCGGTAACGTCCGCCGAGTCGCGCGTCATAGGAGATGTATCGCGTGCTCTGCTCGAGGTACGACATCAATCGACCCCACTCAAGGATCTTGGTCAACAGGTTCGAGGCTTGCTCGCACGCGAGATGCACACCGCCGAGTTGGGCGACGGAGTCGTCGCCGTACTCCACGAAGATTCGTTCATAGAGTTCCTCGGCCCGCGACACACCGATGGTGGCATCGACGGTTTCATCACCCTTCAAGTCGAGGTCACTGACGAACTCGTCCAAGAACAAGCGGCGCAAACTCTTGGCGGTGCGGCTGTAGCGCGCAAAGAGTGCGCCCTTCACGACCTCCGGCAGGTTGACGAGCGCAAAGACGGGCAGGTCGAGGTTGGTGAAGTACCGGCGCAACACCGCCGACTCTTCGGGTGTGAACTGCTCGGGAACGTACACCGACACAAGTGCCGATACTACGAAACGAGGGGTGGTTTTTAGAGCACCCCTGCCGGCACGCTGCCGTCGCCGAAGGCCCTTTTCACGCTGTGCTGCAGTTCGGCGTTGGCCCACATGTCGATGACGGTCATCGCCATGATCTTGGCGCCGTCGAGTACGGCCTTGTCGGCTTCCTTTGACTTGGTGTAATCGGCAAACTGCGGCGAATGCAGCGACACCCCGCGCGGAGCCACCGCGAGCATCGGGTGGATGGTCGGCGCGAGGTAACTGACGTTGCCCATGTCGGTGGAACCACCGCCCGAACCGGGGATGAAGGCCGAGGTGAGCGAGCGCCCGATCGCCGTCGAGTTCGCGGCGTAGGCATCGAGGAGCGGGATGTTGTCGACGATGTCGGCGTACGCGTGGGTGTCCCACACCATCTCGACTCGGCAGTCGGCGGCGGCCGCCCCCGCCTCGAGGCACGCGGCAACGCGCTGCTTCAGCGGTTGCAATGTTTCGATGGTGTCGCTGCGCACGTACCAGTCCATCTCGGCTTCGCGCGGCACGATGTTGGGCTTCTCCCCTGCCTTGGTGAAGATGCCGTGCACGCGCTCGGTGGGGCGAATGTGCTGACGCAGCGCGGCAACGTTCATGTAGCCGAGCACCGCGGCATCGAGCGCGTTGCGACCGAGATGCGGCGACACGGCTGCATGCGCCGCCTGGCCGTAGTAGCGCACGATCGCCTGTTGAATCGCAATCGCATTCATCCGAGCAAGATCGCGGTCGGACGGGTGCACCATCATCGCAGCGTCGACACCGACGAACGCACCGGCCCGCGCCATCTCCACCTTGCCGCCGCCGCCCTCCTCGGCGGGCGTGCCCATCAACGTAAGGCGACCGCCCGCGTCGTCGGCGAGCCCGGCCAAGGCCAGACCAGCGCCAAGACCGGCGGCGGCGATCACGTTGTGACCACAGGCGTGCCCGATGCCCGGCAACGCATCGTATTCACAGAGCACGGCGACGTTGAGGCCGCGTGTGCCGACCTTCGTCTCGAAGGCCGTGTCGATGTTGTAGGCCCCGCGCGTGACGCCATGACCGGCGGCATCGATCATCCGCGTGAGGCGGTCGTGGGCGAAGTGTTCCTCGTAGTTGAGTTCGGGGTGGGCGTGGATGTCGTGGCTGGCGGCGATGAGATCGGCGGCACGCGCATCGACATCAGCACAAGCACGGGTCTTGAGTTCGGCAATCTGCCTCGCGTCGAGTGACATGCGGTCAGGCTACTGAGCAACCACCCACAGCGTGAAAGCGTCGGGGCGCACCGCCACGGAGACCGCGTCGAAGCGACCATGATGTCGGCCGTCGACAATCACTGGTGCAGGGTGCGACCCTTGCCATTCAGCGTGCTCGACGCGACGGGCGGTGAGTGCCGGGTGCGGAAGGTGGTCACCGAGTCGCATCCGTCGGCGAATCGCCAGCAGTGTGCGCAGCGAGAGTCGACGCGCAAATTCCAGCGTGTCGATCACGCCGTCGTTGGGGTGTGCACGGGGCGACGCGTTGAGGGGACCCACGAATCCGCCACTCGACGCCCACCAGTGCGGCGTGCGCAATGTTCCGATGATCACCGTCGACACGGCCACCACGTGCTGCTCGTCGGTGCCGCGACGCAAGACCACGTCGTAGGCATCGCACGGGAGCGCGAGGCCCGATTCACCGGGCTGCGGTACGGTGTCGCGCTGACTCGTCGTGCGCGCATTGATCGGCGCACGACCGAGGGCGCGCAGCAGTTCGCCGGTGCGCAGCGCCACGTCACGCCGTCCGTCGGTGATCGCACTCGCCAGCGCGGCTTCGTCGTCGGCAGTCACGAGGCCGCTTGGTGCGGTGCGAGTCTCGCCCCAGGGTTCGCCCGGCCGAATCGTCACGATGTGCCGCCGATGGGCATCGTGCTGGCACTCAGCACCACCCCGCGCAAGACGCGATCAACCGCGGTGTCAGCCACGCTGCGGGTGAGTTCGTCGGGCGCGTGCTGGGCCACTTGACGCAGCAAGTCGATCAGTTGCTTCATCGTGCGCACGAAGTCGCCGGGAGTCGTGTCTTCGTCGAGCAACTCGGCGAGCTCGGCGCCACCCGCCCACTTCACCACGGCATCCACATATCCCGCATCGGGGGCGCGGTGCGGGGTGAGCCCGGCCGCGCTCTCTTCGCGCTGCAATCGCGCACTGAGTTGCACGATCTGGCGGAATCGTGACCGCAGTTGTGTCGAGGGAAAGTTCGGCTCGGGCGCTGGTTCGGGGCTGCGGTGTTCGTAGACGAACGTCGAGCACAAGGCGGCCAATGACGTGGGGTCGAGACCGTCGAGCAGTTTCGTCGCGATGGTTTCGGCCACGAGCAGATCGGATTCGTGGAAGACGCGCGACAACAACGCGCCGCGCTCCGTGAGTTGCCAGTCGGCGACGTATTCCCAGCGTTCGAGCAAACTGATCACATCGTCGAAGCGTTGACTCACGACCTCCGCCGCCTTGTCGACGCGACTCTCCAGCTGGGCGATCTCGCGGTCGATGCGATCGGCGGATTTGGCCGCGTTGAGCTTGAACTTGAGATCGGGGTCGTTGGCGCACGGGTGCGCCGTTCGCGCCACCGCTGGCGCGGACTTCGGCTTGTCGATCTTGAGTCGCGTCAGGCGATGCGCCAATTCGCGCAAGACGCGCGGGTCGCTCTGGTCGACGATCTGACCCTTGTGCCCGGTGACTGCCGTGCCATCGATGGGCAGGCGCGTCGCGGTGCGCACGCTGCGTACGAGTTCGTCGGCCGTCAAGGCGCGCAGCGCGCGGTTGGCGAACAGCACCTTCACCTTCACGCCCTTGGCGCGCACCGAGGTGCTGAGCACGAGACCGAGGTTGTCGTCGAACCACGCCACGTCGCCGGCGCGCAGTGCCATGAGGCTCATTTCGATCTCCGTGCGGTCGCGTTCACCGGGATCCTTCACGAAGAGCCGGCGGTATTCGTCGATGTCGCCGAACTCGCTCTTGGCTTGTGAACGCAGTCGGTCGCGTTCTTTCTGGCGCTTGGTGATGCGCGCCTGCACTTCCACCACGCCCTTGCTCGCTTGGTATTGCGCGAGCGAAAGGTTCAGCAGATGGCGCGTCTCGTCGGGTGAATGCGTGCGCACGAGGTTGACCGCCATGTTGTAGGTGGTGCGAAAGGCGGAACTGAGACGGAAGGTGCGGCTCAAGGCGACAGCCGCCACCTGATCGAACGGCACATAGGGGTTCCACACCACGACGGCATGGCCGAGCGTGTCGATGCCACGCCGCCCGGCGCGCCCGGTCAACTGCGTGTACTCACTCGCCTTCAGGGTTTGATGATGTTCACCCGTGAACTTCGACATCTTGTCGATGACCACGGCACGCGCGGGCATGTTGATGCCGACGGCGAGAGTTTCCGTGGCGAACACCACCTTCACCAACCCGCGCACGAAGAGTGCCTCGACGATTTCTTTGAACGTCGGCACCATGCCGGCGTGGTGGGCGGCCACGCCCGACTCCACCTGTGCGGCGAACAGCGTGAATCCGAGCGCGGCAAGGTCGTCGTCGGAGAGCCCTTCGACCCGCGCGTCGACGATCTCACGGATCTCGTCGCGCTCCGCGTCGCTCGTCAGTCGGATGCCGGCCTTGTAGCAGGCCGCCGCCGACTCGTCGCATTGGTTGCGACTGAAGATGAAGTAGATCGCGGGCAGCAAGTCGCTGTCGCGCAGCAGGTCGACGATGTCGAGGCGCGACGGCGGGAAGATTCGTGACCGACCTCGGCGGCCGCCACGGCCGCGCTGTGCATCACGATCACCGCTCTCGAGTCGCAACACCTTCTGATTCGGGGCGCCATTCACCAGGGTCTCAACGAGCATGACTTCGGCGGTCGCCTTGTCGCCGTAGGCGTAGAGATTGCGCAGTTCGACCGGTCGCCGACCCTCCACCACGGCGCGCGTCGGGCCGCGCACGGTGGTGAGCCAGTCGGCGATCTCCTCGGCGTTGCTCACCGTGGCCGACAACGCCACGAGTCGTACCTCGGGCTCGAGATGAATGATGACTTCTTCCCACACCGGGCCGCGATACTCATCCTGCAAGAAGTGCACTTCGTCGAGCACGACCACACCAAGGTCGTCGAGTGCCGAGGAACGGGCGTAGATCATGTTGCGCAACACCTCGGTGGTCATCACCAAGAGCGGGGCATCGACGTTGATCGCGTTGTCGCCGGTGAGCAGCCCGACACGATCGTTGCCGTAGAACGCACAGAGGTCGTGGTACTTCTGGTTGGAGAGCGCCTTGATCGGCGCGGTGTAGAAACCTCGTTGCCCGGCCTCGAGTGCCATGTCGAGCCCGTATTCGGCGATGACCGTCTTGCCCGAGCCCGTCGGGGCGGCAACGAGCACCGACTCCCCCGCGTCGAGCGCGTCGAAGGCCTGCACCTGGAACGGGTCCGGCGCAAAGCCGTAGCGCGCGAGGCGACGATGTCGCGCGGTGTCGTTCACTTAAGCGGCCGTCTTGTGGCGACGCCACAAGAGCAGCGCGCCGATGCCAACGGCAACGAGATACAACACGGTGAGCGGCACACCGAGCGCCATCAACGTGATCGGGTCGCCACTCGGGGTGATGACGGCAGCAACGATGAAGATGATCACGATCGCATAACGCCACTGGGTGATGAGTGTGCGCGGCGTGACCACTTCGACGAGTTGCAGGAACACGAGCAACACCGGCGAGAGGAATCCGACGCCAAACGACAACATCATCAACACGACGAGGTTGACGTACTTGCTGATTTGGTAGTTCTGCGTCACGTCGGCGCCCGACCAGCCGATGAGGAATTCGAGTGCGCGATCGAGGGTCCAGTACGCGAGCAAGGCACCCACGGCAAAGAGCACCACCGACGACGCGACGAAGAAGTACGAGTACCGCTTCTCGCGTTTGGTGAGGGCGGGCACGATGAAGCGCCAGATGTTCCACAACACCACGGGCAACGCGATCACCACGCCACCCCACGCCGCGATACGCATGCGAGCCGAGAAACCGTCAATTGGGCCGAGCGCATACAGCGAGCCGTCACAGTTGAGGCGGGCCTGCGAGTCGCAGAGATCGCGGTAGGGCGACACGAGGAAGTTCAGCACGGGCTCATAGGCGATGAGCAGGGCGATTGCCCCGACGGCAATCGCCAAGAGCGACATCACCAAGCGGGTGCGCAACTCCGCCAGGTGTTGCATGATCGTCATGTCGTTGGCTTGCCGCCGTGTGCGGGCCATGTCAGTTGCTCGTGTTGTCGGGCGGCGGAGCGGCAGTGACGGGTGTGGCAACCTCAGCCGCAGCATTTTCGGGTGCGGCAACTCCGGGTGCGGCGTCGGTTGCGGGTGCTGTGGCATCAGCGGCCGGCTTGCGCTCGAGATGCGGCATCTTGCCGGCGAATATGTCGTTGGTGTCCTTGGCCGACTTCTTCAACTCGTTCGCAGGTTCTTCGACGAGGCTCTTTACTTGTCGCATCGGTTCTTCCATCACCTTGTTCACTTCACGCTGCACGTTGCTCGTGATGTTGCGAAACTCGCGATAGATCTTGCCGGCCTTGCGCATTGCGCCCGGAAGTTTTTCGGGGCCGAGCACGATCAAGCCAAGCACGGCGATGAAGACCAGTTCCGTGCCCGAGAGGTTGAACACGAGGGCAAGCCTACGAGAGCGGCACACCGCGACGCCTCGTCGTTCGTCGTTCATGTCGCGCGTCGTAGTGTTGCCCCGTGCAACAGCGACTCCCGTCGATTCTGCAGCCACCGGTGCTGTTTGCGCATCGTGGGGCGCGAGCGCACGAAGAAGAAAACACGATGCCCGCCTTCTTGCTGGCCGTAAGGCTGGGTGCGACGGGTCTTGAGTCCGATGTGTGGCTCACGCACGACGGTGTGCCCGTGCTCGACCACGACGGCGTCATTGGTGGTCGACTGCGGCGACGCGCCATTGCGGAGGTGGTGAGTGGCGATCTGCCGCCGCACATCCCGCGACTCTCGCAGTTGCTCACTCTGACCCTGCAGCATGGCCTCTCGTTGTCGCTCGACATCAAGGATGCAGCGGCGTTCGGCCCGGTACGGGAGTTGCTGCTCGCCCACCCCGACCTGCAACGGCGCACCTATCTATGTTGCGAAGACTTCGATGTGTTGTGCGAGATCGCCCCGAGTTTGAGCGACGTGTTGCTCGTCGATTCATCCCGTTTGGCGAAACTGAAGGATGGTCCCGAGCGGCGTCTCGCCCAACTCGCCGAACTTGGCGTGGCGGCCCTCAACATGCACCACACCGATTGGAATGGCGGGCTCGTCACCCTCGCCCACCGCTTCGAGCGGCTCGCCTTTGCCTGGGACGCGCAATTCGACTACGCGTTGACCGCGCTGTTGCGCATGGGAGTGGATGCGGTGTACAGCGACTGGGTGGATCGCATGGTGGATGCCGCCCGCGCCGAGCAGGTGATCCCCTAGAGGCGTTGCATGTCGCGCGGCGGCCAGATGACGACCATCGCCTTGCCGACGATCACATCGGTGCTGACCGGCCCGAACATGCGACTGTCGAACGACATCGGTCGGTTGTCGCCGATCAAGAACACCTGGTTGTCGCCGATCTCGACGGGTTCCGCGTCGGCAGTGCCGCAGCGCGTGCCGGGGTCGAGCGACGTGTCGGTCACCTCCGCCGAAAGCCACGGCTCATCCAGGGCCGCGCCGTCGATGAATACCACACAGTCGCGAATCTCGACGGTCTCGCCGGGCAATCCGATCACGCGCTTGATGAGGTCGTCGTGTTGCACGGTGTCGCCGTTCACCGTGATGCGGTCGAACACGATCACGTCACCGCGCGACGGTTCACCGAGTCGGTAGGCAAGCTTGTTGACGAGCACGCGATCGTCGCCAAAGAGCGTGGTCTCCATCGAGGGGCCCGCGATGTAGAACTGCTGCACCACGAAGGTGCGCAACACGGTGGCAATGATCACCGCCGTAACGATCACCACGACCCACTCGCGGATTTGTCGCCAACCAGAGCGACGTTGTGCGTCGCTGCGCGGCTCTTCCATCACTCGAGCCACGCTAACTGTGTCGATGAGTCAGCAGACGAATGGTGCGGTGCCGTGGTGCGCTCGGTTTACAACGAGGCGATGAGTTTGTCGACGCGATCGTCATGACTCTTGAACGGATCTTTGCACAGCACGGTGCGTTGGGCTTGGTCGTTCAACTTGAGGTGCACCCAGTCGACGGTGAAGTCACGTTTGCGGTCCTTTGCGCGTTTGATGAACTCACCGCGCAGGCGGGCGCGTGTGGTTTGCGGCGCGACATCCTTTGCGCGGTCGATGACGTCGTCGGTGCAGACCCGCTCCACCATGCTGCGTGACTGCATCTTGTAGAACACTCCCCTGTTGCGGTCGATGTCGTGGTATTGCAGGTCGAGCATCTGCACCCGCGGGTCGTCGAGCGCCAACTTGTGGCGGGCGCGGAACTCCTCCACGATGCGGTACTTGATGACCCAGTCGATTTCGCGGTCGAGTTTCATCGGGTCGTTTTCCAATGTCACGATGCAGTGTTCCCACATCTCGAGTGCACGCTGTTCTTCGGGGGTGAAACCGCGCTGATCCGCGTAGCGCAGTGCGCGGTCGAGCAGTTCGCGCTGGATGTCGAGCGCCGACAACTCACGCCCGCTCGCCAGACGCACCTTGCGTTTGCACGTGAGGTCGTGACTGATGTCGCGGATTGCGCGAATCGGGTTCTCCAGCGAGAGGTCGCGCAGCATCGTGACGGGGTCTTCAATCATGCGCAGCACGCACGCCGCAGCACCGACCTTCACGAAGTTGGTGTACTCGCTCATGTTCGAGTCGCCGACAATCACATGCAGGCGGCGGAACCGCTCGGAGTCGGCGTGCGGCTCGTCACGAGTGTTGATGATCGGCCGGCTGCGAGTGGTGGCACTGCTGACGCCCTCCCAAATGTGTTCGGCGCGTTGCGATATCGAGAACATCGGTCCACGTGCCGTCTGCAGGATGTGCCCGGCGCCGGCAAATATCTGGCGCGAGACGAAGAAAGGAATCAGCGTCTCGGCGTAGTACGACAGATCATCAGTGCGTCGCGTGAGGTAGTTCTCGTGGCAGCCGTAGCTGTTGCCGGCCGAATCCGTGTTGTTCTTGAAGAGGTAGATGGTGCCGCGGATGCCCTCGTCGCGCAGGCGCTGCTCTGCCCCGGTGACGAGTCCCTCGAGCACGCGCTCGCCCGCACGGTCGTGGGCCACGCACTCGAGGATCGAGTCACACTCGGGTGTCGCGTACTCGGGGTGTGAACCCACGTCGAGATACAGCCGTGCGCCGTTCTCGAGGAACACGTTGCTGGAGCGTCCCCATGACACAACCTTTCTGAACAGATAGCGCGCCACTTCGTCGGGGCTCAGGCGTCGCTGTCCGCGCAGCGTGCAGGTGACGCCGTACTCGGTTTCGATGCCGTAGATGCGACGTGGAAGTTCGGCGGATGCCATCAGCCGGCTACCTTCAATGCCCGACTCTCACCGGAGCGCAGCGGCGACGGCGTCGTCCGTGATGCGTGTGAACGAGCGACGGCGACCATTGCGTACGAGCGTGGCGATCTCGAGATCGGCCGCGGCAACGGTGCGATCGGGGCCAGACAGGGCCGCCACCGCAACCTTGACTGCGGTAGCGAGGTCGAGATCGGCCCGATAGGTGGATTCGAGTCGCTTGGAGATGCCCTCAGCGTCGCCACCGAGCACGCAGAATCGCTTCTCGTCAAGCAAGGTGCCGTCGTAGAGGATGTGGAAGAGCCGGTCGCGCTCGGGTGTGTCGCCGACTTCGGCGACGAGCAGTTCCACTTCGAGGGGCTTGGGGCCTGAGGTGGCGAACACGTCGCCGAGCACCTGGGCGTATTGATTGGCGAGACTGCGCGCATCGACGTCGTTGCGTGAATACTGGTACCCGCGCAGTTCGGCGGCGCGCACCCCTGCCACGCGGAGTTGGTCGAACTCGTTGTACTTGCCGACACCGGCGAACGCGATGCGGTCGTAAATCTCGCTCACCTTGCGCAACGTGGTGCTCGGGTTCTCGGCCACGATCACGATGCACGACGGCGTTTGCAGCGCTACGAGCGCTCGGCCGCGGGCGATGCCCTTGCGCGCGTAGTCCGCGCGGTCCTTCATCATCTGTTCGGGTGAAACGTAGAACGGCATGCTCATCGCGAACGAACCTCGCGCATGATGGTGTCATAGATCGAGGCCAGTGCATCGTCGGCGACGCGATCCCATCCACCGGCATCGATCGACGCAACGATCGGATAGATGCCGCGCAGAATGTCGGGCCCACCCGTGGCGGTGTCGGCATCCGAGGCTTCCCACAGCGCGCGGGCCGCCAATTCGATGGCCGCCTCACGGGTGATGTTCGTGCGCCAGCCGACGCGCAAGACGGTGCTGGCAAGTGCGGAACCCGAACCGATGGCGACGAAGTCGCGCTCCTCGTAGCGGCCACCGGTGATGTCGAAGTCCCACAGGCGCCCGCGCCCGACGAGCGGGTCAAAGCCGGCAAAGATCGGCACGACGCCGAGGCCCTGCATCGCAGCCGGCATGTTCGAGCGCACCATCATCGAGAGTTGGTTGGCCTTGCCTTCGAGCGAGAGTGATTGCCCCTCGACCTTTTCGTAGTACTCGAGTTGCAGTTGGAAGAGTTTGATCATCTCCATCGCCAACCCCGCTGTGCCGGCGATCGCCACGCCGCTCAAGTCGTCGGCGGGCACCACCTTTTCCACCGAGCGGGTGCTGATGAGATTGCCCATCGTCGCACGGCGGTCGCCCGCCATGACGACACCCCCGTCGTAGGTGAGTGCGAGGCACGTGGTGGCGTGCGGCAGGACGGTGTCGTTGCCACGCGTCGAGTCGATGCGGCCGCTCTCGCCACGCAATGCCGACGCAGGGAACGGATCGATGCCGATCTTGCGCAGCAGATCGGGGAAACTGGCGCCGGGGTCGTCGCCGGCGGCGAAGCGTGGCATCGTCATGTGGACATCTTCATCGCTGCGTGGCCGGTGTCGTCACTCGTCGAGCAGGTTTACTGCCCGCCCTTTTGCACGTAACTCTTCACGAAGTCTTCGGCGTTGGTCTCGAGCACCTCGTCGATTTCATCGAGCAGGCCGTCGAGTTCTTCCTTCAGGCGGTCGGTGTTCTCGGTATCGGCACCCGTCTCGCTGTCCGTCGGAGTCGCCTCTTCGCGTTGCGGTGCACTGCGCTGCTTCTTGGTGCGTTCAGCCATAGGAAGCACCATAGCAAGGGGTCGGCCCGACCCCACCGCCTCAGGTTTGCGGCGCGTCGCCGAGGCGAGCAATCAGGTCAGCCGCACTGGTGCTGGCGGCGAATAATTCGGCGGTCAGCGCCTTGGTACCGCGCAAGGGTTCCATCATCGGCACGCGCTTGAGCGGATCGCGCCCGACGTCAAAGACGATGGAATCCCAGTTCGCAGCGACGATGTCGGGGGCAAAACGTGCCAGGCACGTGCCGCGAAAATATGCGCGCGTCGAATCGGGGGGCGTGTCGACCGCCTCCCGCACGAGCGCTTCGTCCACCATCACCCGCAGACCACAGCGTGCCGCCAACGACTTGTCACGGCGCAGGTCGGAATACTGCAGGTCGATCGCCTTCAGTCGCGCGTCGGTCGGTACCAGATTGTGGCGTTGCGCATACCCGTCGACGAGACGCTTCTTTGCCACCCAGTCGACGACATCGGCAACGTCGTTGGGGTCGTGCTCCAGACCGGTGAGCACGCTCTCCCATTCCTCGAGGATGCGTTTGCCGTCATCGACGGTGACCGCGTCGAGACCGTGGCGATCGGCCCAACTCCGGGCACGCTCCAACAACTTCCACTGCACCTCGAGGGCCGTGGCGCGTTTGCCGTTGCCGAGGGCGATCGTGGCGCGCAGTGACGGGTCGTTGCTCACCTGCCGGATCGCAGTCACGGGATGCGCGAGGGTGAAGTCATCGCCGAGTGCGTCGTCTTCGATCATCGCCAACACGATTGCGGTGGTGCCCACCTTCAAAAACGTGGCGACCTCGCTCATGTTTGCGTCGCCGACGATCACGTGCAGGCGGCGGTACTTGGCCGGGTCGCAGTGCGGCTCGTCACGCGTGTTCACGATCGGCCGCTTCAGCGTGGTTTCGAGCCCCACTTCTTCCTCGAAAAAGTCGGCCCGCTGACTGAGTTGGTAAGCGATGTCACCGGGCATCGACCCGGGCGACTCGCAACCCACTTTGCCGGCGCCGGTGAATACCTGTCGCGTCACGAAGTGCGGCGTGATCTGGTTGACGAGGCGACCGAACGGCACTGCGCGGTCGACGAGGTAGTTCTCGTGGCAGCCATAACTGTTGCCCTTGCCATCGGAGTTGTTCTTGTAGACGACGATCTCTCCCCCGGCCGGCAGTAGGGCGAGTGCGCGCTCCATGCTGAGGCGCAGAATTTCTTCCGCCGCCCGGTCGTAGCGCACGACTTCGCTCGGGGTGCGGCACTCGGGGGTCGAACACTCGGGATGTGCGTGATCGACGTAGTAGCGCGCACCGTTGGTGAGCACCGTGTTCACGAGGTGCGTCTCCACCTCCGGGGCGAGGATCTCACCGAGCAGCAAGCCGCGTGCATCGTTGCCCGGTTGTTCGTCGAAGAAGTCCCAAGCCGTGCGGGTGTTGCTGCGCCCGAGAAACGCGTTGATCAACAACGAGCTGGCGGTGACGGCGTTGTACTCGGCGTTACGCACCACGATGCCGTACTCGGTCTCGATACCGCAGACCTTCGGGATCGCCATCGTTAGAGGTACTGCCCCGTCGCCGTGCGCTCGATCGCCTTGCCACCGCCGGAGCCCTCGTCGTGGGTGAGCGTGCGGATGAACACGATGCGCTCGCCCTTGCGTCCCGACACCTTCGCCCAGTCGTCCGGGTTGGTGGTGTTCGGCAGGTCTTCGTGCTCACGGAACTCTTGGCGAATCGACGCGGTGAGGTCGTCGACCGCCACGCCCTTCTCGCCGCCGGCGAGCAGCCGTTTGATCGCCAACTTCTTGGCCCGCCGCACGATGTTCTCGATCATTGCTCCCGACGCGAAGTCGCGGAAGTAGAGGATCTCGCGCTCCCCGTTCTGGTAGGTGACTTCAAGGAAGCGGTTGTCGTCGGTGGTGGAGTACATCTGCTCCACCGTGGTATCGATCATCGCGATGATCGCCTGCTTCAGGTCGCCATGGCGGGCGACATCACCCGGGGCAATCGGCACCTCGCTCGTCAGGTATCTGGCAAAGATCTGCCGCGCCGCTTCGGCGTCGGGGCGCTCGATACGAATCTTCACATCGAGGCGACCGGGACGCAGGATGGCGGGGTCGATCAAGTCCTCGCGATTGGTGGCGCCAATCACGATTACGTTGCGCAGGCCCTCGACGCCGTCGATCTCGGCGAGCAGCTGCGGCACGATCGTGGACTCCATGTCCGATGAGATGCCGGTGCCGCGCGTGCGGAACATCGAATCCATCTCGTCGAAGAACACGATGACCGGCCAGCCCTCTTCGCTCTTTTCGCGGGCGCGCTGGAAGACCATGCGAATCTGCCGCTCGGTTTCACCGACGTACTTGTTCAGCAACTCGGGGCCCTTGATGTTGATGAAGTAACTGCGGCCCTTGTCGGCACCGGTGCGTGCCGCAACCTTCTTGGCCAGTGAATTGGCGACGGCCTTGGCAATCAGCGTCTTGCCGCAACCGGGCGGCCCGTAGAGCAGGATGCCCTTTGGTGCCGGGAGTTGGTGTTCGGCAAACAGATCACCGTGCAGGAACGGCAGCTCCACTGCGTCGGCAATCGCCTCGATTTGTTGGTCGAGACCGCCGATGTCGTCGTAGGAGATGTCGGGCACCTCTTCGAGCAACAGGTGTTCGACCTCGGGTTGGGCGAGGCGCTCCAACAACAGGCCGCTGCGGGTGTCGAGTCGCAGTAGGTCGCCCGAGCGCAGGTGCACACCGCGCAACGCATCGGCGAGTTCGCAGACGCGGTCGTCGTCGCCGCGCCCGGTGACGATTGCGCGCACGCCGTCTTCGAGCACTTCCTTGAGCGACACCACCTCGCCCGTGGCCTCGGCCCCGCGCGCCATCACCACGTTGAGGCTCTCGTTGAGGACGACCTCGCTGCCCCGCTCCAGAGTCTGGGCGTCGATCTCGGGGTGCAATGACACGCGCATCTTGCGTGAGTTCGTGAGCACATCAACCGTGCCATCGTCGTTGGTGCCGATGACGATGCCGTACGCCGACGGCGGTTGGGTGAGTTTCTCTACTTCTTCCCGCAACGACGCGACGTGGTCGCGGGCTTCGCGTAATGCGTACTCCAACTTCTCGTTGCGCGCCTTGGAATTGGCGAGTTGTCCCTTGGCGTCGAGTAGACGTTCTTCAAGTGCACGAAGTCGTGCAGAGGTGTCGTCTGCCATGCCCTGAACCTAGTGGCGTTCCGTGTATCGTGAAACCCCATGAAGGTATGGATCGACCAAGACCTCTGCACCGGTGACGGTCTCTGCGAGGAAATTGCCCCCGAGGTGTTCACCCTGCTCGACGACGGTCTTGCGTACGTGAAGGAAGGCGCAAAGGTGTTCGCCACCGCCAAGGGCAACCCGCAAGGTGCCGAGGGTGTCGCCAACTTCGACGACAAGCACCTCGATGCCGTCATCGAATCCGCCGAGGAGTGCCCCGGCGAGTGCATCTTCATCGAGCCGTAAGCACGGCTGCCATCTAGCGCGACGTCAGTAGTCGCGCCGTCGTCAAAAAGCCCGTGTGCGCCACCATGCGGTGGTCGGGTCGTACGGATTCGCCCTCGATGTGCCACGTGCGGTGCAGTACTTCCAGCGTGCGCATCGCCACCCACTCGCCGCGATTGGCGTTGAGTGCTTCGCGCACCTTCACGGCTTGCGTGATGCTCGGGGTGTACGCCACCATCACTCCACCGGCATGCATCACCGCAGCAAGATGCGGCACCACTTGCCATGGTTCAGGGAGGTCGAGTACGGCGCGATCGAATCGCCCTGCCGTCGGCACATCGATGCCGGCGTAGGAGTCGCGGATGTGCACCTCGAATCGTGCGCTCGCATCGGCGCCGAGGAATGACTCGACGTTCTTTCGTGCCCGATTGGCGAAGTCTTCGCGCAGTTCATAACCCACGATGCGCGCACCGGCGCGCAACATGGTCATTGACATCGCGCCTGATCCGATTCCCGACTCGAACACGAGGTGCCCGGGGGCGATGTCGGCGAGCATCGCGATCGGCGCGAGATCCTTCGGATAGATGACTTGGGCGCCGCGCGGCATTTCCAGCACGAAGTCCTCCAGTGTCGGACGCATCACCACATAGCGCGCACCTTTGGTGGACTCGACGGTGATGCCCTCGTTGGCGCCGATCACCTGGGCGTGGGGCACGAAACCAGCGTGACTGTGGAACTCGCCCGTTGGCTCGAGTGTGACGAGGTAGCGACGCTCCTTGGAGTCGATGAACAGCACTCGGTCGCCGGCGGCGAATGGTGTCGACATTTCAGATGCCGCCCGATTGACCAGGGCTGCGATCAGACACCGTGATCGTTTGCCCCGCCTTGAGTCGAATCACCTGGTGATCGGTGTGTGCCGCTCGGCGCCGCCACCACTTCCACACGAAGAGCAGCACGGCAACGAGTGGGTAGCGCTTGGTGAAGCGGGCGACTGCCGTCGCACCGATGAGCCGACCTGCGACGCGCGGAGTGCGCGACATTGCGCCCATCGTTCAGCGACGAATCTCGATGACACCGCGGCGACGGCGTCCGCCTCGGCGACCGAGCAGGTACGCAACCAGCAATCCGGCGGCCACGCCGGCGACAGCCAGAACGGTGATCGATGTCTTCTTCGTCTCGGTGATCTCAGTGACGTCGTCTTGCAGCGCCTTGAATCGCTGCTCGAGGTCGTCCTTTGTGATCTTGCGTCGGTCGTTCATCGGCGGCCTCGATTGAGTTCGAACACGCTCACGCGCGACCACACGGCGGCCGACGTGGCGATGCCGACAATCAGCGTGACGATGTACGGCACGAACGAGAGCCCGTCAGCCTGGTCGGGCCACCAGGTGTGGAGGATGAGGTCCTGCGACA
>Ga0194111_10003643_pt1 | contig 18154 bp, 10 predicted proteins | sample TA2KigC300mmetaG_FD_146194 | JGI IMG/M metagenome (GOLD analysis project Ga0194111, IMG submission 146194) | Freshwater microbial communities from Lake Tanganyika, Tanzania - TA2015033 Kigoma Deep Cast 300m | ecosystem: Environmental > Aquatic > Freshwater > Lake | place: Tanzania: Lake... | reverse complement strand
GACCGCGCACCCTGCCCCTTAATCTATGGACGATGATCTTTGAGGGGCTGGGGTTGACACCAGGGCTTGTCCGCAACGAAAACACCCGCGATCAGGCTGTGCAGGAACTTCAGCGCACGATACAGGCAGAACTGGAGCGGACAGCCACCATCCAGGGCCGTCTCCAGCAAGGACTGCAGTTGTGGAATACCTCTCTCTTCACTGACCGCTTTACTATTGAGGTCCAGGCTGGCCTGGTGGTGAGTAGCGATCTACCAGCAGTTACCCTCTCCGTAACAGATCTCCTCCCTTCCCTGCGTGGATACAAGCAGCTTCTGGAGGAACTGACTCGCTTCAACACGGTGGGCAAATTGCGCAACCTGCGCCTGACGGTCGAGCAAATCACAGACGCCCTTGATGACCGCAAGGTTGTGAAGCGGGCGGAGCAATTGCTGGATCTTGTAGGCCAGATCCAGCCGGTGACCGCTTATCTGGCCGAGGCTCAGGCCAATCTGCCTGACGACCACCCCTGGTCACAGCAAGCGACCGACACCCGTCGCACGGTATTAGATGAGGTGCGACGCATGGGCAGAGGAGAGGAGGCACGCAGTGGTCCGGAACTGACACGCGAACTGGAGGCGCTGAAAGCGGATTACGTGGCTGCCTACGGCGAACTGCACCGCCAACTGGTATTGGGACCCCAGGCCGATGACCGCCGCCAGCGACTGTATAACGATCCGCGTCTGGCAGCCCTGAACACGTTGTCGGCCATTGACCTGCTTAACCGTGCGGAACTGGAGGGCTGGAAAGAGGCACTCCTGCGCTTGCCCACCTGTCGCGAATTCCACGAGGGCGTTATCGCCGACACACCTACTTGCCCCTCTTGTCACCTGCGGCCAGCGCAACACCGTCACATCGGCCGGGCTGATCAAATGCTGGATCAACTAGACAATCGGCTGAGCGATCTGTTGACCCGCTGGCGGCAGGCGCTGCAGGCCAATCTGACCAGTGAGACCGCCCAGCGCAGCCTGGAGGCGATGACGCCGGCCGAGCGCAGACCGATTGAGCAGTTCCTGGATCAGCGTGACGATGATCCGACTATACCGGCGGGGTTTGTGGCCGCAGCTACTCAAGCCCTGCGCGGTATCGAAGCTCTTACGCTACCGGTAGATGGCCTGCTGGAAGCCCTGAAAGAGGGCGGCCTGCCCTGCACCGTCGAGGAACTGCAGCGTCGCTTTATCAGCTTTGTGAGCCAGAACATGCGAGGCCACGATCCGCGCAACACGCGGTTGACGTTGGATCGTTAGAGCAGAGGTGAATCGGGGTGAAGAAGCCACAATCAGGAAGCACGTGGTTTTTCGTTGATGAATCTGGCGATCCTACTTTTTATGATCGCAAGGGGAACCTGATCGTGGGTCAATCCGGGTGTTCCCCTATCCTTGTTTTGGGCCTGATTGAAACGCAGAACCCCGAACCCATGCGTCAGGCCATCCGGGATCTTCAACAGGAAGTCATCCACGGTCCCTACTTCCAGGAGTTTCCCTCCATCAAGAAAACAGCCATCGCTTTTCACGCCAAAGACGATGTGCCAGAAATCCGTTACCTCGTTTTCAAATCGCTTGCTTCCCTGGACTTCCAGGCACAATTCACCGTTGCCCGAAAGATCGAACGGGTTTTTCGAAACAATTTCCAGGCCAGGGAAGAAGCTTTCTACGACCACCTGGTCACTCACCTGTTCCAGAACTTGCTACATCGCTATACGCAGAACTTCATCTATTTTGCCAAACGTGGCTCGCGCAACCGCCAAGCACCACTCTTGCGCGCCATTCAGCGCGGAATTGAGCGTTTTGAGCAAAAGTGGAGTACCATGGTGACGACGACCTTCAGTGTGCAAGCCCAAACTCCGAAAGGGGAACCTTGTCTGAGTGTCACTGACTACATGAACTGGGCTGTCTATCGGGCCTTTACTACAGGGGAAATGCGATACTACAGGGTCGTTGAAGAAAAGGTCAGCTTACTGGTGGACCTGTACGACACAGCAAAATACCCCCATAATTGGTATAGCCGCAAGAATCCATTTGATATAAACAAAATCACCCCTCTGTAACTAGGCCCGGTTACCGGACGCACGGCATGCAAAGCCGACTTTCGTCTACAGAGGAGTGAATTTTCTATGCATATTATAGCAGAATTGGATGAAGTTGTCAAACGGGATAAAAGATGACCGAACAAATGCCACTTGAGCTTGAAACCAGAGGCATAGAGTTCGAAACCAACCAACTCGAAACCCGAAATGAATATCGGGAACGCCTGCGCGAGCACCTGCGCGATCCCGACTTCCGCGCCATCGAGGGCTTCCCCATCGGCGACGACGAGGCCATCCTGGCCCTCTCCGACCCGCCCTACTACACCGCTTGCCCCAACCCCTTCCTGCCCGAGATCATTGAGCGCTGGCAGACCGAGCGCGCCCAGATCCGCGAGGAGCTGGACCTGCCCGACGACAGCGCCGACAACGGTGACTCCCCCTCTCCCGACGGTTGGGAGAGGGGGCCGGGGGGTGAGGGCGTCTACCACCGCGAACCCTTCGCCTCCGACGTCTCCGAGGGCAAGAACGACCCCATCTACAACGCCCATTCCTACCACACCAAGGTCCCCCACAAAGCCGTGATGCGCTACATCCTGCACTACACCGACTCCGGCGACATCGTCTTCGACGGCTTCTGCGGCACCGGCATGACTGGCGTGGCGGCCCAACTATGCGGCGACCGCAAGGCCGTGGAGGAACTGGGCTACCGCGTGGACGACGACGGCATCATCTACACCTCCCCCCTCTCCGCCCCCCCTCAGTCCCCCCCAACCCTGGGGGGGAAGGCGAGAGAGGGGGGCCGGGGGGGTGAGGGCTTTTCCCGCCTGGGCGCCCGCAAGGCCGTGTTGGTGGACCTCTGCCCCGCCGCCACCTTCATCGCCTACAACTACAACACCCCCGTGGACGTAGCCGCCTTCGAGCGGGAGGCCAAACGCATCCTGCGCGAGGTGGAGGAAGAGTGTGGCTGGATGTACGAGACCTGGCACCCCCACTGCGACCATCCCCAGCGGGTGAAGGGCCGCATCAACTATACTGTCTGGAGCGACGTCTTTGTGTGTCCCCAATGTGGTGCGGAAATGATCTTCTGGGATGTAGCGGTGGACAAGGAAGCGGGGAAGGTGCGTAGCGATTTCCCCTGCCCTGGCTGTGGGGCCGAGCAGACCAAGCGCACCCTGGAGCGGGCCTGGGAGACCGTCTACGACCGCGCCCTGGGGCAGGTTGTTCGCCACGCTAAACAGGTGCCAGTGCTCATCAACTACAGCGTGGGGCGAAAGCGGCACGAGAAGACCCTCGACACCAAGGACTTGGCCCTCATCCGCAAAATCGAGGAGAGCGACATCCCGTATTGGTTCCCCACCGATCCCATGATGTTCAAAGGAGAGCAATGGGGAGACACATGGCGAGCAGGCGTTCATGCGGGAATCACCCACGTTCACCACTTCTACACCCAGCGCAACCTGTGGGTGTTGGCATGTTTGCTGGCAAAGCTACGCGCTGTCGGATCAAACTTCCTGATTGTCGCACTTGCCATCGCGTCAGGGCTTGTTTCAAAGCTGACTCGGTATAACTTAGGGCGTAGAGGCAATGGCCCGGTGTCAGGAACTCTCTATGTACCATCACTTGTGGCTGAGACGAGTATTCTCAAGGTTGGCATCAACAAGCTACGTGACGTGAGCAAGATGTCAGTCAAAGCACGTTCGGAGCATGCTGCTATTTCCACTCAGTCAACCGCGGATTCTCCAGGCATTACAGACAACTGCACTGATTACATCTTTACTGATCCTCCCTTCGGTGGCAACCTGATGTACTCTGAACTCAACTTCCTCTGGGAAGCCTGGCTGCGGGTCTTTACCAACAACGAGCCGGAGGCGGTGGTCAACAAAGCGCAGCAGAAGGGGCTGATGGAATACCAGCATCTCATGGAGCACTGCTTCCGTGAGTTCTATCGCGCTCTTAAACCCGGCCGCTGGATGACTGTCGAGTTTCACAACTCTCAAAACCGCGTCTGGAACGCCATCCAGGAGGCCATCTTGCGGGCTGGTTTTATGGTCGCCGATGTGCGCACCCTGGACAAAAAGCAGGGCACGTTCAAGCAGGTGACAAGTTCAGGGGCAGTGAAACAGGACTTGGTGATCTCCGCCTACAAGCCACGCACAGGTTTTGAGCGCTCCTTTCTCGAACAGGCCGGCACCCCGGAGGGTGCCTGGGACTTCATTCGCCAGCACCTGGCCCAACTCCCCGTTGTAGTGGAGCGGGATGGCTCGCTGGAGGTGGTCGCCGAGCGGCAGGCGTATCTTCTCTTCGACCGCATGGTCGCCTTCCACATCCAACGCGGGGCCACCGTGCCCCTATCCGCTGCCGAGTTCTACGCCGGCCTGCGGGAGCGCTTGGTCGAACGGGACGGCATGTTCTTCCTCCCCGACCAGGTGCCGGAATACGACCGCGCTCGCCTGCAAGCCACCGAGGTGGCCCAGCTCACTCTCTTCGTCAGCGACGAGAAGAGCAGCATCCAGTGGCTGCGGCAGCAGTTGGACTCCAGCGTGGGCGGCCACCCCCAAACCTACCAGGACATCCAACCCCAGTTCCTGCGCCAACTCCACCAGGCTCGCCACGAGACCCTGCCCGAACTGAGCGAGATTCTGGAGCAGAGCTTCCTGCAGGACGAGGCAGGCCGCTGGTACGTGCCCGATCCCAACCGGGCCAGCGATCTGGAGAAGCTACGCCAACGCGCCCTGCTGCGCGAGTTCGCCGAGTACGTGGAGGGGCGCGGCCGCCTGCGCCAGTTCCGCACCGAGGCCGTGCGCGCCGGCTTCGCCGACGCCTGGCGCCGCCACGACTACACCACCATCGTCAAGGTGGCCGAACGGTTGCCGGAGGCAGTGCTTCAGGAAGACCCGGACCTGTTGATGTATTACGATAACGCCACGCTGCGGGTGAATTGAGATGCAGGCTGCCGTCCTCGCCCATTTTCTTCCCCATACTTATCCCCTCACCCTGGTCAGCGACCCTGACGGCGTGCTGGCCGACGAGGCGGTACTGACCACGTTGACGGAGTGCGCTTTCACTCTGGTCAACGAACCCGACCCTATCCGCCTCCGCCACCGGGTGGAGCAGGTGCGGCCTTTTAGCACCGATCGACCCTTGATCGTCGTCACTGCTGGCCCGCTGAACGAACTCCCCTACGACCTTTGGCAACAAGGCCACCACGTCACCCTGGCCCTGCACACCTTCTTCCCCAACCTGGCCTACCCGGTGGTGCGCACGCTCACACCGGCCCAGCGCTGGCAGTTGAGCCAGACACCTCCACCCACCAAACGCCTGGGCCAGCAAGGTACGGTTGTGTTCTTGCTGCGCCACGTTTTCGCCGCCGACCTCGACGCGCTGCAGCAACCGGCCTGGCTCGTTGCCTGGCTTGACCAGTACCACCAGCAGGCCGATCCCATGCCCTCCGTGCTGGCCGATAGCCTGCTGGCACACCTGCGGAAGATCCCTGCTTACGCCGACTGGCCCCTGGACGAGTTACTCGCAAGCCGAGATGCCTTCACCAAGTTTGTGCGCGAACAGTGGCGCGCCTACGTGCAACAGCAGACCGGTCAGCTTCTGGGTGAGGAGCCAGTGCGCTATCTGCTCAGCTTTGATACCGATCACAGGTTACAGGATGCCCTGCCTGGCTTGGTGCGCAGTGGCACGCTGGAGCCTGTCAGCGTGGATCGGCCTGATCGCTTACCAACCTGGGCTCGTCCCGCCGTCTTAGCCCTGGATGAGGACCGCCGGCCCCGTCGCGCGGCTGAACTGCTAAGCATCCTGACCGATCATCTGAATACACGCCTGGCGGATGCGCGTTGGGAGCAGTGGCAGGCCGTCGCTCGCGCCTGGGCCGAACTCAATGTCCTGCGCTACGACCCTGACATACCACTGAGCTCAGCTCAACAGCAGGAGTACCAGCGGTTGCAGAGCAAGCTGGACACTGCCTTTCTGACTTGGCTGCGCCAGCGCTATGCTCCCCTGGGAAGCCAGCGCCTGCCCACACCTCACCACGTTCACCACGTGCCGCACTACATCGCCTATCAGCGCCGCCAGGGGCAGGCCGATCGTGTGGCCTTGCTAATCCTGGACTGCATGGCCCTGGCAGATTGGATCCTCATCGGCCCGGTGTGGCAGGCCCGCCATCCGGATTGGCACTTTGAGGAACGCCTGCTACTGGCGCAGGTTCCCACCATCACTGCCATAGCCCGCCAAGCCCTGATCAGCGGTCTACGCCCGTCCGACTTTGCGGCCACATTGGACAACAACCGAGCCGAACCAGGGCAGTGGGCAGCCTTTTGGGCAGGAGAGGGCTTGCTGGCGGATGTTTGTCCCCATGCCCGCCTGGCCCTGGACCGGGACGGGTCGCCGACGGCACTGGACAGCGCGCGGACTCATGCCCTGTGCTTGATCGTCAACACGATTGACGATATGGTGCACGATGCTACTCTGGGGGTTGCGGACTTCCAGGCATCGTTGCGTGTCTGGCTGGAGGAATATGGCAAGCGAGTAGAGGAAGTGATAGCGGGGCTATTGGCGCGAGGCTTCGCCGTCTACCTGACCAGCGACCATGGCCACGTCGAGGCTCGCGGGTTCGGACAGCCTTCCGAGGGGCTCACGGTAGACACCCGTGGCAAACGGGCGCGCATCTACAGTGATTGGCGTGCCGCCGTGAATGTACAACAGGGCTTTCCTGAGACCATCCTATGGGGCGAAGACGGCTTGCTGCCTGACGATGTCTGGGTTCTGATGCCCCAGGAGCGCAACGCCTTCGCCGTCGTCAACCAGACCTTTGTCACTCATGGCGGTCCCATCTTGGACGAGATGGTGGTACCTCTGATAACAATAACCGTACGAGAGTGAAATGATCAACAAAGGGATTGGCTTCAACCGCACCATCTACCTTGCCTGGCTTGATGCCGCTGCCGCCTTCTGCGCCGAAACCGACGATCCCTCTGAGATCCGAACGCGCCTGGAGCCGGTAGTCGGCCAACATCTCAAGGGAGTTGATGCCCGGCGCAAGACAATAGACGTTCTGATCAACATCTGGCTCAGGAGCCGTGATGTCGCTCCAGACCTCCGGGCTGAAGCAGTGTCGTGGTTTCAGACTACACCTGTGATTGAAGATCGCCTGTGGCTGCACTACGGTCTCACGTTGGTGTATTATCCGTTCTTCCGCGAATGTACTGCGGTCATCGGGCAATTCGGCCGATATGAAGCCACTATCACAAACAGAATGGTCAAGCGGCGGCTAGTGGCTGAACGAGGTCACCTGGGTTCCCTTAGCAGATCCGCAGAGCGGGTGGTTGCCTCGCTGCGCAATTGGGGTGTCTTGACCGAATCGGAGCAACGCTATGCCTACGTACCGCAGCGCCAAGCCTTCTCCGCCAGCAGCACCGTCCTTGAAGCCTGGCTGCTGGCCTGTGCTTTGCGCGCCCACCCCGCCGAAGAACTCGCCTTTGCTGACTTGCTGCACCTGCCAGAACTCTTCCCCTTCCGCTTCACCCTAACCGTAGATCATCTGCGTGCGCATCGCTGGTTTGAGGTACAGCGTCAAGGCGCTGGCTGGGATATGGTGCGGGTTGTGTTGGCGTCAATGAGATCGGGGGCAACAGGGTTCTCCCTCAACCGTGTTTCCGGTACATGATTTGCACAGGTGTGAGGAAAAAGCCACTTGCTTCAATATGCAGTAGAACGCCCACGGATCGTCGAACGATCAGGGCTGTTGGGTAACTGGCAGTCCTACCGCAATGGCGGCTGTGGTGATAAAAGGAGTCAACAAAGTGCTCACAGTATCTGAAGCGTGGAAGACGGCCTATCCTGGGGCAGCAGTAGGAGTGCTGGCCATGCGCAGTGTGGTCAATCCGGAGGGTCACGCTGCGCTTGACAAACGGAAAGAGGAATTGGAGAATCAACTGCGATCCCGCTTTTCCGGCTACGATAGAGCCACGCTGAAGACCCTCCCCACGCTCCAGGCATACGACGCGTACTACAAGCGCTACAAGAAGACCTATCACGTCCAGCTCCAGCTTGAGTCAGTCGTCTTCAAGGGCAAATCGCTTCCTCGGGTGGCGGCGCTGGTGGAAGCCATGTTCATGGCCGAGCTCAAGAATCTGCTGTTGACGGCCGGTCACGATCTGGAAGCCGTACAGAGGCCGGTGAGGCTCGACGTGGCAGAGGGCAATGAGCGCTATATCCGCCTCAACGGTGAGGAGCAAGAGTTAAAGCCAGGCGACATGATGATCGCCGACGCTCAAGGCATCATCTCGTGTGTGCTCTATGGTCCCGACCATCGCACCCGAATCACCCCTGAGACGCGCCAGGTTCTCTTCACCGTCTATGCCCCGCCTGGCGTTGGGGAACAAGCTATGTATGACCATCTGCGAGACATTCAGGCCAACGTTCTGCTGGTCGCACCGCAAGCTGAGGTGGAGTTGCTAGAGGTGTATGGCACGGAGTGACTGGAGGGCATTTCTACCGTGTGGAGGAAAAGGTGCGGGGAACAAAAATAGCGGCTCTGCCTGGGGGCCGATGACCACCACCCGAGGGGTGGAGTGGGGTGTTCTACGAACACCCAGCCGATCCAGGACTTACAATACCGCTACTTGCTTGAATTATACTATCAAATTGGACCAAAGTCAAGTTTAAGTTGTACAAAACCCCTGTTATCAACGGTGAACAATGTCACTTAAGATAGTTCTGCTACAAAATAAGCATCTCGAAGACGCCGCGGCGCTAGTGACCACAGGCTATCGGGCGTTGCGGGAACGTGTGCCATCTTTGCCCTCCCGCTATGAGGACGCCAGCTCTATACTGCCGCTGTTGCGTGATCTGGCTGGACAAGCGCCAGGTGTCGTTGCCATGCGTGATGGCCGCCTGGCTGGTTTCCTGTCGGGGATGGTGCTCCCCGATTTCAGAGGGAAACGCAGCGTCTACAGTCCGGAGTGGGCCAACGCTGTGGATAGGGAGGACGGTGGAGAAACCTATCGGGAGATGTATGCCCATCTTTCGGCCCGTTGGGTTGCCGATGGATGTTTTACTCACGTGATCACCCTCCTGGCCCAAGACCACGACGCGATAGATGCCTGGTACTGGCTGGGCTTTGGATTGACTACGGTAGACGCCATACGTGACCTCACACCTGTGCAGGGAAGCACGGCCGATGTCGTCATACGTCGCGCTGGGCTGGAGGACATTGAACAGGCGATGGCGCTAAGTCAGGCACTACAGCGGTACCTGGTCGCAGCACCAATTTTCGTCATAGAGGAACACGCCCCCCTCTTCCCCCTCAACGTTGAGGGGGATGAAGGGAGGGAGCAATGGCTTGCCAATTCGGCCAACGCATTGTGGCTGGCATACCGTGATGGAGAGGTCGTGGCCTGCATGGGCCTCGAGCCATCCAGTCCGGAGGCCTGCTACATCATCCGCGACGAGAAGACCATCAGCATCACCAGTGCCTTCACCAGGGAGAGCCAGCGAAGCAAGGGCATCGCAACAGCCCTGCTCAACCACTCGCTGAACTGGGCCCGTTCGGCCGGCTACGATAGGTGCGCGGTGGATTTCGAGTCCCAGAACATCTCTGCCACCCGTTTCTGGCTGAAACACTTCCAGCCTGTGTGCTTTTCGCTGATCCGCCACGTGGACGAGAGAACTGCCTGGGTACATGAGGAGCAAACTCGTAGATTCGTAGACTCGTAAATTCGTACATTCGTGGTTACGAATCTACGAATCCCGAATCTACGAACCTACGAAGGGGGGATTGGAATAGCGGAAAAGGAGGGTACGACTCTCATGAAGAGCTATCGAAAAGAACTGTGGTTCAGCGTTCCTGGGCGCCGGGCCTTTATCAACATCACGCCTCAGGTTCAGGAGTGTTTGCGCGAAAGCGGCGTCAGGGAAGGGCTGGCGCTGGTAAACGCCATGCACATCACCGCTTCCGTGTTCATCAACGACGACGAACGCGGTCTGCACCAGGACTACGACGATTGGCTGGAGGAGCTGGCCCCTCACGAGCCCATCAGCCGCTATCGCCACAACCGCACCGGCGAGGACAACGGCGACGCTCACCTGAAGAGGCAGATCATGGGCCGTGAGGTGGTGGTAGCGGTCACCGATGGTCGCCTGGACTTCGGGCCGTGGGAGCAGATCTTCTACGGTGAGTTCGATGGCCGTCGCAGGAAGCGCGTCCTGGTCAAGATCATAGGGGAGTAGGGGTGATCAACTGTGGCAACATCAAAAACGCTATCTGAGCTGATCTCTTTGCCGGGAAAGCGAGCTCTCATCACGGGTGCGGCAGCCGGCATTGGCAAGGCCATTGCCTACCGCTTCGCAGAAGCTGGAGCCGATTTGGAACTGGTGGATATTGACAGCGAAAAGTTGGTGGCAACGAAAAAGGAGTTGGAGGGATTCGGGACAGAAGTCAACGTTCACCAGACGGACATAGCGAGACGCGAAGAAATAGACAAGCTCTGGGAGGAACTAAGCGGGGATGGCCCGGATATCCTGGTCAACAACGCTGGCATCTATCCGTTCAAGGAATTCCTGGATGTGGACGAGTCCTTCTACAAGAGGGTGATCGAGACCAACCTGGATTCGGTCTACTGGATGTGCCAGAAGATGATCAGCAGACGGCTGAAACGGGGAGGGGTGATCGTCAACGTGGGGTCCATAGAGGCCCTGGTGGCCTTCAAGGAGGACCTGGCTCACTACAGCATGAGCAAGGCCGGGGTCATTGCCCTGACGAGATCGCTGGCCAAGGAGCACGGCAAGCACGGTTTCAGAATCAATGCCATCGTGCCTGGGGGGATCATCACCCCTGGGACGAAGAGCAAGGCCGCTCAGGGGATATTTCGTTTCGACTTTGGGCTCATCAAGACGGGCCTCGAATTCAAGTGGCGGTTGCCCATCGGCCGGCTGGGCCAGCCAGACGAAGTGGCGTGTATGGCGCTGGTTCTGGCCAGCGATCTCTCCAGCTACGTGCATGGAGCAGCGATACCAGTTGATGGGGGATTCCTGGCGGCGTGAACCTGTATCTCAAATTGGCCGAAATTGCAGATTTATGGTATAATAGAGGCAGTTGGCTGAGTTCTTTGGAAAAACTAAAGACAAGAGGCTGTGAACAGGAGTAGTAGGCCATCCCCACAGAGAGCCGGGCAAGGGTGGAAGTCCGGCAGGGCGCCGATGGGGAGCGCCGAGAGGCCGAACTCGCCTGGGAGCCGCAACGGTGAAATGCAGAAGTAGTCGTTGCCGAGTGGCGATCGTTACCTCGCCTGAGAGCGGATGGATAGCGTGGGGCTGTAGCGCAGTTGGGAGCGCGTCTCAATGGCATTGAGAAGGTCAGGGGTTCGAGTCCCCTCAGCTCCACTAAGCCAGTGATCAGTGATCAGTAATCAGTGATCAGGCTGGCTACTGGGCCATCAAGCAGGGTGGTACCGCGGAGAAGTTCCCTTCGTCCCTGAGACGGAGGGAATTTTTGTTAAAGAGGAAAGGAGCAAACCAATGACTGATAAGTATATCCCTCAACAGATCGAACCCAAGTGGCAGAAGCGGTGGGACGGTGATGGACTCTACCGGACGGTGGAGGACCCATCGCGGCCCAAGTACTACTTTCTCACCATGCTGCCCTATCCGTCGGCCGACTACCTGCACATCGGCCACTGGTACGTGATGACTCCCTCCGATGCCCGCGCGCGTTACATTCGAATGAAGGGCTACAATGTATTCTACCCCATCGGCTTCGATGCCTTTGGGCTGCCAGCCGAAAACGCAGCCATCCAACACGGCATCCATCCCTTCAAGTGGGCCTGGGATAGCATCGAGGTCATGCGCCGCCAGCTCCGCTCGATGGGAGCGATGTGGGCCTGGGACCGGGAGGCGGTCTCCTGCCTGCCCGGCTACTACAAATGGACCGAGTGGTTCTTCCTCAAGTTCTACGAAGCCGGCCTGGCCTACAAGAAGATGGCCCCGGTGGACTGGTGCCCCCAGTGCAACACCACGCTGGCCCGAGAGCAGGTGTGGGGAGAGGATCGGCACTGCGAGCGCTGCGGCACGCCAGTCATCAAGAAGGACCTGCAGCAGTGGTTTTTCCGTATCACCAACTACGCCGACGAGCTCCTGGACTACTCCAGGATAGACTGGCCGGAACGCATCCGCACCATGCAGACGAACTGGATCGGACGTAGCGAGGGGGCGAACACGACCTTTCCGATTGCCGACTTCCCCCCCGGAGTTGGGGGGGACCGAGGGGGGGCGCAAGAGGACCCTATCGTCGTCTTCACCACCCGGCCCGATACTCTGTGGGGCGCGACCTTCATGGTGCTGGCCCCGGAGCATCCGCTGGTGGATGAGCTGACCACGCCGGAGCACCGCGAGGAGGTGGAGGCCTACAAGTTCCAGGCTGCCCGCCAGAGCGAGATTGACCGCCTGAGCACCGAGCGGGAGAAGAGCGGCGTGTTCATCGGCGCCTACGCCATCAACCCGGTCAATGGCCAGCACATCCCCATCTGGGTGGCCGACTACGTGATGATGACCTACGGCACGGGGGCCATCATGGGCGTCCCAGGCCACGACGAGCGGGACTTCGAGTTCGCCCTGAAACACGGCCTGCCCATCATCCCGGTCATTGACCGACCCGACAGGGTAGCGAAGAGTTTCGTCTTCCCTGGCTCCATGCTACCTGGCCTGGCGGAGAAGTTGTCCGAGGCCGACATTGAGTTCACAGCAAGCCCATACTGCGACCTGGGTGAAGCGCTGTACGTCACCTTACGCGGCGACGCGCAGATAGACCGCTACATCGCACTGGCGCGGATGCACATCCAACCCGGCCACTGGAACACGGTGGTCGGCGGGCGCTGGCTCTTCATCTTCGACGACGGTATCCAGGAGTTCGACTCTACAGAAGCTGATCGCCAGATCCTGGCTCACTGCAAGGAACTGACGCCCTCGGTGCGGGACATACGCACGGTCATGGAGATGTTGTGGGACGTGGAGTTCTACCGTGACGTGCTGCTCCACGTCGAGTATGCCACGATGATCAACTCTGGTCCCTTCAGCGGCACGCCGGGCGACGTGGCGGTGCAGAAGGTGACGGAGTGGCTGGAGGAGCAGGGCATCGGCGAGTTCGCCGTCAACTACCGGCTGCGCGACTGGCTGATCAGCCGCCAGCGGTACTGGGGCGCACCCATCCCCATCGTGTACTGCGACCAGTGCGGGATGGTGCCGGTGCCCTACGAGGACTTGCCGGTGCTGCTGCCCGAGGATGCCGAGTTCCTGCCCACGGGCGAATCGCCCCTCAAGTTCCACGAGGGCTTCCGCTACACCACCTGCCCGAAGTGCGGCGGCCCTGCGGAGCGCGAGACCGACACCATGGACACCTTCCTGTGCTCCTCGTGGTATCAATACGCCTACGTGACTCCCTATCGCAAAGAGGGCGAGCCGCTGCATCGAGACGACTGCCCCTGGGACCCCGAGGCGGGCCGCTACTGGCTGCCGGTGGACATGTACACCGGTGGGCCGGAGCACGCTGTGATGCACCTGCTGTACACGCGCTTCTTCACCAAGGTCATGCGGGACATTGGGCTGGTGGATGACGATGAGCCGATGCTGGCGTTGCGCAATCAGGGCATTATTCTGGGTCCCGATGGGGCGCGCATGAGCAAATCGCGGGGCAACGTCGTCCGACCCGATGACCTGGTACAGCAGTACGGCGCCGACACCGTGCGGGCCTACTTGATGTTCGGCTGGCGTTGGGAGCAGGGCGGCCCGTGGGACCTCCAGGGGATCGAGGGGGTATGGCGCTGGCTGAACCGGGTGTGGAACTGTGTGCTGGAGCCCCTCCCTTCCTCCCCCCCAACGCCTGCCCTGAGCCCCGTCGAAGGGTTGGGGGGAAAAGGGGGGGCGGACGAGGTCCGCGTGCTGCGGCGGCAGACGCACCAGACCATACGTGCGGTAACGCAGGACATGGAGGACTTTGCCTTCAACACCATCATCGCCCGCCTGATGGAACTGACCAACACGCTAGTGAAGGCCAAGGAGACGCCACTCTACGGCAGCGATGCGTGGGAGGAAGCCATCGTCAGCCTGCTGCTGATGCTGGCGCCCTGCTGCCCCCACATCGCCGAGGAGCTGTGGGCACGCACCGGTCGGCCCTATAGCATCCATCAACAATCCTGGCCTGTCTCAGATCCCGAGCTGGCTGCCGAAGAGGTCATCACTTTGGTGGTGCAGGTCAATGGCAAGCTGCGAGATCGGCTGGAGGTGCCAGTGGGCATCAGTGAGGAGGAGGCCAGGGAGCTGGCTCTGGCCAGCAGTGGCGCTCAGCGCCATTTGGAGGGCTTAAAGGTCAAGAAGGTCGTCTACGTGCCAGGACGGCTGGTGAACATCGTGGCAAAATAGAGGCATAGTCTCTTTTCGCAACAAAGTGGCGTCCCCGCCACGTCTGGTGCGGCGCAAAGCGGGGCGAGGACGCCTCTCGGTAGCAAATAGAGGGACTTTTGCCTTGCCCCAGAGAAGAATGTCCGGTATAGAGTCAGAACAGAAAAAGCCACCAGGGGAAAATCCCCGGTGGCTTTTCGGTCCCAGCTCCCTGCCGCACTAGAGGTCGAAGTCCACGCGCTCAAAGTCGCCACAACCTTCCCACCTGTCATTCTCGGTCCGTCCCATGCAGCGGACGGAAAAGTCTGCGCAACCAGCAGTAGAGAAGCACCTGGTGGGTATGCCGCCGATGATGTAGGTGCCGTTCGCGCCCGTGGTGGCCGAACCGACCACTTCGCCATTCACGATCACCTCGACCAGTTGGTCTGGAATAGCCACCCCGCCAGCTTTCACGAGGCCGGCAACCGTGCCATAACCGCACAGCATCAGCTCCACATCCTGGTTTTTGAGCGTGCGGCTAGATGAGCCGATGTTGGCGCAGCTACCGTCATCGAAGCCGTACCACGTGCCAGCATCACTTCGCGTGGTATCGCTATAGATGCGAGAGTTCAGAGCTTGGCCACCGAATATGCTGTTGGTCGTTCTACCTGTAGGCGTGTTCACCATCTGCGTCCAGGTGAAGACGCCGCTCTCGGCGATGCCGGGCGCGCTCACGGTGAAAGTGCTGGTCGCGCTGAGGATAGGGACGGTCAAGGTTAACGCGCCGGTGTGGTCGGTGGTGCCGGAGGTGCCATAGTAGTTTCCGTAGTGGGCAGCCTTGGGGGCCAGCGGCTTGCCGTAGTCCACCGTGGCGCCCGCAATGCTGGAACTGTCCTCGTCGGTAGCCATAGACGCCACGACCTTGAAGCCGACGTCGCCCAGGCAGAGCAGCTCGGCATTAAGCATCTTATCCTCACCGCAGTCCAGGAAGAAGGGCGGGGCTTCCCAGGTCAAGAAGCCTTCCTTTCCAAAGGTCACTGTCCGGGTCATGTACTCCACGCCTTTCAGTTTGTAGCCCCCGGTGGAGTCGGTGGAGGACTCGGTTCCATCGTCCGAGGTGACCGTCACGCCTCCGATGGGCTTCGCAGCGCCTACGGCCGCCTCGTGGCACGGGTCTATGGAGTGCACTGTGCCCATGATGTCACCTCTGCAGGTGAGATCCCACTCCTTGAAGGGAATGCCCTCGTAGGCGGTAGTGATGTCGCCAGCGGGATGGCCCTTGTTCACCACTATGACAGAAGGCAGGACCGGCGCTGGATCTATGTGGCCATCTCCGTCGGCATCGCACAACTGCTCCACGCCGGTGACTTCTACCACCCCTGCCCCGATGAAACCGGAAGCCACGGTGCCAATGCTGGCCAGATCTATTAGCCGCGAATGCTTAGGTCCCAGCCACAGGTTGCTAATCGTGGCGTGGGTGGCGCCGGTCTGGTCATGGATGTTTACTCGGAGCTGGATTCTGTTACAATTGGAGTTGTTGCGGATGGCAATAGTCGAGGTCGCCTCACCTGACTTCGCTATGGACGGAAGGGCAATATGTCCCCACCCCGGCCTGGCGTACAGCGGAGTGGCATTATAGGCCCCTCCCTGGGCTTCACCCGGCAGGGCGGCCACCCATTTGTTCAGGGTATCGGAGTAGACCAAAGCCTTCTTCACGTCCACCACGGCGAAGATGGGTTGGCCGTCGGTCTCTCTTCCGCTGGGGTAGTCCATTTGCCTGTGGGATTGGATGTCAGCCGCTCCTACGTAGTTGAAGCCAAGATCGGTGATGGCCGGCAGGAAGAAAGTGGTAGCCCCGTTGGGGCAGATCCAATCGCCCACGAATATCAACTCACCTCCACTGTTGTCCATGAAATTCACCGTGACGAAAGTGGGCAGAGATTTCTGGGTCAGGTTTTGTACCTGGATGCCGGTTTGCCAGCCGCTCCACAGTCTGAACAGGAGACCTGCGTAGAGGAGCGTATCACCGGCCGGCTGGTAAGGTTGGGCCCAATAAGTCAGCAATGTGCCCCGATCGCCTGACGCCGGGCAGTATTTGGAGAAACTGGTCTGGTCTACGATGATACTCAGCGGCTGGTTAGCGTGAATATAAGCTGACCCCAGCCATTCACATTTTATGCTATCAGGCATCCTTATCCGAACGGATTCTCCAGGCGCCAGTTGCTCGATGCGCTGTATCTGCTCGAAGAAGCAGGGTGCTTGCTCCTTGTAGTAGATGGATACGGGGGTACATTGGTCACCGCTGTTCTGGATAGTCATCACCGTGTACAAGTTATGATATCGCCTCATGGCGTAGGGAGTGAAATATTGATACGGAGGCCCTTCCCCGTGCATAGACTCGGTGATGCCGGGGTAATCACTGGAAATAACAGTCTCGAAGTCGTTGCTGCCTTTGCGTTGGACTATCACTGCTAAAGGTTCACCGCGGCCCCCATAAGTGTCCTCCCATGCCATCCACGCACTGGTGTCACCTACGGCATCGCCAGCATCATCACAGGCATTGCCAAAGACAGACGTAGCCACCGAGTAGACGATGGCTGACTTGGCTGGGGTGGGAATGGTGGCCTTGAGCGTCCAGACGGCATTCTCTGGCACTCTCATGCAGGCTGTGTTTATCGGCCCTGGGTCGTTGGTTGGGCACTTGTTTGAGTAAGCGCCCCAGAAGAACACCACCACGCCGGTGGCCGTCGTTCCCACATTCTGCACCTGGACCCAGGTCTCCCAACCGCTTTCTTTGTCAATCGCTGGTAACTGGATTCGTTTGCCAGGCCCAGCTTGTGCTCTGGCATAGCCAGTACTGTGCTCAGGTTGCGCTAGCACTGGTTTGGAGGGCGGGATGATTGATCCGAGCGTCGTCGTCATGACCATGCTCGAGAACACACACAGCAGGCCAAGCAAAGCTTGCCTGCGCCAATTTGTACCTGAACCTATCAACGCATCGAATTTACGGAACATCTTTGCACCTATCTTTCTATCACCCGTTACCAGCCATTTGGCTGGCAACGAGCCACTGTGACAGGAGATTCCTCGGCGCTTCGTGCCTCAGAACGACGAAATCAGCGATGTGCCTGAAAAGGCGCCGGTTTAGAGTGAAATGGTAAGGATACATTGAACTCAATCAAATTATAACACTTCTGGCTGAATCATGCGTGAAGATGTGGTGAAAGTCGGGTGAATTCTGCGTGAAGGGCCGCCCGGTTTTGTCAACCGCGGGCTTATCCTCCATACTTAATAACGTAAAAATGCCCGTTTAGATACGGGCTGTCTGCAAATTCGGGCCAATTCATCAAGGAACATGCTGCTTTGTCTACTTTTTTGCTGTTATCCTGGGCTGGTTCGCCAAGTAGCTAATTTCAGTAGATCCTAATAGGCGAGGCTCGCGCCTCGGGTTGTAACGCGACTGAGAGTTTGAGACCGTGGATAGCCTCGACTGCTCGACTCAAGAATGTGGCGAGCTTGGCAAGAGGCAACAACTGGTGATATACACGCCGTCCACGGCGCAAGTATTGCCACTTCAGATAAGTCCACAGATTTACCAGCAGAAAGGCCAGGGCCACATATAGCAAGCGTCGGGTAGGCTCCGGACTGGTTGTGCGTGCTCGCACCTGGTTCATCAAACGATAGGAGGTCTCTACACCGAATCTTCGTCGGTAG